>Ga0255047_10000291_pt1 | contig 39807 bp, 37 predicted proteins | sample JV7_2_1_MG_FD_183640 | JGI IMG/M metagenome (GOLD analysis project Ga0255047, IMG submission 183640) | Seawater microbial communities from Jervis Inlet, British Columbia, Canada - JV7_2_1 | ecosystem: Environmental > Aquatic > Marine > Inlet | place: Canada: British Columbia | collected 2016-10-06
CTGCCAGACTGGTGGTATGAGCCGGACCGCGGTTGTGCGCTGTCTGCTGGCCGCCGTGTTGTTCGGAGCGACCGCTCCGGCAGCGTCCGAACTCGCCGGCTCTATCCCGTTATTCACCCTGGCGGGCCTGCTGTATGTCGGAGCGGCGCTGGCCGTGCTTCCTTCGGTGATCGTTCGGCTCCCGACACGACGCTCAGTGGCGGCCGAGTGGCGACCCGCCGCGGTCGCCGTCCTCGCCGGCGGCGCAATCGGGCCGGCACTGCTCGTCGCCGGTCTGGCCCGAACAAACGCCGCTACGGCGTCGATCTTGTTGAACACCGAGCTGGCGGCGACCGTGGTGCTGGCCGCTGTGCTGTTCCGTGAGCACCTTGGCCGACGCCTGCTGACCAGTGCAGCACTGATCACGATCGCCGGCGGCCTGCTCACCTGGGAGCCCGGGGCAGCGGTCGATTTCGGCGCAGTCTTCATCATCGCTGCATGTGTGTTCTGGGGGCTCGACAACGGTGTGACCGCCCGGATCGAGCACCTCTCCCCCGAGCACGTGGTGGCGTTCAAGGGCGTGATCGCCGGCGGCGCCAACCTCACGATCGGACTACTCGCCTCAGGGTGGGGTTCATCGACGAGTGTCGGCGATGTGATCTCGGCGCTGGTCATCGGTGCCGCCGGCTATGGAATCTCAATCACACTGTGGGTCAAGGGCGCCCGCGAACTCGGCGCCGCACGTGGCCAGGTGATCTTCGCCACGGCGCCATTCATCGGGGCAACGATCGCGTGGACCGTGCTCGGCGAGCATGTTGCCGGCTTACAGGTTGCGGCGGTGGTGATCGCTGCGGCCGGCGTCGGTGTCTCGTTGCGATCGGGTCACGAACACGATCATCGCCACGATCCACACGAACACGACCACGAGCACCTCCACGAGGACGACCATCACGATCACGAACATTTCGACGGCTTCACCGGCCGCCACAGCCATCCCCATAATCACGGCGCGAACGTGCATGCTCACCCGCACGTGCCCGACCTCCACCATCGCCACGACCACAACGAGACGAGCCGATAGCCGCGGCTAACGCGGCGAAGGCTGCAAGCCTCGCCGGTCGTTCGCTATCGGTTGGAGACCTGCACCGCCGGGTGTCTGCCGTCTTGGTTGGTCAGCCGGCGCTCAGAGATTGTGTCTGTGTCGCCGAACCCTCGGAGCCGTCAGAGCCGTCCGAGCCCCGGCACGAAGCGCCCGACCCTCGCCTCATAAGTTGCATAGGCGGGGCCGTGGAGTCGTCGGAGATGTGGTTCTTCGACGCATCTGACCTGGAGTTCGATAGCGACGGTGAGCAGCACCAGGCCGACCAGCGAGATCGGGTTCGGGACCATCAAGGCGAGCCCGGCCGCCGAAAGCAGCAGGCTACTGAAGATCGGATTCCTCACGATCTCGAACGCCCCGTCGGTGACCAGCCCGGTTCGTTCCTCGGGGTCGACGCCGATCCGCCACTCGGATCCCATGCTGATCTGTGCCACGAACGTCACAGCGATACCGAGTGCGGCAACGACGGTGCCGGCGCCCCGAATCCACGAGCTGGACGTGATCGGTTCGAGGCCGATGATCTCGGCGATCGGCGCTGCGACGGCGGCGAGCAATGCCAGCACCAGTAGCCAGCCGGCGAACCACTCGAGCGAACCGATCGACGAGCCCAACACGCCCGCACGCACGCCGCTGTCACCGGTCCTCCGTTTCTGAACGACGATTCGAAGCACGAACACGACCAGAAACATGACCACGAACATGATCAGGGCCGCGACAGCGATCATCGTCGCCGATCCAGATCGTCGCGGTCAATGTCGAGCTCAAGCCTCACAAGGTCCTCGAGAGCGTGACCGAGCCGCGGCGATGAGAGTTCGGGCGATCGTCGGTGCATTGTTCAGTCCCGAGCTTGGGCCACGCCTCTTCAGACCGCTTCGAGCAGCACTGCGGTGCCGAGCCCTGATCCGGCCGGCACTGTCGCGCCGCCGAGGGTGAGGCCGCGCTCCCGTAGGGCCTTTGCGAGGTGAATCGTGATTCTGAGACCGGACATGCCTACGGGATGACCCAACGCCACCGAGCCACCGTCGACATTGAGGCGGTCGCGGTCCCATCCACCCATTTCCTCACATGCAAGCAACTGAACCGCAAATCCTTCGTTGCACTCGATGAGGTCCAGTTCGTCGACCGTTTTGTCAGCTGCTTCAAGAGCGCCGTTCAAGGCGTCGACGCACGAGTACCCCATCAGGTTCGGGTCGCAGCCCACCATCGTCATGCTCTCGGTCACGATCCGGGCGAGGGGTTCGAGGTTGTACTTGTTGATCGCATCGGCGCTGGCGATCACCGCCACTGCGGCTGCGTCGTTGAGCGATGCTGCGTTGGCAGCCGTGATCACCCCTCCGTCCTGGACAGGGGTCATCTTCGCTAGCGATTCCAGGGTAGAAGTCCGGGGGTTCTCGTCGCGCTCGAACCGCGTGATGCTCTTTCGCCCTTGTACGTCGATCGGGACTATTTCGCCGTCGAGTCGGCCGGCCTCGATCGCCGCGATCGCCCGTTCGTGGGAAACGATCGCGTAGGCATCCATCTGTTCGCGACTGAATCCGTCGACCTTGGCGTGGTTCTCTGCTACATCGATCATGCGCTTCGGGTCATCCCACATGTGCGATCCCGCCAGGGTGCACTCCTGAATCGTGTCGAGGAACGCCCCGCTCCCGAGCCGGTGGCCCCAACGCGACCCCGGCACCACGTGCGGCGCGTTGCTCATCGACTCGAGGCCCATCACCATCGCAATCTCGACGGCCCCCGATAACACCTGATAGGTGGCCTGAATCAAGGCCGCCATGCCCGAGCAGCACTGCATGTTCAGGGTGAACGCAGGGACGCCGTCGGGTAGCCCTATCCGCTGGCTCACGATCCGAGCGGGATTCGACTCGGTCATGTCCTGCAGGACCATCCCACCGACAACGAGATCGATCGCGTCACCGTCCAGGTTGATGCGATCGAGCAGTGCTTCGGCGACCGTAGAGCCGAACTCTGTGGCACGAAGGGGCTTCAAGGATCCCCCGAACTTACCTATCGGGGTGCGGAGTCCTTCGATCAGGAAGACGTCTCGTGTCATGCGCTCTGGTTCTCCTTGCTGAACTGATGAATAGCAGTTACACTAACGAACGATCGGCAAGTATTCAACAGGTATCTTAGCAAGGAGACGATTCGTGTTCGATGAATCCACAGTGGCCCAATCTGAAGAGATGGCCGAGAAGTGGTCAGCGGCTTACGGCCGAATGGTCGACAAGTTCGGGGATCAGGCCCCTACCCGGGCGACAAATCCCACCACCCACTCGGGCCTGCCGATCAAGTCGGCCTACTTTCCTCACGACATTAGTCACCTCGACCTCGAGAACATCGGCGCTCCCGGCGAGTACCCGTTCACCCGCGGCAACCTCCCCGCTCAGTACCAACTGATGCATTGGGCCAACCAACCGGTGATGGGGTTCGGCCTGCCCGAAGACACCCGCAACCGCATGGACACCCTCGCCGAACAGGGCATGACAGGCTACTTCGGGCAGAAGTTCTACAACCTCGTCTACGACCTCGTGTCCCACGAGGGCATCGACCCCGACCATCCCGCCGCTCGAAGCCGGATGGGCCAATGCGGCATGGGTGTGTACTCCAAGGCGGACATGGACACCCTTTTCGCCGGGATGGATCTCGAGGCGATGAATGTCATCCACATCACCTACTACCAGGTGGTTCCGGCACTCGCTCAGTACATAGCCCTCGCCGAGGATCGGGGCCTCACCCCCGACCAACTGCGGGGCAACTCGATGAACTGGTATCACCAGTCCGCCTATACCGGAATGACCACCTTTCCACCGCGCCAGGGACACAAGCTCGCAGTCGAACTGATCAACTACTGCAGCGAACACATGCCGCGCTGGAACACCACCAACCTGTTCGGCTACGGCGTCGAAGAGGCGGGCGGAACGGCGGTTGAAGAAATCGGTCTGATGCTGGCGTACGGCATCGATCTCGTCCGGTCATGCATCGAATCGGGTATGACCGCCGATCAAGTGCTGACGCGCTTCGGGTTCCAGATCGCCCAGGCCAACGACTTCTTCGAGGAGATCTGCAAGATCAGGGCGCTGCGGCGTATTTGGGCGACCACGATGAAGGAAATGTTCGGGGCATCGGACCCTCGCTCCATGCACGTACGCATTCACACCCACACGTCGGGCGCTCAGCTCACCGCACAGCAGCCGCTGGTCAACCTCGCCCGCACCACGCTGCACGCATTCGGGGCCGCTCTCTCAGGTGTCCAGGCGATGGAGGTTGCGGCCTACGATGAGGCGCTCACGCTCCCCACGGAGGAGGCCGCAACACTGGCCCTGCGTGTGCAACAGGTGATCCAGGAGGAGACAAACATCACATCTGTCTCCGATCCGCTCGCCGGCTCCTATTATGTCGAATCTCTCACTGACCAGATCGCCAACGCAGCCCTCGAGTTCGTCGAAGAGATCGAGGTCCAGGGCGGCTACATAGCCGCCCAAGAGTCCGGCTGGATACGCCGCAGAGTCGAGGCGTCAGCAGCGAGGTGGCGTGATCAGGTCGACAGCGGTGAGCGGACCATCGTCGCAATGAACAAGTACGTCACCGACGCACCGCCGCCGGCCAACCTGTTCAAGATCGACCCCACGGCTGAGCAGACTGCGATCGAGCGGATCCAGGCCCTGCGCGCCGACAGAGACAACGAAGCCTGGGAACAGGCCATGGCCGGCTACGGCGAGGCAGCTGAGGCCTTCGCCACCAGGGAATACGCCGAACTCGATGGCAGCCTTATCGAGGCTGCCATCGCTGCGGCTCGCGCAGATGCAACAACAGGAGAAATGATGGGCGTCCTGAAGAACGCCCTCGGCTGGAGAGCACCCCATGAGTACTGATTCCGATCCGATCCGAGTCCTGCTGGCCAAGCCCACGCAGGACGGCCACGACCGCGGAGTTCGCCTGGTCGCCAGCAGAATGCGCCAGGCAGGATTCGAGGTGATCTTCTCCAACTTCTTGCTCACAGAGGAGGTCGTCAACGCGGTGCTCGACGAAGATGTCGACGTCGTCGGCATCTCCGCTTCGGCCGGCGGTCACCTGGCGATCTTCGAGGACTTGCTCGCTGGTCTCAAAGACGCCGGACGAGACAAGACTCTCGTGATCGGGGGTGGGGTCATTCCACCCGACGACGAGCAGACCATCCTCGGCTGGGGGGTCTCGGCCATCTTCGGGCCGGGCACCAACGCTGAACAGGCGATCGAAATGATCCGGTCGAACCTTGCGGTGACGTCCTGATGGGCGGGCCGTCAAAGGTCGCCGTGCTCGGCGGCGGAGGCCGAATGGGCCATGGCATTGCGCTCGCCTGCCTGCAGTACAGCGACGTCGAAGTCTCGCTCGTGTCCCGACGGCGCGAAACCGTCGAACACGGCATGGCGCTGATCACCACGGGACCTTTCGGGCTGGACCGAGCGGTCAGCAAGGGCAGGCTCACACAGGAACAAGCAGACGACGCTCTTGCGCGACTCTCGGGGACCACCGACTACGAAGAAGCGTTGTCCAACGTCGACCTGGTGTTCGAGACCGTCCCCGAGGTGGTGCCGACCAAGCACGAGTCATTCAAGCTGGTAGAACGCTATGCCCCCGAGAAGGCTGTGCTGGCCACGAACACCTCATCGATCCTGATCGCCGAGTTGGCCGCCCCACTCGAAGACCCGAGCCGCCTGGTCGGTACCCACTGGTTCTACCCGGCCCACGTGATGCCACTCGTCGAGGTGGCACGCAGCACGTTCGTCGACGAAGGGGCGCTCGAGTACGTCCTCGACTACCTCCGCCAGCTCGGCAAGCGGCCCGTCGTGGTGAAGGACTCTCCTGGCTTTTTCATGACTCGGTTCATCAACAACTACGCGGCCGAGGCAATCCGACTGGTCGAGCTGGGCATCGCCGGCCCGGCCGAGATCGACGAGATGCTGAAGACCGGGCTGGGATGGCCAATGGGCATCTTCGAGTTGCTCGACGGGTCAAGCTTCGACGCTTTCTATCATGCCCAGGAATACCTGCATGCAAATTGCGGCGAGCGATACGCCGTCCCGACCACCGCCCGTCAGGCCTTCCTTGCCGGCTATCACGGATCTCCGGACATGGTTCCGGGTAGCCGGGGCGGCCTCTACGACTTTCTTGGCGTGCAGCGCAACAAAGATTCCGAGGAATGAGCACCGCCGGCACAATCTACGCCTCAAACCGACGCGACGAGCTGATCGCTGCAGCGGCAAGCTGTTTCGATCGCGATGGGTTCGGTGCGGCCTCGATCCGTAACATCGCGGCTGAGGCCGGGATGCAGACCGCCTCGATCTACTACCACTTCGAAAGCAAGGACGCCCTGCTGTTGGCCGTCCACGAACAAGGTTTGCGTCACATCACGGCGGCGACATCGCAGGCCATCGAAGGCGTAGAACCGGGCTGGGACAAGGTGCTGGCGGCGTGTACCGCTCACCTTCAAACCTTGCTCGGCGGAGACCCGATCTACAAAGCGATCATGCGGCCGCTCCCGGTCACGTTGGAGGTCCGCCAGCAGATCGTCGATATGCGTGAACGTTACGAGAACATCTTCCGCGACCTCGTGGCCGATCTCGAGCTCCCGGACGCGACCGACCGCCGGTACCTTCGTCTCATGCTGCTCGGTGCGATGAACTGGTCATTCATGTGGTTTCAGGGTGGAGAGTCCGACATTGATTCGCTTGCCTCGAGCATCGTCGCGAATCTGCGCAACTCGCTCGAGTTGGGAACATGAACCGAGATGTCGCGTTCTATCGCCACAGTCTCGAGGTTGGCGCGCGACACGCCTTGGGCCCGGCCATCAGCGCCGTTGAGAACGACCGCGCAGAAGCTCGAATAGTTCTGCAGGCGATAGCCGGCAAGACCGGCCGCGCCCACGTGATCGGCATCACGGGCCCTCCCGGCGCCGGCAAGTCCACGCTGACCAGCGCTCTAGTCAGGGAGTTCCGCCGGCAAGAACGATCGGTCGCCGTACTCGCTGTCGACCCTTCGAGCCCATTCGGCGGAGGGGCGCTGCTGGGAGATCGCGTCCGAATGAGCGAGCACGCCCTCGACGACGGTGTGTTCGTACGCTCGGTTGCGTCGCGCGGTCACCTCGGCGGACTGTCCCGGACGACAGCTCGTGTGATCGACGTTCTCGACGGCGCCGGGTTCGAGATCGTGATCGTCGAGACCGTTGGTTCAGGGCAGGCCGAGACGGAGATCATGTATTTGGCCCAGACGACCGTGGTGGTGGCGGCGCCGGGACTCGGCGATGAGATCCAGGCGATCAAGGCCGGCATCCTCGAGATTGCAGACATCTTCGTGGTCAACAAGGCGGACTCACCGCTCGCCGACAACACGGTGCGCACCCTCCACGAGGCGCTTCGCCCGAGTGACGACCGAGGCTGGAATCAGCCGATAATCCCGACGATCGCCACCGACGGAACCGGCGTGGCCGAGCTTGCCGAGGCGATTCAGAATCACGCTGCCGGGTTCGACGCCGGGTACCGATCCGAATCCGCCACTCGTCGTGCTCGACGCCAACTCGCGGTGGCTGTCGCCGAGCTCGCCTCCAATGACGTCCACGCCAGCACCGATCAAGCCATCGACGATCTCGCCGAAGGCGTCCTGACAGGCACAGTGGCATTGAGAGATGCCGCACGGATTGCACTCCGATCAGTCGCTGGCGAAGGCACTAATTGAGACACCGTTGCGTCGGTCGCCAACGGTCCTGAGTCCCACGACCGTTGAGCCCACCGGGTGCTTCGCCGGGGCGACGATCGGGATCAGCTTGTGGGGAGCCGGTAGCCGACCGATCCGATCGCCGGCGACGACACCATCACAAGGCGACGGGGCCCCCACTCCCCCGCCGGACCGGGGGCACCGGCCAGGCTCGTTCGCCGAGCGCAAGATCCATCGAGCGGTAGGCGTCGAGCAGCCAATTCGCCTCGGTCTCACCGAACGTGTACCCGACCAGGTCGACGTGCGCATGCCGGAAGACGCCGCTGTGTCCGCTGCCGACCCCGGCGAGCACATGGGCGAACTCGTGGACCAGCGTGGCCGGAGTCATCTGTGGTGCGGCAAGACGCACCACCGGCTTGCCATCGCCGCGTTGTCGGGTCGATGAAGACGACGCGTCAGAGCGTGCTGCGACGACCCGAATCGGTCCACGCCGCCACCAGTCGGCGTCGGTGATCAGCAACGCCAACTCGATCAGCTGTTCGAGCGGTGTCACGACCTCGTACGAGGTACCCTCGAACGCTGCGATCTCGGCGGCGTAGACCGACTCACGCCCCAGGTCAGAGGTCATCACCCGGCGCCGAGCGCCCTTTTCCCACCGATCCGCTGGCGGCCGAGGTCGGCCGAACTTGCGGCACGTCGGCCAGCCTCGAATCCGGTAACGGTGGCGGCTTTCGGTCGACGGGCCGCGACGACACGCCCGAAACGCTGACGCGAGAACTCGTCGACGCGGCGATCGCGGGCTCGCAAGGCCGGGAGAGCGGCGCTGGAGGGGTGAATGTGGTGTTGAACCCGATCGGCGGACTTCTGCAGCATCCGACAGATCTGATTGGCATAACCAAACAGGAACGAACGCCGCCATTGTTGCGTGGCGGCCGCCGTCGCGCGTCGAACGGCCGACATGCGCGACGAAGCCTGGGCATGCAATGAGTTGTACAGCAGCTCGGTCGTGTCGAGGTCGCTTCGAAACCCGGCCACGAATACCACCGTGCCGCGCTGACGCGCCTCGAACACGACACGGCATCCGTGCGCCTCGGCAACGACCTGCAACAGTGCCAGACGCCCTCGCACGTAAGCCCCACGGCCGAGCATCAGTTCGAGCACGGCGAGATCGTCGTTGGCCTCGGCCCGTAGCCGATCGGGATCGATGCGGTGGGCGGCTATCAGCTCGGCGGCCTTGCGGGAGAAGGCGTCGGCTTCGTTGGAATTGGCCGACCCCTCGGCCATCGCCAACAGCTTGCGAACCTTGCCGACCATGCCGGCGTCGACACGATGCGGATCGGAGAGGTCGGTCGGATTCGTCATGCCACCACATCATCGCGAACGGGTGTGGCAACGTAGTAGCCAACCCACGCCCACACGAGAGATTTCCAGCGCGCCGATCTGACTCGCCGACCACTGCGGACGGTATGGTTGTCGGCCACACGCGGACGTAGTTCAACGGCTAGAACCTCAGCCTTCCAAGCTGATCATGGGGTTTCGATTACCCCCGTCCGCTCCAGGCATAAGCCCTGATCACGGATCTGCAGCCTCTCGGGGATAGACCACGCGCCGCCCTCGTGACACGATTCTGGCACAGCTCGGCGGCGCGCGATCAACAGAACGACTTCGTGACTACATGCTCGTCTGCATCAAGCGGTGGCTTGAACAGGTCACGCCGGAAGGGTTCCTGCCAGTCATGCTGAGCCGTCGGCTCGGCTGGTATGTGGCAGCCAAGCGCCACGAGACCGATTGCCGCGAGGTGCCGTTCGAGTGAGTCGATGGCTTCGTCGAGTTCCGCCCACGTGATCGGCGGCGGCCGAACTCTGACAGTCGGATGAGACTGGCGTGATCGTCACGACCGCTGGACACCACTCGGAACAGCCCGCTAGCTGAGGATCGGCAGGCTGGGTTAGGAAGTGGCGAGGTCAAGCCCGTCACTGTTGCATGATTCCCTGGTGAACCTCGGGGAGGATCTGCTGTTCGAAATTGGTGCCCATCATCTGGTCGACACACACGATGCCGGACAGCACTGCAGCGTCAACACCGCAACCCCAAAGCTTCTCGCCGTACTGGTCGCCGGCGAACCACAGTCCCGGAACGTGGCGGCTCTTGTGGGGCACGCGGTCGGCGCCGACGGGTCGGTTGGTGCCGAGAGCCTCAGGCGATGGTGTCCAGATGATGAACTCGACGTCGTCGTCCCAAGTAGGGAAGTTGGCCCGGGCCCACGCCTCGCAACGCTCGATGACCAAGCCGACGCGCTCTCGGCTGCGCATTTCGTCCTCGGTGAGGGCGGTCGAGAACAGATACTCCTTCTTTCCTTCCGGGGCCCGTTTGACGGTGCCGTCTCCCCAAGCGGTGGGCTCGAACATGATCATGTCGACCTTGCCGATGAAGCCCTCTTCTTCGGTCGTGATCGCCGGCATGTAGATGAACGAGCCGGGATCAATTCCCAGGTCGGCGGTGATCGATCGTTTCGTGCCGACCCAACCGGTCAGCAGTCCGAGACCGCGATGTTGGTTCTCGACGAAGTCGACCCAGTCACCGGGGAAGGCGCCCCTGGGTAGCACCCGGAATGCGATCTTGGGCGGAAGTGTGCAGATGACATGCTTCGCCATAAGAGTGTGTTCCTCGCCGTTGGCCTTGTAGCGAACGCCTCGCGCCACGCCGCCCTCGATGATCACCTCGCTGACGGGGGTGTCGCGCCACACCTCCCCCCCATGGTCGGTGAGAGCCTCCTCGAGCGCCAACGGGATGGCGATCGTTCCCGGGGTGTCGACGGTGGCCACCGAGCCCGAGATCAAACTCATCCCGAGTTGACGGGCGGCCGCCATGTAGCCGAGAAAGTCCGGGGCGGGGATCATCCTCGGCTCAGCTTCACCGGTCTGAGATGCCGCGAGGACCTTGATGTAGTCGTAGGCCTCGGGGTGAAGATCCTGAGCTTCGAGCCAGTCTTGCAGCGACGTGTGCGAGAGACCGGTTAGGTCATCGGCAGACAGCCTGCCCATATCGCCGAGATATTGCCTGGTGCTGGCGAAGCCCTCGGGCGTCATCCACGGGTAGACAACACCTTTCTCGACCTGATGCGACACGGTCGGTCGAACCGTTCCGTCGGCGTCCAAGCCCTGCCACTCGATAAAGCCGAGGCCCTTGTTGAGTGGCATCTCGACGTGTTTCCCGAAGTGCGCAAGGAGTCGGTCGGCCCGATTGTTGTTGCCCCAGAAAAGGCCATGTCCACCGGCTTCGAATGCGCGCCCGTCGAGCAGCTCCTCTTCGAAGATGGTCTCGATGTCGGGCGTGCACTTGCTCAAGTAGCAGTGCGCCAATCCCAGCGAGCGTCTGAACTCAGCCGGCCCCATCTCGACGCCGTCGGCATAGACCTTGTCTCCGTGCCCCACATAGGAGAGGCACCGGCCGCCTATGAATGGGGCGCGCTCGAGTACCACCACTCGCTGGTCACAATCACGTGCCAGCATGGCCCCCGTAGTCATGCCGGCGACGCCGGCCCCGACCACAATGACATCCACATCGGTTTTGGTCATGGCGTATCTGTCCTTTCTTGGCGGCCAGCCTTGTGGCTTGACCAGAGCGCGTTGAAGTTGTTGTGGGCGGCCATGGTTTCGGACCCTTTGCGGGTGATCGGTCCGTGGCCGCGGCCGACCGGGTAGCCGATCGGCACGAGGGCGACGGTGGCCCACTTGTCAGGGATCTCGAGGAGCGCCTTCACCTCTGGCTCGCGCTTGCAGTGCAGGGTGGTCAGCGTGCAGCCGAGACCTTCGGCGACACAAGCAAGCATTGCGTTCTGGACTGCGGGATAGACAGACCCGCCGCCGACCATGCTGATGCGATCGAGCTTGGCGTCCGTGATCGCCATGGCGGCCGGATTGGCGCAGAACAGCAAGATCGCCGGCGCCTCGTGGAGGTGGTCCGCGAGGTAATCACCCGCCTTGGCCACTCGGCGCCACGGTTCGACGACCTCGTCGGGCTCACCCTCGAGGTGGGCGAGGAAGCCAGCGACGTAGCGCTGCCACTCCGGGCGGTAGATCTCCTGGAGGCCGGCTTTGGTGTCGGGATCGGAGATGACGATCACTTTCCAGGGTTGCTGGTTGCCGCCGGTCGGTGCCCAGCAGGCTGCTTGCAAGACCCGTTCGAGGACGACCGCGGGGATGGGGTCGGGTCGCAGCCTTCTCACGGCTCGAAGGGTGCTCATGGCGTCATACAGGTCGATCGACAAGGTTCGCTCTCTTCGTTGTTGTGGGCGTGAAACCGCTAACTCAGGAGTTGATTGATCGCCGAGACCGCCTCGATCTCGTCATGCGAGTCAGGGCCGCACACGGTGAGACTTAGCGTGGAGGCGCCGGCTTCCACAAATGGGTACAGGTACTCGGCGATCTGTTCGGCGGTGCCGGTGGGCGTGTACTTGGCGAATGCCTCGAAGTCGAGTTTGTAGAACTCGGCCAACCGTGTCGGTGACAGCGAGGCGATATCCCACGGAACGCAGATGCCTACCTGCAGGTCTGTGGGCCCATCCATCGTGGCTACCGGTTTTCGAAGATCGGGGTGCGCTTCTCCACGATCGCGGCGAGCGCTTCGGTGTGGTCTTCACTCTTGAAGGTCATCATCTCGAGCGCCGTGGCGACGTCGTAGGCCGTATTGGCCGCGTCCTTGAGGAGCTTGTTGACCGCCACCTTCGTGAACTGCACCGCCATCGGCGCATTCGCCGCGATTCGTCGGGCATAGGCGATGGCCTGGTCCACACACTCGGCGTCGGGGGTCACGAAGTTGACCAGCCCGATCCGGTGGGCTTCGGCGGCATCGATGGGATCACCCGTCAGTAGGTACTGCTTGGCGAGAGCGGGCCCGACCGCGAGCGGCCAGATGATGGTGCCGCCGTCGCCGGCAACGATGCCAACCTTGACGTGCGGGTCACCAATGCGGGCGGACTCAGCGACGAAGATGACATCGCACAGCAGCGCAATCGATGCGCCTAGTCCCATGGCATGGCCGTTGACGGCGGCAACGATCGGGATCTGGATGTCGAGCATGTCCCAGATGAGGTTCTTGGCTTCCTGCCGGAGTGGTTCGAGCCGGCCGGGTTCTTGCATGGCCGGGAACCAGTCGAAGTCTCCCCCGGCGGAGAACGCCCTGCCCGACCCGGTCAACACGATGCATCGTGCGTCTTGCTCTTCTTTGAGGACGCCCATTAGACGGGTGAGTTCATGGTGGAGCCGATCGTTGACGGCGTTGAGGTCGCTGTCCGGGCGGTCGATCGTCACCTTTAGGACGTGCCCGTCGAGACGCTCGAAGGCGATTAGGTCGAAGCTGTCAATGGTCATAGGAACCTCCCGGTTACCGGTTGAGCCTGGGCGAGAGGCCGGGGGAGCCGCTCGCCGATGATGGTGCGCTGAATCTCCGAGGTTCCACCTTCGATGGTGTGGGCTCGGCTGAAGAGGAATTCCAAGGGCCAGGGATCGATCCCTTCGGAACGAACCGCGATCGTCGGGCCGATTTCTTTCACAGTCTCAAGCACAGAACCAATCATGGATTTTTCTAGAGTACCACTCCAGGAAAGTCAAATAGAACACGAGTGGCACTTGGACAGACGAGATAGGTTTGCCGGTGTGACGGTTCGAGCCCCAGCGACCAAGCGATCGAGACGAACCCGCGCCGATCTGGCCCGCGCCACCCACGACGTACTCACACGCAATGGCACCGTCAATGCCGACGCGATCGCAGCAGCAGCCGGTGTCTCGACCGCGACCTTCTACTCCCATTTCGAAAGCCACGACGACGCCCTCGCGGCAGCCCTCGACATCTCACTCACAGCGGTCGTCGGTGTCGTCGAGCGACTGTTCCACATCGAGGTACTGATCGAGAACGGCCTCTCGGCGGCGATCGACGACCTCGTCTCGGGTATGCATGAAGTGTTCCGGGGCGAGACCCTCGTGATGCGAGCAGCGCTTGCACGACTCCCGCTCCACCAGCCCACGCGCGAGGCCTACCGAGCCCACGAGGCCCGAAGCCTCGACCACCTCACCCGACAGATCGGGCTCGGCCAAAAGGCCGGCATCCTCCGCGCCGGAACGCCCGATCGCCGAGCGACCTCACTCCTCATCGTGCTCCAGGGAATCCACAACCCTCTCCTCATCAAGAAACGAATCGACCCGCTGATCAGCAGCGACCTTCACCGAACGATCCACGCCCTACTCAGCCCGGCGTGAACTAGGAAGTGTCGACCGGATGGAATCCACCGCATCGCAAGACCCAAATCAGGAGATGTTTCGGCTGCTCAGCTGACCGGACTACAAGGTGCTGGACTCGTCAATCAAGGCGGCGACACGCCCGTCGGCGATCGCACATCAACCGGGGCGAATGTGAGCGATAACACACAACGCTCGGAGGAGAAACGGTGGCCTTCAACGAGCAGGTGGCCGGGCACGGCGGCCTCCGGCATCTGCGAACCGATCGAGGGCATCTACCACATCGACGGCGACCCACGCCCGATTCCGTTCCTGCCCGCGCGCCTTGACCAGTACGCCTGCATCTTCGAGCTTGCCGATCGCGTTCAGTGCTGCCGGACGCGAGACGCCGAGCGCTTCTTCGACGACGTTCGAGTTGACGCCGGGCTGCCTCATGAGGAGTTCGGCGAGTCGCCACACAGTGCTGTCGGAGCGGGCGGTGATGCGGTCGCGCCATTCATCGGCGATGGCGTCGAGGTTGGAGAGCATGTCGGTGGCGTTGCCGATCGCGGTGAACGCTGCGTCGGTCATCTGCTCGATGATCGGTTCGATGTTGCCTTGCCGGTAGTCGCCGAGCGAACCGAAGTAGGCATCGACGTCAACGAGCAACCCCGCAGAGATGGGAACGGTGACATTGCGAGTGATGCCCCGGCGGCGGAGTAGCGCGTGGATGATGGCGCGTCCGGTGCGTCCGTTGCCGTCGGGGAACGGGTGGATCGTCTCGAACTGGGCGTGAACGAGCGCAGCGTGAACGAGCGCTTGGATGTCGGCACGGCCGGCGAACGCGACGAGGTCGTCCATTGCGGCTGGGACGCGGGCGTGGTGGGGTGGCGTGAACAGGGCGTCCTGCGGCCCATAGCGGCGACCGCCGATCCACACCTGAATGCCGCGCCACTTGCCGACCCATTCGGGGTGTTCGTCGCCGAGCAATGCCGCTTGCATCTCGATGATGCTGCTCGCGTCGAGCTGATCGGCGAGTTCGATGGCGGCTTCCATCGCTCGGGCGTTCGACACGATCATCGTCGCGTTCTTGCGGCTGCCGTCGCCCAGCTCGGCGAGCGCGATCGCCTTCGCTGATGCCGTGAGTTGTTCGATGCGGCTGGACGCGGCGGATTCCGAGCGCAGCAGGATCGACGAGAACGGAACGATGCGGTCTCCGTAATCAGCATCAAACCGCACGATGGCAATCGAGGCTTCCTCGGCGGCAACCAGCACCTCGGCTCCGACCGTCGGATCGATCTTGGCGATGGCCGGTGTAATCGCTGCGTCGTAGGGCTGATCGTGTCGACGGCGCGCCGCTTTCGACATCGGCACGTTCGGCTCGATGTGCCAGTCGAGGGTTTCGTAGCCGAGGGCCGGCCAACCGGTATCGCTCATGATGTTCCTATCCTTCACTTCCAGGGACTCTAAGTAAAGGTTAGTTGATTAGTCCTTACTTACTTGGAACGCGGGTCAACTATCCCCGACCGCCGGAGACGCTCGACGCTACGCATCCGGTTCTGCGACCGTCAGGAAAAGGGTGGACCTTGTCTGGCCCGAAACGCTGAGCTGAAGGGCTCGGTCGGAAGGGCAGACCATGACAGACAACAACAGACCGCTATTTGGCGGACTTCAGAGAGCGTCGGCGAGTTGGAATGCTGCGTGCGGACGTCGCTGTGAGCGCTGTCGACTCGGCTCGTCGAATGCTTGGTTCAGCCGCTGTTGGACATGGCTGCGCCCATCAAGGCGAGGAATGCGTCGGCATGCGCGGCACCGTCGATGATCTCGAAGTGTCGGGTGATGAACTCGTCGAACGAGATCCGTCCTTCACCCGCGCCGAGAAATCCCTCGTAGTCGGTGCGTGCCACCAGGTCCGGCTCAGAGGCGGTGTCTCGGTACTTGACTTCGACTCCGTCGGCGGTGGAAATGATGGTGAAGCTGTCGGCATCGACGAGCAGGCGGGCCACCAGGAGGGGACGATCGGGGACTGCTTCGAGTATGAGACGTAGCGGTAGGGCGATCGTTCTCAGGTTGCCGGGCTCGCGTGGGTCGGGGTCGGGGTCGACTTGGGTCCCGAAGCGGGCGAGTTCCCAGAGCAGCCGGTCGGTATGGCGACCGAGCTCGGTGAGCTGGTAGGCGCTGCGCTCGGCGTCGGTCGATTTCTCGATCAGTCCGGCTTCGGTCAGTTCGGTGAGTCGGGTGGACAACAGGTTTGTGGCGATGCCGAGACCGGTCTCGAGATCGTGGAACCGGGCCGGACCGGCGTGCAGGTCGCGAACGATCAGCAGAGCCCATCGATCGCCGACGACGTCGAGGGCTCGAGCGATCGGGCAGAGCAGCCGGTATTGGCGCTTGGCGGTCATTTCATCACCGTCCTTCAGATAATACTTGCATTTTTCAAGTCTAACGTGTAGCTTTAAATTTGCAAGTGTCAACCCAGACGCGACCTAAGATCGCAATCCAAGAACAACACGAAAGGAATACCAATGCCCGCCTACATGATTTCCCACGTGACCGTTACCGACAAGGCGAAATTCGAAAGCTACATTGCGAATACCCGATCTGTAGCCTCCAAATACGGCGCGAGACCGATCGCCATTGGTGCGCAGCCGAAGATGCTAAACGGTGAGAGCGATGGCCATCAGATGGTGTTCGTAATCGAATTCGAATCCATGGAAGACCTCGATACCTGGCACACCTCGGACGAGTATCGGGCGTTGGTGCCCTTGCGAGAGGAAGGGTCGGATCAGCGCATGGTGGCCTATCAAGCGATGGCCCAACCACCGTCATAGTCGCCGGAAAGTTTCTGCTCAGGAGATCTGGGCAACGAGGCGCTTGATCGTCTCAGCGATGATCTCGGGCCGGTCCTCTTGCAAGAAGTGGTCGGCGTCGTCGAGACGGGTTGTTGGGACGTCGCCCAGGGCCTCGTGCCAGCGGGCGATCACCGACTCCTTGCCGAAGCCCCTGTCCTTCATTCCCCACACCATCTCGGTCGGCTTACCCTTGAGCTTCGCGAGATCCTGTTCGAGCTGCTGCAGGCGGTCATCGTTTCTCAGGATCTCGCGAGGCATCACCCACGTCGGATAGCGGCTCGTCTTGTCGGGGAACGGCGCCGTGTAGGCGTCGAATACCGCTTGGGGCTTGCTCTTTGCCGAAGCGATGCCCTGGCGGATGCCGATGGTCGCGAATAGGTTGCGGCGCTCGATCAGTTGCCGGCTGACCCAGCTGCCGAGCACTCGACCGAACGTCCTGATGAACCGATCCGGCACCCACGCCCACGTGTTCATGATGCAGAGCGCACCAACCTCCGCGGGACGCTTGACCGCGTTGAGTAGACCGATCGGTCCGCCCCAATCCTGAACAACCATCACGAAGGGCTGATCGAGCTCGAGATGATCGATCCATGCATCGATCAGGTCGGCTTGCTCGGCGATCGTGTAGCCGTACCCGGTCGGACCGTCGTCACTCATCCCGAAGCCGAGGTAGTCAGGGGCCAGGCACCGAACACCATCGAGGTCGGCGATCACGTCGCGATAGAGGAACGACCACGTCGGGTTCCCGTGCATCAACAACACGGGCACACCGTCGCCGTGGTCGACGTAATGCATCGCCGACCCGTTCCATTCGAACCAGTGATCTTCGAACGGATACAGGTCAGCGGATACTGCGAACGGGCGCTCACGAGTCACGATCACACCCTACGCTCGTCGGCGCATCGGCGATCGTCGGGCTCACCCCGATCGAGTAGTAGAAAATCCACCAGCCCAAAGGGGCATGACCGACTCAAGCATCTCGGCCGCGCGAAACAATCGATCGTGTTGACTTCGATCTCGCGCAGATCTGTTGACGCGCTCGGTCGAGCATCAGCTCGGCTACGTGCGCGTCCAGATGGCCCAGAGCGAGGCGTCATCGAACTGGACAGTGGCTCGGTCGTCGACGCGCAGCGTGATCGTGTGCACCCCCGCCGTGACCTCTTTGACCATCGTCGGGTTGCAGCCGCTCTGGAAGTTGTCGGTGTGGCCGCTGCCAGGATTGTGCACCTGGTCCCACATGACCGAGCCACCTTGGGAGACCCCGTCGACTTGGAAGCTGCAGGCGAACCTGTCGTAGGCGCCGCCGAATGCGGCGATCGCACCCGTGATAATCAGATCCCCGGAAGCTGGGGCGTCGATTGTCACAGTCAAGATATTCGCAGCAGCGCCGCCGCTGAAGATCGCCTCGTCGACATTGGCCGTCTCGGCATGCTCGACGAGAATCGGCGGTTGTTGTGCCTCGAGCACCGCGATGCGTGGCCCAGGGTTGGCCGCCTCTAGCGCGGCGAGCCGCGTGTCGAGCGCCTCGAACGAAGCCTTGGTGTAGTAGCCGTTGATGTCGATGATCACGTTCAGGGTGCCGGCCTTGTTGTAGACGTTGAACGCTCCGCTTCCGGACAGGTTGGTGGTGACGGCGTTTGGAGTTGGTGGTTGACCTGGGGCTGGGTTGAGGCTGGATGCCTTTGGGCGGGTGCCGTCGGGCCAAATCGTCAGGAATGTTGGTGCAGTCGCGCCGAGGGCGGTGACATTGAGTGACAGACCGACTGCGTCGGCAGGAATCGTGCAGTTGCCGTTGGTGCCAACAGCCTGGACGGTTCTCGTGTTGTCGTTCCCGAACGCTCCGATCACGTTGACCCGATCAGGGTCTGGTCGGGTGTCGATCAGGCGACACGGCGTGATCGGCACGAAGCTCGCCTCGTCGCTGGCAACGGCGTCTGCACGTATCGCTTGGAATGTGAGCGCAGCGATCATCGCTGCGACCAGACCGGCAGCGAACGCGGCATCGTGTGCAGTTTGATGGTGACAGACATGACGACAACCTCCTTGTTCGGGCACCCCATCCCCCTCCCGAGGCGCTACATCTCACTTCTTCTCCAACTACGCCACACACGACAGAGTCTTTCGACCTGAAACCAAGACTGATCTAAGGCAAGTCACTCAACTCCGACCGTCGTCAAGCCACTCAAGCCTCCAGTGCAGCACTCGTCTCGGCTGCCTCGATCGCGACGACGGGCCAACAGCCGCCCTACGACACCTCGTCGTCATGCTCGACGGTGTGAACGACACCGACGACCTCACGGCCGACGAACTCGAACAGCTCCGAGAGAGGATGAACGGTCCCCTAGAAAGTGGCACCGAGCTTCAGGTCTCTGGAGGTTGACCCGGCCTCGTGAACCTGCGCTGCGGCTATTCGAGCGCCGCGGTGATCCCTGCTGAGTCCCCGTCAGCGCCGAAGGTGACCGCAAGCCCTCCCGTCTCCGGATCGGCGATCACGGTCGCCGTGAGCTCCGATGAGTCGTCCTCGAGCTCGGTCTCACCGTCACAGAAATTGGTTCCCGTCACCGCCACGATGGTCGGTGCGTTGATCCCTGCCGCGGTCGCGGATGCCCCCGAGCCACTCGACTCGAACGTCCAGGTCAGGTCGGTTCCGCAAAGCGTGCTGTCGCTGAGCTCGACCTCCGGATTCGAGGTTCGAGCCGAACCCGACAACGAGACGAGCATGCCCTGCTCGATGACGACGACCAGCTCGCTGCCGGCCACGGTGATGTGCGGGACGGCTTCGGCAAAGGCGATCTCGTAGAAGCCGAGCAGATCGATCGGACCGCGATACGTGCCGTCCCCCAGCAACGCGTCCCCGGACGGGTCGGCGTCGGCAGCGGGCTCCACCGGCGGGGTGCCGGTCTCTGTGGGTGGGTTCTGTTGATCGATCGCCTCGTTCTGATCCGCCAGCCTGTCGATTCCGATCGCGCACGAGCTGTCGATGCGAGACGGGCGGACCGGGGCGAACCCGATTCGCACGCAGCCGTCGTCCTCGGTCCAGACGTTGGAACCGGCGAAGACCGCCGCCCTGATCTGTTCCAGGCTGTAGCCGCTCTGGTCGAGCGAGATCACCGCTACAGCGAACGCCACCGAGGTGCCACCGTCCTTGAGCGCGGCGGTGAACAGCGTCGAGATGTCGACCTCGCCGAGCGGGCCGACGGTCGCACGTCGGAGCCCCTGCGGCTGCCCAACCAGCGACTCCAGGCCTTCGGCGTCAGCGTCGCCCTCCCCTGGAAGGATCACGACGCCCTGTCGTGACCGCTCGGGGCTGAGGCTCGCGAGTCGTCCATCGGGCTCGAGAGCGCCTCCGCGACCGCTCAACTGGTCGGCGCTGTAACCGCGCTCAAGCGCGAACACGATCGCTTCTGCTCCTGCCGGATCACCCAACGCCTCCGACGCCGTCGTCGCTACGGCAGCGATGTCCGCTTCGAGGCGTTCGATGTCGACCAGAGACATCAGCGCGCCGATGTCAGCAGGATCGATCGTAGCGTCCGGCCCCGGCGCAGCATCGTCAGCCGTAGAGGAGTCCGGTACCGCTCCCGTGGTCGGGGGCGTTGCACCTTCACCGGATCCGCCTCCGCATGCCGCCGTGACCAGTGATGCAGAGGCGATCATCAACCTGACTCGCATCCGCCGCGTTCGCATCGCGCCCTCCCTTGCCGCCGGGCTCTCGGGTTGCCCGCAATGACCGTACTGCAGACGCCTCAGAAGTAAGTCGCGCCGGACGGTCGTGTGAGTCGCTGTGAGTGGTCAGCGTGGACACCGAGCGAGCAACCGCTCACCAATTGCCCCCCCGCTCGGAGATTTGATCTCGTGTGGGTCGTCCGAGCCGACCGACTCCACGCGCGGGTCTCGACGACCTGACCCGTGGCTGAACTCCCTGGCACCTTTCCGTGACGGATGTCAGCCGATGCGGTCCAAGGTGCCCGTGACCCCATTGAACGTGGCCACAATAACGTCGCCCTCGCATGTGTACGGAGCTGTCCCCTGAAGGCTTGTCCCCTCGACCGGGCGCGGTTGGATGGGGACCTGCACGATCTGCCCTCCGACTTCGAAGCTGAACGTCACTGTGGCAACGCCTCCGAAGTCTTCGAATGTCAGCAAGGTCTCGGCCTCGTCGGTCTTCCAGGTGCCGGGGTCGACGCTGTCGATCATGGACACCAAGGTACCTTCGGGGCTGGCGATCGCGAATGACCATTGGTCGCGGAACCCCGTGTAGGTTTCGTCTTCGTTGATCACCACTCGATACTCCCCCGATCGGTACGAGAACGACCCGGTGGCGCCCGACGCCGATGCCAGTTGATCGAGGAATTCCTGGCTGCGGAGTACCCAGGTTCCGACCAGACATTCACCATCGGAGATGGTGACCTGCACAGTGACCCTGACGCTCGGGTCGTCGACTGCGGTCGCCGTGACGCTGTAAACACCGGGTCGGTTGCCGGCCACGTAGAGGCCGGTCTCGCTATCGATGGTTCCGCCCGTGGCGGTCCAGGTGACGGCACGCGGGTTGCCGTCACTGGCGGTCGCTACGAACTGCAACGGTTGGCGAACCCTCACGCTGCCCGGATCGGGTTCGACGATCAGGCCCTGGAGTTTGACTTCCACGGTGGTGTTGCGAACGTCGCTGGCGGTGGCGCGCAGCCCGGTCGTACTGGTCGACTCGATCGTGACAAGGAACGGGTAGGCGCTGCTACTCGTCGGCGTCTTAAGCGGCCGGGTGCCCGGTTCGTTGGTGTCCTGACCGATGCCGTCGTCCCATCTTCCGGCGCCCGGATTCCAGTTGAGGGTTGTGGTGTCGGCGTGACGGAGCTCAGCGGTAATCGGGACTGTGTCACCGGCTCTCCTCACCACGACAAGACTGGGCGTGCCGACAACTTGCAGCTGCTCGGTGGACACGGCCACGTTGGTCGAGATCGAGCGGCCGGAAAACTTGTCACTGCGAACACGGACGCGCACGAAATCGTCGCCCAACTCGACCGGCTCGTACGTCATCCCGATCGCGTCGACCTTGATGCGCCCGATCACCGGCGATATCTCGACATAGTTCGAGTCGGCGCCGTCGCTGACGGTCCACGAGTCGGGGCACCACTGCAGGTAACGGCCACTGAGCTCCTTGATCAGCCTGCTGCTGATCGAGTTGCGTAGCTTGCTGCCGGCCTTGATGCTGGCCTCGCCGACGCCGTCGAGCCCAGGGGAGCCGACGCCGTCTTTCAATTTGCCGGTGACAGCGCCGGCAACAGCATTCGCGGCGGCGGACGCGATCTGCGAGAACTCCTTGGCGGCATCGAAGCCGGTCGAAGCGGCGGTCAGGCTGACGGCCGTGACAGCGCCCGCGTGGATGAAATCCTCATTGAATTCGTCGATCGACAGCTCGGCGGTGATCGCCGTCAGCTGGGTGGGATAGCGACCGGCGTCGGCGTTGAACCACAGGTCCATCGTGGCGTAGATCGTTTGCACCATGCCGGTCAACTGACCAACGACGGGAATCTTGCTGGTGGTCTGTGCGAGCGAGTTGATGTCCTGGACGAGCTTGTCGACGGCGCCCCCCTCGGCGTGTTGGGCGCCGACGCCGATCGCCATCGCCGAGATGAGCTGGTCGGAGGTGGTGATCGTCAGCGGGAACTTTAGGCACTCGCCGGCCTGGGACGGCCTGGGGACATGGGCGGTCGAGACGATGCGAGCGGGCGGCGCCTGTGCTAGTGCCGGTGCCTGTGCCGGCGATGCGAACCCGACCGGACCGACAGTGAGGCCGCCGGGCACCAGCGCCAGCGGACCGATCTTGTCGACGATCGCGTCGACGAGTGCAATCTCATCGTCATCGAGCTCGGAGCCGGGGGCGACGAGCAGGCTCTCGAGGTCGTTTTCGGTGCCGTCGTCGACATAGCCGGCGACGAGCTTGATGATGCGCAACTCGGGGTCGAGCTCGTCGGGTGGCGTGGCTGCCAGTTCGTCGAGGCTGGTGCCCGCCGCGTCGGCGCGCGCCTCCAGCTCGGCGACGATCGTTTCGACCGTGGTGTCCCATGCGCCAGGAGCCGGCGGGAGCCCGGTGAGGTCGAGCGGGATCGCGGAACTGTGACCGGTGCCGTTGACGAACTGCAGCTCGACGGGGCCACCGACTCCAGGGGCGGCCGGATGCATGCCGATCGACGTGTACAGCCCCTCGTCGTCAAGATAGAGCGTGAGTCCGACCCGCTCGACACCGGCGGCGTACATAAACAGCTCGAGCTCGGACAGGTCAGCCTCGACGTCAATGCCGGCGAATCGAACTCGGTCGAACTCTTCGACGGTGACGGAATTAGAGGTGGCATCAGCGACAAGGTCGTCGCCAACTGCGTCGGGCGTCTCGATCGCGCCGCCGGCGGCGGGGTTGTCGGCGCCCGTGCCGTCCGCCGCGGTGGCGTCCTCGGCAGGTTCATCAGCGGGCGCGATGTCGCCGCCGTCATCACCCGACGAGCACGCAGCGATTGCCATCGCAGCGACGGTGGCGAGGACCGCCCAACGCCGAGAAGACATCGGGCCGCGCAGTGCTTCTCGTCCGGCCATGATCTCCCACTCTCGATCGATCGTCTGATCGCCGTCGGAGCGACCTTAGCTGACCTCGCTAGCCAGCGCCGTTGCTATGACCGCTCGAGGACACATCACATGTTCGACGCCTCGGTCGACTATCTTGGTGGAGGGTTGTTCGCTTGTGATTTCGGTCTCGGTCTGATTTCTACTGACCGCGATGGAGACTGTTGGCGGGGTTGATGTTGGAGAGTTCGATGGGAGGGAATCAATGCGAGGGTTCATCGCAATTGTGATCGCGGCCTCTGTCGTCGCGGGAGGATGCGGCGGTGCCGGCGACGAGGAACTGACCGAGCGGCTGGTCGATGCCGGTGGCGCCGATGATCTTGAGGTCGAGATCGGTGACGATGGCGACTCGATCAGCGTGGAGACCGACGAGGGTTCCGTCGCTATCGGGTCAGAGACAGACGTTCCTGATGGCCTCACGTTCCCGATTCCCGACGGAGGCGATCTGACCACCTCCGGCACTGACGGATCCTACATTTTCGCTGCGGTTCAGTACCCGACAGATCGCTACGACGAGATCGTGGACTCCTACAAGGTCTGGGCCTCGGCGGACGACCGCGATTGGGAGCTCCTCGAATCGACCACCGAGATGTCGGGCGACACTATCCGCAGCGCTCAATGGGTGTCAGTGTCGTCGTCGATCGTAGTAAACGATTGCATCTCCTCGTCGGGAGAGCTCGATTCAGTCTGTGTGACACTCAACCAAAGCGAATAGGGGTGCACATTCCCGCCGGCCGAGGAAACACACCCACGGGTCACTCCCTAGGGGCCATTTCAGTTCGCGACTGACGAGGTTTCTAGTGTTCTAGAGTGCTGACAATCCCTGCGCTCGTCATCACCTGGGCGAGCATCCTGTATCAGTGACCGTCAGCGGATGTCCATCGACGCCGGCGCAACGGGATCCCGCTCGATCGATGGCGTCGACGAGATCGAGACGGCTCACGTGGCATGATCGACGACAGCCATCAGATCGATCGCTGGGGAGCTTCATCCAGAGCAGCCCGAACTCACACTGGCGAAAGGAACAAAGGCAATGGCGCCAACTTTGCTCCCCCAACTCGAGGGTCGGATCTTCATCAGTGAAGCCGGCTTCGAGACCGATTTGATCTTCTACGATGGGATCGACCTCCCTCATTTCGCCACGTTCCCAATGCTCGAAACAAGTGAGGGACGTGACACGATGCGCGCCTACTTCCAGTCGGTGATCGACATCGCTCGCCGCGACACCACCGGCGTTGTGATCGAAACTCCTACGTGGCGTGCCAGCGCCGAATGGGGAGCGCTGCTCGGCTACAGCTCCGACCGGCTCGACCACGTCAACCGCGACGCTGTCGCATTGTTCATCGAATTCCGGGACGCCAGCCCTGATGTGCCGGTCGTGATCAGTGGGAACATCGGACCGCGCGGGGAGGGCTACACGATCACCGAGACCATGACCCAACGTGAAGCTGCTGACTACCATCGCCCCCAGATTCGATCCCTAGCAGCCGCGGGCGCGGACCTCGTCTCCGCCCTAACGATCAACCACTCGGCTGAAGCCGCCGGAATCGTCGAAGCTGCACGAGACGAGAACGTGCCTGCCGTCATCTCATTCACTGTCGAAACCAACGGCAACCTTCCCTCCGGGCAAACCCTCGCAGCAGCGATCGAGGAGGTCGATGCCGCCACCGATCAAGGCGCCGCCTATTTCATGGTCAACTGCGCACACCCATCGCACTTCGTCCACGTCCTCGATGTGCCTGGTCCCTGGGAACGGCTACGGGGTATCCGAGCCAATGCGTCGACCATGAGTCATCAAGAGCTCGACAACGCCACTGAGCTCGACCGAGGCAACGAGGCCGAGCTGGTCGCCGGCTACGTCGAGTTCGCCGAAAGACTCCCACGCCTCGCGGTCGTCGGTGGATGCTGCGGCACGGACCTTCGACACCTCGACCTGATCAGCTCCGCCGTTGCCCGATACCGGACGACCGCAACAACGGACCGGTGACGTTCGCCAACACGACCGACGAACTCCTAGGTCAACAGGCATTTCTGCAGGTCGCGGCCAACACCGAGAATCGGCCGGGAGAGACCATCCAAACTGATCATGCGGGTTCGATTTCCGTCGTCCGCTCTCGATCTAGGCCCTGTTCAAGCGCGCGGACGCCGTCGACGATCAGCAGGGAGCTGAGGCGCAAGATGCGGCATTGGTCGCTATGGGCCAACACCGCGCAGCGAAGGGCTGCGCAACGTCCGAGCAGGCCCAGGGCGTTCAAGCTCGACCACGGGGAGCTTCGAGACGTCGTGCAGTCCAAGTTGTGCTTGAAGTGGAGTGGTACCCGCCTGAGTTACATCCAGAGGCTTCGAAGTCGTGGCCCGCACATTTCGTTTCTGCGCAGGCTACCCAGACTCAGAAGCCATGGTGGCGCCGTTGGTGGGCGATCACTCTGGGGCCGCTCAGCGGGTTGCTATTGATCAGCGTGGTGGTCGCCTTGGTCGGGACGGAGGACGAGGAGGACCCTGTCGACCCTGAATCCGAGGGCACGGTGGTGGCCACAGTTGGCATGCTTGACCAATCGGAATCCGTACAGACTTCGGCAGTCACCATGGACGCGGCGATCGACTCCTGGCGCGACTGAGACATTGCACCACCTCCGAGCGCCGACGCGAGAACCGCGCCCGCGGCGTCGGCGCTCGTCGTCAGCTAACCAGCTCGATCGCCCGGTCGATCGCCCGGTCGAAATCGAGTGTGCGACCGAGTCGGCGGGCTTCGGCTTCGGCGCCCGCGAGCGCCTCCTCGGCCCTGCTGTACAACACTCGCTCGTAGCCGGGTGGGACGACGCTCAACGACTCGAGGAGCGCATCGACCGCGCCCATCAGCTCCGCCGCTTCGGTGACGTCACCCCTCAGAATGAGGCTGTGTGCGACGCCGGCAAGGCAGTGTGCAGCACAGTCGCGATTGCCGAGGGTGCGGTAGTACGGAAGGGCAAGTCGGTAGTTCTCGAGCGCGGCTGGCGCTGTGTCCTGGGTCCAGCTGGTCCACGCGCGGGACTCGTAGGCGTGCGCCAGCGCGTTGGGCGCGCCGACGCGCTCTGCGATCGCGACCGCCTGCTCGGCCATCGCGAGCGCCGTCGGCCGGTCCTGGGCGTAGAACGCCACGACGGCGGTCTCCATTATCAGGCCGAGGAACACTCCCTGACCGAGCCCGTGCTTCGTGAAGAGTTCGGTCGCTTCGCGTTGATAGCTGCGAAGTGCGGTCCAGTCGTCGGTGTCCCACGCGGCGCGGCCGAGGAAGTTCAGAGCCCAGGCCAGGGCAACCTCATCGCCGACGTCGCGGAGGATCTGCACGGCCTCCCGCAATCTGACTACGGCGTCGTCCGGTCGGCCGAGCATGTTGATGAGGAACCCGGACGCCGACAGGCCACGCGCTCGGATGTCCGGTGGTGCCTCGGAAGACGCAACCAACAGGCGTTCGAGCCAGTCGGCGCCCTCCGCGATCTGGCTCGTGAGCCACCAGTACCGCGGGATGCGTGATGCAGCGTCGAGGGCGGTGACGACGTCGCCGCCCTCGAGGGCGCGGCCGAACGCAGCACGCATGTTGTCGAGCTCAGCGTTGAGCTTCGCGAGCCATCGTTGTTGCTCGGCGCCGTCGAGTGAAGCGCCGGCCTCGGTGGCCAGCGCAAGGACCCACGCGAGGTGGGTGGCCCAGGCATCCTCGATCTCGCCTGTGTCACGGAGCAGTGCACTCGCGTGTTGGCGCATCGTCTCGAGCATTCGGAACCGGCGGTGCTCGCCGTGCAACTCGCGAACGACGAGGGAGTTCGTGTGCAGCGAGTCGACCGCCTCGAAGACGCGGTCGCTGTCGATGTTCTTGGAAGCACACACTGATTCCGCGGCCGCGATGTCCCATCCGTCGCGGAAGGCGGCGAGCCGGCGGTATGCCTCCTGCTCCTCGATGTCGAGCAGGTCGTACGACCAATCGACCATCGCCTGCAGCGTTCGGTGGTGCGCGATGTCGGAAGGGTCGCCCCGCGACAGAAAGCGGAAACGGTCGCGGAGCCGCTCGGCCAGCTCCTCGAGCGTGATCGAGCGCAGGCGTGTGGCCGCCAGCTCGATCGCCAGTGGGAGCCCGTCGAGCTCTCGGCAGATCCCCGCCACGGTGGCCGCGTCCACCGTGAGGTCGATGCCGGGTTGAGCGGCCTCGGCCCGGGCGCAGAACAGCCGCGTACTGTCGGTGGCCGTCAGGTCGGTGACATCGTCGGCGGGCGTCTCCAGCGGGGGCAGCCTCCAGGCCACCTCACCGGTCATGTCGAGCGCGTGGCGGCTGGTCGCCAGGACCTTCAGCCCGGGTGCGGATCGCAGGAGGGCGTGCAATATTGCAGTTGTCTCGGCCAGCAGATGCTCGCAATTATCGGCGACGAACAGGGCGTTCCAGTCCGAGACCTGATCGCACAGCGCGTCCAGCGGCGTCTTCACCACCGGGGCGTCGAGCCGTAGCGCGCTCAGGAGCTCGGCAACGATCAGATCGCCGTTGCGCAGCGGCGCCAACTCGATGATCCAGACACCGTCGGGGTAGTCCTCCAGCACTGACTCGGCCACCTCGTAGGCCAGACGGGTCTTCCCGGCGCCCGGCGCGCCGGTGATGGTGAGCACCCGGCAGCTGTTCAGCAGGCTGTCCACCTGCTCGAGCTCGGCCACGCGACCGACGAAGCTGCTGATGGCCGCAGGCACGTTGTTCGGGATTCGCACCGGCGCCGCCAGCGAGGGGTCGTGCTGGAGGATCCGTTCCTCGAGGTTCTGGAGCTCAGGGCTGGGGTCGAGGCCGAGCTCGTCGCGCAGCAGTGTCCGGAGTCTGCCGAACGTACGTAGTGCCTCCGCCTGGCGGCCCGCCCGGTATAGCGCGAGCATCGTCTGGGCCCAGAACCGCTCGTGGAACGGGTGGGCGTCGGTGAGCTCGGCCAGGTCGCCGATCACCAGATCGTGTTCGCCGAGGGCCAGGCGCGCGTCGATCCACTTCGACTTCGCCTCGAGGTGGAGTTCGTTCAGATGCGATACGAGACCCTGTGCCCAGGGCTCGTCGCCGAGATCGCCGAGCGGCCGGCCCACCCACATCTCGAGTGCCCGACCGACGAGATCGGAGGCATCCTCGGGCCGTGACGCCGCCGCCTCCGCGATCAGTTGTTCGAACTGATTCACGTCGGTCGCGGTCTCGGCGACGTTGAAGCGGTAGTCGCCCGACGGCAGCGTCTCGATGACCGACCACGGTTCTCCCTTGACGTGGCCGGGCTCGAGCTCTCGGCGGAGGTTCGAGACGTACGTCTGCAGAGAGCGGATGGCGCCGTCGGGAGGCTCGGGACCCCAGATGGCGTGAATGCAGCGATCGGCGGACACACCCTGTCGGGCGTTCACGGCCAGGAACGCGAGCAGGGCCTGCTGTTTGTACCCGCCCAATGACACCGGCGCTCCGTCGATCGTGACGGCGAGCGGACCGAGCAGCTGAATGTCCACGGAAACCCCCTGGTTGAGAATAGCAGTCGACCCTCATTCCAGACCTGGGCACTCAAGTCCCGCTCAAACGCTCGTCCGGGAGAAGAACTGATCTGGCGGATCTCAGTGGTGGTGATCAGTCGACGCGGACCCGGGCGTGCAGCAGTGACAGGATCGTCGATCCGTGCCGATCTGGGTGCGTCGATACACAGGCGGCTGCCGCCTGTCGGGTCGATGACCACGGCACGCGTGAACAGTCCGACCCGGCGCGCAACGATTCGGAATCGGTTCCTCGTCGGAGGCCCGCTCCTGGCGGATTTGAGCGTCGCTTGAGTGTCTCGTGGTGTGGTGAACCCAACAACTTCGGACGGAGGGGGCGTGCCATGTGGTGGAACGGACTTGGCAAGAGGACGCATGGTGCGGCGACTTGTGCTCGTCAAGCACAGTGCGGCCACATCCGCGCTGGCTCGGGACGGATCGCGGTCGCGTCCAGCGTGCACGTGCCGAGCTTCGGTCCGTTGGCGACCGTCGCCAGTCCCCCCGTGGACGGCGACCATCACCGCGAAGAACACGAGTCGGCGTCGCTCAGCGCGCAGTCGGTGCCCAGTCTCTTCGAGATCAGGGAGAGCTCGATGGGACCTCGCGACCGCTGCCACGCCGAGGCGCCCGCGAACGCCGAGGCGGCGAAACTCGACTCAGACCACAACGGAAACCTGTGCACGTGAGGCTCGCGTAAGATCATCTGCACGAGGTGAGTACGACACCAAGGAGAAACATCATGGACATCGACAAGAGTTCCACCGCCCTGCTGGCGTTGGACTTCCAACACGACATCGTCTCTAGGGACGGCAAGTTCGGCTCGCACGGACTGGGCGAGGTCGTCGACGCGATGGGTGCGATCCCGTCGGCAGCACGGGCGCTCGGTGCAGCCCGCGAGGCGGGCCTCCACGTCGCCCACGCGGGGGTCTCGGCGGCTGACGGCCAGTCGCTCAACATGACCGCTGGGCTGTTCGCCGGCATCGTCGGGCTCGGCGCGGTGCGGCCAGGCAGCGAGGGTGTCGAGTTCGTGGACGAGATGGCCCCGCGACCTGACGAGTACGTAGCGATGAAGGCCACGGTGTCGGCACTGGCCGGAACCGGGCTGGATTCACACCTGCGGACATCGGGCATCCGCCATCTGGTACTGGTCGGAGTGGCGACCAACATGGTCGTCGAAGGCACGACTCGCCAGGCGGTCGATATGGGTTACCAGGTCACGATCCTGGGTGATGGCTGTGCGAGTTTCAGCGTCGAGTTGCACGGGTTCGCGCTCGGCGTACTAGAGAACTTGGCGACGATCAGCACCGTCGACGAGTTCGTGTCCGCCGTCAAGGATGGGTTCGGCCACTAGGTCTCGCCAAACACCGCCTAGTCATGTAGAGCCCAACACCTGAGGTCACGGTCGCTCGCCGAGCCCCGCCAAGGCCCGCCGACACCCACCAGATCGAGCTTCCAAGCTGATCATGCGGATTCGATTTCCGCCGTCCGCTCTCGCCCTGACCCAGACGATCGAGCGCTTCGTTCGCAGAAGAACAGCCTTGGTACGCTGCCACAACCAAGAAGGGAGCTCGGTTCGTGAAGCTGGGACGGTTCATTGTCGATGCCCACGTGCACTCCCAGCGCTTCGCGCCGGGACGGGAATTCTTGGAGCGTAAGCGGGGCAAGCGCCACATCACCTACAACGAACTGTCCGAGGCGATCTCGACCGCGACGCCCTTCGATAACTCCGAACGGCTGTTGTTCGACATGGACTGCTACGACGTCGACATGTGCGTGCTGCTGCCCGCATTCGGCATGACCAACCAGATGAACCTCGACCTCGTCACCGCCCATCCCGATAAGTTCGTCGCCGTTTGCGCCCCGACCGAGACCCTGGACCGGGCCCGCGCCGACAGCGCGTCGTGGAGCGCCGAGGACGCCGCCGCCGAGCTCGACGATCTGCTATCCGGCGGGCGCTATGTAGGCATCGGCGAGGGCCTGCCCGCCGACCACGACCGCCGCCGCACCACCGGCCAGTCCGAGCGTCTCGACCACATGCGCCCGACCCTCGAGGTCGCCCGCAAGCACCGGACCGTGGTCCACGTGCACAGCGGTGTGGTCATGGGCTATCCGCTGACCCATCATTTCTGGCCCGAGACCCTGCATCCCCTGTGGCTGTTGGACATCGCCCAGGAGTTTCCCGACGTGCCGATCGTGTTCAATCACGGCGGCATCCAGGGCGGCGCCCATGAGCGATTTTTCGAGGAGGCCCTGCTGGTCGCCGGAGCCAACGACAACGTCTACCTCGAGACCGGCCTGTGGTGGCCAGAGCTTTACGAACGGGCCCTCCGCGACCCCAACGTAGGACCCGAAAAACTGTTGTGGGGATGCGACTGGGGGGCCAGCATCCCCTTCCACAGCCAACCTGGCCAGGTGCCGTCGGAATATGCCGTGCAGCTACGCAAGCAGCCACCGCCCGCCCACCAAGTCGACGTCTGGGGTTGGGCCCTACGGCAGCTCTCGAAGCTGGACATCATCCAGGACGATCTGAACCTGATCCTGGGCGGCAACGCGGCCCGCCTGTATGGCCTCAAGCCGCCGCTATCGCGACTGTTCCGCCCCGTGGGGCACGAGGTTGTGCCGCAACCGGGCACGGTCAACTCCGCCGACAGGGACTGAGGTCATGGCCGGCCTGCCCCGCTACACGGTGTTGGACCTCAAGCTGGAACGCCTGGGACCGGAAGCGTCTCGGGCCCTGCAATCGGAGCGCCTGGCCGCGATCGCGGCGTACGTGTACCACAACACCGATTTCTGGCGCAGCAAGTTCGACGCCGCAGGCTTGGCCCCCGGCGACATCGGGGGTCTGGAGGACCTGGCGAAGATTCCCTTTTGCACCAAGGACGAACTGCTACGCGACCAGGCTGAGCATCCGCCGTTTGGTTCCTATCTGGGCTCGGACCGCAGCCACTGGGTCAAGTTCATGACCACCTCGGGTACCACAGGGCGGCCGCTGCGCCGGGTGTTCTCGGCTCGAGACTGGGACCAGGTTCTCGACCGCTTCCAGCGCAACTCACCGATCGGGCCCGGCGATGTCGTCGTCATGCTCGGGCCGGTCGACGGCATGATGGGTCCCACCGCTGGGGCCGAGGGCCTGGCCCGCTGCGGTGCTCTGGTTGTGCACGCCGGACGCTATGACAGCCGAACCAAGGTCGACCTGATCCGGGACCTGCGGCCGACCGTGGTCAATGGCAGCGCCTCGTACCTGTTGCACCTGGCCGGGACCGCCCAATCGATGGGCGTCGACCTGGCCGGGCTGGGCATCATGGCGGTGACCTGCGTCGGAGAACCCGGCGCCGGAATCCCCGCGACAAGGGCCCGCCTGGAGGAGAGCTGGGGCGCCTTCGTCAACGACGGCTACGGCATGACCGAGATCTTTCCTCTCGGCGGCGCCTGCCCTTTCTCTGCCACCGTGCACATCCCTGACGACTTGGTGATCACCGAGATCGTCGATCCGGAAACCGCGGCGCCGGTCGCGGCAGGCGAGCCGGGCGAGGTGGTGCTGACCAACATCGTCGGCGACACCCAGCCGTTGTTGCGGTATCGCACGCGCGACATCGCCCGGTTGACAACCGATGGGCCGTGCGTATGCGGCTTCACCGGCACGCGCTTCGCCCACTCGATCGAGGGCCGGGTCGACGACATGATCTGGTACCGCGGAGCCAACATCTATCCCTCGGCGATCGAGGCCGCGTTACGCGGCTTGCCGGAGCTCGGCTCGGAGTATCGCGTCGTCATCGACGGCCCCGCCGCCAGCCCGGTCTTGACGGTGCAGGTGGAGACCGCCACCGAGACGCCGGCCGACGACCTGGCGGAGCGGGTCGCCTCAGCGCTGGCCGTCGCCGTCGGCGTCACCGCCAGGGTCGAGCCGTTGGCGCCGGGGGCACTGCCCAGGACCGACGACTCAACCAAGACCCGCCGGGTCGTCGACTCTCGAAGTTGAGCGCATCAACCCTTTCCGCCTAATGCCCGGCGGCACACGATGATCGCGGCACACACGAGCGGCCGCGCGACTTTCTTGGCGACGAGATGAAGGCGCCCCGCTCACCGTCTACGCAAACGCCGGCACCGTGACGATCGTCGTACTCTCGGGCTTGGACCGGACGCCGCCACGAAGGGTCACCGTCCTTCGCCGCGATCGGCTGCCGCTCCGAACGCCGTCGCGATCCGATTTGCAGCTGCAATCACCGACTCGTCGGCGTTTCTGCGATGTGTGGCGGTCCACTGCACCGTGATGTCGCGCCCGGCCAATGGCACCATCGACACGGTGCGATGCGGTCGATTCCAGCTGAGCACTAATGAGGGCTGAATCGTGACGCCCTCGCCCCTGCCGATCAGCCGCAGCATCATCTCCAAGGACTGCACCTGCACCACGGTTGTCGGCACAACATCTGCTGCAAGGAAGAACTCATGGAACTCGAACCCTCGCGAAGGCCGGTAGTCCGAGGTGAGGAACGTCTTGTGATAAAGATCGTCGGCGCTGATCGTTTCACGACCGGCAAGGTCACCACTGGTTGGCACGGCGGCCACCAGTACATCTGACGCCAACGGAACGTGGTGGACGCCTGTCGGGCGCTTGGGCCACGGTGCGATCGCGATGTCCGCCGATCCCCCTCGAACCGCGTCGAGCAACCGATCGTCATTGAAACGCAGGAGTTCGATTCGTGGCTGATTCGCAGGGGTCCGGAACGTGTCGAGCAACCAACTTGCCGTGTCGTAGAAGCCGACGGCGACGCGAACGCGGCGCGGCTCCCCACTTCCGATCCAACGAGCGGTGAGCAGCGCTCGGGCGACATCTCGCTCGATGTCGGCGGCGTCGGCCGCGAGCTGTTCACCCGCTGGTGTCAATCGCAACAGGCGACCGGTCGCCTCGGTGAGTTTCGTACCGATTCGTCGCTCTGCTTCGGCGAGGCGGTGGCTTGCCGCCGATGGACTGAGGTGCAGGAAACGCGCCGCATCTCCGAGCCGACCGAACTCACGAAATGCGACGAGAAGTTGTAGATGTGAACGATCCAACGACATATGCACAGTATGCATCATTTCGGCCATTAATACTCACTGGACGCAGCACATATATACACCGATACTCGAACTGTGAAGACAATGCTCGATCGCTCCGGTCCGATGGGAACCCTCGCCGTTGCTGTTTCGGCGATCGGGTTCGGCCTGACACCATTCTTCGCGACGCGGACATTCGACGCAGGCATCGACCCGGGGTCGGCATCCTTCGTTCGTGTTGTACTGCTCCTGATCGTCTTGCTACCGGTCGCTCCGCAGCTTCGAGGTTGGCGACGCGAAGCCCTCATCGTTGGCGCGGGGGGTGCGGTCTCCATGTTGGGGTTCGCCGGGTTCTTCATCGCCCTCGCCCACGCTCCCGTGGCGCCCGTGACCGTCGTGTACTACAGCTACCCGATCGTCGTCGTCGTGTTCTCGGCGGCCCTCCACCACCGACGCATCCACGTCTGGGAGGTCGCTCTGGCAGGCGTCTTGCTGCTGGGCGTGATCGTCGCGGTCGGCCCGATAGGGCTCACGGGATCGATGTTGATCGCACTCGCTCCGGCATGTGCTGCACCCGTTGGCTGGGGGATCTACCTGCTGGTGCTGAGCGGACCGACGGCGGCGATGCCCACGCTGCCAAAGATGCTCGCTGGATCGATCGGTGGTGTCGCAGCGCTCAGCCCGCTGGTGTTGTGGCGAACCGGCACACATGTCATGCCCCTGAACGGCGCTGCGATCGGCGCCATTTCCGTGCTCACGCTGTGCACGCTCGCGATCCCGGCGGTGCTCGTGACTTGGGGTGCACCTCGCGCAGGTGATCGGACAACAGCGATGGTCGGCAGCATCGAGTTCGGGATCGCGATCGGCGTCGGTTGGTTGTTGATGGGCGCCCGTCTGGAGTTTGGTCAGCTCGTGGGCATCTGCCTCGTTCTCGGCGCCGCCCTGGCGGCGGCGCTGCGACAGTTCCGAGTCGAGCGCCCACAGATCAGCGGCGTCACCTCCACCGCCAATCGTCTGGTACCACCGCTCAGATTTCCGGTTCGCACGCGCCGGGTGGCGCAGCAGAACGAGTCGCTCAGCGAGGCGTCCTGCTCACCCGCCCTTCAGTGAAGAAGACCCACTCTCCCTCCGGCGTCAAGCCGACGCTGTGGCCCAGATAGGCGTCCTCAGCCATGTACTCGGTGAGTTCATCCGAGGAGAACAGCCCAATCGTCAGCGCCTCCTTGATGTCTTCGGGTGCCCAGTCCGAGACCGGTTCGAGAGCCAGCGCGGGATACACCCACAGCTCCTGGACGGCGCCGTTCCCGAATGGTGACTGTCGCCGACCCGGAGAGGATTCGAGCACCGCTGCGAGCCGCAGTAGGAGCTCGCCATCGTCCGAACCGAGATGCTCCGAAAGGGTCACATCAGGTCGATCGAAGTCGAACTCAAATCCAGCCGCAGCAAGGACGGCAACCCTCTCTGGATCACCGCCACGAGCGGTATCGGCGATGATCGTCGCGTTCGTGATGACGGCCTGGGGAACGAGACCCTCGACCGTCGATCGTGACGATGCCTCCGACGAGCCGCAGGCCGCCACGAACGCAAGCGTCGCGGTCGCCAGGAGAACACCGGCCAGCCTCGACACAGAAACGTGAACCGGGCTCAGTACCGAATGTGGCCGCCGTCGACATTGAGCACCTGACCGGTGACCCAACGGGCGTCGTCAGACGCCAGAAATGCGACCGCCGGTGCAATGTCTTCGGGCTCCCCGCGACCGGGGAGCGCCTGCAATGTCTCGACAAAGTCGAAAGCACCGGCGTGAGGGCTGTCGAGCACGCCCGCCGAGGCGGTCAATCCCGGGCTCACGGCATTGACGGTGATGCCGTAAGAGCCGACCTCGGTCGCCATTGCTCTGGTGAGCCCAAGCACGCCCGCCTTGGACGCGATATAGGCGGACATGTTCGGTGTACCTGCGAAGACGGCGTTCGAGCAGATATTGATGATGCGGCCCTTACCCTGGTCCTTCATCGCCAGATAGGCGGCCCTGCTCATCAAGAACGTGCCATCCAGGTTGACCCGCTGGATGCGGCGCCACTCCTCGAAGTCGACGTCTTCCCACGCCGTGAAGGGCACGATGGCGGCGTTGTTCACGACGATGTCGACGCGACCGAACCGGTCGCCGACGGTTGCGTACAGTGAATCGACCTGCGCCGGATCGCCGATATCGGTCGTAACCGCAATCGCGCTCCCACCGATCTCGCCGGCGACTCGCTCGGTGCCCGCGATGTTGATGTCGGCGATGACGACGGTGGCCCCATCGTCGGCCAGCCGACGGCAGATGGCTTCACCGATTCCCTGTGCTCCACCGGTGACGATCGCCACTTGGCCTGAGAGATCTCCCATTGTCATATTCCTTTCGTCGAGATGGTTAGTTGTCGGTGTCGCTGACCGCAGCCATCGCGGCTTCGACACCTGCGCCGACGGTTACCGATGCACCGAGATCGGCCAAGGTCTGTCCGACCGCAGCGATCGATACGGCCGCGAAAATGGGGCGGGCGATCGGGCCCATGTGACCGATGCGAAGAAGTGAGTCGGTCAGAACGCCGTAGCCACCCGAGATCATCACCCCGTACTTCTCGCGACAGTGGGCTCGCACCGCAGCTCCGTCGACATCGGCGGGCAATTTGAATGCCGTCAACGAGGGTGAGCAGATTTCCTCGCTCACCGGCCACAGCTCGAGTCCGAGCCCCAAGATTCCGGCGCGAGTTGCGGCGGCCACGCGGGCATGACGCTCCCAAGCGACTTGCGGTCCCTCCCGCAGGTACTGGTCGACGGTCGAACTGAGTGCGTAGATCTCAGTGATCGACGGTGTAAATGGAAACTTCACATCGACGCGATGAGCGTCTCGCCAGTCGCTGATCGAAAGCATCGACGCCGTCGGAGCGTCGGGGTTGGCGTCGATCTTGGCCCAGGCCGCATCACTCAAGTACATCAGTGACAACCCCGGCGGCCCGCCGAGTGCCTTCTGGGGCCCGACAACCACCAGGTCGGCAGGCCAACCCTCGAAGTCGACCTCAACGGCGCCGAACGAAGACACCGCGTCGACGATCAACAGCGCACCGTGTCGAGCACAGATCGCACCGATTTCGCCGACCGGGTTGATCGTGCCCGAGGGAGTTTCGGAGTGCACCACCGCCACCACGGCAATATCGGGTCGACTCGCCAGCATCGCCTCCACCGCGGCGGGATCGATCGCCTCGTTGTAGGGCACCTCGATCTCGAGCAGTTCGCGGCAGTAGCGAGCGGCCCAGTAGCCGTACCCCTTGCCGTACACGCCAGACGCCAGGTTCAACACAACATCGTCGCGGGCGATCATCGACGCTGCCGCAGCCTCGAGACCGAGTACCGCTTCGCCATGCATGATCAACGGCGCGTTCTTAACGCCCATCGCGACCCGCAGGTTCTCGGTTGTGCTCGCGTACAGCTCCAAGAAGTACGGGTCGAACTGGTCGTAGATCGGGGTGGCCAGGGCGCGGATCGTCTCCGCCGATGGCTGGACCGGCCCGGCGGTCAGAGTGAAAAGGGGCTCAGCTGTCATGACGATCTCCTTGGTCGGTGCATATGTTCACGAGTAGTAGCCGGGGGCCTTCAGATAGCTCTTATAGGACTCGGCATCGTGTGAGAAAAAGAGGTCAGCCTCACGTTCTTGCGCCACTTTCCTCAGCAGGTCCATCGAGTCGTGGCTGGCGACGGGATCGACGTGGAAACTGGCAATGCAGTTCATGTCCATGTTCTGTTGCGTGTAACACGCGTCGGCCGTGAACAGCATCGGCTTACGGCCATTCAGCTCGACCAGCATGCTGTAGTGGCCAACGGTGTGGCCGGGGGTCTCGATCAGGTAGACACCTTTGGCAATCTCGACATCGCCCTCGAGCAGTTCGTACTTCGGCGTATAGATGTCGTCGGCCACGTCGAAGGCCTGGTCGGAGTACCCGAGACCTTCGAAGACTTCGGGCTTGCGGGCGGCGTCCAACTCAGCCGCGTGACACAGCGTCGTGGCATTGGTCAGGTGGTGGTTTCCGCCACAATGGTCGAAGTGGTAGTGCGAGTTGACCACATGGGTGATCTCACCGGGTTCCATACCGATCAGCTTCAGGGCGCCCGGCACCGTCTGCTCGTCGGTCTGCATCGGCTTCTCGAACGGAAGCACCGCCTCTACATGTTTCTTGTCGAACCCCGTATCGAAGACGAACTTGCCCTCGGGATGGTCGACGAGCACGCTGTAGCACGGAAATCGCACCTCGCCTCCCGGACCGCGGTTCCAGTAAATGTGGAATCCGTCGATCACCAGCGAGCCTCCATCGAGGAGATAGACCTTCGTATCGTTCATTTGTGAACCCCCTTCATGATTGTTCTTCCTGGCGCGGAAGAGCTGTTGTCACTGACCGTCGTCGGTTGCGCCGAGGCTTGCTTCAACGAACGCCAGGTTCATTGCCTCGGTTGCGCAGCGGGCGACGATCACCCGAATCAGCTGGCGTTTGTAAACCTGGTCCTGTTCGGTTTCGTCCAGCAGCGGCACGCTGTTTGCGGCCGCGTCGCCGGCGCTCTCGGCCGCTTCGACCAGCGTTGCAGGATTGGCCCCATCGAGCAGCTGTTCAGCGGCCGGGACGCCCGCCGGTATCGCAGACACCGCGCCGACGACGACACGCGCATCGACGATCGCATCGTTGTGGGCGCGCAGAGAGACCGTGGCGATGATCGCCGGCCGTTCCTTGAATTTGATTCGCTGATGAACCGTCACCGTTCCGGCGACCGCCGGCGCAACGCGCACCGCCTCGATCAGCTCGTCTTCGTCGAGCGCAGTTTGATACGCACCGACACAGAGATCTGCGATCGGGATCTCACGGCGCCCGCTGCGGGCACCGCGAATCTGGACCACGGCTCCCAGCGCACGCAACAGCGTTGCCAGATCCGATGCCGGATCGGCAAAGGCCAGGTTGCCGCCAATCGTGCCGACAGAGCGGACTCGCACGTTGGCGATTCTTCTCGCCACCGACGCCAACGCCGGCGCATGCTCTCGTACCAACGGATGCCGTTCTATCTCTCGATGGGTGGCGGCCGCCCCGATGCAGAGCACCCCATCGGCAAAGGTGATCGAATGCAGGGCGTCGATCCCTTTGATGTCGATCAGGTCGCTGAGCTCGGTCAAACCCGCCTTCATGACGAGCAGCAGCTCGGTTCCGCCGCAGTAGAAGGCAGCGTCTTCACCGAGTTCATCGCGCAGCGCGACCGCTTCGTCGACAGATGTCGGGCGGTGCATACGAAACGGAGGCAGCTTCATAGGAGACGGAATCTGGTCATCGGGTTGATCCGAACGGCTTACGCCTCGAGAACCTTGCGCACCGCGATCAGCTTTGCCGCCCTGGCGGCGCCCTTGGCGGCGACTTCCTCAGCGGTGTAATCGTAGATGCCGCCCAGTGATTTCAGGCCGAGACGACCCGCCTCAACACGTTCGGTGATGAACGGCGAAACGCCGGACGCCGTCGACAGATCCTGGTTCAAGTAGGAGCCGACGTGGTTGTAGATGTCGAGACCCGCCATGTCGATCAGCTCGAGCGGGCCGATCACGGCGAGCTTGTAGCCGATGCCCCACCTGACGCAGGTGTCCATGTCGGCCTCGCTGATGATGCCCCGCTCGACCAACTCGAGGCACTCGCGCAAGATGGCGTAGAGGATCCGGTTCTCTACGAATCCTGCCACCTCCCCTTCGACTACGGCCTCGAACCCGAACGACTGTGCGAACTCGACGATCCGGGGGGTCAGGTCGCCCGACGTCTTCTCG
>Ga0255047_10000292_pt1 | contig 39802 bp, 36 predicted proteins | sample JV7_2_1_MG_FD_183640 | JGI IMG/M metagenome (GOLD analysis project Ga0255047, IMG submission 183640) | Seawater microbial communities from Jervis Inlet, British Columbia, Canada - JV7_2_1 | ecosystem: Environmental > Aquatic > Marine > Inlet | place: Canada: British Columbia | collected 2016-10-06
GACGTGTTGTCGCTGGACGTCGACGCCCAGAGCCAGTTCGTCTTGCAGGTCTGGATCGATGACGAGGGTCCGCACACCGTCTGCGTGGCTGACGCCTGTGGTCGTGTCTACACCCTCGCCGCTGACGCCGATTCGCCACAAGAAGTGATCGCCAAGATCGAGCAGGCGATGCCACTCGCCAAGCGGTATCTCGACTACCCAGCCGAGTTCGGGGACTGGGAGGTCTCCATCGGGGCGGCGCTGGCGGGGACCGGCGGCACCACCGACAGCGACACGATGACGGTCACGATCTACCGAAACCGCGGCCGCACGATCGACGATTTCGTTCGCACGATCCTGCACGAGTTCGGACACGTTGCCGACTTCGAACGACTCGACGACGCCGAACGCGGGGAGTATCTCGAGTTGAGGGGCATCGGTCCATCCACGGCGTGGCGCGACGAGGCCGCTCATCGCCTCGACCAGTGGGGATATCAACCCAGCGAGGACTTCGCCGAGGTGATGGTGGCGATCTGGTCGAACCAGCGGTGGCAACCGCGCACCGATCAGCTCGCACCGCCTCCCTCGGCCGACGCGCTCGCCAGGATCGCCAAACTCACCGCCCCCTGAGTTGGGAGTTGTGCCAGGCACAACTCCCAACCACAATTGCCGAATGCGAGCAGTCGTCATCAGCGAGTACGGAGGGCCCGAGGTCCTCACCGTCATCGACGTTCCCGACCCGGTTCTGGGCCCTGACGAGATCCTCGTCCGCGTCGCCCACAGCGCCTGCAACCGGGCCGACACCTTGCAACGCATGGGTGGCTACCGCGATCCGGTTGAGCGCGAGCATGAAATCCTCGGGCTCGAGTACGCCGGAACCGTCGCAGCGGTCGGACACCGCGTCACACTGTGGAGCGTCGGCGACCGGGTGATGGGCATCGAGTCCGGCGCCTGCTACGCCGAGCTGGTGGCGACCCACGAGCGTCAGGCGCTGCCGATTCCCGAGGCGGTCGAAGTGTTGGATGCGGCGGCGATCCCCGAGGTGTTTCTGACCGCCTGGGATGCACTCGTGGTGCAAGCTGGGCTGACGAGCGGTCGGTGGGCGCTCGTGCACGCCGGCGCTTCGGGTGTCGGTACCGCAGCGATCCAGATCGCCAAGGCGATCGGTGCCCAGATCGCCGTGACGTGCTCGACCGGCAAGATCCAGGCATGCCGCGAACTCGGTGCTGATCTTGTGCTCGAACGATCACCTGCCGATTGGTCTGCTGCGATCCGCGAGGCTGTGCCGGGCGGTGTCGACGTGATCCTCGATGTGATCGGTGGCGACGAGACGAACCGCAACCTCGCCGCGATCAAGCCTCAGGGGTCGATCGTGCAGGTCGGGCTGATGGGCGGCGGCCGGACCGACGTCAACCTCGGGCTGCTGCTCGTGAAGCGGGTGCACTGGATTGGCACCACCCTGCGGGCCCGCCCGATCGAGCAGAAGGCGGCGCTCGCGCAACGCTTCATCGCGGAGATCATCCCGCTTTTCGAATCGGGTACGTTGCGGCCGGTGATCGATTCGAGATTCGCCCTCGATGACGTTGTCGAGGCCCATCGGCACATGGAGGCGAACGCCAACATCGGCAAGATCCTGCTCGACATCTGAGGGGCACCCCAAGTCTCAATCAGGCCCGAGCGTCGCTCGGCGTCGCCCGAGTGCCGCCCCGAGACGTACTGTTCCCGAGGCGATGACGAGCACGAGATGACGAGCACGACGGGGCGGGTGCCCAAACAGGAGCAGGAGCAGGCGAGCGACGAGATCACCGAGGTCGCGCGGGGCGTTCTACGCGCCCAGCTGCCGATCGACTTCTCCGGACTGGGCCACGTCAACTGTTATCTGCTCGAGGATCGTGACGGCGTCGCGATCGTCGATCCCGGTCTGCCGGGGCCCTCGTCGTACAAGATGCTGCGTCGACGGCTCGCCTCCGCCGGATTTCCGATCAAGCGAGTGCACACCGTGATAGTCACGCACAGCCATCCCGATCACTTCGGTGGCGCCGGACGCGTACAGCACGAGTCAGGGGCGCAGGTCGTCACTCACCAACGGTTCAGGCTGATGTGGGATCCGTCCGAGCCGCCTGACGTCGATGTCGAGGATCTGCCAGAGGTGGCGGAGCTTCTCGGCCGCCGGTTCCCGTGGGACCCGACACCATGGGACGGAAAGCAGATGAACTTCTCGAGGAGGACGAAGCTGGCCATCAAGGCGTCCCGGCACCTCCCGCGTCTGATGCGCACGCCGACTCCGACGGTGCGACTGAACGAAGCCGACACGATCTCGCTGGCGGGTCGTGACTGGGTCGCGATCCACACACCTGGCCACACCGACGATCATCTGTGTCTGTTCGACCCGACCGAGGGCGTGATGCTGTCGGGCGATCACGTACTGCCCACGATCACGCCTCACATCGGTGGCCTCTCACCGATCGCAGACCCGCTGGCGACGTTCATCGAATCGCTCGAAAAGATTGCCACCTACGGCGACGACGTCTCGGTCGTGCTGCCGGCGCACGGGCACCCGTTCTCGGGCCTGGCGACGCGTGTCGAGTCGATCAAACAGCACCACGTCGATCGCCTCGAACAGCTGCGATCGACGGCCGCACAGATCGGTCGGCCAGCTTCTGTGAGCGAGTACTCGCAGCACCTGTTCTCAGCGCGAGTCCAGGGCACGATGGCCGACAGCGAAACCTACGCCCATCTTGAACACCTCCGCCGGTCGGGCGAGATGGCCCGTCAGACCGAGCCATCGCCGTACAGGTACGTGCTGGTCGACTGATTGTTGCGGTGCCAACAAGCACTCATCGCACGAGTCTGAGGTATCGCAGCGGCGTTGCTCCAAGAGGGCGTGACAACGGCGCATGACAAGAGGGCATGACGTTGCTCGACTTGCCGAGGGTCGCGGGGTAGTCGCGGAGCGGTCGTGGCGATCGAGCACGGTCGTGGTCGGCCCCCCGTAGAAACCTGCTTGACGGAGGTGTGCGCGGCGTGGTCCACTGGGACTTCCGCTGCACACGCCTGTGTGTGGCAGCCCGAGAGCAGGAGCAACCGATGAAGACGACGACGACGCAACACCTGGGCCAGGCGCCCGGTCGAGTGCGCCGTGGCGCGTCTGGCGTGGTTGCTTGCTCGAGCTGGCGCCAGCACACAGTCGCACCGGCATACCACGCTCACGGTGCTACCGGTGTCACCGGATTCCCGATGACTGCGTATCTCGGCAACACCACCACCCTGGCCGGCGCCAAGAACGGGTTGTTCTTCAAGCGCCACACCCGGCACCTCGCAACGGGGTCGACGTAACCAAACGTCGAATCACCTCCTACCGAGGCCGCCGGGTTCCGACCCGGCGGCCTTCGTCGTTTTTCGACCCAGATGCACGAGATCCGATGATCCCTCAGCAACGAACAACCAATGACCACGACAACAACGCAACACGACCAGAGTCCCATCTGCATCACAACCAGAAAGACATCACAATGAGCACCATCCAGCTTCAGCCGATCGACGAGCGCTCCGTCTCGACCCTTCAAGTCGCCCGCTGTGCAGACGGCCACGGCACCCTCACCCCACTGTTCTTCTCCGACCATGTGCTCGACATCGCTCGCGCCAAGGCAATCTGCGGCAGATGCGCGCTCAGCGAGTCTTGTTTGGACGAAGCGCTCGAGCGTGAGGAGCCGTGGGGAGTTTGGGGCGGCCAGTTGCTGTCCGGCGGACACATCGTCGCCCACAAGAGACCCGGCGGGCGACCGCCCAAGCGGCCCCGGCCTCCGATCATCGTCGACGAGCTCGGCATCGTCGAATCCGTCGACCTTGCGGATCGGTCCGCCGTGTGACACCAGAACTCGGCTCCGGAACATGCTGTCGCCGGCTGCGTTCCGGAGCCGAAGGGTGCCACGCGGCCCAGCCGCGTAGCCTTGACACGGTGACATCACACTCGCGGCACTTCGTCCTGGCGGCAATCGCCGGCGTTGCGGTGGCGGTGATCTCACTGTTGGGCGGCGTGTGGTTAGCGCGTGCGCTCGGCGGTGGAGCGACGATCGATGGCGAGTTCGTACTCGACCAACCGGGAATCTTCGAACAACCTTTCGATGACGTCAACGCCGATGTCGCGGGTGATCGCCTGCCCGAAGTCGATCTGCTCGACCGGGACGGTAAATCGGTGCGGCTGGCCGACTATGGCGGCCGGCCGTTGGTCGTCAATTTCTGGTTCTCGCGGTGTGTGCCGTGCCGTCGGGAACTTCGCGATTTCGCAGCCGTGCACAGCGAGCTTGGTGAGCGGGTGCAGTTTGTCGGTGTCGATCCATTCGACACGCTCGATGCGATGGAGCGGTTTGCGCATGATCGCGGCGTCTCCTATGACCTGTTGCGCGATGACGGGTCGCTGTCGAATCAGCTCGGCATCGTCGGCTATCCGGTCACCTTGTTCGTCGACGCCGAAGGCCGCGTCCTGCGCCAGGTCGGTGAGATCGACGCCGAAACCTTGCGATCGCTGATCGAAGAATTGTTGTGATGGACCCCAAATCGAGCACCGAGCAGCGTAACGGAAAGGTGTCAGACACCATTCCGTTACGCGGTTTGGTTGAAGCACTGTTGTGATGGGGCTGTCATTTCTGCGAGGACTCGTCGCCGCCGTCAACCCGTGCGCGTTCGTGATGTTGCCGACCTATCTCATGTACTTCCTCGGGATGGAGGGCCATCGGGCTGGCGATCAGCGCGCCACGGTTCGGCGGGCGCTGCTCGTGTCGGCTGCTGTCTCGGCCGGATTCATGGCGGTGTTCGTCGTGGTCGGGATCGTCTCCGAATACGTCACCGTTTGGATCGAGAGCAACGCCAAGTACGCCACCGCCGTGATCGGTGTTGGTTTCATCGTGCTCGGCGGGGCGATGCTGGCCGGCTATCGGCTGCCGATCTCAACACCGACGGTCGACACTGGCTCTCCGGATCGAACGCTGCGGGCGATGGCGCTGTACGGCGTCGCCTACGCCGTGGCCTCGATCGGGTGCACGCTGCCGCTGTTCTCGACCGTGCTGTTTGGCACGGTCGACGAGAATGGTTGGGGCGTGGGCGTCGCTCATGTGATCGCCTACGGCGCAGCGATGGCCTTGGTCGTGACGGCCCTGACAGTTGCATTGGCGGTCGCCAACACGAGCCTGCTGCGGTTGCTGCGGGCTGGGTCGCAGTACGTCGACCGTATCGCTGCGGTGTTCGTGCTGTTGTCGGGGTTCTATCTCGTGTATTACTTCTGGGTGGTCGACGTGAACGAGAACCGTTCAGTGATCACCGATCGGGTCGAACGCCTGCAAGGGCGAGTCCAAGTCGAACTGGTCGACAGCTGGCAGGCGGTCGGCCTCGTGCTGCTCGCCGTCGTGGCCGTCGCCACGATCTACGCCCTTGGGCGCAGTCGACCCGATCAAGAAGCTCGCTGAACGGTCGGCGCTGGCGGCGCCCGCCAGCGCCGACACCGTCACAGGTAATTCATCTTTCGGGCTTCGGTCTCGAGCTCGGCGCGGTGGTCCGGGTGTGCGATCTCGATCAGGGCGCGTGTGCGTTCGCGGATTGACCTTCCGCGTAGCTCGGCGACCCCGTACTCGGTGACGATCTTGTCGACGGTGTTCTTGGGGGTCGTCACGGCGTCACCGGCGGTAAGGCGAGGGACGATCCGGCTGGCGCCCCCACTGGTGGTCGAGTGCAATACGACGAAGCCCTGACCGTCGCGTGAGTTCATGGCGCCTCGGGCGAAGTCGTTCTGGCCGCCGGCCGACGAGTAATACTGCCCACCGATCGTCTCGCTCGCGCATTGCCCGAGGAAGTCGACCGACAGCGTGGCGTTGATCGACACGAAGCCGCTTTCGCGCCCGATGATCGCGGGATCGTTGACGTAGCGAACGGGCCACAGTTCGACGGCGGTGTTCTCGTGCAAGAAGCGATGTAGTCGGGCGGTGCCGAGCGCGAAGGTGCCGACGGTCTTGGTGCGGTTGAGGTCCTTACGAATTCCGTTCACGACGCCGGCCTCGATCAGATCGACGACTCCATCGGACAGCAGTTCGGTGTGGATGCCCAGGTCGCGGTGGTTCCTCAGGGCGGCCATGATGGCGTTCGGGATGGCGCCGATCCCGGTTTGCAACGTGGCGCCGTCGGGGATTCGTTCGGCGACATAGTTGGCGATCGCGCGATCGACGTCTCCGGGCTCACGGGGCTCGATCTCGACCAACGGTCGATCGCTGCGACACCACCCGACGACCTGGCTGATGTGGAGCTGGTTGCGCCCGAACGTGCGCGGCATCTGATCGGTGACCTCGAGGAAGAAGCGGGCACGCCCGATGAAGCTGGCGGTGTAGTCGGCCGACACGCCGAGTGAGAAGTAGCCGTGCCGATCGGGGGGCGAAGCGGCGGCGATCACCAAAGGGTCGGTGGTACGGGCTCGCATCAGGGCGAACACTTCGGAGAAGTGGGAGGGGATCAATCCAATCGTGCCGTTGGCGAAGTGTGGCCGCGTCACGTGCGAGAGAAAGTACGACAGATGCTTCATCCGGTCACCGAACTCGCCCTCGAGGTAGGGGCGGGCGTGGATCGCGTGCATTTGGTGAACCCGGACGCCGTCGAGACCCGGTGCAGCCTGCTCGATAGCGTCGAGTACGCAGGTCGGTTCGCCATTGGCGAGCGGCACGATCAGCGAAGTGCCTGGGACGATGTGTTCGAGCACGTCGCCGGGTTGATTGCAGATTTCCACGCTTGCGACGCTACCTGTGACGTGCGCGGTCGGATACGGTCGCCGGTCGTGAGCGAAACTGACCCTGTACTGGCTACGTCGATTCCCGTGAGGCCTGCCGCGACTGTGATGTTGCTGCGCGACGGGGCCGACGGGCTCGAGGTGTTCATGTTGCAGCGCACCCTGTCGGCGGCTTTTGCTCGCGGTCGTTATGTGTTTCCGGGCGGCAAGGTCGACGACGCCGATCATGGCGAGGCGTTCGAGCCGATCTGTGATGGTCTCGACGACGAGACAGCATCGGCTCAGATGGGCATCGACCGGGGCGGGTTGGCATGGTTGGTCGCCGCCATCCGCGAGTGCTTCGAAGAGGCCGGTGTGCTGCTCGCCCGGCGGGTTGGCAGCGCCGACATCGTGCAGTTCGACGCCGGCGAGATCGAGGACCGTTTCAACGCCGCCCGTCATCAGATCTACGTCGGCGCGCTGTCGCTCGTCGACCTGTGCGCCAGCGAGAGCCTGCTCTTGCTGACCGACCGCATCCATCTCGTCGATCACTGGGTGACGCCGCTCGGCGAGCAGCGCCGATTCGACACCCGCTTCTTCGTCGCATTGGCACCGGAGGCTCAGGAGCCCTTGCACGACGACGGTGAGACGATCGCCAGCTTGTGGGTGCGCCCTGCAGACGCGATCCAGATGTGCAAGGACGGCGAACTGCAGATGTTTCCGCCGACCGTGTTCTCGTTGAAGTTCCTCGAAACGCACGCCTCCGCGGCCGAGGCAATCAAGGCGGCGGCGGCGGTTGGAGTGCCCCCTGTCGTCTTGCCGCGGGCCGTGATCGAAGAGGACCGGATCGTCGGGATCCTTCGCCCCTGTGACCCCGGCTTCGAGGACACGCCCGAGCCCGAGTTCGTTGTGAACGGCCCGCGCTGACCGATCAGTCGTTGTGATGCACGCCGTCGAAGGCGGCGTTGACGGCGTCGAGCAGACGTGCCGAGCAGCCTGTCATGTCGACCTGATCGGTCTTGACCGGTGGTGCGATCTCGTCACTGAGGTGAGCGGCGATCGAACGGAAGATCTGAGCTGCGACGCTGTCACCGGCGAGCGAGACCGGGACGCCCTCGTCGTTGCCTGCGGCCACGGCCGGCTCGAGTGGGATCTGCCCGAGCAGCGGGGCATCTATGGCGGCCGCGAGTGCCGGGCCGCCGCCCTCGCCGAACAGGGCGTAGGTGTTGCCGTGATCGCAGGTGAAGGCGCTCATGTTCTCGATCACGCCGACGATCGGCAAGAAGCTGCGCTTGGCCATGTCGGCGGCTCGTTGGGCAACTTTCTGGGCTGCGATCGCCGGTGTGGTGACGATCACCATCGAGGTCCGCGGCAACATCCGCGCCAGCCCCATCTGCACATCGCCGGTACCCGGCGGCATATCGATCAGTAGATAGTCGAGATCACCCCAGGCGACATCGGCGAGGAACTGCTCGACGGCCTTGGTGAGCATCAGCCCGCGCCACATCAGGGCGGTCGACTCCTCGACGAGGAAGCCGGTAGACACGACCTCGAGCAGCCCCGCTCCGATCGTCTTGCGGTTGGGGATGATCTTCGGCTTGTCGGAACCCTCGATCCGCGCTGCTTCCATCCGGTCGGACATGCCGAGCAGGCGCGGCACCGAGAAACCCCAGATGTCGGCGTCGAGCACGCCGACGGTGTGCCCTTGCGCCGCCAGTGCTGTCGCCAGGTTGACGGTGACCGAACTCTTGCCAACGCCACCCTTTCCGCTGGCGATCGCCAACACCTGGCATCGCAGCGGGATCGCGGTGTCGGGGGCAAGCTCCCGGGCTTTCCAGCGGGCTTTGCTCATTGCCTCGGTCCGTTCGTCGGCGTTCATCTCGCCCCAGGAGATGCGGACATCGGTGACGCCGGGATGAAGACCGACGCGGGTCTCGACCTCACGCTTGATGTCCGCCCGCAGCGGACAGCCTCCGATCGTGAGTTTGATGCCGACGATCACTGCACCGTCGGCATCGACGGTGACGTCGGGAACCATGCCGAGCGAGACGATGTCGTCGCCGAGTTCGGGGTCGATCACGTTGCCGAGCACGCCGAGAACGTCGTCGCGACTCGGCGGTGTGGGACGAACAGTTTCCGACATCCGAGCATTTTACCGGCGTTGGCCGTGTAATCTTGTCGTGATGGGTGCCAATCCGAGTGTCACAGCGCCGGCTGGAGCCGACGCGCGGGCGCGGCTCGACCTGTTCAAGACGCTCGGTGACGACACGCGCTACACCATCTATCTCGAGCTGGTCCGCTCTCAGCGACCGCTCACCACGGTCGAGGTCGCCGAGATGATCGGGCTCCATTCGAACACGGTACGGCCGCATCTAGAGCGCATGCGCGACGTCGGGCTGGTCGAGATGCGGGTTGACGCCCGTGGAGAGATCGGCAGGCCGCAGCATCGTTATTCGTTGGCAGCAAATGCCCCCTCGCTCGGTCTCGAACCGCCTGTAATGCCCGTTCTGAGTCGGATGGTGTTGTCGATGGCCGAGCGGCTAGGGGCCGATCAGCATGACGCCCACGCGGTCGGCGTCGATGAGGGCGCCCGCCGGGGAGCAGCGTTCAGCGATGCACACTGCAGCCTCGACGCGTTTGTGACCGATCTCGACCAGCTCGGCTTCGACCCGATTGTGTCCGACCCCGAAGATCCATGCGACGCGGCGGTCGTGACGTTCGCCAACTGTCCCTTCGGTGATCTCGCAACCGGTCATCCCGATCTGGTCTGCAGCCTGCACCACGGCATGATCGAGGGGTTCATCGATGCGATGGGCGACACCGAGTTGCGCCAGTTTTCCAGTTCCATCGGCGGCACCCCGTGCCGGGTCGCGGTGGGTGACCGCCGGTGACGACAGTTTCACACCCAGGTAGGCTGGGAACTCCATCGACTCGAGAAGGGACCGATTGATGATCACACTGACCGATACCGCAGCATCCAAGGTGAGAGAGCTGCTTGATCACGAGGACGCCTCAGACCTAGCGCTCCGTGTTGCCGTACGTCCAGGTGGTTGTAGCGGATTCTCGTACGAGATGTTTTTCGATGGTGATATCGCCACCGACGATGAGCTGGCCACTTATAGCGAGGCCGTCAAGGTCGTCGTCGATCCGACATCGTCTCAGTTGTTGCAGGGCGCGACGCTCGACTACAAGGACGGTCTCGACCAGTCCGGCTTCTCGATCACGAACCCCAACGCCAGCCGCACCTGCGGCTGCGGCGAGAGCTTCTCCTAACCAAATTTCGCGATCGGAGAGCAGATTCCGAGCAGATTTACGTCACAACCGACGTGAAGCCTCGCGAACGTTTGTGTTGCACTCCGTTGACGAGGTTGCAACGCGGCCCATGTCGCTGAGATGGTGAGCGGCCATGGCTTCGCCATCGTCTCATCTCGCGCCTCGATTTCACCGCCGAATCCTTGGTCTCGGCGCGCTCGCAACGGTGGTGCTGCTGGTGATCGGAGCCCCGTTCTTCAACAACCGGATCGAGGACGACCTCGAACGGCGGGTTCCGACCGAGCTGGCGGAGGCCGGTTTCAGCGGCATCACCGCCACATTCTCGGGGCAAGACGGCGAACTTCGTTGTTTGGCGCCGCTCGAAGACCCCGAACAAGCGCTGGCTGCTGCTTACGATGTGTGGGGGGTGCGGACAGCTGAAATCGATCGTTCGTGCCGGGTCAACCGTGCTCCGATCGTCGAGACCGCCACCACGGTGGCGACCACCGACGATGACCAGGTCTCGGGCAGCTCACCGCCCAACGATGACGACAGCGACATCGTGGCTGACGACGCCTCCGATGTCGTGTCGGCGCAAACGTCGATCTCGCCCGACTTCGACACCGTCGGCGATGTGGTTGCCGACAGCCCACAGTTGTCGCTGCTGGCGGTGCTGATCCAAGAGGCCGGGCTAGCGACATCGTCGGCGTCGAGGCCGATCAGCCGATCACGCTGTTTGCCCCCACCGACGGGGCCTTCGACGCCCTCCCGGCGGATGCCTTGGCGATGTTGCGGGCCGACCCAGAATTGTTGCGGTCAGTGCTTCTTCACCACACCGCCATCGGCTCGCTGATGTCGAGCGATCTCGTTGCGGGCACGCTGGCCACCGGCGATGGTGGCGCCGTCGAGATCGCCATTCAAGACTCGAGTATCACCGTCTCGGGAGCCACGATCCTGGCGCCCGATATCGCCGCCGCCCAAGGCGTCGTGCACATCATCGACAAGGTGTTGATTCCTGCAGATCTCGATCTCTCGATGCCCGGGCCGTTTGCCGAAACGAGGGCACTGTTCGAGAGTGGCGGCATCGCGCTGACCGGTGTCGTAGCGAGCGAGGTCGAACGTGCCGTCTTGACCGCATCCGTCAACAACGCTTCTGGCTCGCTGTCGGTCAACGATCAGCTCACCGTCGATCCCGACACCGGACTCGATGCCGAGACCGCCACGTCGCTGGCGACACTGATCACGGCGATGTCGGTCAACTTACTCAACGGCGTCAGCGGCTTCGATGGCGCCGAGTTGTATGTCACCGGCACCTATCTCACCGAGGCCGATCGCGATGCGATCAACACCGCTGCTGAATCGGTCGGAGCTTCGGTCGATATCCAGCCTCAACCGGTGGCAACCGAGGCCGACGCCGCAGACCTCGAGGCCGAGCTCAACGCCTACGTCGCCGCCAACCCGGTCCTGTTCGAGCAGAGTTCGGCGACGCTGACCGACTCGTCGCTGATCGCGCTGGACCGATTGGCGCTGCTGGCACAAGGGCTCGCGCAGGTGGCGATCACCGTCGAGGGTCACACCGACAGCGATGGTGATGCCACCGAGAACCGGGCCCTCAGCCAAATCCGAGCGCTAGTCGTGCGCCAGGCGCTGATCGACGGCGGAATCCCGGAGGAGTCGATCACGGCGGCCGGGTTCGGCAGCGAACGGCCTGTGCTGGTCGACGGCGCCGAGGACAAGCAGGCCAGCCGACGCGTCGAGTTCCGTGTCGAGGCCACGACGTGATCGAGTGCATGCCAACATGGACCAGAACCGTTTGAGGGTGAATCACTGATGCCGTACACATTGATGAAGGGTTGGGCATGGGTGCTGTTGGGGGTGCTGTTGGGCATCGTCGTCGGCTGGTTGCTGCGCAGCATCGTTGCCAAGCGCCAGGTTGCCCGGGCCCGAAAGCACCATGTCGAAACAGCCGAGCTCGAACGCCTGCGTGGTCGGGTTTCCAATCTCGAGCCGGTCGCCTCCGAACGAGGTCGACTCAAAGCAGAACTCGACGAATCTCGCCGGCGGCTATCGCGCGTCGCTGAGGTACAGCGCTCCGCAGCGATCAGTAAGCCAACGGTCGAAGCCCGAACGGATACCGCAATACCGCCCGATCCCCTCGAAGATCAACCCGCAACAGTCGAAACCACCACAAACGGGTCGACCACCGCTTCGGTCGCACCAGATGTCTCGCGGGCGAAGGCGGTGTTGGGTATCTCGGTCACCCTTGATGATCTAAAGGCAATCGAAGGCATCGGGCCGAAGATCGAGTTGCTGTGTCACGGCATCGGCATCCGCACCTGGTTCGATCTGTCGATGACCGAGGTGTCGCTGTTGCGCACGATGCTGGCTGACGCCGGTTCGCGCTTCAGAGCCCACGACCCGTCGTCGTGGCCCGAGCAGGCGGGCTTGCTCGCTGCTGGCCGCTGGGACGAGTTCAAAGTGATCACCGACGGGTTGCGCGGTGGCAGAGCAGCCGACTGACGTCGGCTTTATCGTCAACGGTCGAGCGGTGTCGGTACCGGCCGGCGGAACATTGCTCGACGCTCTGCGCGAGGAGATCGGCATCCACTCGGTCAAGGATGGCTGTAGCCCTCAGGGGCAGTGTGGTTGCTGCACCGTGTGGGTCGACGGTCAGCCACGCGTCTCGTGCGTGACACCGGTTGCCCGGATTCGTGGGCGCTCGGTCACCACGATCGAGGGGCTCGCCGATGCCGACAGATGGGCCGCCGCGTTCAGCGAGCACGGCGGTAGCCAATGTGGGTTCTGTACGCCCGGCATCATCATGCGTGCGGCTGCTCTCGACGGTGCCAAGCAGGGTTCGCCCGTCGCCGTCCGGCAGGCCTTGCTGGCTCACATGTGCCGTTGCACCGGTTGGAACCCGATCGTCGATTCGATCATCTCGGTCGATCTCAACGGTGCGTTGGTGGAGAACCGCGATCCGGTTGCCGCCCAACGACGAGCGACGCTCGAGGGTGGTGTGCCCCAACAGGTCGGCCCGGGGGTCGCCCTCGGAGGTGGCGGATTCGCCGACGACACGGCACCTCCCGATGCCCTGGTCGCTGTTCTCGGCGCCGATCGCGACTGGGTGGTCGGCGCGTCGTTGGCCGAGGCGCGTGAGCTCAGCGGCAAGATCCAGGGCCGGCGTACGACGGCGCCACTGGTATGGCCGATCGCGGTACCCCGCGGCGAGTGGAAGCGGTCGCTCCAGACCACCTGGGTCGAGCCGGCGTATCTCGAGCCCGACGCATCATGGTGCCTGCCCGGAGGCGAACCGATGAGTTCGCACGGCAACGGTGGTGCGTTCGGTGGCAAACAGTCCGGTGAACTCGGCGCCGTCGCTCGCCGACTCGCAGATCTGCATCGGCGTCCGGTGCGGGTGCTGAGCACGCGCGAGGACGTCGTCCGGGAGGGCCCCAAGCGACCGCCGCTGGCGGCAGGGCTTGACGACGACGGTTCAGGTCTCGTACACGTCGTTCGCACCGAGGGAATCGTCGATGCGATCCACTCGATCGCTCCGAAGGTGCAGGTGGTGGAGTTCGATGTGCCCGGCCCCCCGACCTCGTTCGCTCTGCGGGGTGCCGGTTGGGTTGAGCTGGCTGTGCTGCTGGCGTCGCTCAGCGACGAACCGCCGTTCTCGGTCAGTTCGCCGAGTGGTGCCGAAGCGACGGCACATATCGGCAACGACGGCACGATCTCAGTGAGCGTCGCGTGCGGCGATCCGCTCGACGCCAAGGTGCTTCGGAGTTACTGCATCGGCGCCGCCCACATGGCGCTCGGGTGGGTCACGTCAGAGGGTCTATCGGTCGATCACGAGGGCGTTCCCCACGACCTCACGATTCGATCGTTCGGCGTGCTGCGTGCGGTCGACACGCCGCCGATCGAGGTCCAAATCGAGGTGTCCGACGGCCGGCCCGTCAATGGTGGCGACGCCGTGTTCGCTGCGGTAGCCGCCGCGGCCTGGCATCGCGCCGGCTGGGCATCTCGCTGGCCGACCGACCACTGACGAGCCAGGACGACGGCTCGGCTGCGGCGCGGCTACCGTCGCTCGCATGAGCAAGCCTTTGGGTCCGTACTCGCCGGTCGTTCGCGCCGGTGATTTCATCATCGTGTCTGGTCAGTTGGGCGCCGAGCACGGCACCCTCGTCGACGGTGGTGTCGCCGGACAAACCGCCCAAGCGGTCGCCAACCTGTTCGACCGCCTGGCCGAGATGGGCGCCGAACTCACGGACGTCGTGAAGACGACCTGCTTCTTGGTCGATATGGATTCGTTCGCGACGTTCAATGCCGCCTATGTCGAGGGGTTCGGCAATCATCGCCCTGCGCGTTCGACCGTGGCGGTGCGCGAGCTACCTATCGGCGCAGTGGTCGAGATCGAGGCGATGGCCTACCGGCCGCTGTGAGTCCGCGCTGATCTGGTTCGACCTGCCCCGGCGAGCTAGCCTGCCGATATGGCCGGAGCCATCGCGATCGTTGTTGTCTTGTTGATCTTTCCGTCGCTGATCTTGATGAGCGGTGGCGTGGCGTCGGCAATTCTCGGGTTCTTCCTGCAAAAGGACGGCGAGGTCCGCCATCAGGGCAGCGAGTTGCTCCAGCTCGACGATTGATCATCGAGCCAGCGGGCGCACTCTGCCTCTGGCACACTCGCGGGCATGCATCTTCATGACTCGTCGATCGAGGTGCTCACCCAAGCGATCGTGAGGTACTCGATCGACCGCGTCCGGCTCGATCCGCCTCCGCTCGACGGTCCCCGCACCTTGGCCGAGCTGCAAGCGATGGCAGGCCACACGGTCACGCCGCAAGGGATCGGCGGCCTCGAAGCACTCCGCGTGTTCGGCGATGTGCTCGCCCAGGCATGCATCTCGGTCGACCATCCCCGGTTCCTCTCGTTTGTGCCCGCTGCACCGACCGAGGCTTCGATTCTGTTCGACCTCGTGGTCGGCGCCTCCAGCATCTACGCCGGTTCGTGGATGGAAGGCGGCGGTGCGGTGTTCGCCGAGAACGAAGCGCTCGGTTGGATCGCAGAGCTGGCCGGATTCCCGGCCGAGGCCGGGGGAGTGTTCGTCACCGGCGGCACGGCGGGCAACCTGAGTGCCCTGGTCGCCGCCCGCTGGAAGTGGCGCCACGACGCGCAGGGCGCCCACGACCGCACGCGGGGCATGATGATCGCCTCGAAGGGAGCTCACTCGTCGGTGACGCAGGCCGGCCGGGCGATGGACGCCGACGTCGTTGTGGTGCCTGTCGACGAGGCGGGGCGAATGCACGGGCGCGACATCGCCGCTACTGTCGACGCCTTGCCACCCGAGGATCGCCGGCGGTTGTTCGCGATCGTCGCCACCAGCGGCACCACAAACGCCGGCATCGTCGACGACCTGTCCGGCGCTGCGGACGTGTGCGAACAGCACGATCTGTGGCTGCACATCGACGGCGCCTACGGCGGGGCCGCACTTGCGGCGCGCTCGGTGCGGTCACTTTTCGACGGCATAGAGCGCGCCGACAGCTTCATCGTTGACCCGCACAAGTGGCTGTTCGCGCCGTTCGACTGCTGCGCCTTGCTGTACCGCCACCCGGGGATCGCCAAGGCGGCCCACTCGCAACAAGCCGAGTACCTCGACGTGCTGCAGGACGACCAGTGGAACGCCAGCGACTATGCCCATCATCTGTCGCGGCGGGCGCGCGGGTTGCCGCTCTGGTTCAGCCTCGCCACGTATGGCACCGACGAGTATCGGTCGGCGGTCGAGACGACGCTCGAGGTCGCCCACGCCGGTGCCGACCTGATCCGCGCCAGCGAGCACTGCGAACTGGTGCTCGAACCGGAATTGTCGGTTGTGGTGTTTCGTCGCAAGGGGTGGAGCGACGAGCAGTACCACCGCTGGAGCGCAGATCTGTTGGCAGCCCAACAAGCGTTTATCGTGCCGACGTCGTGGCGCGGCGAGACCGTCCTGCGCTACTGCGTTGTGAACCCGCTCACGACGGTCGATGACCTTGCGATGATCGTGGAGTCGCTTCTGTGACCGACTTGCTGATCCTCAATGCTCGTTGTGTCGCCACGCTCGATGGGGCACGACGGGAACTCGCCGGGGGCTGGGTGGCGATCACCGATGGTCTGATCGAAGCGGTCGGCGTGCGCCAGCCTCCGGTGGCGACCGAGACGATCGACGCCACCGACTGTCTTGTGACACCCGGACTCATTAATGCCCACCATCACCTCTATCAGAACCTCACCCGCGCCTTTCCGCAAATGACCGACAAGCCGCTGTTTGGCTGGTTGCAGTCGCTGTATCCGCTGTGGGCGGGGATCGACACCGAGTCGGTGTACGTGTCGGCCTGGGTCGGCCTCGCTGAGCTGGCGCTGTCGGGGTGCACGGCGTCGTCGGACCACCTTTACCTTCACCCCCACGGCGCGGGAGATCTGCTGACAGCCGAAATCGAGGCAGCGAGCGACCTCGGTGTGCGTTTCCATCCGACACGCGGATCGATGTCGCTCAGTGAGAAGGACGGTGGCTTGCCGCCCGACCACGTGGTCGCCGACGATGATTCGATTCTGGCCGCCAGCGAGGAAGCGGTGTCGCGCCACCACGATCGGTCATGGGGCGCCATGACCCAGGTTGCGCTGGCGCCGTGTTCACCGTTCAGCGTGACAGAGGACCTGATGGTGCGCACTGCCGAACTGGCGGAACGGCTCGATGTCAGACTGCACACACACTTCGCGGAAAACGCCGAGGACGACGACTTCAGCTTGGCGACCTTCGGTTGCCGGCCGATGGAATACCTCGAGCGCACCGGATGGGCCGCCGACCGTACCTGGTTGGCGCATTGTGTGATGCCGAACCCCGACGAGATCGTGCGTCTCGGTGCCGCCGGCGTAGGCGTAGCCCACTGCCCGTCCAGCAATATGATTCTTGCGTCCGGAATCTCGCCGGTCGTCGATCTGCGTGACGCCGGCGTGCAGGTCGGGCTCGGTGTCGACGGTTCGTCGTCGGCGGACTCGGCCTCGCTGTGGCTGGAGGCCCGCCAGGCGATGCTGCTCGCCAAGCTGCGCAACGGTGCCGCCGCCGGGTCCGCCCGGATGGCCCTCGAGATCGCCACGCTCGGTGGGGCGGCCTGCCTCGGTCGCACCGGTGAACTGGGAGTGCTCGAGCCGGGTGCCGTTGGCGACGTCGCCGTGTGGTCGCTGACTGGGCCCGCATTTGCGGGGGCGCTGGGCGACCCGATCGAGGCCTGGCTGAGATGTGGGCCGACCGGGGTTCGCGACACGATCGTGCAGGGCCGCCCGGTGGTTCGGGGCGGGGCGCTGGTGTCATCGCGCCTCGACGAGATGCTGGTCGTACACGACCGCCTGGCCCGCCGAATCCAACAGTTGGCGTGAACAACCTGGCAGTCTCGAGCGGGTGTCACACATGGCCGGGACCGACCCGGCAGAATGGGCCGTTGTGCCTCGCCTCGCGCTGATCTCGTGTGTGCTGCTGCTGGCCGGCTGTGGCGCCGCCCGGCTGGCTCCCGGTGTCGAGGTGGTCGAATCGCAGAGCAATATCCCGGCCCCACCTGAGGTGCCTCCCCGCCCGGCAGCACCGATCGCCGAGGACGAAGAGGCCGACACCGACGTTCCGGCCAGCGGTCGCCCCAACGAACTGCTGGCGTCGGTCGAGATCGTGTCCGGGCCGGCTTTGCCCCCTCGTCCTGCGTCGATGGTGGTGATTGGTGACTCGCTTACCTTGTCGGCTCAGGAGGAGATTTCCGAAGCGATCGCGCCGACGGAGATCGAACTGATCGTGGTCGACGGTGTCGAGAACAGAAGGATGACCCGGGGCACGAGCGCGGTGCCCCCGGCGACAGCGGCGATCAAGGCCGTGCTCGAAGACGCCGAACCCGAGTTGTGGGTGCTTGCGCTCGGCACGAATGATGTTGGCGCTCAGTCAGGGACCGAGGTGTTTGGCGAAGACATCGATGAGCTACTCGATCTCCTCCCCGTGAACGCCTCGGTGATCTGGGTCGACCTTTGGATTCGCGATCGTGACGACATGATCGTCGAGGCCAACGAGGCGATCCGTTTGAAATTGGGCCACCGCGGCGGTGTTGGAGCGGTCGTCGATTGGCACACCAGGGCGGACAGCCCAGGCATCATCACCGGCGACGGCGTCCATCTCACCGAGGACGGCCAACAACTGTTCGCCGACTCGATCGTAAACGCGATCGACGCCACCTTCGCCAACTGAAGTAACGGAAAGGTGTCAGACACCTTTCCGTTACACCATTTGGTCAGTTCCCCCAGCTTGATTGGCCGAAGCGGTAGCCGACGGATCGCACGGTGGCGATCAGGCTGGCGTGCTCTTCGCCCAACTTGGCGCGCAGGCGCCGGATGTGAACGTCGACCGTGCGGGCACCGCCGTAGTACTCGTAGCCCCACACGCGCGACAGCAGGATCTCACGGGTGAACACCTTGCCCGGGTTCTGGGCGAGGAACTTGAGCAGTTCGTATTCCATATAGGTCATGTCGAGTGGTCGTCCGGCAATCGTGGCCTGGTAGGTCTCGAGGTTCAACACCAGCTGGCCGTACTCGACGAGGTCGGCGTGTGGTGCGCCGTCATCACCCACGCTCCACAACATGTGCTGCAAACGAGCTTCGAACTCGGTCGGGTGGAAGGGCGATAGGCAGAAGTCGTCGAATAGATCGTCGCGCAACTGCAGATCGTTGATTTGGGCACCGCCGACCAGCACCAGCACCTTGACCTGCGAGCCGTCCGACTTGCGGATCGCGCGGGCGAATGCCCAGGCGCCCTCGGGATCGGCGGTGCAGTCGATGATGGCACCCTGCCAGCCCGCCGCGGGCTCGCTGTCCGAGCCTTCGTCGACCGACGAAACAGCCTTCCACGAGTATCCGGCAAGGTCGAGCGAGCGCGCCAGTTCAGGCGTGACCGGGTCTGCGAACACGGCGAGCATCCCCGCTTCGTTTGACTCCGACGCAGCCGTCACACCGACCTCAGGTAACGATCGATTTCGAACTGGCTGACGTGGGTCTTGTAGTCGCGCCACTCGCGTCGCTTGTTGCGCAAGAACCACTCGAAGATGTGTTCGCCGAGCACGTCATGCACGAGTTCTGATTGCTCCATCGCCTGCAGGGCGTCGCTGAGCGATTGCGGAAGCTGCGTGATGCCGAGCTTGGCCAGCGTCGGATCGTCCATCTCGAACAGGTTCGCGTCGGCCTCCTCGGGCAACTCGTAGCCCTGCTCGACGCCGCGCATGCCGGCCGCCAGCAGCAAGCTGAACACGAGATACGGATTGCAGGCCGGATCGGGTGATCGGTACTCGATCCGAGTCGCGAGGGGGTTGCCCTTCTTGGCGATCGGCACCCGGATCAGACCGCTGCGGTTGTTGCGGGCCCAGCTGACGTGGACCGGAGCCTCGAACCCGGGAACGAGCCGCTTGTAGCTGTTGACGGTTTGGTTGGTTACCGCCGTGATCTCCGCGGCGTGCACCAAGAGGCCGGCCATGAACGACTTGGCGATCGGTGACAGGGCATGCTTGTCGCCGCCGTCGTAGAAGGCGTTCTCATCGCCGCTGAACAGCGACATGTGGAGGTGCATGCCCGAGCCCTGCACGCTCCAGAGCGGCTTGGGCATGAACGTGGCGTGCACGCCTTGGCTGGCGGCGACCTCTTTCACGACGAGCCGGAACGTCATCACGCTGTCGGCCATCGTGAGCGCGTCTGTGTGGCGCAGGTCGATCTCTTGCTGGCTGGGCGCGTCTTCGTGGAAGCTGTACTCGACCGGGATGCTCATCTGCTCGAGCTCGCGGATCGTCTGCTTGCGTAGATCTCCGGCTGCGTCGCGGGTGGTCAGGTCGAAGTAGCCGCCCTGATCGAGTGGCTGCGGCTTCTTGCCCTTGACGGGCTGCTCGAAGTAGAAGAACTCGATGTCGGGAGCGATGAAAAACGTAAAACCTTGATCGTGTGCCGCCTTGACGGTGCGGCGAAGAACCTGCCGCGGGTCACCTTCGAACGGTGTGCCGTCGAGGCTGCGAATGTCGCAGAACACGCGAGCTTCGGCGGAGCCGGGTTCACCCCACGGAATCAGCTCGAACGTGTCGGGATCTGGCACCGCCAACACATCGGATTCTTGGATGCGCGAAAAGCCGTCGATCGACGACCCGTCGAAGGTCATGCCGTCTTCCAGGGCGTTCTCGAGTTCGGCCGGGCTGATCGCGAAGCTCTTCAGATTGCCGAGCACGTCGGTGAACCACAGGCGTACGAGTCGAACACCGCGCTCTTCCACGGTGCGCAACACATAGTCACGATGCTGATCGAGCAATTCGCTCACCTCACCAGTCTGGTCGGGTATTCGTCCGATTGAAATGCCCTTGGTTTGGCGGGCACTGAGAACTCGAACGGGAGCCCGGGTGGGGGGCGGCTCCCGTTCGCAAGATCAACCGTTGCCGGCTGAACTCACTTCTTCTTGGCGACGGCCTTCCTGGCTGGCTTTCGGGCCGGCTTTCGGGCGGGCTTCTTGGCTGTCTTGGCGGCCTTGGCGTCGGCGGCGGTGCACACGACCTGGGTGATCAGGCCGGCGACCACGTAGGGGTCCATGTTGGCGTTGGGGCGACGGTCCTCGGCGTAGCCCTTGCCGTCCTTCTCGACCTGCCATGGGATGCGGATCGACGAACCGCGGTCGGACACGCCGTAGCTGAACTTGTTCCACGGGGCGGTCTCGTGGGCGCCCGTCAGTCGCTCCTTGATGCCGTCGCCGTAGTGCTCGACAAGCATCAGAAAGTTGTCGCCGACCGCATTGCAGGCGTCGATGATCGCGTCGTAGCCCTCGCGCATGGCGATCGTGGAGAAGTTAGTGTGACAACCGGCGCCGTTCCAATCGCCCTTCTCGGGCTTGGCGTCGAGGCTGATGAGGACGTCGAAGTCCTCGGCGATGCGGTGTAGCAGCCAGCGTGCCACGTGCATCTGGTCGCCGACGGCGGTCGGGCCGAGCGGACCGATCTGGAACTCCCACTGACCGGGCATGACCTCTGGGTTGGTGCCAGAGATCGACAGCCCGGCGTCGATGCACGCCTGGGTGTGCAGCTCGACGATCTCGCGACCCATGATGCGATCGGCGCCCACGCCGCAGTAGTACGGGCCCTGGGGAGCGGGTAGACCGCCACCGGGCGGGAAGCCGATCGGCGTGTGGTCGAGACGGAGCATCGTGTACTCCTGCTCGAGGCCGAACCACATCTGGTCATGGGCGTACTTCTTCTCGATCCGTGATGCGGGGGCGCGGGTGTTTGTGGCGTGAGGGCGCATGTTCGACGCCAGTAGCACCTCACACATCACCAGGATGTTGCGGCCGCCACGGATCGGATCGTGGCACTGGAACACGGGGCGGAGCACGCAGTCGGACCGGTCACCTGTGGCCTGGTTGGTCGATGATCCGTCGAAACCCCAGATCGGGGGCTCGGAGATTTCGTCGTGCAAGATCTTGGTCTTGCTGCGAAGCTTAGGTGTCGGCTCGTTGCCATCGAGCCAGATGTATTCAGCTTGGTACGCCACGGATGGGTCCTTCCAATCAGCGGTAATTAGGGGGAAGCGGCACGATGCCAGCGTGCGATTACCTCGCCATGTTCGCAATGTGAACGGCGTGTGAACAAAACTGCTGCTGGTCACCGGAGGCCCCGACCGACGGGTTCTCAGACAGCTCGACCGAGGAAATTGAGCAGCCGAGTCTGGGCATCTGCGCCCTTGCCCGGCTTGATCGCCGCATCGAACATGCTGGGCTGCCGCAGGATCTCATCGGGAAGGCTCTTCCAGGTCGCCAGGCTCGCTTTGCACAAAGCGGGATCGAGTCCGTCGTCAACCTTGGCGGTTCGGGCGAGGTCCCATGCGTGCACGACCAGATCGGCCCCCATGAATCCGATCAGGGTGTCGATTGGGACGGGGCCTAACTCGGGGCCAAACGGGTCGTTGGCGATGCTCTGCAGGGCTCCCGGCTGATCGAGTGCTTCAATCGTGGCGTCGCGCAGCTTGGCCCACTGGGCGAGCGGGTCGGCGCCGAGCTTGGGCGACGACCTGGGCGGGCGCCCAGTGTTCGTGAAGCTGTGGATCATCTTCACACCACCGAGAGCGTGCTCGGCCACGTCCTTGCCGGTCCAGCCGGCACACGGCGATTTGCGCGCCAACGCCCTATCGGGAGTCAGGCGCAGGACATGGTCGAAGGCGTACAGGGACTTGACGTAATTGCGCAGGCTGGTGCTCATGGCGCAACCGTAGACGCAGTCGAAGAGCCCGGCCAGTGCGCGTCAGAGCTACACCTCAGCTGATTCCGTGGCCCATTTGGGTCGGTGGACACAATCGTTACTCCAGGTGCCAGGCACCTGGAGTAACGGACGAGGGACCCCTGCGGCGGTCCGATCGTCGCATTTGGGTGTCGCCCCCAGAGCCCGGTCGCGATCTAGGGTTCGGCGCGTGAGATCGCGATTGGGGACGTTTGTCGCAGCGGCCGTGCTGGCGGCAGCGGCCTGTGGAGGTGATCGATCGTCGGAGTCCATCACCACTTTGCCGTTGGCTGATTCGCGGGTGTCGCCGGCCGACACGGGGCCCGCCGATGATCTTGCCCCGAGTCAGATCACCGCCTCGACGGTTGCCGCCCCTGCCACGCCGGACCCCTGTGCGATTGCCGATCTGGAGTTCTGGACGGCCCAGGTGTCAGTCGGCGAGGGGTCCGCAGATTCTGTGATCCGGGTCCGCAATATCGGTGACGTTTGGTGCGAAAACGACATCAGCGCCTCGCCGGCGAGCGATCCGGATATCGAGGCTGACCTGTGGCTCGACCCCGGTGGTTGGGCCGATCTGGTGGTGGGCCAGTCCGGTGACGGATGCCTCGATCCGGAGATCGTGTCGCTGGTCGAGATCGACGTGCACGGCGAGGTGGTGGTCGTGCCGACCTCCGCGGTCGCCTCGTGCGGCTGGCGTCTGACCGCCTTCTTCCCGATCGAGGTTGCCACCCAGCCATGTGTCGATCTCGAGCTGGCGAACACCGAGCGGTTCGTGCTCGTGCGCAACGCCTCGTCGTCACCGTGTGTTCTGGGCGAACTGGCGGCGGTCGCGGGCAGCAATTCATCTACGCGGCCACGAACCGATTTCGATGTTCCGGCTGTGAATGATCTGGCGCCCGGCGACGTTGTGGCGTTCGGGCATGATCTCGTTTCGGACGCCGACTGCGACGCAGGACCGGCTTCAGGAACCCTCACGTTCGATCAGGCGGGGTTGGTGACCGCCCCCGAGATCGTGTGCGGCGCTATCTATGAGCTGGGTGCGGGCCGTCCCTGGTATGGCGACCCGAACGGGCCGCTGGCGTCTTTCGATCCCGATTCGTTCGACCTCGACGAAGCCCTCCAAGCACTCGACCCCTAACGGCGCTAGTCGTCAGACTTCATCGGGAGCTTGGTGTGCCACACGCCGGTCGCCTCGCGCAGCGCCCCGGCGACCGCCGGAGCGGTCGGAACGAGCCCGATCTCACCGACGCCCTTGATGCCGTACGGCGAGCGCGGCTGGGGCACCTCGACGATCCGCACCTCGATCTCCGGCACATCTTTCGCTCGCAGAATCCCGAGCGAGCGCAGCGTCATGTTGACCGGGAAACCGGTCGCCGGATCGGTGGGGAAGTCCTCGGTCAGGGCGTAGCCGAGGCCCATGTGAACGCTGCCTTCAATTTGGCCCTCGACCAGCATCGGATTGACGGCCTTGCCGACGTCGTGGACGGCGATCACCTTCTCGATCTTTCCCGTCTCCGGATCGGCGATCGCCAGCTGGGCGGCGTAGCTGAAGCACGAGTGGATCGTGGGATTGGTGACGGTGGGGTCGCCCAGCTTCTGGGTCCAATCGACCACGTACTCGGCGGCGTGATCGACATCGAGCGCGCAACGGGCTGCGAGCGCCGCCTGGCATGCAACCTGCACCGAGCCGGCGGTCATCAGGGTGCCGCGTGACCCGGTGGTCTGTCCGAACCCGAGCTCTCGGGTGGTATCGACGATCACGTCGATCCGGTTCGGGTCGATACCGAGCTCCTGGGCCGCCACCTGCAGCGCCACGGTGTGCACGCCCTGGCCCATCTCGGTGAAACCGTGGCGGACCTCGACTCGCCCGGTATCGCTGCGGAACCGAATCACGGCGCCGCACACCTCGCGGAACCCGTTGCCGAGCCCCGAGTTCTTCAGCCCGAGCCCGAGGCCGATCGCACTGCCCGCCGCGCGGGCCGCGTCGTAGGCACCCTTGATCTCGTCGAGTACTGCCTCGGCCCCGGCAGCGCCGTCGTCCATGATCTGGCCAGGGCCCCACTCATCGCCAGGGCGGATCACGTTGCGTTTTCGGATCTCCCATCCGGAGATGCCGACCTGTTCGGCGAGCCGATCGAGGACACCCTCCATCGCGAACTGGGCCTGATTGGCGCCGAACCCGCGGAACGCACCGCACACCAGGTTGTTGGTACGCACAGCGGTCGCCTCGATGTCGATCGCATCCCACCGGTACGGGCCGCATGCATGGCCAGCGGCACGTTCGAGCACCTTCATGCCGACGCTGGCGTATGCACCCGAATCACCGATGGCGCGCACCTTCAGCGCTGTCAGGCGGCCGTCGGGATCGCAGCCGGCGGCGTAGTCGAGCGTGATCGGGTGGCGCTTGGCGTGGATCCGCAAGCTCTCTTCGCGCGACAACGTGCACTTGACGGGGCGACCGAGCAGCCATGCGGCGAGCGAGGCATGGGCCTGGTTGCTCATGTCTTCCTTGCCACCGAACGCCCCACCGTTTGACACCTGCTCGACGGTGACCCGCGAGGCGTCGACGGAGATCATGGCGGCGATGTCGTCGCGGTCGTCCCACACCCCTTGCCCACCTGAGTAGACCAGCATCGTGCGCTGGTCGCCGTCGCCCGACGGCACCGCCAGGGTTGATTCTGGTTCGAGGAAGGCGTGCTCGATGCGTTGCGTCACGAAGCTCTCGCGCACGGTGAAGGCGCTGGTCGCGAGCAGCCGGTCGATGTCGTCACCGCGCTGGTAGGCGCTCACCGACAACGTGTTCGAATCGGTGCCCCACACCGACAATGGGCTGTCGTCGAGGAGCGCCGCGACGGGATCGGTGTTGGGCGTGTGGGCCTCGTACCCGACGTCGACCAGTTCGGCTGCTGCTCGGGCCTGCTGGCGGGTTTCGGCGACGACGATCGCCAGCACGTCGCCAGGGCACGATGTGGTGCCACCGATCGGAATCATCACCGGCCAGTCCTTGTAGATGATGCCCACCCGCAACTCACCGGCGATATCAGCGGCGGTGAAGGTGGCGATCACGCCGTCGGCATCGGCGGCCGCTGACGTGTCGATCGAGGTGATTTCGGCGCGGGCGTGTTCGGTCAGACGCAGGGCGGCGTGCAGCATGCCGGGCACCCGGATGTCGTCGACATACCGGTGATCGCCAAGTGTCAGCGCGGCTGCCTCGTACTTGGCGCCGCCGCCACCGACCTCGCCCGACAGCGCCGGTGCCTGGGCCGTGGAATTGGCGACGGCCTCGATCGCGTCGAGGATCTTCACATAACCCGTGCAGCGGCACAGGTGAGCACCGAGGTGGGGCGCCATGCTCTGCTTGGTGAGTCCGGCGCCCTTCTTGTCGATCTGAGCCTTGGCGCGCATCACGATGCCGGGGATACAGAACCCGCATTGCAGCCCACCGTTGGCGGCGAACGCGTCGGCGAAGGTCTTACGCTCGGCGTCCGCCAGCCCCTCGAGCGTGATGATCTCACGGCCGTCGATCTTCTCGAGCGATTGCTGGCATGACACCACGGCCTTGCCGTCGATCAGCACTGTGCAGCAGCCGCATTGCCCAGACGGTGAACAGCCGTCTTTCGGCGTGGTGACATCGAGCTCTTCGCGCAGTGCCGCCAGCAGGTGCGGGTGCTGACGACGCACGACGACGGGGCGCTGATTCAACGTGAACGAGGCGATCGGTACCGCCGAGTCGGATCCGTCGTCGGTCTCGTCCGGATCGGTCATATTTGACAGTTTGTCAAATACGGACGGCCGATGCACCACCGGTCAGGCTGTCGTCATCGGGCGATCCTGGCTTTCCGTGGGGATTATTTGTTTGGCGCCGTGTGACTGGTATGATCACGGTTCCCGTGCTGAAACGCCGCAAAGGCGACCCGGCAAACGAATCCCGATCAATATGGAGAACTAATGAAAAACAATCTCGGTGTGAAGAACAAACTCGTCCGTTTCGTGGTCGGTTTGGCCGTCGTGGGCGGCGGGGTCGTGCTTGCGACGCCATCGTCAGCTGCCACCGTGACCGTCGATCTCACCGCTGCCAACACCTTGGATCCAGCGACGCTGACGATCAACGAGGGTGACACAGTGGATTTCAACTGGGTCGGCGGCTTTCATGACGTCACGTTCGACGATGGCACGATCTCGGGAGCACCCGAGGGCGGCGCAGGTGTCAACTACTCGCGTACGTTTGCCACCGCCGGTGCGTTCCCCTACATCTGCAGCATCCATCCCACCACGATGATCGGGGAAATCACGGTTCAGGCTGCCGCTACCACCACGGCTGCTCCGACTACGGCTGCTCCGACTACGGCTGCTCCGACTACGGCTGCTCCGACCACGGCTGCTGTCACGGTCCCCGCATCTGGCTTGCCCGCCACTGGGACAAGCTCGACCGTGCTTCTTTTCTCTGCGCTTGCCCTGGTTATGGGCGGTTTCGTCGCACTGCGATTGGTTCGCCGACCAGTCTGACAAGGTGACCAGCGAGTGTCGTAGTACAGGGCTGTCCACGACGGTCTGACCGACGACCTTGCAGGCAACCGGGTCATTTACACCGGGTAATTTGCACCGGATCAGTTACGAGGTGAGCACCCTTCCGATGCTGTCGGAAGGGTGCTCGTCGTTTTCGGCGCCGCCGGGGCCGCCGCCGTCGCCACCGAGGCGGCTGCCGTGAAGCGTCTACGCTCGCTCCATGACCAGTGTGCTTCCCGACCACGGCCGTGCCCCCGATGAGCTGACGAACCTTCTGGCGCAATGGCAAGGCGGCGATATCGATTGGAAGAGTGGGCGGGCGTTCAGCCTGGTCTACAACGCTGACGATCCGGTGCTCGAACAGCTGCAGCACCAGGTCGCCGACCGTTTCCTTCATGAGAACGCGCTCAATCCATTCGTCTACCCCAGCCTGTTACGGATGGAGCAGGAGGTCGTGGCGGTCGCCGCCGAACTGTTCGGCACCGATCCCGAGGCGGGCGCTCTGACTTCGGGCGGGACCGAGAGCATCTTTCTCGCCGTCTACACCGCCAGAGAGGACGCTCGCGGGCGAGGGATCATCGAGCCACAAATTGTGCTGGCGAGCACCGCCCACCCGGCCTTCACGAAGGCCGCCCACTATCTCGGCGTCGAAGAGATCAGGGTACCCGTGGGTGACGACCTGCGAGCCGACGTTGCGGCGATGGCCGGGCGGGTATGCGACCGAACTGCGCTAGTCGTTGGGTCGTCGCCGTGCTATCCGTACGGGGTCATCGATCCGATTTCGGATCTCGCCCAACTCGCTTTGGACAGTCGCACATTGTGCCATGTCGATGCTTGTCTCGGCGGATGGCTGCTGCCGTTCTGGGAAGAGATCGGCGAGCCGGTCCCGGCGTGGAATTTCTCGGTTCCCGGAGTCACCTCGATCTCGGCCGACGTCCACAAGTACGGCTATTGCTTCAAGGGTGCCTCCGTAGTGATGTATCGCGAGGCGTCCATGAAGCGCCTTCAGCATTTCATTTTCGACGGCTGGCCGGGGGGCATCTACGGGTCGGCGACCACTGCCGGTACACGACCGGGCGCACCGATCGCGGCGGCGTGGGCCACGATCCAACATCTCGGCCGCGATGGCTACGTGGCCAAGGCCCGAACCGTGCGCGACGCAACCCGGATCTTCCTCGCCGGAGTTCGCTCGAACGACGACCTGCAAGTGACCGGCGACCCCGACATGTCGCTGTTCGAGTTTTCGTCGCGCTCGGGCGCCGACTCGACCGGCGCGATCGGCGATGCGATGGACGCCAAGGGATGGCATCTAGATCGTCAGCAGGGAGGTCTGCACCTGATGATCTCACCTGGCCATCTGGCGGTGGCCGATGCGTTTGTCGCCGACCTCGCCGACGCCGTCGCCAACCGTGGCGAGAGCCTCGGGATCGGATCGTCGTACGGCGGAGTGATCGACGCCTGACAGCAACGAGCCTGCCCCGAACAAGCGGGCGGTTGGAGCATCGCGGCCGAGTATCCGTCGTCAAATCGATCACTTTTACCATCGCCTGCCGGCGGTGGTAGGCGCGGTCGTTCTGCTCGGGACCACGCAGAGGTGGTCTTCACGCCTGCCTCGGGCTCGGGGCGTGGCAGCTTCGAGGCGGCCGGGTAGCTGCGTGTGCCGGGGCGTGTCGGTCATCGCAGGTGGAGACGAAGGTACCTGCCGGCGCGCGTGCGTACGATTCAGCTGTGACCGCGATCGCGTTGCCAGACGACCTGCACGAGCTGGAGAAGTCACTACTCGAAGGCATCGCAGCGATCGCATCGGGCACCCCTGCCGTCTCCGCCGCCACGGCGCCACTGCTCGACATCTTCACCGCTCAGGTGGAGAGTCGTGCGCTCGATCACGGCGCACGGTGGATGCGCGCCCAGGGGCACGGCTACTACACGATCGGATCGAGTGGGCACGAGGGCAACGCGGCGGTCGCCGCCGCCCTAAAGCTGACCGACCCGGCCCTGCTGCACTACCGCTCGGGCGGGTTCTATTGTGCTCGGGCGCAGCAACGCCCTGCGCACGACGCGGTGCGCGATGTGCTGGCAGGAATGCTGGCGTTAACCGAGGATCCGATCTCCGGTGGGCGTCACAAGGTGCTCGGTCATCACGCCCTGGCGGTCATCCCGCAGACGTCGACGATCGCCTCGCAGCTGCCGCGTGCGCTCGGCGTGGCGTTCGCGATCGGCAGGGCCCGCAGGATAGGTGTGCCAACGCACTGGCCCGACGACGCCCTGGCCGTCTGCTCGTTCGGTGATGCGAGCGCCAACCATTCCACGGCCCAAGGGGCGATCAACGCGGCCTGCTATGTGGCGCACAGCGGATTGCCGGTACCGCTGCTGCTGCTGTGTGAGGACAACGGGCTCGGGATCAGCGTCCCGACCCCGGCGGGCTGGATCGAGGCATCGTTCGGCCACCGGCCGGGGCTGAGGTATGAACAGGTCGACGGCGCCGACCCGCAGGCCGTGTACGAGACCACAGCGGCGCTCGCCCACGAGGCGCGCACCACCGGCAAGCCTTCGTTCCTCCACCTGCGCACGGTCCGCTTCATGGGGCACGCAGGGACCGATGTCGAGTCGAGCTATCGATCAGCGGCCGCGATTCGCCAGGACCGCGCCCGCGACCCGATTCTTGGCACTGCCAGGGCAGTCGTCGCCAATCGGCTGGCGACGCCCGACGAGCTGGTCGACCGGTGTCTCTCGATTCGGGCCTCGGTTCGTTCTCTGGCACTCGAGATGATCCACGCCCCGATCTTGGACGGTGTGGACGACGTTGTGCGCACCTTGTCGCCGCGGCGTCCCGACAAGGTGGCCGCCGTCGCCTCGTATCCGGGCAAGGCCGGGAGGCGTGAGACTGCATTCGACGGTGGCCTCCCGGAACACGAGGGATCGCTCACGTTGGCGGAAACGATCAACCGCACGCTCGTCGACATTCTCGCCAACGTCCCCAACTCGCTGGTGTTCGGAGAGGACGTCGGCGCCAAGGGGGGCGTCTACGGCGTCACGCGTGGGCTGCAAAAGCGATTCGGTGCGGCGCGCGTGTTCGACTCACTGCTCGACGAGCAGTCGATTCTCGGCCTGGCGCTCGGGGCGGGTGTGTCGGGCTTGTTGCCGATCCCCGAAATCCAATATCTCGCGTATCTCCACAATGCCGAGGACCAGTTGCGCGGTGAGGCCGCCAGCCTGTCGTTCTTCTCCGGTGGTCGATACAAGAATCCGCTCGTCGTGCGGATCGCCGGCTACGGCTACCAGAAGGGGTTCGGTGGGCACTTCCACAACGACAACTCCGTTGCCGTGCTGCGTGATATCCCCGGTCTGGTGATAGCCAGCCCTGCTCACCCGTCCGACGCGGCGCCGATGTTGCGCACGTGCGTGGCGGCAGCGATCAGCGACGGGACGGTCAGCGTGTTCCTCGAACCGATCGCCCTCTATCACACCCGCGACCTGCTCGAGCCCGGTGACGGGGTTTGGACGGCCCCGTACCTCGGACCCGATCGTTGGCCTCATGAGCATGTGCCGATCGGCCAAGGCAGATTGGTTCGCGACGGCAGCGATATCTTGATCGTGACCTGGGCGAATGGGCTGGCGATGTCCCTCAAGGCCGCCAGCGAACTGGCTGCGCAGGACATTTCGTGTCGTGTGTTCGACCTCCGGTGGCTCGCCCCGCTCCCGATCCAGCAGGTTCTCGCCCATGCCACCGAGGTCGATCGAGTGCTCGTCGTCGACGAGACCCGCCACTGCGGAGGTGTCGGCGAAGGGGTCGTCACCGGCTTGATCGAGGCCGGATACGCGGGGGCGATCGAGCGCGTCGCTGCTGTCGACTCGTTCGTGCCGCTCGGCGAAGCCGCCAATCTCGTTCTGGTCGGCCACGACCAGATCCTGGCGGCAGCGCGACGGTTGTCGATCGGCTGATCTGGGCGTTGCGTGGGCGCCAACCGGCGCCGTACGCGAGACCGGGTTGTCGAGTCGGGCAGCGGCAACTCTGGATCGACATCAATGTCGACATCAGCGTCGCCTTCCGCGTCGGCGACCCGAGCAGGGATCGCCCGGTCTTGCGACGAGCGCGCACTCGCCAAGTAGCGTGAGCGGCGTGACGTCGATGCAAGAAAAGATCGAGGAACTAGAGGTTCGCCGCCAAGCGGCGATTCACGCCGGGTCGGAGCGCTCGATCGAGCGCCAGCATGCCAAGGGCAAGTTGCTGGCTCGCGAGCGGATCGAGTACTTCCTCGACGACGGCAGCTTCCACGAGCTCGACATGTTGGCCCGGCACCGGGCCCACGAGGCCGGGCTCGACGAACGCCCCTACACCGACGGTGTGATCACCGGGTGGGGCACCGTCGACGGTCGCAAGGTTTTCGTGTTCAGCCAGGACTTCACGGTGTTCGGCGGGGCGCTCGGCGAGGTGTTCGCCGAGAAGATCCACAAGATGATGGACCTCGCTCTCAAGACGGGTGCACCCGTCGTCGGGCTCAACGACGGTGCCGGCGCTCGTATCCAAGAGGGGGTCGTCAGCCTCGCCAGCTATGGCGGGATCTTCCGCCGAAATGTGCAGTCGTCAGGTGTCGTGCCGCAAATCTCGGTGATCCTCGGCCCGTGCGCCGGCGGCGCCGTGTATTCGCCGGCGATGACCGACTTCATCTTCATGGTGCGCGAGGCGTCGCACATGTTCATCACGGGTCCCGACGTCGTCAAGACCGTCACCGGCGAGGACGTCACGCTCGAGGAACTCGGCGGGGCGATGTCTCACGCCTCCAAATCGGGTGTCGCCACCTTCGTCGCCGACGACGAGAAGGCGTGTCTCGACGACGTTCGCTTCCTGCTCGGCTTCTTGCCGTCGAACAATCTCGAGCAGCCGCCGGTCGATGACCTTGGCGATGATCCAGAGCGGCTCTGCCCCGAGTTGACCGACCTGCTTCCCGAGAGCCCCAACCTGCCCTACGACATGCACAGAATCATCCAGGCGGTCGTCGACGACGGCGAGTTCTTCGAGTACTTCTCGCACTTCGCCAAGTCGATCCTGTGTGGGTTCGCCCGCATCGAGGGCCGTCCCGTTGGGATCGTCGCCAACCAGCCGATGGTGTTGGCAGGCGTGCTCGACATCGAGTCGAGCGAGAAGGCTGCTCGCTTCGTACGCACGTGCGACGCCTTCAACATCCCGCTGATCACGTTCGTCGATGTGCCCGGCTTCTTGCCGGGGGTCGATCAAGAGCACGGTGGCATCATTCGCCACGGGGCCAAGCTGCTGTACGCCTACTGTGAGGCATCGGTGCCTCGTATCTCGATCATCACCCGCAAGGCGTACGGCGGCGCCTACGTAGTGATGGACTCGAAGTCGATCGGATCCGACCTTGCCTTTGCATGGCCGTCGGCCGAGCTGGCTGTGATGGGCCCCCAGGGCGCGGTCGAGATCGTGTTTCGCCGCGAGTTACAACATGCCACCGACCCGGTTGCCCGCCGCGCTGAGTTGGTCCGTGAGTACACCGAGAAGTACGCCAACCCGTACGCCGCCGCCGAGCGGGGCTTCATCGACGACGTCATCGACCCTGCCGAGACCCGCCGCAAGGTCGTCGCCGGTCTGCGTGTGTTGCGCTCGAAACGCGTAGATCTGCCGCAACGCAAGCACGGCAACGTCCCGCTCTGAGTATCCGGATGCAGTGACGGAATCGTGCCTGTCCCCGTTTCCAACCGTCGCCAATCGCCTATCGGCGGGGCTGCTTGGCACCTTCCCGTTGTGAAATAGCTCGGCGACCTGGCGGTTTCTGACACACTGGTGAGGTGACGAACGCACCGCCCCCGCCCCCGCCCCCGCCGCCCCCACCGCCCGGCTCGATTCCTCCTCCACCTCCACAGCCTGCTCCCGGCGCATCGGGCGCGTCGCCGCCTGTGTACGGCGGAGCACCCGTCTATCAGCCCCAAGTGCGCTACGCCGGATGGTGGCAGCGCGTCGGTGCGTTCATTATTGACACCCTCATCTCGATTCCGTTTTTCGCTCCGGCGATAATCACCCTTGTTGCTGGCCCAACCGAGATCGACACCTGCACCGTCAATGGTGAGTTCGGTTTCTGCGAGGTGCCCACGAACGGTACGTTCGGGATTGCAGCGTTGCTCTACCTCGCCGGCTTTGTCATCTATCTCGTGCTGTATTGCCGCCGCGTTGGCACGCGAGGGCAGAGTTGGGGGATGGCGGCTGCTGGATACAAGATCGTCGATGAGGGCACCGGTGACGCGATCGGCACCGGCCGCGCCGTCGGCCGTTACTTTGCTCGATTCCTAAGCGCCATGCCGTGTTACCTCGGCTTTCTATGGCCACTGTGGGATTCCGAGAACCGCACCTTCCACGACATGATCGTGCGCACCCGCGCCGTTCGCACCTGACGCGGTAATACCGCCTGGATACGGCCCACTAGACTGCCTGACGTGTCCGCCCACGACCGACAGGTCGCGATCAGCCCTACGCCGACCAGCGAGGAAGCCGCCGCGATCGCCGCTGCAGTAGAGGCGCTGTGGCCGAAGCCGCTGATGCCCGGCGGGCCCGACCCTGACCCCACACAGGCGTGGCGATTCAGTGGCCGCTGGTGGCAGCGCGACCGGTTCGCCGGGCCGGATCGTCCCTGGAGCTGATCGGCCTTGGCCTCGGCGACGATCGAACTGACGACCGTCGCCGACGATCTGGCGATCTTGCACGAGGGCGAGATCACCCACCGTTACGAGGGGTTGGCGCCCGACACCGAGGTTGACCTGCACGGGTTGACGGTGCGAACCCTGGCGCGGCCCGGTGGCGCCCTGCTGGCGCGATTCGCAACCGTTAACGATGTGCACTTCGGCGAAACCGAGTGCGGCGCGATCGACGACCGAACCGATGGCCCGATCGTGCGGCCGGGCCGCGACGAGTCGCCATATCCCGAAATGATGAATCGGGCGGCGGCCGGCGAGGTCGCCCTGATCGAGCCCGATGCCGTGTTCGTCAAGGGTGACCTGTCGGTCGACGGTCGCCACCACGAGTGGGAGGCGTTCGAGTCTTGTTGGCGTCAGCCGTTCGGCGACCGCCTGCACGTCGTGCGCGGCAATCACGACGCCTACAAGGGGCAGAATCGATACGCAGGTGACCAGTGGATCGAACTGCCGGGGGTCATGATCGGATTGCTCGACACGACGATTCCAGGCCGGACCTCTGGCGATCTGCGCCACGCTCAACTGGCCGAGATCGACGATCGACTGGCAACGATCGGCGGTCGAGTACTGCTGATGGGGCACCACCAGCAGTGGGTGCCCGGTAGTCCTTCTTCGAGTCGCAGTGACGACTACTTCGGCATCCGCCCCGACGCCAGCGATGGTTTGGACGATCTGTGTCTGAGGCACCGCGGCGTGATCGGTTACGCCGCTGGTCACACCCACCGTCATCGTGTGCGCACGATGACTCGCAGCGGGGTGCCCTCGATCGAGATCGGTTGCGTCAAGGACTTCCCTGGCACGTGGGCCGAGTACCGCGTCTACGAAGGCGGTGTGATGCAGGTGGTTCACCGCATCTCGTCGCCCGAAGCATTGTCTTGGAGCAATCGTTGCCGGGTCATCTACTCCGATTTCGGGATCGACTACGAGACCTACGCGCTCGGCACCCTCGAGCAACGCTGTTTCGTCTTCCCGCAGCGGTGACAGCGCAAGCGGGTGAGGTAGAGAGTTTCGTCGATCCTCCGGGTAGGGGCCCTTCTGGGTCGGTCGGAAGACGCCCGAAACGCCTGGTCAGCGGGGGTCCGCGATCCTTGTAACACCCCATGGTCATCATGGTCGGTATGGACATGTTGTTGGTTGTGGTGCTCGTAGCGGTCGTCGCTGTGGCCGTGGCGCTGATCGCCGTCGAGGTGACTCGTCGGCGATACCGGGCGTCAGCATTCGCCACGGCGGCCGAACCCGCCGTGGCGGTCGACGAGGTCGTGCACGAGGCGATCGCGTCCGCCCTGTCCGAGATGCGTGCGCAAACGGTGGCAGAGCGCGACGCCGCCGTCACCGCAGCGCTGCAGCAGTCGGCGGTCATGCAACGCGAGCAACTGGGCGCCGCCGCCCAGCAGGCCCGCGACGAGTCGTCGGCAGAACTGACTGCCAAGAAGGACGTAATCGACAGCCGCCTCGATCAAGTGCACGCCGAAATGCGTTCCGAGCTCACCAAGCTCGGCTCGATCGTCACCGAGCTCGCCAACACCAACGCTCAGAAATTCGGTCAAGTCGACCAGTCGCTGCGCAGCCATGCCGAGGTCACCCAAGCCCTGTCCGAGTCGGCGCGGGCGTTGAGCGAGGCGATGGCCAGCCCGACGGCCCGCGGCCAATGGGGCGAGAGGATGGCCGAAGACGTGTTGCGGTTGGCAGGCTTCGTAGAGAACGTCAACTATGTCAAGCAGACCCAACTCGAAGGAGCGACCGGCCGTCCCGATTTCACGTTCCCACTGCCCAAGGGCCACGAGTTGTACATGGACGTCAAGTTCCCGATGGCGGGCTATCTGCGCTATTTCGACGCCGACACCGACGCCGAACGCCAAGCCCATCGTGCCGCCTTCCTGCGCGATGTAAGGGCCCGCGTGAAAGAGCTCGCCAAGCGCGATTATGCACGCCAGAGTGCCCACGAGTCGGTCGATTATGTGTTGATGTTCCTCCCCAACGAGCAGCTCACCGGGTTCATCCACGAGGGCGATCCCGGCCTGATCGACGATGCGATGAAGCAGCGTGTCGTGATGTGTTCGCCGCTCACCTTGTTTGCCTTCCTGGGTGTTATCCGCCAGGCCTACGACAACTTCGTAGTCGAGCAAACCAGCGATCAGATCCTTGCGTTGATCGGCAGTTTCGGCAATCAGTGGCAGAAGTACTCCGAGCAGCTCGACAAGGTGAAGAACAAGTTCGATCAGCTCGACCGCCAGTTCGACGAGCTGGTCGGCACCCGCAAACGCCAGCTCGAGAAACCGCTCGCGCAGCTCGAGGCTGTGCGCCGCGAGCGCAATCTGGCGATCGATGGCCAGCTGTTCCCGACGCTCGACGAGGCCGACGTCGACCTCACGCCGGCCAACGTTCGACAGCTCGGCGCCTGACATCGGGCGTCCGTGACGCCGTTCGCCTGCACCGAGACGGCGAACCCCCCGGCGATCGGGCAGAATCAATGACCGTGAGCCAGCCATCGTTCGACTTCGGGGACGAACCGCGCGACGACCCGACCAATCCCACCTACACGGTGGGCGAATTGGCCGTGGCCATCAATGATCAACTCCGGCGCGGATTTGCTGACGGCGTGTGGGTAACCGGTGAGATCGACGGGTTGCGCAATAGCGGGCCGCATTCCTATTTCGCCTTGGTCGAGAACGGTGAGCAGGGCAAGGCGGTTCTCAACGTGTCGTTGTTCGCCCCGATGAAGCGCAATCTGACACCGCTTCTGAAGAAGAACCGGCTCGACTTGGCCAACGGCATGAAGGTGCGTATCTTCGGCCAGCTCGACTACTACGCCGGCAACGGACGGCTCGGCTTGAAGATGGCAGGTATCGACCCCCGTTTCACGCTGGGTGAGCTGTCCCAGGCCCGCGATCAGGTGATCCGCCGTCTGGTGGCGACAGGCTTGTTCGACGCCAACCGCAACCGGCCGATACCGATCGCCCCATTGCGAGTCGGTGTCGTGGCGAGCGTCGGCACGGCGGCCTGGCACGATTTTCATCAAGAGCTGGTTGCCAGCGGGCTGGGATTCCAATTGCGGGTCTGTGACACGCGCGTCCAGGGTGAGTTCGCCGAGAGATCGGTGGCCGCCGCAATCGGAACCCTGAGCCGTGGCGGTGACAGCGATGTCGTCGTCGTGATTCGGGGTGGCGGAGCCCGCAACGAGCTGGCGACGTTCGATGCCGAGTCGATTGCGATCGCGATCGCGACGAGCGAGGTTCCCGTGCTGACCGGGCTGGGCCACGAGATCGACGTCAGCGTCGCCGACGAGGTCGCCTATCGATCCCTGAAAACCCCGACCGCCTGCGCCGGTGCATTGATCGAGATGATCGTCGCATATCGCGATGCCACCGAGCAGCGGTGGGTGGCGATCGAGGCTTTGGCCGCCGCACATATCGGCACCGCCACGGGTTCGCTGGTCGATCGTGCCCATCGCATCGCACGCCGGACGCACGCTGCGGTCGAACGTGCCGACGAACGGTTGACGACTCGTCGTGAGAGTCTCCGCTCGGCGCCGCACCGCCAACTGGCACGGTCGCGTGGCGGGCTCGACGCCACCGCGACTCGGATTGTTCGCCGCCTGCCTCACGTGATCGCCGCCCGCCAGCGCGAGATCGATGCTGCCGAAACCCGCCTCGCCTTGCTCGATCCCGTCAACCTGCTGCGGCGCGGTTGGAGCATCACCCGCGCCGCCGACGGTTCCGTGCTCCGCTCCGTGCGCGGCGTTGGCCCCGGCGAACTCATCACAACGCAGATTGCCGACGGCAGCCTGTCAAGCCGAATCGAGGAATCGTGACGAATCAATCAGACGCCGGTCAATCAGACGCCGGTCAATCAGACACCGGTCAATCAGACACTGGTCAATCAGACGCCGACGCCCTCGGATATGCCGAAGCTCTCGACGAACTCGACACGATCTTGCGCGAGTTGGAGGGCTCGGAGGTCGACGTCGACCGCCTCGCCGAGCGGGTCGCCCGGGCAGCCGACCTGATCGCTCTGTGTCGCCACCGGATCGGCAACGCACGGATACGAATCGACGAGGTGATCGCCGATCTCGATGCCCCGACGCGACTCGTTGGCACGGCCGACGACGAATCGCCATAGCCTCAGGTCCGTGACAACGCAAGCGCCCCTCAGCCTGCGCCTGATCGCTGATCGGGTCGCCGCTCGCCTCGACGACGTGCTCACGCCCGAACTCGAGCGGTGGGCTGCGCTCGATCCCGACCTTCGCGATCCGATGACCGAGATCCGGCGTCTCGTTCTGTCGGGGGGCAAGCGTTTGCGTCCCGCATTCTGCACCTGGGGCCACGCTGCTGTCGGCGGCGATCCGGAGGCACAGATCGTCACCGACGCCGGTGTGGCGTTCGAACTTATGCATGCCTTCGCCCTGTTCCACGACGACGTGATGGACGACGCCGAGAGTCGTCGAGGCGGTCCCACAGCGCACGCACTTTGGGGTCGACGTCATGCCGAAAGCGGCTGGACAGGCGAGTCGCGCCGGTTTGGTGAGGGTGTCGCGATCCTGATCGGTGACCTCGCCTTCGTGTATGCCGACCAGATGCTCGCCGACGCCAACCGGACGGCCTGGAGAATTTGGAACGAGCTGCGGATCGAGCTCAATGTCGGCCAGCTACTCGACATCCTCGGATCGGTCAGCGGTGTCCGTGACGTGGACCAGGCCGAGCGGATCTGCCGCTACAAGTCGGGCAAGTACACGATCGAGCGCCCGCTTCACCTCGGAGCCGCACTTGCCGACCCGGATCGTTTTGAGACGATCGCCCCTGTGCTCAGCGCCTACGGGCTGCCGCTCGGCGACGCGTTCCAGATGCGCGACGACGTGATGGGCGCGTTCGGCGATTCGGCTACCACCGGCAAGCCGGTCGGTGGCGACCTCCGAGAGGGCAAACCGACGCCGTTGTTAGCGCGCGCTCTCGCCGCCGCCAGCGCATCGCAAGCCGAGGTGCTTGCCAAGGTCGGCCGGGCCGACCTCTCCGATGTCGATGTCGCCGATATCCAGCAGGCGATCGTCGACACCGGTGCACTGGCCGACCTCGAGGCAACCATCGGGCGGCTCACCGATGAGGCGACAGCGGCGATCGGCGCCGCCGACATCGTCGACTCCGCCCGCGACGAACTGATTGCGCTCGCCGCGTTCGTCAGCCAACGGGAGGTCTGACCGTGCGCGTCGTCGTGATCGGTGCCGGACTCGGCGGCCTGTCGGCTGCGGCCCATCTCGTCGGTGCCGGTCATGAGGTCTTCGTGTTCGAGCGCAGTTCGGCGCCAGGGGGGCGGGCCGGCGTGATCGAACAACACGGGTTCCGGCTCGACACCGGGCCGACGGTTTTCACGATGCCGAACCTGTTGGCCGACACGTTTCGGGCGATCGATCGCAATATGGGCGACTATGTCACCATCGACCCTGTCGATCCGATGTATCGAGCGGTGTTCGCCGACGGATCGATGATGCGTGTACGGCACGACCGCGATGAAATGACCGAGGAGATTCGCCATTTTGCGAACGCCCGCGAGGCGGGTGCGTTCAACGAGTTTTGTGAATGGCTCACCGAGCTGTACGAGCTCGAGATGCCCCGCTTCATCGATGCCAACTACGATTCACCGGTAGATCAAGCCAAGAGGTGGCGCAGCTTGCTCGACCTGATCCGGCACGGAGGCCTCGGAGCGCTCGACTCCAAGGTGGCTTCGTTCTTCGCCGATGAACGTCTGCGGTGGGCCTTCAGGTTTCAAGCGATGTACGCCGGGATGGCGCCGCGCCGGGCGCCGGCGATCTACGCAGTGATCACCTACATGGCCACGGTCGCCGGAGTGTACGCACCGCGCCGGGGCATGCACTCGATCGCCACCGGCCTGGCGCAGGCACTGACCGAAGCCGGCGCCACGATTCGCTACGACGCCGAAGTGCTGCGAATCCTTCGCGACGGAGATGGCGCCGCGATCGGGGTCGACCTCGGCGGCGATGACCGGCTGACCTCCGGCGCCGTCGTCTGCAATGCCGATCTCCCGGTCGCCTACAAGACGATGCTGGGTGGCGTCGAGGCCCCACGCGTCGCTCGGCGCGGACGCTACTCACCGTCGTGCCTGCTTTGGGTGGCGGGAGTGCGGGGTGCCCCACCCGACGGAGCGGCGCACCACAACATCCACTTCGGTCGCGATTTCGACGATGCCTTCAAGGCGGTGACCAAGCGTGGGATGCGGATGCCCGACCCGACGACGTTGGTCAGCATCGGCTCGATCAGCGATCGGTCGCTGGCGCCCGACGGTTGTTCTACTTTGTATGCCCTCGAACCGATGCCG
>Ga0255047_10000293_pt1 | contig 39772 bp, 52 predicted proteins | sample JV7_2_1_MG_FD_183640 | JGI IMG/M metagenome (GOLD analysis project Ga0255047, IMG submission 183640) | Seawater microbial communities from Jervis Inlet, British Columbia, Canada - JV7_2_1 | ecosystem: Environmental > Aquatic > Marine > Inlet | place: Canada: British Columbia | collected 2016-10-06
AGGGCGTTATAAACGTTACTACAAAGAAGGATGTTCGAAAGGAAGTATTAAAGGAAGTGGGTAAGTTGCTGGACACCAGCAAAAGAGACCTTCAAGAGATGTGCGAGGCTAAGGGCATGACGTACAGAATGTCTAGCGCAAACACGATACTAATTAAAATGCTTCTAGGACTATGATTAGAATATATACAAACTACGTGCCGACTCTGTGGGAACCAGAGGACTTGTTTTCAGGTCTAGGCGGTTCAGAAGAGGCGGTTATATTGTTAGCTAGTGAGCTGGCGAAGTATAACGACGTGGTGGTTTACCATCCGTCCAGAAATGGAGGGGTAAAAGAGTTTTTTGGCGTGACGTATGCTCCTAGAAGTGAGTTTGTTTGTTCTACAGAGGACACACTAATCACGTTTAAGGACCACACGCCACACGCGAAACATAAATGCAAGGTCAATATACATTGGTCGTGCGAAGTGGAGAGACCGTGGGACACAGATACTATAGACTGGTTTGTCAATGTTAGCCCGTACCATTCGAGCCGCAATATCTGGGTTGATGGTAATAAAGAGGTTACTATTCCCTTTGGTATTGACATGGGGAGCCTTGGAGCTTCTCGAACGACTAGAAAAGAGGAAACGGCGCTTTATGCTTCGTCACCTGATAGAGGACTTATCTTTCTACTGAACGACTGGAAAAAGCTTAGGATCATGCATCCAGGTCTCAGATTAAAGATAGCGTATGGATTCGAGACGTTTGACGCAATCAGCAAGGGCAACGCAAATGCTGAGGGCTACAAGCAAGGCCTTCTGGAGTTGATGAAACAGGACGGTATAGAGTATCTAGGACACCAGGATAAAGGACAGATTGAGCGGCTTTACTGGGAGTCAGAATATTGGGCGCTTCCACTGGACAACCCAGACAGCGAGCTGTTTTGTTTAAATGCTGTAAAGGCTCAGTATTGCGGGGCTAAACCAGTTGTGAACAAAATAGGAGCACTCAGAAACACTGTTGGCGCTCACATATCATACCTAGATTTTTTAGGTGGAAGCACAGAATTAAAAGGTGATGGTCCTCAAATACCAGCTACTAGCTGGAAGGACGTCGCTATACAATGGAAAGCAATCTTATAAGAAGGCCAAAACATGAGATTTACACTATATGTCAATGGAATGCCGTTTGATGGGGATACGATAAAAACAAAGAGCCTTGGTGGTTCAGAGAGTGCGGGGTATTACTTAGCCAAGGAACTGGCTAAGGACCACAATGTCACTGTATTTTCTAACACCGATAAGCCTGGGCGCTTCGACGGTGTGACTTATTTTCCTATCGGACAGAGCACCAAGAAAAATCCATTTGGGGAAGGCTTCGAGCAGTATTCGGACATTGTACAGACAGACGTATTGATAGGGCAACGAGTCCCAGCGATGTTTAGCAAAGTGTACGAAAGCAAGATGAATTTCTGGTGGTCTCATGACTTAGCACTTAAACGGTTTCAAGGTCAGTTCAACGCGCAGTTATGGAATGTTAACAGGTTTTTATCTGTGTCAGAGTTCCATAGCAAGCAGATTGCAGAGACCTATGGAGTTAAAGAGGATTTTTTGTCTGTCCTACCCAATGGAGTGGACCACAGTCTGTACACAGGACGGAAAGACCCAGATAAAAAACTACTTAGCAAAACGCTGCTATTCAGTTCCAGGCCTGAGCGAGGGCTATTAGAACTTGTTCAAGAGAACGGAGTTATGGAGCAGCTACAGCGCGCTGATCCTGAGATCAGGTTGATTGTCTGTTGCTATGATAACACTCAGAAAGGAATGGAGCAGCTGTATAACTACTGTTTTCAACGCTGCAAGGAGCTACCAAACGTTGAGTTTTATGGAGCAAAGACTAAACAAGAGCTGGCAGTCATAGAACAAAATGCGTGGTTGCAAGTTTACCCGACACAGTTTGAAGAAACAAGCTGTATAACAGCCATGAACACACAAGCGGCTGGAACACCTTTTGTTGCTGGCAAGTATGGCGCACTCCCAGAGACTTTAAACGGTGGTGGTGTATACTGGGTTGATAAGTTCGATCCATCCGCGTTTGCTGAGACCATTTACAACGCGTCTAAGAACCCTATTGAGTGGCGAACAAAGCATAGCCAAGCACTGTCAAAAGGTCAGGATTATGGATGGGATAAAAGCGCAGAGATAGTTGTTGACCTGGCTGAAAAAGAATTTAAAAAGGCAACTAGCGACAAACACAGAGTATTAAAGCATTTAGTCCACTATTCAGACATCACAGCAGCCAAGATACACGCAGAGCGCACTGGCATAGACTCACCAGAGCTAGCAAAATATGACAAGCTGTTTAACAGTTACCAGAGCTATTACGAACAAGCTGCGCTTAATTTAGTGGACAGAGTCAAGAAGATTTCCCTGGGAAACTGGGACTTCATGGAGAACGATGCGCGAATCAAACCAATGTCACACGCTATCAAGCTGGCAAAGGAAGGTGCGAAGGTGCTGGACTACGGCTGTTGGTTAGGTCAACAGACCAGCTACTACGCTAAGTGTGCGCCCACTAAGGACTTCATAGGCGTGGATATTGTTAAGAATAACGTGGAAGAGGCGCAAAAGTTTGTCGATCAAGAAGGGATCAAGAATGTCAAATATGTTCAGGCCAAGGAACCGGAAGAATTGCACTTACTAGGGTTCAAATATGACCTTATAATACTCGGCGAAGTGTTAGAACATATAATTGACCCCGTTGATTTCCTGAAGCAAATTGAGGGCCTATGCAACGAAGGGGCACGCATTGTGCTGTCAGTTCCAACTGGCATATCAGACGACTACATAGGGCACAAGCAGTTCAACGAGCTACCTCAGCACATACACAGATTTGAAGTAGCTGATTTAATGGAAATGATAGGCCGCAAGAAGCAATTTAATATCGACGTTATGAGCTACGGTAGAACAGATTCAAACGAACTACGCGCGTCCACTGTTATCACCTGGCTATACGACAAGGATAACCTGGAAGTAAACCCAATAGATTATGATAGAAAGCTTAGTCAGCAGTGTCCGAGGGAGACTTTAACAGCGTGTATTATTACCAAGCCTGACGGAGACACGCTGGCTAAGACCTTAAAAACAATCCAGCCCATCACTGATCAATACGTCATCGGAATTGATGGTGAAGAAAACGAGGGTCGAGCTTGGCAGATAGCTAGGGAGTATGGAGCGGAGGTGTTCAAGATTGAAAGCCCTCTTAAATCAGGTTTCGACGTTGCCAGAAACACAACCATCCAAAGAGCAACTTGTGACTGGATAATGTGGATTGACGACGATGAACAGCTGGAGTGGCCGGACAGGTTCTCCAAGTACCTGAAACAAAATCAATATGACAGTTATGCAATCCACCAGCACCATTTTAGCGCGGAACCAGCTGGTATAATTAAGTCAGACTGGCCTTGCAGAGTGTTCAGAAATCATATAGGGGCTAAATTCTTTGGAGTTGTGCACGAGCACCCAGAGCTGGAATTGAACAAGGGCTGTGGACACACTTTCCTCACAGCAGCAAACGAAGTCGCTATTATGCACAATGGCTATGACACCGAAGACGTGAGACGCAAGCGCTTTGCTAGGAACTGGGACTTAATGATCAGAGACCGAGAGAAGTACCCAACCAGAGAGCTAGCTAAATTCCTGTGGATCAGAGACCTTGTGCACATGAACCGTTTCGAGCTAGAGCAGAATGGCAGCAAGATCACTGAAGAGATGAAAGTCAGGGCTAAGGAAGCGGTTGATATGTGGCGTGAACTGGTCAAGCAAAAGAAATACAGATTGCTCAGGGACAGCATAGAGTATTATTCGGAGGCTGTTAGCCTACTAACAGGTGGAGGCGGCATGGCGTTTGAAACGGGTTGTAGGGCGAACATTTTCGGCATGGGCGACAAGATAAATGGATCAGCTATGCCCACTATTAGAGCCAAGTTCCTGGACGTTGAAGATGTTAAGTCCTTTTCAGCTGCAATTTTAGAGGAAAAACTAAACCCATTAATTGGTCAAAGGTATTTGTAATGGCAGTTTCACCATACGCGACTTACGCAGAATTTACGCAGGTTTACTCCATTCGTGGCGTAAGCGAGTCAGAAATCTCTAATTACTGGTTACAGCATGGGACACTTAGAGTTAATGAGGCTCTTGGCGGTTACTTTACTCTGCCTTTTTCTACTAACAATGAAACCGCCAAGGATCTGAGCATCCACTATGGGTACCTTGGCATACTGTCCAGGCAGAGGTCGGGGACGGTTGACGAGTTAAAGATAAAACAAGAGATAATTGACCGGGTAACGGACATTACTTGCGGAAATGTGCCTATGATATTAACAAATGGGACAGGCCTTTCAACAGAGGGCGCTGCAAGGTTCGACGCGTGGAGCACAACTCAGGACTTTACAAACACATTTAACATGCTTCCTTCGGATGAGCAGCGGGTGGACCCTGATCTAATAGACGAGACCAGGCAAGACGTATGGCCATAAAGCACAAGTATAGGGTTCAGGGGCGCGTAAATGGCTAACCAGGTTAAGGTAAAATTAACAGGCGCAAAACGCACACAGCGCAGAATGACCAAGGTCGCTAGAAAGTTCAAGGATTTCGAGTCGGCTAACTTGGCGGCGGCTATCGCTCTTAGAAGGTGGATAGATTTAAATTTCAAGGCAGAGGGTGCAAGGCACGAAAATAGTTTTGGTCCCTGGAAACCGTTGCACCCAGTTACGATAGAAAAGCGCAGGCAGGGCAAGGGGTCAGGTACAGCTAAAATCTTGCAGGACACGGGCGCTTTACGTAGCCGCTGGGAAGTCAGGGCAAACAGAAGCTTCGGAGAAGTAGAGAGCAGGCAGGACTACTCCAGGATTCATGAGAATGGTGGAATAGCTATGATAGACGGTAGGACAGTCAAAGTTCCACGCCGTAAGATACTCCCAGGAGTGGGTCAAACCAAGAAAATAGCCCTGAAGGCGTACCAGGGGTTTGTCGATAAAGTAGTCGTAAAAGGTTTAAAATGATTTGGCAAAACAGCGTCACAAGCTTTATATACACACTGCTGAGCAGTGACTCAATCCTAGTTAACAGCAGCATAACTGTAGAGTTGAACGAGCAGTTTAACAGGGACATCAACAAAACGCCCTGGGTGGGTGTGTATGGCGGTGAAATAGCAGTGTTGCCGCACAGGGCGCAGATTACACAGCCCTGGATTATCACTTTTGAAATACCCATTTATGTTCAGGGTGCGTCGTTCGATAACGGACAGGAGGCGGCTGACATACTAGACAGGACATTGACTCCAGTGCTGACAGCTATCAACAGCAACCGGGCGCTAGGATCAACAGTAGATTTAATACGAGAATGGGAAATAACGCCCTTTGATAGGGACATTGACGACAACAACTATTTTTACACAGACGAATTGTTATTGAGGGCGGAGGTTAGAGGGTAATGGACATTGCAACAACTATTTCTATAGCGGGCCTTGTGGCTGGAATGCTTAGCCCTGCGGTTGGGTTTATTATAAAAATGATGATACGATTAAATTCAAAGCAATCTGAAATGATTGCTAAACTCGACTCGACACAAGCGCTATGTGCTAAACTTGAGAGTAAGCATGACGATCTTGACGCAGAGGTCAGGCACATACAGCAGAATTGTGTTGGTCATCAACTGAGGGTATGATGGAACTACCGGGAGCAATGTTCATAGCGCTGATGGTCATAGGAGCGCTTGTAATGTGTATAATCTGCTTGTGGTCTATGGCTGAGCACCAGAGCGAAATAATCGACAAGGGGAAAGCGAATGGAATTTATTATAAATTTGATACCTACAGACATTTTGACTAATGGAATCGGGTTCATAGTGGGGCTAGCTCTACAGCGTTTTGCTCCCGCGTCAATCCCTTGGCTAGGCAGGCACAGGAAGACCATAAAAAGCATTGTGGACGCCATTCACAGATCGTCTGCCAGTGATATAGAAGTAATGCAGCAAGTAACGGATAAACCAACTGAAAAAATAATGTTAAAAGAATTCGGGGTATTATGAAATTAACAAACTGTGTGTGGGTCGGCCCAGAGGGGTACAACTCAAAATTAGGAGTAGTAGTTAAGGCTGGTCAGAGTTTAAGCTTGATAGAGGCCACAGCGGAACATTTTCTGAAGTCTGGTCTGGTTAAGATCAAGGGCACCAAGCAACCAAAAATAAAGGAGTAAATCATGGCAGGATATGGAATGCAAGGGCACGTTATGTTAAACTTGCAAAATAGCTACAACACAGCGCAGGTAACAAGCTTACAGTCTATCCCTATTTTAGATGAAAGCATCGTTGAAACTATCGAATGGATTGATGAACAAAATATGTACGCGCGTTTTGCAGCTGGGCAAGCATTCGAGGGCAAACACCTGATAAGGGGAACCATAAACGCAGAGGCTAGCCCGCAGGCAATGGGCTGGTTCGTGGCTGCGTACATGCAAAGGGACACGCCTGGAAGTGAGCACGTTCACACGTTCACACCTAAGCAAACGGACTTCGACGCGCTGGTTGCAGGCACACCCGCAACTCTTCAGATATATAGAGACGTTGGCAGCGCAATGCAGTATGCTGACATGGTCTGTGAGACGCTTGACATCAATATCACACAGGGCGAAATAATGAATGTTGCTGCTGGGTTTCTTGGTGGAGTAAGCACCAGGGTTGCCGCTGCAAGTCCTACGTTTCCAACTGACAAGCCGTTTAACTGGGCGCAGTCGTCTATCAGTATTGACGGAGCAGCTGTGACGGACCTAATGGACGCTAGTTTGACCATGACTAAGAACCTAGAAGCGGTTTACACGTTGCAGGATTCTAAAGTCCCTAAGAAAATCAAGCGGTCTGATTTTGAACGGATTGAATTGTCTGGGACCATGTTGTTTCAATCCCATAGTTATATGCAGGCCTTCGAAGGCGCAGCTGGTCACACTTTCACGGCTAACTTCGTTGGAGTAGACAGCCCTGACAACATAACTATCGATATTCCACAGCTGAAGTTTTTAACCTATGAGCCTACTATAAACGGTAAGGGGCTAGTAGAGGCGCCATTTACAGCGCTCGCAGAGTACGACACGGACAGCGCAACAGCTATCCAGATCGACATCACAAACGTGAGAACTATCTCATATTTTTAAACCACATCAAAAAGGCCAACATGAATTTTTGCTTAGATTATGAAGTGCTAGACCTAGAGGACGGGCTGACCGTCGAGGCTATGCCACTGGAGGTCCAGGACTACCAGGAGCTTTTAAGTTACATTTCCAAGAATCAAACAGTAGACGGCGCCAACGCTCAGCAGATAGGCCTGGCTAGAATGGCGGATAAGGAATTTGGTCGACTGTGCAAACAGATCATACCCAAGTATTGCCAGAATTTGAAAGGTCTGGAGATAACGGTTAAAAAAGATCCCAGGGAGGTTAGGCCTGGCAACGTTGACGATCTGGTTCAGTATGGTGTCTTTGCGACCAAGTGCATGGTTCTAACCACTAAATTAATCAGTATGTCAGTAGTAACAGACGAGGAAGAGAAGAACATAAAAAAGCAGTAGGCCAAGCGTTTGCGTGGAAGAATCCTAGATTATTAATCGGCGCTATGCGCTCAAGATCAATCGGATACTACACAAATTTATTTCTAGGCTGTCACAACCGAATCTATTCGGCGTCAATGGGCGGCGTCTCGGTGGCCTATGAACAGTGGGCTTGGCCAGACGGTCGCCCTTTTTTATGTCAGTCGTTTTTGTTAACATCGGTATTTAACAGCATACGGGCAAGCGCAGAAAACGAGATAAATAAAAAATATGGCAGGGATAAGACAAAGAATAAGCGGTGAGGGAAACATAAACAGTTTTCTGGGTACCATGAGCGGCAACATCATTGCAGCTAATCAAGCATGGGACTTGTTTGCTAAGGCTGCAAGAGCTGTAGTGGGACCACTGAACGAGATTGTTAAGGTAGGATCAGCGTTCCAAGCCCAAATGCAGGTTGTTAGGTCTATCAGCAAATTGACTGCAACTGAATTTAAAAAGCTCAGTCAAGCCGCCAGGGACATAGGGGCAACCACAGAATTCACAGCCACACAAGCCGCCAAGGCTATGGAGAACTTAACCAGGGCTGGTTTGACGGCAACCGAAACGCTTGCCGTAACTGGTGACGTTATGGCGCTGGCAGCTGCAACGGGTTCAGACCTGGCAACAAGCGCAGATGTGGTGGCTAAAACACTGGGTGTATTCGCAGACCAAGGACTAAAAGCTAAGGAAGCGGTGGACCTGATGGTTCAGACCGTGTCAGCCTCACCACAAAATTTTTCTAATTTATCGGAAGCGCTAAGAAGCTCTCAGGGGCTAGCGTCAAGTCTGGGCATAAACTTTGAAGAGTTGACTGTAATAATTGGGTCAATGGCTGAGGTAGGTTTCAGAGGGGAGCAGGCAGGCGTCGCCCTCAACGCTGCAATGGCCAAGTTGCTCAACCCTACGTCTGAGGGTATCAAGGTATTAACAGAGCTGGGTCTGACTGTTGAAGATGTCAACCCAAAAATGAATGACTTCAAGGACGTAATAGACACCTTAAACCAGTCTGGGATAGACGAGGCTCAGACTTTAGAGTTGTTAGGTCAGATTGCTGGTACAAAATTTGTCAAATTCATACAGCGCGGACGTGACGCGATTGACGAATTCGCAGAGGCGCAGGCCAACGCGAACACAGCCTCGGACGCTACCAACATCAAGCTGCAAGATTTAGAGAGTGACATGAACATGCTCAACTCTATTACAGAAGAGTTGAAGATAACGCTGTTCGACACGTTCGACACAGAACTAAGAGACTTGGTTCAGAATATCACAGTCGCAATTCGAGAGGCAACCGCCTCCGTATCAAAGATAAAAAAGCGCTGGACAGAATGGAGCATAGGCATAGCTATGTTCAACCGACGGATGCTAAAGTTAACCAATTTGTTTGGGCAAAACGATAAAGCAATAAGCGACTTAAACATAGAAATAGGTGACATGCAGGCGTCACTGGGAGAAGTCACCAGGGAGCTAGATAAGAAATCTTTAGACAACGCAGCGGAGCACATTGTACCCAAACTGGCTAAGTCATTCGGGCGCACAGCTGATGAGATAGACAGGACCAGGGAAGCAATGAGAGCCAACCAGCGAGCTGTCAAGGATCAGCAGGCGGTGGTTGAGGAACTGGTGGAGACTGACCAGCAGGCAACCAACAGGATCGAGGGCAACCGGGAGATACTAAAAAAGCAACAGGCCGATATAATCAAGCAGGACAAGGACAGGCTGACACTAGCCAACGCACTAGCCAAGGCTCACTTACAACTGGCAGCCAGCAACAAGAAACAAGCTAAGGCAGCTATTGCACTGTCCGACGCTCAACGGTTAGCTATGGCACAGGCACACGCGCAAGCTGTGACTACACTGGCGGCAAACAAAGCAATAGAGGTTCAAGGACTGGAGCACGTTCAAGGGCGTGGTGATCCAGCTGGTGAGTCAGTCAGGCGTAGAAATGAATTCTTGCAAGGGGTAGGTGCTAACGCGGCTAGTCAGGTGGTTGGTGTGTCGGGTGCTATTCAAGGAGCTCAGGCAGGCGGCCCACTGGGCGCTATTGTTGGCGCGTTGGCTGAAATAATACTTGCTAATCCAAAGACTCAGGCCCTACTTGATGAGCTGAACGAGGCTATCATAGAATTAACTGATCCAATTATTGAGGCAGTTGTCCCTATCATGAGAGACATGGTTCAGATACTCAGGGACTTAAAGCCGATAACTGAAATCTTAGGAAAATGGCTAGGTAACATCATGACCATTTTCAGGCCTGTTATCCAGCGTTTGAGTGACCACGTTGCGTTCCTGTCCAGGCACGTGGAGTTTGCAGGGGAAGCGCTGGAGAAACTGACACCTACAATGGACGGCGTAGCCAAGGGGCTAGCGCTATTCGCACCAGCTATGGAGACCTTAGCCAGGGCAATGGACACGCTAGCAGGTAACTTAGGAGCAGCAGGCAGCGCTGGTAGTAGCATATCAGGGTTTTTTGGTTCAGTTGGAAGCGCGTTAGGGTTTGCTGAGGGGGGAGTAATTACACCAGATAGGATGTTAACTACACCAGACGAGACAGGCGCAGGCCTGATCAAGGCGCATGTAGGGGAGACGGTAGTCCCCGAGGGCAAAGCGTCACCAAGTGCGGTGTTCAACATCAAGTCAATCAATCCAAGGGAACAAGCGGAGGCCATTTGGCAGATAATTGAAGAAGGTATGCAGACCGGGAGGCTAGCAATATAATGGCTAAATTTGGAGAAAGATCTAGGAACAGGCTTGAGACGGTGCACCCGCTCTTAGTCCTACTATTCGAGGAGGTAGTCAAAGATTTCGACTGTACTGTATTAACAGGACACAGGGACGAGGCCAATCAAAACGAGTGCTACAGGCTGGGCAAAAGTAAATTAAAATGGCCGGAGTCTAAGCACAACACGTTGCCCAGTCGGGCAATAGACGTTTGCTGTTGGCCAATAGACTGGACAGACATATCAAGACATTACTATTTTTCAGGTTACGTCCTGGGCACGGCTAGTAGGCTATCAATACCTGTAAGATTTGGTGGAGACTGGGACAGCGACCGATTGATAAAAGATCAGGATTTTAATGATTTAGTCCATTTTGAATTATGCGAAGTTTAACCAGTATTGAAAGCTCGTCAACCGGGCTAACAGATATAGAGTTCCTCCTGAAAAGCTCGGACGCGTCCACCACATGGACATTTTCCAGCGGTGACATCATAACTATGTCTAAGGTGAACTGGCAAGCTAGATTTGGTGGTGGTATCGGCAAACCATCGACATACACCATCACGCTAGGCACTTCAGTAGACTGGATCAAGGACAACCTGAACCAGATAGCTAGCGGTGAAGCTCGTTTAAATGTAACAGTTAATTCAGACACTTTTCAGCCACACGTCGGTCGTGTGCGAGTAATTGACAGAGACACTGATAATATCCATCTTGTCAGCCTGACTGTCTTTGACAGGTTCCTGGATGACAACGTTAAATATCCACCCAGTTTACCAGATAGCTTTCAACCTCACCCAGAAATCATAGAAAAGGACGTAGGATGGGGCACGTATTTCGGCAAACAGATCAGACCATTTTTCCATACTGCAACCGCGTCTTACTTTCAGCTGCTAGAACCTCCGAGGAATGTAAGTATAACCTCAAACACGCTAGTAAGTACCGTATTTTACCAGAGCAACTTGCCCAATGGGTCAGCAGTAGAAAATAAAAGCGTGTACTTAGCTAAGCACGGGTGGGTAGCTGGAGGCACAGTTATAGGAGCAGGCAAATTTATCGTTTCAGATTTTAGCACAACGGATACCAGATTGTGGCAATATGAAAACAACCTGACACCCGTATTGAACAATACAATATTCGGAGACCAGACCACACACCATATTTTACACAACCGGGTTGAGGGAGAACTTCAGGCCCGGTTCGAAACACACAGCACAGCTCCAGGGGACTTTCAGTTTGTTTATATGGGCATCACGCCCTTAAGCAGAACTATTCGTAATCTACACCAGATAAAATATTCGGTTGTTATTTCTAACTTCACAACGGCCACCCCTAACGTAGCACAGTTGAACATACGATACCCCACAGGCGGTGGCGCGTTTACAGCAACCGCCATAGGGTCCATAACTCAAACTGGGTCAATGATGACAGGCAGCTTAATAGTAGCATCATTGTCGGCATGGGCCACGGGCAAGCACTTGGCGTATGATAGCACACACCCCGATTATTTGGAGTTTCAAACAACTAAGGCAGTAGCCGCCAACACGTTTGTAACTGCTCAGTTTTCTTTATCATTCGAGGCTAGCCTGTTATCAGAGGCGTACCAGAACTATTCATTTTACTCTCTGCCAGTCAACTGTACTTACGTCGGCTGTTTTGAAAGTCCCACTGGCATATTGACGCATATATTCAGCGAGTTTACAATCGACTTCAATCAAGCGGCGGCTAGTGCTAGTCAGGCGACTCTTGAAAGCAGTGATTACAATTTCCAGTGCTTCTTTTCAGAGCGTGAGCCACTGGTGGACATCATAGACGAATTTGGAGACATAGCCAAGACATACTACTGGGCATCTGACAGTGGAATAATAAATACCAGAACGTATGAGAATAGCGGTTCAGCGACCGTTGACGCGACTATCTCAACCAGCGACATGCTAGACTTCAGTTTGTTCAATAGCCCGCTAGGCAGCACCCGTTTTCAGGGCAAAAAGGGCAGTACCATCAAAGTGGACTACGAATACGATTTCCAGAGCAAGAAATATTTGAAGACACTGAACGCCAACCCGACTAACACAGCGGCCTGCGATAGTGCAAACGCCTCTGGCATTACTAGCCAGGTGGCCAAGAAAACCAAGTATGTCATGGAGACGGCAACCGCTTCCAGTTGGGTATCTAAGATTGTTCAGACAGCGACACAGCCAGAGGAGTTTATTCGTGCCACTCTGCCTTTTAGGTACATGCAACTGGAGCTTGCCGACGTGGTTAAGGTCCAGCACCCATCTATAGTAGGGTCAGAGAGCCTGTACCAGATTACAGAACTGGGCCACGACTACACACAGGGCGTCGTCAATATAACAGCACAAGAATTACTGGAGTTTTAAATGGACCTTGGAGACGGAGCAGTCGTGATAACAATTTTTCCTCAGCAGAATGTCCTGGACGAAAAAAAGATGACTCGTGCGTCGGACACTACTTTGTCTGGAGTACCCAGAAAATACAAGTGGGCTGAGTTTGATAATTTTATCATACCTATCAAGTTCATGCCAGACAGTGACAGCAGCCAAGTTAATGAGTGGTGGAGGGCGCAGACTACCCTAACCTTCAGTTTTGACCTGATAGACTACTCTGTCAAAATCACCAACGCTGGGCGGCCGTTTACAGGGACCACCAAGCCCTACGTAGACGAGTGGGCTGGTCAGATCAACCTGGAGTCCGTATGAGCCTGGGACCAGTTCAACTAACACCCTCAATAACAACAAGTGTCGGCCAGTTGACAGTCGCCCCTACAGACGGCATGGCTGAGGATCTAATGGTCAGACAGAGCAACCAAAGGACGCGTGGTGGAAGGCTGGAGAGCTACAAGCAAGTGGGAGACCAATACAGGTACAGCATACCTGTGACATTCATCAACAGCGCAACACGTACAGAAATAACTAGCTGGTGGCTAGCAGAGACAGAGCTATGGTTGACAGTAAGCTCGGAGAGCCTGCATGTCTACATAGCCAACAACGCGCACCCGTTGCCCAGTAGATCAACAGCGCAGTTTGACAAATTTAGTGGTGTGCTCAGGATGCACCAGACCAGAGACGAATCAAAAATAGCAGGCCTTCCCCTGATAGTAGACGACGCAGTACAAGGGGAACTGGACAGCATATACTTCACACCTTAGAGGATAAATGGCACATACAAATTTAGGTAAAGCAGCTAACACTATACTCACCGCAACAGAAGTTAACTGCCTGGTTGCGGTTGACGGTTCCGGACAGGTAGGCATCGGAATCGCTGCCGCAGGGGCACGTCTCCAGGTAGACGAGACTACCACATTAGGGTCAACGGCGGCTGATTTCCAGATAGTTTCCATTATGGGTGGAGATGTAGGAAATACTTTTAAATCTGTTGATTGGCTAGTGCGTGAGTCTAACGGTTCAGATTGGACAACTGCAAGGATGCATCAATCCATAGCTATCGATGCGTCCCATGCAACGCCAGGGACAGATACAAAAGTGTGGTGGGAGCGTGATCCCAGTAGTTTAATACAATCGTGGGGTAATGCGGGAGATACGTGGTTGACACTTAACGCTGGTGATTGTGGAGTGGGTACTACTTTGCCTGGAGCGAGGCTTGACGTAGAAGATGCCACCGCCACAGGCGTTCAGATAGGAAAAATTGGATCAACAACATTAGCTAGGGCAGTTTGGTTCGGTGCCTTAACTGAAGGTGCGTTTATACAAGCAGCACACAACGACACATTTGGTACCGAAAAGAATTTAGTCCTTAATCCCAATGGGGGTAATGTTAGTGTAGGTAATGCAGTACCCGGTGCCGACTTTGATGTTGATGCGAATGCGGATACACTATCTTTTAGAGTTGACAGGTCGGGTAGTACAGCCACAAACCGTATTGCTGTTTTTGTCTCAGACAACGGCGGGGCGAACACCACAAACTGCCAAATAATGGTTGACGGTGACTTGGAGAACACTAACAACGCTTACGGTGCTATTTCGGACGAGAAGCTGAAAGAGAATATTGTAGACGCAACTCCAAAGCTAGACGATTTAATGAAAGTTAAGATTAGGAATTTTAATTTGAAGCGCAACCCCGAAGTTAAGCAAATCGGAGTGATTGCACAAGAGCTTGAGAAAGTGTTCCCTAAACTAGTTAAAAACTCACCGGATAAAGTTAAAGTATTTAACGATGAGTGGGAACCCACAGAAGACCAAACAGAAGAGGATAGACCTTATACAATGGAAAAGAACGGAGAGGTAACAAAATCTGTTAAGTATTCAGTGTTTGTTCCCATGCTCATTAAAGCAATTCAAGAGCTATCAGCAGAAGTTGAACTATTAAAATCAAAAATTCCTTAACCATCTTAACAGCGCTTCCCTAAATTTATCATGATTTCTTTTATAGTCTGGAGTATCCGAGAACTTTGCACGCTGATAGGCGTGCTGGTGGCTGTCGCACCATTTGCGCTGGCGGCAATACGGGCCGTACTTTATGACCTGACTACAGTAGGGGAGTGAGCAAGCTTTCATAGTACACCCCCTAAGTCATTGGATTGCAGTAATTTAGAGAAACTGAGCTTACTGTCTAGCGCTTCTTTGATTTTAACGTCTATTGTGTCCTCACAGATCAAATCTATGTACGTCACTTTGTTAACTTGGCCTATACGGTGGCACCTGTCCTCCGACTGCAAGCGCTCCTCCAGGTTGAAAGAGTTGCTGTAATAGACGACCGTGTCACAGTTAACCAGGTTGATACCTATGCCACAGCTGGACGCAGTAGCCACCAGCACCCGATATTTGCCAGCCCTGAACCCGTCGATTGCGTCCTGTCTATCATAAGCTTTCATTTCCCCAACGTGAGCGACACCATCAACAGCAGCTAGAACCATGTGCACCTCCTTGACGAATCTACACCAGACAATTATCTGTTTACCAGTGTCCTCCACCAGATTTTTAAGTGCTTCCAGTTTAGGGTTGGTCTTGAACACAACCGCCGGATCGTCTCCATCCTTCAAAAATCCTCCAGTTATCTGCTGTAATCGAAGTAGCTTTGTCAGAACAACGGGCGCTGCAAATGAACGTCCCTTGACTTCAATCAATAGATCCTCTTTCATTTGCTGATACAGCCTACCCTGAGTGTCTGAGAGGTCCAGCTGAATAGTCTGATAGACCTTTTCAGGCAGGTCTAGGCATTCCTCCTTGATCACTCTGAAAGAATGGCGGGCAACGATTGACATTAATCTGGGTATGTTCCTATACCCTACTACCTTGTAAAATTTGCGCCCGTTGAAATCGTCTAGCATGAGCTTAGCGTACTCACGCCTGAATGCTGTCCAGCTGGGTTGCCCGATGATGTTTTTATCCAGGAAATTGAACTGAGCATAAAAGTCTAGTGGGCTGTTTGGGATAGGTAGCCCAGTCAAAATTCGCTTGTAACCTGCCTGTTTACCAAGTTCAATTATTGCCTTGGTACGCTTAGCGCTGGGCGTTTTTATACGCGTAGACTCGTCCAGGATCAGAATTGTTTTTTCGTCCACGACATCGAACAGAACAGCGCCCGCTTTCGTCAACAGGGCTTCGTAATTGATGACCAGGAACACCAGGCCTTTCTGCCTATGATATGTCATTGACGCGATAATATCAGCCTTCTTTTTGGCAGTTAACGTGGCTTTCCAGAGGTACGGCCTAGCATCTGAGTGTATCTGAATTTCTCCCATCCAGTTGGTCTGGCAGACCTTCGGGCAAAATACGACTGCCAAGTTGACAGGCAGGTTGACCGCTGTGTCTATAGCTACCTTAGTTTTACCCGTACCCATGTCCATGAGTAGGGCAAAGTTCTTTTGCCACACTGATATATCCAGGGCGCGTGACTGGTGCGCGTAGGGCTTAGTTTTGTATATCATAGGAACTCCATTAGCGAGTTATCTAGTTTGCCACAGTGCCACAGTGCACTGCCAAGAGTGTCTTTTACAAAAATCTTCCTGAGCTGTAGATAGTTAAGCAAAACATACCTGCTTCCAACTCGGGCCAAAACAAAACATCGTCCGGACTCTTCCCCATGTTTCTCTAAAAATAGCCTTTGGAGGGGGCTAATATTGAAATTGACGGGAGTGCCCTTACGTTTGGGTGGTAGTACACTTTTCAGCTCAATAAAACCCCTGTGTCCATCATAACTGTATATAATATCTGGAACGCCTTTGACTCCGATACATTCAAGGCGCTGGTACTGTACGCCATTAGTATCAAATAATTTCTTTAGGCTCCGCCATACGCTTGACTCTTTCATTTTACGTTACCCCAGTTATCGCCCGCTTCAACGTCAACCCAGAGCGGGACAGTTAAATTAAAATCCTCCATTACGTGTTTGATTTCCTTGACCAGCTTTTTCTTGCCGGGAGCTACGGATATATCAAGCTCATCGTGTACAGTTAACAGCGGAGTCACCTCGTTGAAATAGCCATCCTTGTACAGGTTGACCATAGCGGCTTTCATTATGTCCGCGCTAGTCCCTTGTATTCGACTGTTAAGTGCCCTATAAGTAAATGCCCTTTTTTTGTGCACTCCATACGCCTCTTTTGCCTTCTCCAGTGGCAACGGCTTTGATCCGTACTCGCCTTCGAACAGGTTGAACCGCCTTCGTCTACCCATCAACGTAGACATATACCCCTTAGCGTTGGCCTCAGACTGGCAAGCCCTGGATAGTAGCTTCAAGTAGGGCAACGCGTCGTTGAAATCTGATAGTACCTTGTAAGTTTCATCAATTGACTTACCGATCTTGGTGGCTGTCCCTTTTGCCCCCATGCCATACGCCAGGCCCAAATAAATAGTTTTAATAACTGACCTATCCAGGCCTGGTAGTTTAGCCATTAATGGCGCGTACACGTCGCTATCAGGGGCCTTGATCAGTGCATCCTTGATAGCCTTGGCAGTTCCACCAGTTGCATAGTGCAGACTAATTCTAGGCTCAACGCTGGAGTAGTCCATTTTATACCACTCTTCCCCATGTTCAGGGACAAACAGCTCCCTGATTTCCTTGCCGACTTCGGGGTCTCTAATCGGTATCTGTTGCAGGTTAGGGTTGCTGGAGGAAAAGCGCCCGGTAACAGTGCCATAGTTATCGGAGCGTAACTGATTAAATTGCGTGTGTATCCTGCCTTTAACAGCATGTTTCAGGACAGCGCCCTCCAGAAAGTCACTTGACATCTTTTTCCATTTACGCACTTCCCCTATAAATTTGAATAGTGGGTGTGCACCAGTGGATAGAAACTCTTTTGTAAACGACGCGTGCCCCTTGTCCGTTTCCATGTATTCGAGTCCCAACCTGTCACAGGCGTCCGCAATGGAGGACGACGCGTGGACATTTACAGGCTGTCCAGCAATCGCATCCAGGTTGGCCTGAGCGCTGACGGACCTATGTCTGTACACATCCAGCATGGATTCAGCCTTGGCCTGATCTATCTTAACACCTGTTGAGCGCATCTGAAGCAGTAACTCAGTAAGTGTTGACTCCATTCTGAACAGGTCTGTAAGCCCTTCCTTCTCAAGTGCTTCTTTTTGTAAGTCAAATATCTTTATGGGCAATTCAACGTCCTGTATCGCGTACCTACCAACAAGTTCAGTCGGTAATAGGTGCATCATTTCAATAGCCTTGGCCTTTTTTCCGAAATGCTGCTTTGCGTAGTCGTTTAATTCTGTTGTCAGTTTGCTATCATCCAGGTACTTTTTGCTCAGTGCGTTCAGGGAGTAGCTAAAACGTTGCTCGTCAAGTAGCGGTTCAGCTACCTGGATGTCGTAGTATGGGGGCGCAACTTTAATACCTGCATACTGTAGGAAGTCCAGGTCATACATAATGTTCGCACCCAGTTTAGGTATGGGTAAAGCTAGAATTTCTTGGATTTTAGCTAGCCCGTGTTCGTCGTTCTCTCCAGATTCATGGCCCAGTGGAATATAGGTTGAAAAGTCCCTGGTCGCCAGCGCTACGCCAACTATTTTCGAGCCTCGCCTGACACCTGGACCTAACAATTTTAGGGACGGGTCAAACGTCTCTATGTCCATTGATATGATATCAGCTGATTGAAATTTTGTTAACATTGATCCTCACAAGTGTGTTAATTAGTCTAGTGTCGTTCATTTGATGAAGTGTTTTTATTGCCAAATCTGTTCGTCCGGTTCTCAATTCTGCGCGTACTAACTCACGTAAATACGCACGAAAATCACGTTTTGTCATCACTCTCCTTTGTAATGTTTTTTATTCGTATGAGTTGTCATCTTTATGGACCTCCCGCCCTTTAAGAGGAGGGTTAAAAACGCATATTAGCGTCACATCTGTAATTGACATGAACTCATGGTCGTCATGTTTATCTAGTACATATGTGACTCCTGGGCCTATCTGGTGTGTTTCTCCCGTCTCCAAATCTTTAAGTATCCCCTGTCCAGAAACACAGTAACAGGACTCTAGATGTTTTTTATAGCACCAGCGCTGCCAGGTTCCAACGGGCACATATGTATTACATAACGTGTACCCCATCCCGTCAGAAGCTAACAAAATTCTATTACTTACAAACCCTCCTCTTGGGCATTTGACCACCCTGTCCTCAGAGAGGTGCCTTATATCTATTATTTTCATATTCCTTTATATTTTTGGGTTATTTGTCTTTGCCTTACTGCCTGTTCCTTCGTCGGAGCGAGGCCCATATATTTGCATGTATGGTCATTCTTCAAAATTGTTAGCGCAAATCTTTTCCACGACGTAACCGTGCCGTTATTGCAGCTCAGCTCATCGAGATGGTCAGGAACTTTTTTAATAATGACTCTCTTTAATTTTTTGCCGCCATGGGCCGACACTCCATTTATTTTGATTCTTACATTGAGGGCCTTTAGTTCTTCTATTATTTTATCTGGTAAGCCGCGCCCCACCCTGCCCCAATATTTAAATGATTGGATAAAGCGCAGCTTAAAATTCTCAGATACTTCTTTTGGAAGGGTGGCGAGTAAAAATTTAGTGAAAGACTTCCAACTATGCCCTTTCGGGAGTTTTATTGACCTGTAATTTAGTTGCTTCCCGTAGGTAGCTATAAAATTTGCCCCCTGGACCCTGGAACATAGCCTAGCCCAAACGATAGGGTCTATGACCCTATACAGCCCTAAACTAGATTTAGACTCACTCATGAAAGGCGAAGCTACTCTCATTGAATGAACCGGGACACCGGCCTTATAAAAAACGTCATATAATTTGTTATAGTCCCATCCAAATTTGGAATTCGCCCTCCAGATATCTTCGGTTCTCCAGTCATAGATAGGGTAACAGTTGTAAACATGGTTGGTGTTTTTCTTTGTCCACATTTGACCTTCAAAAGTTACTTTGCGCTGGTTAACTATCGCCCTAAATCTGTTCAGGCTCTCAACTGTTCTTATGCCTATTAAACAGGCGCAGGTTTTACCCTGCGCGTACCAATCGCCGAATTTATCCCAGAATTCGTCATAGCTCATGTTCTCGTAGAAAAAATCCATTTTGTGATTGTTAATATTAACAACATAGTCATCGTTAGGCATTGGCCGTATCCACCTGCCCTTGTCCGACTCGCCCCAGCATTGCCAATCTACCGCGTACGAGCTGACAGTGCAGGGGAGCGTTATTGGTAAGCAGCACCAATAAACATCTAATAGATCGATGTTTGATCTAATAATTGAGTGCATAAACTCAATTGAATATTCGTAGTTAGCTTCATTATCCATTATCATCAAGCCTATCTTTTTCGTGATAGAATTCCGCCTCATGTAATCAATAAATAGGTTCAGCATTACCCCGCTGTCTTTCCCACCGGAGAAGGAAATATATATCTTATCAAAGTTATCAAAAATAAATTTTACCCTTTCCTGCGCTGCCTCGTAAACATCTTTATTTTCGCTGTATGTTCTCACTGCGCTCCTTTATTTCAATCCGTTTGTACTCGTCATACCATTTTGATTTTGGCGGGGTTACCCCCAATAGCTTTAACGAATAATCATTTTTTAAGATAGTCAGGCATATGGCTCTGTATGAAGGCGCTAATCTTAACTGCATTAATTTTTCGGGTACTTCATCCGGAATGTCCAAATCATACCCTCTGTTTTTCCAGGTCTCTATATAACTGTCTATTTTTAACGTAGTTCCCATTTTTTAAGATATTCTCCTGCTTTTTTGTCAGCTTCTTTTTGCTGCGCTAAGGTTAATAATTTATACCCAGCCCTGGCTTCTCCAGGGATACCGGATATGTAGGTTATCGATGCCTGACCTAGCCATGCTACTTTATTCCTAGATTGATCAGTTAGAAAATGCTCACAGGAGTATCTCCATTCGGATATTACAAGCTGCAAGGTTTCCTCGAAAAGGCTAATATCAGAGAGAAAATCTCTGTATTGATCCTCGGCTACTTCTTTTGTCATGCCGATATCAGAAAAACTGGAATAAAACCCAGCTTTGAAACACTCCCATTTCCAGTATGGGTGCCATATCTTTTTCATTCTTTCTGCTCTAAGTATTCTTGAATTTCATCACAATCTTCTCTATCCGCTTCCCAGCTATCTGAAAAATCTTGATTTTTAAATAGCGACGCAACTCCGGTTATCTGCTTTAACCTTAGCAATTCATCAACGCTCATACCGACATGCTTACAAATCCAAGGGTCGCCCTTCCCCATCTCTACTAATTCAGCGACAATCGTACTCATCAATTCAATATTGTGTGTGCCCCTGGCCCTGTTATGCCGGATGGTCGAAGCAATTCTATCCCCCTTTTTAGATGTTTTCTGGTTTATATTCACAACAGGGAGGTATCCGAATATTCTTTCACTTACTTCTTTGCTATCCCTCCCTACTTTGTTCCTATGAAAGCCGTCTACGACTTCAATATGAGTTTCGCTTTTCCAAGAAACAATCGGTTGAGTATACCCGTCCTCGATTATTGATTGAGTTAACAACGCCATTTCAGGCGGTGCCACTTTGTTTGGGTTGTAGTCATTAGCCTGTAGCTTAGCAGACTTTTCCCATGTAACTAGGTCAACTGGCTCATTTTTAAACGGGCTCACATTGTGTAATTCGGATTTAATTCGATTCAGTATTTCCACCTTATCTTCAAGAATTTTAATTTCGCTCACATCTTTAACTAATGCCCTTACGCCCTCTTCTATTCGTTCTTTATATGACCGATTAGTCATCACTCTCCTTTAGTTTAAATTTTGCCGCTTATGCATTCAGCGTGCCAACTGAAAATATGTGGTTAAAGGTGTCAAAAACGGCTCTAAAATCATTTTAAAATCATCTAATGCTAGTGGTCATATACAGGTCCGTTTTTCAATCCTGTGATTTTTTACAATCCTCGAACCGTTTTGACCCCTTAACGTTGAAATCGGGTTTTTTCGGGCTGTCAAGCCGTTTGAAATTGCCAGACCTTCATAAAGGGGTCAAAACGGACGCTAGTACAATACTAGCCCAAGGCCCATATTGTCCAATCTGAGTTGTCCAGCCTCTACTTCTGTGAATAATTCGGACTCGTTTATCACAGAATTAAGCAAGTCCATGGCACTGGCATTGAACTCAACGGCAAATGTTTCCGCTCCATACATTCCACGACCAGAATAATCTGACACCATTCTACACTCAATACCCGAGTCTTTGAGCGCTCCAAAAATTGCAGTTGCTAGTTTACTCTCCATTTAAGTACGCCTCCAAGTTTTTACGAAGTCCCCATTTATGCTCATATTGAACAATGGGCAACGGGTTGTCAGTGTATTCTGGGTTCTTCAGTGTGCTGAGCAACGTCAATACACTGTTGCGACCGATACCAGTCAATTCTGATATCTGTTCAGCAGTGTAAAAACTAGCGTTGCTCTGGAAAAATTCTCTGATTCTATTCCTCTGCGTCATCGGATACCCCTAAAATAAAGTCGAATTTACCTTTGAACCATTTCTCTGAAACGTCCTCTTTAACCTCTTGGATACCGACCCAAATGTTGTCCCAGTGTCCACAACTTAAAAAGGAGTTCTGGTTCAAAGTGTCAGAATACACCTGGACAGCTTCTTCTACACAGTCGGCCCCCACTCGTTTCCAATACACTGAGGGGCCTGACTGTGGTACTCTGTTCATACATATGTAGTATATCATATCTCCTCTTTCAGTTGCGCTCTAAACTGCTTAGCGTGCTCGAATTCCTTTGGGGTAGCTACTCTGCTATACTCTGTTTTCAACGTGTACCATTCGCCCTTAGGGTTTGACTCCAAAATGCTGGACGCTTTATACACCTGAGCAAATAGCGGAACTGGGTTTGAATCCACTCTAACTGCATTGGCCTTAGACATCCAAGACCGGGCAACCTTCAAACCTGTGGACGCCAGTGGAATGACCACTCTCTCCAGTGTGTCGATAACGACACAATAGAAATAGGCAGTTGTGACCAGTTCATGGCCATTTTCCAGGAACATTTTGCCGTCTATCCTCTGAGCGCCCTTGTCTACTCCACTGTTCAGAGCGTGAGTCGCCACGAATCCTCCTCCCATGTCTATGGGTATCCACTCCACGAATTCCTTTTTATAGTAGCATGGCACGACCTCCAGGTTTTCGACGGGCCTGTCTAGCCCTGTAATGAACAGGTGTCCCGGTTCAGCGTCCTCGTGATACTTGGCGTTCGACTTTTTGCACTGAGGACTTAGCGCCTGAAGTACGCTAAGCATTGGCATAGCATAGTCAGAGGTCTCTGTGTCCTCGAATCCTGTGTCGTCGTCTGAGCCCCAAACAACTATTTCAACGTCCTGTTTTACAATTGCTCTCCTACCCATTTTTAATCTCCATTATAATGTTAATTTTTTTCTTGAATTCGTCTGAGAGCTTCGGAATTGACGCTCGCAGGGTGTTAATCTTGTGCACAATGTCTCGGATGGTAGAGACATCCTTTATGTCCTTATCTATCAGCCCATTCAGTAGGCCCTCGAAAGTGTAGTAGTAGCCCTCAGCTGTCCAGGACTTGCCTGCTCTACGTTCTAGGACCAAGTTATGTGGCACTATGGACACACGCCACTCAGGCGTTATTTTAATCAGCTCCATCTTTCTTTCCGCATACCATTAGCAACAGGAATAGGCCCAAAGTTACAGGCGCATGAAATAAATAAATCATTTAAAACTCTGAAATTAGTGTTAATAGAACAGCCAAAACGGCTAGTTGAATGAAAATCATTTTACTATACTCTTACGAATACAGGACACTTGAATAGATTCAGGAAGCGGCTTGCCGTCTGTCAGTTGCTCCTTAACAAACGCTTTCAGGGTGCTATGGTGCACTGACTCCTTGATAGCAGCACTGATACCAATGTCGGCCAGCATACGAACAGCTGCTAGCGCGTTCTCAGAGTCGCCCTTGTCAAACTCTGCCTTCAGCTCGTCCTTGATGACTGCTCCAAAATTATTCGAGCGCATCCAGTCATAAAACTCTGGGCTGACAATCTTCGGGTAGTAGTTATCTTTAAAAGATAATTTTTTGCCGTCCGCCAGTTCCAGGCTATTGATTCCAAGCTCGTTTGCTTTTTCCGGAATTAGATTTTCTTGATAATTTTTCAAATCTCTTTTAAGCTCGTCCAGATTTTTCTCACGAATAGCAACTTCACTTTCGAGATGAATTTGATTTTCTATTAGACGCAATAATTCTTTCATAAGCGCTCCAGATACAGATTAAAATTTCAATGAACAGATTGTTAAAGTTATGTATTTACGGACTTAAAATCATTCTGTAAACACATATTTTAACATTTGTTAAAAAATAAATTTATTCAACAATCTCACAAGGTTATACATGAACATTGAGCAACTATGCGCGGCTGGCTATTGGCCGATACCACTACAAGAATCAGGGAAGAAACCACATACAGGAGTATTTAAATCAGGGGGTGTTCAGGGATACTGGGACGCCTGGAGAAACGGAAAACTGGGCTATGAAAAGATTAAAAGATACTGGGAAAAGTTCCCTGACGCCAACGTCGGAATAAGCTGTGAGGGCCTTGTGGTGGTTGACCTAGACACACAAGAGGCCGTGGAGTGGGGCAAACAGCTGGATAACGAATTCGGATCAGTTACCGGGAAAGGTGAACACATTATATATAGGGAGAATCCAAAGTATCAGCTGACAACAGTTATAGCCGCCAAGACAGTGGGCCTAGACATCAAAACCGGCCTGAACAACTACATAGTAGTGCCTGAGAGCTGGCATGAAAGCGGCAAACAGTACAAGTGGAAACATATCACTGATAAAGGACTTTTGCCCGTGATCAGAAAGAAGGACATAGACAAAATAAAGAAATTTATTAGGCCCTCCAAGGCTGTTAAAGAGTCAAAAACAGACCTGGACTTGTCCAGTGTCCTGGAATTCTATGAAATCGACTCAGACGCTCACAAACGCGTTAATTCGTGTATATTTGAGGACCACACAGATACAAAAGGCTCTTTTAGAATAAATGGTGAGAAGTGGCACTGCTCATGTTTACCTAAACAGACAGGCGGCGCTTATGAATTCATAGCCAGAAAAGAGGGCTGGCTGGCCAATGGGGATGAGTTTTGGAAGTCGCCAGGGGCTAGGAGCAAGACATTTAAAAAGGCCCAGGAAATAGACCCCGCGCTCTCCACGACGTTTGCTAAAAACCAAGAGGAACTAGTCGGGTATATGGAGGAAGTGAACAATAAGTATTTTTTCCTGGAGGACGGAAACACATCTGTAGTAAGGGAGAACGAGGAAGGCCTCAGCTTTATTTCAATATCGGGGTTCAAATCATCCAAGAACAACACACAGATAAACAAGTCAACACTGGGCACTCTGTGGATGATGCACCCGCTAAGGCGCACGTTTGAAAAGATCGTTTTTAGGCCCTCACTGAAAGTGGGTAAGTACGAGTATAACCTGTTTAAGGGCTGGAGTGTTAAGCCCAGCTCTGGTAGTTGCCAGCCGATCATTAGGCATATCCGGGACGTACTTTGCGGCGGTCGTGACGACCTGGCGGAGTGGGTGCTGGACTGGTCAGCTGATATTTTCCAGAATCCAGAGAGCAAGCTGAAAACCTCCATAGGCCTCACAGGCGCACAGGGGACAGGCAAAACAATGTTTTATAGCATCTTCAACGCCATTCTAGGCAAGCACGCAGCCATTTCAGGCAATATGTCATATCTGACTAACCGATTCAACCAGCACCTTCAAGACAAATTACTAGTATTCATGGACGAGGCTTTCTTCGGTGGTCAGATACAGACCGCTAACGCACTGAAAAACATCATCACAGGGGACAGCATAAACATAGAGATAAAAGGCGGTTCACACTACCAGGCTAGGAATTTTATGAGAATTGTGGTTGCGTCGAACGAGGAGCATTTTGTACATCTTGACGGAGACGACAGGCGCTGGCTGATCCTCCCAGTGTCGGACAAGTACCAAAACGACAAGGACTATTTTTCTAAATTGTCAGGTTGCATTGATCAAGAGTCAGGTGCATTCCTGAAATACTTACTGAACCGGGAAATAAAGAACAACTTAGCACATCCGCCTGGGACTGAGCAAAAAGACCGCTTGAAGCTGCTCAGCATGAAACCAATTGAAAGGTGGTGGCTGGACTGCCTAGTTGAGGGGTCGATAGGGTACGAAAAAAGCGGCTACCAGGATTTTGCAATCACTAATGATATATGGAACACTCCAGGTTGTCCTGCTAAGACAGAAGAAGTATTCAGCAGCTTCCTGACTTATGCTGACAAGATGAAATTGAATACTCACGAACGGGTGGATAAGGCCAGGCTGGGAATTTACTTGGCAAAAGCTACGGATGGAAACATACAAAAGCGCAGGTTAGACCAGTCTCAAACTTATGTTATGCCAGCGCTGGATACTTGCAGGGAGCTGTTTGCCAGTTATAAGAGTGTAACTAACTGGTTGTCCCTGCAAGAGATGCATTTCGAGGAAAGACTGGCTAGTTAAGCAGTTTTTATGTGTGGCTTTTTTGCCACACCTGCCAGTTTACTATGCAATCAGGGGCTTTACTATACATTACTACGCACAAAAAATTCCATAAATTCAGTTCTGTGTATAGTAATTATACTATTAATAGTAATAAATAATATATATAGGAGAAAAGAAAAAAAAATTAAATTCATATATACGAATAAAAAAAAAAAAAAAGGTGTATATTAAAGGGATTTGACCCCTAAATTACTATGTTTACCGTGTTTGCTATACACAGCACTGATATAACTGGTGAAAATCGTGCGTAGTAACGGATTTTGAAAAAAGTTACTGTATTTACTATGCAATAATCAATCAAGGGGTTGTATAAAACTGGGTATCGTGGTAGTGTGGAGGCTAATTTAAAGAGGTTATATGTCAGTTGGAAAAGGATACAAAAAAGGAAGGCCTAAGAAATACACCCCTGAATATATAGATAAGGAGGCTGTAGCACTGGACGCATGGTCTGAAAAGGAAGGAAACGTGTTCCTGGAGCGGTTCTGCCTGGAAAGGGGCTACTCAGACGACCACCTACACCTATGGGCGAAGGAGAGGGACAGTTTTTCGCGCGCATTAAAAAAGCTTATACTGAAACAACGTGTCTATCTGAAAGAGAAAGGCCTGTCTGAGAAGGGCAACGCAATGGCTATGTTCCTTTTAAAGTGCAACCACGGGATGGTTGAAAAACAATATGTAATCACTGAGGACGCCAGTGATGCTAGGAACAGGATCAAGGACGTGTCCAGAACTGAACAGGGGAAGAAACTAATTGAAGATTTCACGGATAAACTTATTGAGCTGTCCGACGAGGATGGCTCTTGAAGCGCTGGCGGTCGCAATACACTCTAAGGCCAATGAGCAACCGCTGGCGTTGAACTTATACTGCCAGTTTGAAATACTGCGCTTTGCAGCTATCAACGCTAGAATTATATTGTACACGCTATGACAGAAGATGAAATACTGGCTGTTAAGCAGTCGCCACACGGCTACGCCTGGTATTGCTCTAATAAAGAGTGGAAACCGTACAGCTTTCTTAAGCATATATCTAAGGTAATTTGGAGAGCACTGGAGGAAGGCGACGGCAGGTTGATCTTTAATGTTCCACCTCAGCATGGGAAATGCTTGTCCGGGGATACGCTTGTACAGCTTTCTGATGGGGGGATGGTCGCGATAAAAGATATTCAAGAAGGCCAAGAAGTAATGTCGATGGATAACTTCACTCCTTCCACGGACATAGTAATGTCTAAGAAATGTACAGGGGTTAAGGGGGTGTCTAAGCTGACAACTTACACAGGTAAAGAGCTAACGTTAACACCTGAGCACAGGCTCCTTACATTTGAAGGGTGGAAGGAGTCTAAAGACATCACAGGAAAGGACTATATCTGCACACCAGACTATTTACCAGAGGGGACGGCTGATTTTTTAGATGGTAAGTCGGCTGCACTATTGGCTTATTACCTAGCAGAGGGCACTAAAGTAGGAAACGGGTTATTGATTACAAATGAATCTGATAAGGTGATAAGCGAGTTATATGATATTTGCGCGGATAATGGTTGGCGCATACATGATTCACGTGGAGACGGGCTTCACTGGGCGATATACCTGCCAAATAAAGGGCATAATAGAAACAAGAAAAAGCCGATACACTTGCTTAAGGCGCTAACTGGGACGGACTTAACCACCTATAATTTTAGAATGCCTAGAATGGTATGGCTAGCAACTAACAGCGTGGTAAGTGTATTTATAAATAGGTTTTACGCTTGCGATGGGAACATAAACAGGGCAACAGGGGCTATTGAGCTATGCCTTGCAAACAGAGACTTTATCCGAGATATGCAGTTGCTACTCATGCGTTTTGGTATACGCTCCAAGGCTAGCTATAAGCCAACTTCATGCAACGGTAAGAAGTTTGACTCGTATATACTGAGGGTTGACGCCAAGACAGATGTTATAAAATTCTGTGATGAAATAGGGATATTAGGAAAGGACACTGACCTTTGTAGGGAAAAAGCACTAAGAAGAGGTCCAGAGAACTCTAAAATAAACGCTTTACCAGCTAGCTGGAGGGGGTATCTTAAGAATACAGCCAGTTATTTCAGACAGAAGCACAACATAAGGATCGATAAGCCGGGTGTGACGCATAAGACTAAGGTTCTTAGGTGTGCAGAGATAGAGGGCAACAAGGATCTATTGGACAGGGTAGAGCACGTGTCATGGGACAGGGTAAGGAGAATAGAGGACGTAGGGGAAGCACCTACTTATGACATAGAGACAAAGAAACACCATAACTTCATAGCTAATGGCCTGGTTAGCCACAATTCGACGTTTATCAGTAAGTGGCTACCGCTATGGTACTTGGAGAACAACCCGAAAGGCAAAGTGATCCTAACGACGTATGGAGACGACTACGCGGCATCATGGGGACGGGCAATAAAAACAGAGATAGTAGCAAATACAGAGGTTAATATAAACCTGATGCATGATAGCAGGGCCTCCAACAGGTTCAACACTGTACAGGGTGGACAGGTTATCACTGGAGGCACTGGCGGACAGATAACCGGGAAAGGTGGCGACTTGATAATCATAGACGACCCACACAAAAACCTGGATGAAGTCATTTCGGAGGCCTACCAGCGAAGGTTCAAGGACTGGTTCAATGGCGTAATATACACCAGGAGACAACCGAAAACTACAATCATCCTTTTGATGACACGCTGGGCTAAAACGGACCTAACTGAGTGGCTTATGACAGAGCACGCGGACAAATGGCGAGTTGTGGACCTACCAGCGCTGGCGGTTAAAGGAGATAAACTGGGAAGGGAGGAAGGCCAAGCGCTATGTCCAGAGAGGTTTGACAGAGAGGACTTGCTAAAGACTAAGCAGGCGGTAGGCTCGTTATTTTGGTCAGGTATGTACCAGCAGAGGCCAACTAGTCTAGGGGGGAACATAGTTAAGCGCGACTGGATAAAGTTGCATAATATGCCAGTGGACGTTATGGAAGACGTTGTAATGTCATGGGATATGTCATTTAAGGATACTACAAAAGGCTCATATGTCTGTGGCCAAGTTTGGGGAAGGATGGGAGCAAAGTTCTATCTACTGGACCAGATCAGAGAGAGAATGGGATTTACAGCCACAAAAACAGCAGTGGTAGCTATGTGCGCCAAGTGGCCAGAGGCTAGACGCAAGCTGATAGAGGAGAAGGCCAATGGAGCGGCTATCATTGACGCACTCAGAGACAGCATACCAGGGATAGTTCCAGTAGTACCGACCGAGTCGAAGCAGGCAAGAATGGCGGCTGTCAGCCCGTACTATGAAGCTGGAAATGTCCACTATGACAGGAACGCGCCCTGGTTAATGGACCACATAAACGAAATTTGCGATTTCCCGACTGGGAAGTCAGACGACCAAGCAGACACAGAGAGCCAAGCCCTGAGCGAGCTGGTTAAGGGGGTACGTTACTCTGGCGTTGATGACTTCGAGGGCATTGGCGGGATAGCAGCACAAACTAATAATGAATTTGGGGAGTTATGAACAATTGTGTAGAGGGGTACGCGTACAGGCTAAGGAGAGCAATCATTGACAGTGGGCGCAGTATCACAGAGGCATCAAAAGAAATAGGTGTGTCACAGCAAGCTATGTCAAAATGGTTACAGGGGGAGTACATACCTAAAAAAGTGTATCATGATAAGTTGACCAGATTACTAAACATTAAGCTAAAGAGGCCATGCCCAGGGTGCGGCAAGGTTTAAAAATAATTGCTTGACAGAATACGGGCCAACGTGGAATTATTATGGCACGTTACGATTAACAATAACCCGAACCAAAAAGGTCAAGATGGCAATATCAGCTCAAGCAAAACAATTGAAAAAAACTCTAAAGGAAGTCGGTGCAAAAACTTGTTATGGAAGTGATAAGATCTCTGTACGTACAGAGCGCCTTGACCGTGGAAGATGTGAATTTACAGGCAAGAGAATGTACGAATATGGCGACGCGGTTGCATTCGTGGCGTTGAATAGTGCACAGGTTGCTAGCTTAGATGAAGAGATGCATAGCGCTCGTGTGTTCGTTGGCAAGCTGTCCTCCATAGTTCCTAACTCTAACCTGTGTATAGTCAGATACTAGCCACCAAGCCCTTAACAGGGCACAACCAAAGAGGTCAAAATGATAATCAAAAATACAGAGAAGAAAGCAGCCATAGAGCAGGTGCTATACGCCCATGACAAGTTCAAGTCATCCTATTTCCGGCGACCGAACACAAACGCAGCTGGGCGACGGGACCAGGAGTTCGACGTGCGCTATACTTTCACGCTGAAAGGCCACAGATACGATATAGGTCAGACAGTAGACATTTCCTGCAAAAATGTCTATTACTCGTTGTCTGTGCACGTTGACGACGAAAAGAAAGATGTCCGAGCGGTTAAAAAAGCCTTTAAAATACTAGGGGAGCTATGACCAAGGAACAATTTAAAGATATACAGGCCCAGCTAGGGGCCAAGAATAAAGAGCTATCGATAATGATGGGCACGTCCATTCGGAACGTGGAAGACTGGAGGTCTGGCAACAGTAGAGTGTTGCCAGCAACAGAGAGGTTAATCAGGATACTGGCTTGGTTGAAGGCTCATGAGCCGATAACGTTATCGGCTATATTGGAGGGGGTAGCAGGATGAGCGAAATCACTTTTACAAATGATGATGTCATTGTACACAGAGGGGCAATGAGTGATGAAAAAGATTTAGAGAGCCTGGAAGAGCAGAGGGAATGGCTCAAAATTCGTAAGCCAGGATCAAGAAAAGCCGTAGAATCTGGATGTACATGCCCAATCCTGGACAACGGCCATGGCAGGGGTGTCTTTGGTAATCCTGGCGCATACTGGATGACTGAAGGATGCCCAGTACACACTGAAACCGTAGAGGAATCAAAACTCGATCAAGAAATAAACGACATCATAAAATGGGTAAATAAACAGCCGGAGGAAGAATGAAAGATCTATTTCGCACCGCTGGAATGGGTATAATGTTCTCTTTTGGCGTCTTTATAGGGGCTTCAATGTGTCGGTTCGTTTCGATGCGAACACTAGAGAAGCACAATGAGGATGCCATTAAGCATCAGGACAGAGTAATAGCATTGCTAGAAAGTGAGTCACAGGACATGTGCAGGATAGCGAATTGTCTGGAGAATGTGATAGTACAAAAAGCCTGGGGAGTTTAATAAATTGAGTCAGAGGCGGAACGGTAGACGCATGGACTAGCATATTGCATGTGGGCACTCATGATCATTGCTAGTTGGAGAGAGGATAAACACATGCCCAGCCCTCAATTCCAGGTTCGATTCCTGGCTGGCTCACTAACAAAAGGATAAAATGACATTCATACCATACCAACACGTAGAGAAATATGGCTCAGATGAAACTGAAGGGATAACCGATGGAGTAGTTTACGCCTTCCCTAAAATTGACGGTACTTGCTCAAGCGTATGGATGGACCACAGTAATATACTCCATGCGGCCTCTCGCAAGAGGGAGCTAACTATCCAAAACGATAATGCGGGTTTCATGGCCTGGGCTCAGCATCACGATGGTATATTGAGGTTACTCAGGGCTAGGAAGAATATTATACTATTCGGTGAATGGTTAGTGCCACATTCGCTCAAGACTTACCGTGAGGATGCTTGGCGGAAGTTTTATGTGTTTGATGTCTACGATACCAACACAAATAGGTACATGCACTATTACGCATATCAGCCTGTGATGGAATACCATGGCATTGATTATATAAACCCCCTCTATCGGTTAGAAAGCCCATCTGATGAACAGATATACTATGTCATGAGTAAGAATAACTACCTCATAGAGGACGGCACGGGGGTTGGCGAGGGTATTGTACTAAAGAATTACAGCTATAATAACAAATACGGCAGGAGAACCTGGGCTAAGGTGATCACTAACGAGTTCAAAGCTAAGCACATTAAAGAGATGGGGCCGCCAGTAATAAAGGGCGAGACTCTCGTAGAGGATAAAATAGTTGAGTTGTTCTGCACTCCATCTTTCATTGAGAAAGAATATTCCAAGATCAAATTGGAATTATCCAATAATAATGAACCCTGGACATCTAGGCAGATCCCTAAATTATTGGGCGTAGTCTGGCATGAGCTAATAAATGAGCAAGCATGGAACATGGTTAAGAAACTAAAAAACCCGGTTATCGACTACAAAGTTTTAATTAGAAAGGTAACTATTAAAATCAAACAAACATTACCAGAGGTATTTTGATGGCAGTTAAAAGATATACGGGATGGCCATTAGATGAGATCTACACAGATTGGATGTCAGAAGACTACTGTATAGATTGGCTGTTTACTAATGTTGATATGAAGTTCTTCAAAGACTTAGTCGCAGCTAAAACCGAGCAGAAATGGAAAGAAGCCATAAGGGGCTATTACGGGCCAGGTAACCTGACTAAACCTCCTGCATTTGGCAGGTCATATTCTAACCATTAAAATAAAGGAGCTTAGATGACCAAAAAAATCAAAATAAAATCATACGATGCTAAAATGCTAATTCAGAATATGATTAGCGAATGGAGGCGGCTAAAGAAGATCGTCAATAAAGAACCGGAGAAATACTCATTTAAGCACGATGACTGGCGAGTAGTCAGAGACCTATGGATGCAAATTGATAGATTCCTAGACCAAATCGGTATAAAACTAAAGGAGAACTAAATGATCAACAACATATTTTACTTCGCCATTGCGGCCTCACTAGGGGCTTACTTAGGATGGTTAACTTGGGTGTAACCGACTGGGAGATGCTACTTGATAGAATAGATGACATGACTATAAAGGAGGTGATAGCGCACAGCATCATGGAGCTATCTATCCATAGAGCGGAGTCAGACAGCGAAATATTGAAGGCGCTGTACCATATAGAATGTGAACTAAACATTATTAAAAAGAAGGTAAAAGAATGAAAATAGTAGTATTTGGCGGCGCAGGGTTCATCGGGACTAACTTTTGCCTGTCAGCACTGGATCAAGGTCATAAACTTATATGCGTTGATGACCTGTCAAGACCTGGATCAGAGGACAACCTAGAAAAGATAGAAAGGAACGCGCACGCGCAACAGTTTGAGTTCAAGCAGCTGAACATAGCTATTGACGGCATAGAAATCAATGAAATGATGTCCAGGAACCGTGACGTTGAGCTGGTGCTAAACCTGGCGGCCCAGGTAGCTGTGACACTGTCCATTGTCAGCCCGATGAACGACTTTGAGACAAATGTGCGGGGTAACTTCAACATACTGGAGTCCCTCAGGCTGAACAGGTATAAAGGCAAGTATATTTTTGCGTCTACTAATAAAGTTTACGGCTGTAGCCCTATTGTGGGAGTTAACGGGGTTAGTGAGTCCAGCCCGTTACAGTTTGCCACTCCTTACGGATGCTCCAAGGGTGCCGCTGATCAGTATACCCTGGATTACGCCAAGACTTTTGGCCTTAACACCACTGTTCTCAGACAATCCTGTATTTATGGGGAGCATCAACATGGGATTGAAGACCAGGGTTGGTTTGCTCACTTTGCGATTAAAGCCTGGAGGGATGAGCCTATAACAATTTATGGTGATGGTAAACAAGTGAGGGATCTACTTTATGTAGAGGACTTAGTTGACCTTTATTGGCGCGTGGCATCCTCTGAGAGCACGAACGGTCAAGCGTATAATGTAGGGGGAGGACTTTATAATGTAATGGATTTAAACGGCTGTGTGAGCATGTTAAACGACATATTACATAAGAACACTCCGATAAAATACTCAGAAGTCAGAAATGGAGACCAGCCTATTTTCATTTCCGATAACTCCAAAATCATTGAGGCCACTGGCTGGAGACCAACGACCTCAATAATTAGAGGTTTCAGGCTCATGTACGACTGGATAGTACACAACCTGGACTAATAAATTTCCTCAGTTTGGCCATTAACCAAGGCCTTGGCGCCTTGGCAATTCCTTCGCATACGGTAAACGATCTTTCTCTGAACTCGAATGAATTTGGGTTCACACCCAAATTTTAAGAATCCTGGTACCTCACTAGGTACCAGTTTAAACTTGCTGTATAGACCAGTGGGTATTGGTCGCATTTCGCTATCGTGCGCGTCGTTCCACACGCGTTTAACATACGACTCTTTGTCCGCTGGTATTAGTATATTATAGTAGTTAATCATCTTAACCTTTTGTTAGTTTGTTAATTGTCAATTCGAGAAACTCTTCAAATTCTTCTTGTTTAGAATCTGCTTTTTCATGATCTGACCGCGTTTGACAGTTTGCGGCATCAATATCGGCATGTATCATTTGCCTATGTTTTTGTAGAAGTTCGTACAAAACATCCGAGATATATAAGTTTTCCATCTTTACCCTTTGATTGTGCGCCCTTTCGAGCGCTGTTTAATTAAACTGGGTACATCCCAGTTAAAATATTTCTTAACCTTGAAAGATCCAAGATTTTATTTTGAAGTTTTCCAACTTCTTCAGGATTCTTTTCTTCATCTGTGTAATAACAGATACAGGCAGTAGCAGACAAGATATCACTTTCGATCTTGTCGACCATTTTTGCTTCTAAAGTTTTGTACTCCATTTTATCCTTTTGTTAATTGTTTAATAAATAACTATTCCAGTTCCCATGCTATCAACCTGGAAATCTGTGCTATTAAAAAGCTCGTTTCCGAGGCTATCGGTAAACATAGGCGCTCTAATTATCACAGCGCCTAAAACGTCACCCATGCTAGCATTTGTGCTTATGGCATGGGTTTCATTTCCAAACATACCACGACCGGAATAATCTGGAATTATTTCAGTTTCAAAATCGATTAATGAGGCGTGTAGTATTTCGGCTAATTCTTTTTCCATTTTACCCTTTTGATTGATTATTTGCATAAATCAGAGATGGTTTTTATCTTAAGCTCTTGAAAATAATTAGCGGCTTTCAAAGAGAGTAAACATTCCTCCCTGGTGGCATCGTCTTCAAACGACACCAACTCTCTAAAAATCATATCTTTTTGAGCTGATAATAAATTGTCTATCAGCTCGGAAACTTCGTTGTTTTTCATTGTTCAATCCTGAACATCGGGAAGCCTTGTCCATCTTTAGCTGAAAGTAGGATATCAAAGTTAACATCTAATAACCCTTGGTCATTCATGAAGGCCAGGTTTTCGAAAATTTCCCTATTATTTTCAGAATGTATATTTAAGATTGATTTTAGCACCTTATATCCAAACTTTTTGGTTGGCGCTATTACATCCTTTTCTGTGTATTCTGAACCAACTGCCTGAGCCAAAACTCGCATTTTCGTACAAGATAGATTTCCTGAAATTGTGATATCTGAAAGTTTCATTTTGCCTACTCCCTAAAAAGTTAAAAGTTAAAAGGTAATTGTTAATTGTAACGTGCCGTATTATCACCACGTCCACCCGTACTCTGTCAACACCCTTTTTAATTTATTTTAAAATAAATTTCAGGCAATAACCGTGCCAAGCCAGCACAGCCAGAAACACCTCAAAAACGGGCCACAATTGAAAAAGTGCCTTTCCAATGCTAGTGGTCATATGGGTGCCTAGTTTTGAGTCCTGTGATTTTTTACAATCCTCGAACCGTTTTGACGGCAAATATGCGTTTTGGCCTAAATTAAAACGTAATGTTAAGAGCTAAAGTTAAGTTAACCTATATACGACATCAAAAACGCCTTACAATTAAAAACTAGAATCCGGCTGGCCACAGTGGCTAATTCCTGAAAATAGAACAGACTTTTAAAAATAAGTGTGGTGTTTTTGACACAGTTATGTTAATGTGCACGCTATATTTCAACCCTGAAAAAAGCGAGATATGATACAAGCACTGAGAAAAGCTTTCAAATTAGACACGCCGATAAAAGCACCCGCTGAAACTGAGAAGGCGTGGTCTAACTATTCATTTTTTGCTAACAATACAAACTTCGAGCAGTACAACCCCGATCAGTTAGTAGCTAGAAAGGGAGCAGAGGTTTACTCCAAGATGCTAGACGACTCACAAGTAAAGAGCGCGTTTCAGCTAGTCCTAGACATAGTAGTCAGCAGGGAATTCAGATTTATTCCAGCCGACGACTCACCAGTTCAAGAAGAAATAATTGAATTCTATAATTACAACCTAGAGAAATTTCTTAAAGGAACTTTCCTACAGGCAATGCGCGGCATACTCATGGCCAAGGCATATGGGTATTCTGTCACAGAAAAGATCTATGAAGCGACCACCATCAACGGAAAGCCCGTATGGATGGTTAGAGCGCTTAAACTCAGGGCATGGGATAGTTTTACGTTTGAACATGACGTATTCGGCAACCTGAAAACCCTGGTGCAGTGGCAGAATGGGGTCAAAAAGAAGCTAGATCCTAGTAAATTTATTGTGTTCGTTGCAAATGCTGAGCTAGACCCTATATGGGGAAGGTCCGATTTTAAAGCAGCCTACAGACCTTACTGGGAAAAGCAGATCGGCCTAAATTTCTGGAACATATATCTTGAAAGGCTAGCTGGTGGATTCATGGTTGCTAAACCTACCACAGAAGGGCGTGCGCTGAGTGCTAAGGAGAAAGTAGACTTTGAGAATACCCTTCGAAACGTAACAAAACAGACAGCAATGCGGCTACCATTCGGATGGGACCTAGAAGTCACTCACGGACAGAACACAGACGCATTTGAAAAATTCTCAATTCACAAGGACAAACAGATAGCTAAGGCGCTGCTAGTCCCCAACCTATTAGGATTCTCTGAGACAGGGCAAACCGGGAGCTTTGCGCAATCCAAAACACAGTTAGAAATGTTTCTGAACATCATCAATTTTGATGGTGACTTGCTAGCAGACACTTTAAACGAGTGCTTATTTAAAGAGCTGGCGGTATGGAACTTCGGAGTTGAAGACCACCCACGAATGAAATTTGAGAAGTTCACTACAGAACAGAAATCAGCGATTGCTGAGGCCTGGTCAGACGCGGTCCAGAAGGGAACAGTAGTCAACACTTTTCAGGATGAGCAGAGAACTAGGAGCCTGTTAACGTATGATGAGAGGGAACAGTCAGAGGAAGCTGAGCAAACTACTAATAACTCAATAAAAAAGAGTTTCGCGGACGCTTCCTCTGTACCTATGCGTGTTCCCATCAAGCGAATCAATGACTTGATGGATGATGACGAGGAACAGTTTATAAGTGACCTGAGCAAACATACAGACAGATACTTTAGTTTTATCAGAAGCACAGTTGAAGAGATTGTGAGCAACACACGCAAAAAAGGGCTTGAAACGGCTGAGGAATCCGAACTGGATAAGTTGAATAGAGCAATACCAAAAAGGACACAAGACGCAATGGTCAGAGATATAAAGGCCAATTTGCGTAACATTTACAACGATTCGAGGGACGTTGCAGAGGACGAATTAAAAGTAAGCCTCGAAGGTGCGCCCGCTGACATAAAGAAGGGCATCCGGTTGACCAATAAACGGGCTATCATTGGCGACTGGTCAGTTGCAGACTTTGTAGAAGGTCTAAGGCCTACAGATTTACCACTGGCGACTATACAGGCAGGATTCACCATATCTGGCAATATATCTGATACCATGATTGAAAAGGCCCGTAGAATAATCATGAGCGGCATATCAAACGACTGGAGTCAGACCAAAATTATTGATGAGCTTAGACTAGTGCTCCCAGACCTAATAGGCAAGATAACAATTGATCCTGAGACGGGTCAAGTGGGCGTAGACGATAAGACAGAGCGCAGACGGATTGAGACAATTGTCAGGACGAACATGATCGACTTTTGGAATCAAGCAGCGCTGGCAACCTACACAAATCCTAATTTACAGGGCTGGGTAAAAGGGCTGGAGTACAATGCAATCCTAGACAGTCGAACAACACCATTTTGTAGGAAGTATGACGGGTTTAAGGCGTCGATTAAGAGTCCGGTATGGTCTGACATACGGCCGCCCAACCATTTCAACTGTAGGTCCATATTGACACCCGCAACGCTAGATGATGCTTTTACAGCAAACAAAAAACTAAAGAGAGAAGCTGACCCAGACAGCCCAGGCAAACAAAGACTGGTTCAACCGTCTGCTGGCTTCGGAACAGTGGACGCTAAGAAGGAAAAAACACTAGGTAGAGGTCTATAAATGGCGCATGTTTTTAAAGATGATAAGGGGGTCTCGTTCAGCTATCACGGAATTCCCATAGCCAAGGGCGAGGTTAACTCGTACACTATGGAACACAAATTTGGTAACAACGAGGCTGTGGGAGCAACAGAGGTCACACTCTGGACAGGGACAAGCAGCCTGTACACCTACCCTGGTTCTTGTATGCCCATGAAAGTAACTAGCACATTAAGCGCAGACGGCGCTGGCAACACAGGGGCTAACGTGGTAACGGTTGCTGGGCTGGACGAGAACTATAACTTACAACAAGAAACTGTAGTCCTCAGCGGTCAGAACCCAATAACAACTGTAAATTGTTATTGCAGGATATTCAGGGCGCAAGTAAACAGCGCAGGGACAGGCGAATCAAACGCAGGCGAAATCTGGGTGGGAGGTGGAACAGTTACAGCGGGTGTTCCAGCTGATAAGTTTGGGCATATTGCAGTAGGTCAAAATCAAAGTTTAATGGCGCTGTGGACAGTACCAGAAAGCCACAGCGCGTATTTGCTGAGCCTGAGCGCTTCCAGCAGCAAGAACAAGGGAGTAAATTACAAGTTATTCGCTAGGCCCTTTGGTGAAGTGTTCCAGGTGAAGTTACACCAGCACCTTTTTCAAGAGACATCGGATATACATTTTCCAGTTCCTAGGAAATTTGCAGCTAAAACAGACCTGGAAATAAGAGCAGTTTCAGATGGAATCAATACTGAGGTTTCGGCTGAAATGGATATAGTAGTAATAGCGGAGTAGACTATGGGCGAACTAAAATCAGTTGAAATATTCAGTGTAGGCACGTGGAACGGGTTCAAGTTTGTGGAGTCGGACATATCCGACATTGCAAAAAACAGCAACGAATTGCAAGGGACCAAGGAGCACCAGCCGCCAGTAAAGCTGGGTCACAGTGTAAAGCAGGTTCTTGACCAGTCGGACGGTCAACCGTCATTAGGCTGGCTGCATAATTTCAAGGTGTCAGGATCGAAGCTACTTGCAGACATTCAGCAAGTCCCGGACATTCTACTGAAGGCCATAAATACAGGACTCTATAAGAAAGTATCTGTTGAACTGGATTTTATAAAACGTTTTGGCTGGCATGTAACAGGGCTGGCGGTGCTTGGAGCAGATGTCCCAGCAGTTAAAAACCTGTCAGACTTAGACAAGTTCTTTTCAGATAAGAAAAGTTTTGGCAGTTTTGGAGAGCTGGTGGACTACGTAAAGAGTAACAATTTAACTTTCG
>Ga0255047_10000294_pt1 | contig 39767 bp, 59 predicted proteins | sample JV7_2_1_MG_FD_183640 | JGI IMG/M metagenome (GOLD analysis project Ga0255047, IMG submission 183640) | Seawater microbial communities from Jervis Inlet, British Columbia, Canada - JV7_2_1 | ecosystem: Environmental > Aquatic > Marine > Inlet | place: Canada: British Columbia | collected 2016-10-06
TAAGCCCAAAGCCAAAGCCAAAGCCCTAGCAAATTGGATATTAGAGATGACAAAAACAAATTTATTATTAATAGTCGGGTTAGTTCTTTTCCAGATGTTCACAATAGCAAAGTTCAAGCAAGACGTTAAAAATTGCAAAGCCAGACTAAGCGCGTGGCAGCCCGTAGGTGGAGACTGATGCCCATAGAAAAACAAAACCGCATAATCAAAGTAATAAAATACTACAAAAAAGGCGCTTCGATCAGGTCTATAATGCGCTTATCAGAGTCAAGCTATGATGATTCAATCACAGTAGTTAGATCATTAGTTCAAAGTAAAAAAGCAACCTTCATAAATTACAAAGGCCAAGAGGTTTTCGATGTAGGCCCTACAATACCTAAAACCCATAAGATCAGATGGAGAGATTAAAATGCCAACAACCAAAATCAAATGTCCAGACTGTAAAACTAGCCGAGTGATAACGATCAATAAAGGACGAACTGTTAAATGTTTGAAGTGCGATCAACATTATTATTTAGAACTAGAAGCTAAGACAGGTTTTACGTCCAACAAAAGTAAAGCCTTCGAAAAGAAAACAACCGTAATCCCTGGCCCTGCAGATATAAAACCTTGTGTATGTTCTAGAATAGCAATAGAGATGCATGAGAATTTTAAGATGGGACTTTATTTATTCGCTTGCGCTTGTGGTGTTGCGTCATCGCCAGCGGCTTCAATAGGTGAAGCTTTACAAAATTGGAATAAATAAAAACCCCGCTATAAAGCAGGGCCTTTAAGTATTCGTGTAGTGCGAAGAACTTTTATCACCTAAGAACTCCCCAATCAATAGATTTTGACAACCCATTGAAAAATGTTTACGCTCTAAAGTGTAAACATTTTAAGTCATTGTTATATATAGAGTTGCATGTTGACAAGGCACTAATGTAAACATTTTTTGCTTAAGGGTTATACAGTGGGTTCAAATGAAAAGCTTATTTCTACCAGAGTAGATGAATCAACCGAAAAGCAGTTAAACAAGGTGATTCAGTCGCTTTCTGAGTACGGTATTATAACCACCAAATCGCAAATCTCACGCCTCATAATCAAAATAGCCTTAGAGGATAGATCAAAGCTAGAAGATCGCCTAAAAGCAGGAATGATGACGCGATGAACTCGTATAAGCGACATAATCTAATGAAAGCAAGGCGGCGTTATCGCAAGGGCGTTGTTTATCGTTTGTTTTTAGTCGCTTCGATCATCCTATTAAAGATTTCGGGGGCTATACCCGATGGCTTGATGATTGCTATCCTCATGTCGTGGGTGGTTATTGCTCCGAGAAAAGGGGAATCTTTATGAGTTTCGAGATAAAGCACGATTTCGACAAGCTTGAGGTGAAGCTAGGGAAAAAAGGCGTTAAGGCAATGGAGACTGCTTCGAGGCGAGCGGTTAAAAGAGGTGTTACAAATCTAAATAAGCTTTCCAGAAAAGCGTTCACCAATACTTACAACCTCGCTAATGGAAAATCTGGAAAGAACGTTGATAAATATTACACCAAGAGAGTTTTTAGGACTGTCAAGTCAAGAGGCGCGTTTGGCAATCACAGCTACGCAATGACATATAAAAAAGGCCCGATACCTCTTATTTTGTTCGCTACTCCAGGTCAACGCAAGGTCGAAGATCAAAGGGGCAAGCGTAGGGGCGGAAGGTCTAAAAACAGCAAGTTTGGAAAGAGCCGTAGAAAGATCAAAATAAAGATCAAAAAGCGCGGTTCAAGGGAGACTGTCAAAGGCGGTTTTATTCAGAAGAAAAAAGGGCGTAGCAATTTAGATATCTATCGACCTGGTAGAAAAGGCCGTTGGTATAAGCAAGCTATTCCGGGCATCAACGTGATTATGTCTAACCCGCTAGTTCATTCATCGGTAGTTGAAAAGAATTTAAAGTTCACGATTAAGACGTTTAATAATGCGTTAAACAGCATATTTAAGAAGATGGGGATAAAATGAAACAAAGTTATTCTGTGAAAAATGTAGATAGCGTTGAGCTAGAAGGCTATTTAAATCAATTGCCCGATGGCGCTCATGTGATAGCTGTTATGCCTGGTTCAGGGCTTAAATGCACTGTTGTGTCCAGGTATGGGGCTATAGCTGAGAAGGTTATTGCTAGTAAGCCGGCTCAATTGGATGAGGGTAAGATACTCAATAAGCCTACTAAAGGCCGCAATAAGAAAGGCCGCAAATGACCACTAAAGAAAAGCTGTTAAGCATCATAGAGCATTTAGATTTTGATTTGATAGATGGTGAATTGTATAGGAGCTATAACCTAGGGCGGGACAGTGAGCACGCTCTAGATAAATCTAGGCTGGTTACTAATTTGCTAGCGATAGCATTGGCATGTAGGAAATCATCGAGCACTACTGATATAGAGGGCCGACTGGTCTATATGCAGGACGAGATAAGAGCCGAGCATGAGGGCAATGACAACGTTACATATATGATGGATTACGCTAGGGAGAGAAGTTAAATTGAAATCGTCTATTCATTCTGTGAATAATAACGCGCTGTCTATGCACATGTCGACATCTATAACTATCTGTTATCGCCAAGGAATATATGCTCATGTCGATTAGTCCAATGGTTTCAAATACTTGGGTCCTTCGTATGGGGTGCAAAGCCGGGGTCGCTCCCTGCCAAAAGTATCTAGTTTTACACATTTTATTAAAGTAGTTATTACGGGGGGTTACAGTGCAAGCTATTAGAATACCTGAGGGTATTAAGACAATCGAAATCAAAAAGTTGAAATTGTATGAGAATAATGCTCGTACTCACAGCCCTGAGCAAGTGGCTCAAATCGTAACTTCGATGCGTCAATATGGATTTACTAATCCGGTTTTGGTTGGTGCGGCTGATAACGTTATTGCAGGTCATGGCCGAATCGAAGGGGCTAAGATTTGTGGAATGACTAAGGTTCCATTTATTCGCCTTGGGCATTTAACGCCCGAACAAACTAGGGCCTACGTTTTGGCTGATAACCAGATAGCTTTGAACGCTGGTTGGGATGAAGATTTGCTAGCTAAAGAGTTACAAGATTTATCGGCTGGTGATTACGATCTAAGCTTCATGGGTTTTGACGATGATTTTTTAGAAGAAATGTTAGGAAATGATTTAGGCTCACAGTTAGATAATAAATCGGTTTTAGATAAAGACGATGAGCCTGAAGAAATAAAAGAGCCTGAAGTTTCAGAAGAGGAAATAAAGGCCGAAGAAATTCCAGAGGTAGAAGAAAATAAACACGATGTTAAAGTTGGCGAAGCTTGGGATTTGGGCGCGAGTAAATTAGTTAATGGCGATTGTCTTGAATCTTTAAAGGCGTTGGAATCTGATTCGCTAGATTCGTTGGTGACTGATCCCCCAGCTGGGATTTCATTCATGGGGAAAGATTGGGATGATGATAAAGGCGGCTCGAAGCAATGGATTTCTTGGATGACTGAAGTTATGGCCGAGTGTCTTAGGGTTTTAAAACCTGGCGCTCATGGTTTGGTTTGGGCTATCCCTAGAACTTCTCACTGGACCGCTACCGCTTTAGAGGATGCTGGCTTTGAGATTCGTGATGTAGTCACTCATTTATTTGGTTCTGGTTTTCCTAAGTCTCACAATATCAGTAAGGCTATTGATAAAGAGGCTGGGGTTGAGCGGGAAAAAGGGTTTAGGCCCATTGCATATCCAGATTCAGACTGTTGGGGAACGCCTAACTCAAGCGGCGAAGATATAAAAACGAATGATAAGATATATAGCGATAGAAAATCAATGAAATCAAAACCAGGTATGATTGAAACCGACTATGCAGCAACCCCCGAAGCAAAAAAATACGAAGGATACGGCACCGCCCTAAAGCCAGCTTCAGAGCATTGGATTTTAGTTAGAAAACCTTTATCTGAAGATACTATCGTTAAGAATGTTTTAAAGCATGGAACGGGTGGGATTAATATTGATGGGTGTAGGGTTGATGCTGGCGATCAAGATTCTTTAGAAAAAAATTGGGATAGGGTGCAAAGCGCAAAAAGAGGCGTTTCAGCGACTGGGCTTAAACCTGTAGATTTGTCGGATAGAAAAAAACAAGGCCGATTCCCTGCCAACCTAGTTCTATCCGGCGATGCGCCTGAGTTGTTGGATGAACAGAGTGGGGAGTTGACTAGTGGCGCTAGTAAATCATCATATATTCAGAAGGCATCAGAAAATAAATCAATGTCAGGAAATAATTATGAAAGAAAAATGAAGGATAGAGATGCTGATTCCGGCGGAGCCTCCCGTTTCTTCTATTGCGCCAAGCCCGCAAAATCAGACAAGGGCGAAATCAATAATCATCCAACGGTAAAATCTACAAAGCTAATGAGATATTTTATCACCTTAGTAACTCCAGAAAATGGAAAGGTATTAGATCCGTTTTTAGGTTCGGGAACTACGCTTATAGCTTGCCAGCAATTAGAGAAAGATTGCGTAGGCTTTGAAAAGGATCCCCACTATTGCAGCGTAATAATAGAACGCTGGCAAAACTTCACGGGGGAGAAAGCTTGCCGCCTATAGTTTCATTATCAGCTTATGCGCGCCACCGTAAATTAAATGTTAAGACGGTTCGCGATGCTATCGACCAAGGTCAGATCACAGCCGAGAGAAAAGACGGCAAGGTATTTATAGATCAAGAATCTGCAGATAAAGAATGGCTAGAAAACAGGGCCTCAAGGGGGCACTTATCACCAGGCGATAAAAAGAAACCTGATAAATATGCAGCGGCCAGAGCGTTAAAAGAACAAGCCAACGCCGAGCTAGTTATTCTAACACTCGCAGAAAGAAAAAAGAGTTTAATAAAAATCGAAGAGGTTGAGCGCCAGGGCTATGAAATGGCTCGCCGTATTCGAAATTCAATTTTAAATATTCCTGCTAAAATATCCCCCTCACTAGCCGCCGTGGTTGATCCTCATGAAATGGAAGTGATTCTATACCGTGAGTTAAATCAGGCCCTTGAGGATTTATCGAAAATTAAAACTAATGCCCCGGTTGATTTAAGCGATAATGATCAAGGGGTAGTCGATGACCAGAGTGCAAATAATTCAGAAGTTAAGGGCTGAGTTTAATAGGCTGGGCCGAGATGAGTTTATGATTCAAACCTTTGCTAGCTTGATCCTTACTTTGAGGCGATTGAAACAGGATGTTAAAGATACAAAGCGAAAATCAAATAAGCGAGCGCCATAGGGCTTTAACTGAAATGGCTTGGAATCCTGTTAAGCATAAACAAGACGGATCGCTTTGGGTTAAGGGTTGCGCTTGTGGCCAGGTGGTTTATTGGTTTATATGCTCAAAGGGTTTTATTTGGGATTTCCACGATTAAGATTTTGCCCGTATTCTTTGATAACTTTCTTGGCTATAGTCAGAGCCGCCTTATCAACCTCATAGAATGAATCTATATGTTTAATCCAATTTCTCACCGTTAAATAGGCTAGGTTTCTTATGTCGGTATTATCTTTCATGCAATTAATATCATCTTGAAAGAGATCATCGCCGATTAATTCCCATGAATCTTCAGCTTCACCATTTTTAGTCAGCCATTTTTTAGACATTCTTTTTTTAAAGAGATTTGCCTTTTCTTCGCTTTCGAATAAATGCGCCCATACTCCCATGATACTCTCCTTAGTTTGTTAAGATTTAACGCCTTTAGCTTCTTTCCATTCATTGAAAATCTTTAAGAACATATCGCTAGCCTTGTGGCCATAAGCTTCACATAATCTATCGAAGCTATCCTTGTCATTCTGATCACAACTAAAGCCTCCAACTATCGCAGGGTTTTTATATTTTTTCGCTGGCATTATCTACTCCTTCTTCTATTGCTAATTCCATTGCCTTTGTAGCTAGGTTTATTAGAGATTGAACTTCATCATTAGTGGTAACTTCTCCATGCTTTAATTCATATACCCTTAATTTTTTTATAGCTGTCATTAGGTGGTCCGATATTTCTTTCATTGGCTTTTCCTTTCGCTGTTATCGTAAGAGTGTTTTAATTCGGTTATCATGAATCCGTGTACCTTCTCGGGGATATCGTTAAGCCTTATATATCTATGTTCGCCTAATACTTTGTAAAAAGAGTAACTAAAAAATTCACCATTCTTGCCAATGAATCCCTTGGCTAGTATTCCGTTTATGATTATTGAATGGCTTGTTTTCATTTTTGATCAAACTCCAGGGTATAGCGCTCCTCGCCTTTGCGAGTTATTTTATACTTTATATCGTATCTTGTTACGGCAAGTTCTAACAATCCATCTTCAACTAATTTATTTGAAATTAATATTTCTTCGCCAGTTAGATTGTTTCTATCCCAACCAGAATCGCCAAGGTTAATTGAGAATTGTAAAATACTCATTTGTTTTTTTGTTAGTTTATTTTGCATTTTGTGACTCCCTTAGTTTGGTTGAGGCCCCGAAGGGCTTATTTTTCAGATTGTACAATTTTAAGAATCCTAAGTTCTTTAAGCCTTCGCTTCATTGTCTCAACTACTTTTGGATCAGCTTCAATTTCTGCAGGGTGTGGGATGATCTTGATCTTGGTTTTTTTCGTTTCGTTGCTCATTTTGTTGCTCCCTTTGTTGGTTATATATCTCTTATCGACATTTTTAAAAAATAAATTAGACAAACTTAATCGGCTAATAATAATAGCTACTTATAAGCCCTATTATTATACAACCTCGGATAATTACATAATAACAGGCGGTTACAACAATTGATGCACAGTCTATATAATTCTGCTAGTTTAAAGCCATGCCTTACACTCAAGCCCTAGCAAATGGCCTAAAACCGGATCCTATTTTAACTGTCAGCCAATGGGCCGACAAATATAGGTATCTTTCGACTAAGGCATCAGCCGAGCCGGGGAAATATAGAACCGATCGAACGCCATATCTTCGCGAGCCGATGGACGCTTTGAGTCATATGAGTACCATTCGTGAGGTTATTTTTAAAAAAGGAAGTCAGGTCGGGGCACCGCTTGCGCTTGATACAAAGGTACCTACTACCGATGGTGTCAAAACAATGGAATCAATTGAGGTTGATGATTTTGTTTATGGTTCTGACGGTTGGCCTGTAAAAGTTATTGGCAAGTCTGAGGTTTTTAAAGATCAAGATTGCTATGAAGTTACTTTTGATTCTGGTGAAGTTATTAAATGCGATTCTAGGCATTTATGGACTTTAGAAAAGTCTAACCTTAAAGGGAAGTTTCAGACAGTTACTATCTCAACGGATACCCTGTTAGATACATATAAAAAAAGAGATCGCAATGTATATAGATTGCCTAATATAAAGCCGATGATTTCTTGTGAGGCCGACCTTCCTATTGATCCTTATACGTTAGGGGTTTGGCTGGGTGATGGTCATAGATCACAGAATAGAATATGTGCTGGCGCTCATGACTCTGATGAAATAGCTGGTTATATCCCTTATAGAACTAAGGTTGAGAGTGAGCACAGATCAGTTAAAAATATTTTGATTGATCCTAGAGATGAAGTTTATTGTGTACGAGGCCATAGGTTTGATGTAACTGGAAAGAATAAGCATGGCCGTTGCTCTGAATGTCATAGAATTAGATCAAACGGTGGCCAATTACCTGATAGAAAGCCTTCTTTTTACGAAAAAATAAAAGAAAATAATCTTTTAAAGAATAAACATATCCCAGAAAAATATTTATATTCGAGCCTTTATCAGAGAATTGCTTTGCTTCAGGGCCTTATGGATACTGATGGTTATTGCTCTAAAGATGGTTTGTGTGAGTTTAGCAATACGAACGAAAATATTTCTAGAGGTTTATTTTTTATTCTTGGTTCTTTAGGGTTTAAGCCTAGATTTAAGGTTAAAAAACCAAGGAGTGATAATAGGAAAGAGTTGTTTATAGTAAGGTTTACGGCCTATGCTAGTGATCCGGTTTTTAGATTGGTAAGAAAAAAAGGTAGGTTAAATAATTCTGGTAGAATTTTTGATACTAAATATAGACGGATATCAAAAGTTGAAAAGCTAGATAAAAAAATTGATACGGTTTGCATCAAGGTAGCAACGGCGGATTCGTTATTTGCGATAACTGATTCATTTATACTCACCCATAATACTGAAATGGGCAATAATTGGATTGGCTACGTTATGGACTACGCGCCTGGCCCTATGCTGGTAGTCCAGCCCACGGTTGAGATGGCTAAGAAGTTTTCAAAGCAGAGACTGGAGCCATTGGTTGACGAAACGCCTCGGATAAAAGAAAAAATCGCAACCAAAAAATCAAAAGATTCAGATAATACGTTAATGAGCAAATCATTTCCCGGCGGAACGCTTTTTTTGACTGGAGCTAATAGTAGTGCAGGGCTAGCCAGTATGCCCGCAAAAGACCTCATGTTAGACGAAGTGGATAGATATCCGGCGGACGTAAACGGTGAAGGTGATCCTTCAAAGCTAGCGAAGAAAAGACAGGCAACATTTTCCCGGCGGAAAACTTTAGAAATCTCAACGCCCACCGAAGATACCACTTCGAGGATTACCGCAAGCTTCGAAACTACCGATAAAAGATATTATTATATCCCTTGCCCCCATTGCGATCATGCTCAAACCCTTGTCTGGGAGCAAGTTCGATGGAAAAATGATTCTCATGTAGGTGCCTGGTATGAGTGCATCGAGTGCGAAGAAAAAATCGAAGAGTGGCAAAAAACCAAAATGCTCGAAAAGGGTGAGTGGGTTGCTACCGCTGAAGCGATTGATCCAAAGGTTAGGGGTTATCACTTAAACGCCCTGTATTCCCCTGTGGGCTGGTATTCGTGGGCCGATTGTGTCAAAGATTACCTCGAAGCTTTAGGCGATCAGAAGTTAATGAAGGTCTTTGTGAACACGGTTCAAGGGCTTTCGTTCAAAGATATGTTAGAGCAACCCGATTATAAAAGATTATGGGAGCGATCGAGATCGCCATCTTATAAATTCGGTACCGTTCCACGTGAAACGTGCTTTTTGACTGCAGGGGTTGACCTTCAGAGGGATAGAATAGAGCTAGAAATAGTTGGATGGGCTAAAAATCATGTCTCTTATTCCATCGATTACATAGTTTTAGACGGCTCTACCGATCAACCACAAGTTTGGGCCCAGTTATTCGATGTCTTAAATCGGGTTTATCCTTGCCAGGATGATCCAACACGGGGCTATAAAATTGCAAAAACTGCGATCGATACGGGTTTCAATACTCAAACCGCTTACAATTGGATTCGTAAAACAAAAACTCTCAAACTCATGGCTATCAAGGGTAGGGACGAAAGGGATACCGCCGTTTCTATTCCTAAGCCGGTCGATATAAAAATAAAAGGGCGTGGAGTTATAAAGAGGGGTTTAAATTTAAGCATCCTTGGTGTTAATATGTTGAAAGAAGAACTATATGGTTGGCTGGTCTCGGACGTTCCGGGTGAAAATGATCCCATTCCTAGGGGTTATTGTAACTTTTTGCCTTATGGTGAAGAGTATTTTAAAATGCTAACCGCTGAAGCCGTTGAGACATCTATCGTTGGGGCTAAAGAAGTCCGAAAATGGAAAAAGCTATACGATAGGAATGAGGCGCTTGACTGCCGAATTTATGCAAGGGCCGCAAGTATAAGCCTTGGGAGCGATAGGTTTCGCGATTCTAACTGGGATTCGATGAAAACTAAAACCCATTTTATTAAAAAAGAAGATCAAGGCGCAAAAGAAACCGCTAAAGAAATAAAAAGTTCACCCGAAAAAGAAACTGTGATAAAAACAGAGATACCACTTCAGAAAAAATCGAAAAAAAGAAAACGATCGGTTTCATCATTTTTGTAGGTAATTCATGACTCAAGCCACTACTTGGACACTCGAAGATTTGCAAGCGTTAGAGAAATCTATTGCAAAGGGCGTTGTTAAGGTTAAATATACCGATAAAGAAATAGAATACCGCTCACTCGATGAGATGTTTCAGCTTCGGGACGCTATGAAAAGAGCATTGGGTTGCTCTAAAAAAACTAGGCGTTGCGTTATGACCACAAGCAAGGGGCTTTGTTAGTGTTAATTGATGACCTCATTGGTTATATATCCCCAAAAGCTGGCATGAAACGGCTGGCATATCGCCAAGCAACAGAATTAAAAAAACGAAAATACGAAGGCGCGGCTAAAACAAAACGCACCGCTTCATGGCATACCAATTCCACTTCAGCAAATAATGAAAACCAAGGCTCGATACCTATCTTAAGAGATAGAGCTAGAGACTTGTGCCGTAATAACCCATACGCCAACAGAGCCAAGGGTTTGATCGCTACCAATATTGTAGGCTCGGGCATTATGCCAAATCTTGGTGAGGGTGCTTTCGGTGAAAAATGGAAAGAGTGGAGCGAAACAACAGCTTGCGATTACGATGGGCAATTAACTTTTGCCGGTATTCAAAAGATGGTTACAGAGGCAACGGTTGAATCTGGGGAAATTCTAGTTAAAAGAATTTTGGTTCCTAATGATCCGGTTTTCCCTTTGAAGCTTCAGCTCATTGAATCCGATATGCTTCCAATGGATCGGGTTTCTCTGACAAAAAATAACAATAATAGAATCGTGCAAGGCATTGAGTTAAACAGTAAAAATCAACGGGTTGCCTATCATTTATATGATACTCACCCAGGCGGCGTTGCCGAAGAACTTATAAAATCTACTTTCAGCACTAAAAGAATCCCAGAAAGAGACATTGCCCATATATTTAGACAAGATCGCCCCGGTCAATTTCGAGGCGTTACTTGGTATCATGCTGTTATGATTATCTTAAAAGAGCTTGACGAGTACCAGGATGCTCAACTAGTGAGGCAAAAAATCGCCTCTATGTTCGCTGGTTTCGTTAAGGATTACGAAGATAATGGCTTAGGCGATCATGATGATGCTGAGGACAGCGATGATTTTTGTAATTTGTCGCCTGGTACCATTGAAGAACTAGCTCCGGGTAAAGATATTGTTTTTTCTAACCCTCCGGGCGTTCATGATTCTTATCGAGATTATATTTCTTCTGTATTGCATGGAATCGCTGCGGGCCTTGGTGTTTCTTATGAATCACTGACCGGCGATCTATCGGAAATTAACTTTAGTTCGGCTCGTATGGGCTGGCTAGAGATGCACAGGAATTTTGAGTGCTGGCGACAAACGGTAATTAATCCTAAACTTAATAGTAAAGTTTACAAATGGTTTTCCGATGTCGCATTATCTCAAGGTTTGAGCCAAGGATTTGAAAAGCGGGTTACGTGGACTTCTCCAAAGAGAGACATGATTGATCCGACTAAAGAAGTTCCGGCCAAGATTAAAGCTATTAGGGCGGGGCTTATTTCTCCATCCGATGCGATAAGGGAGCAAGGTAAAAATCCCGATGATCATTTTGCACAAGTTGCGAAAGATTTTGAAAAGATGGATACTTTAGGTTTAGTATTAGATTCGGATCCGAGAAAAGTTAATTCTGCAGGATCAGCACAAATAGAAGGGGATGATAGTGAAAAAAGAAATGACACGGAAGCAAGTTAGTATTCCAGATCAATTTTTTCAAACAAGAGTTTTACCAGAGACTTTGAACGTAGAGAAAAGAACTATCGACGTAGTTTTTTCAACTGGCGCTCAAGTAAAAAGATTTAGTTTTATGGATGGCGAATTTACTGAAGAACTTGCCATGGGATCGGAAAATGTTCGCCTTGGTCGCTTCAATAATGGCGCTCCACTTTTAAATAACCATAACCGATTTTCAGGCGTTGAATCTGTGATCGGTGTTTTAGAAAATGCTAGAATGGAAAATGGAGAAGGTATTGCTACCGTTCGCTATTCAGAGCGCGAAGATGTAGAGCCTATTTTTCAAGATGTTAAAAACGATATCCTCCGAAATTACTCTGTTGGTTATAGGGTGCATACTTTCGAGGAAAGATTTGAAGATGGTAAAAGAATTTTGAGGGCTACCGATTGGGAACCAACAGAATTAAGTTTAGTCACTATTCCCGCTGATCCAGGCGCACAGTCTCGAAGTAGCGATAATTTTAATTCATGCGAAATACTTATGGAGGTTCGCGAAATGAAAACAGATCCAAATGCGCCAGCGGTAGTTACACCAGAGGCAAACCCAACAAGAGTTCAACCAGTGGAGGCTCCGAGTGTTGATACAGACAAAATCAGAGCTGAGGCAGCTCAACAGGAACGCACTAGAGCGAGTGAAATTAATACTTCAGTTCGCGCTCTTGGTCTTGATGATTCCGTTGCTCAGAAATTCGTTGAAGATGGAACTTCTATCGAGGAAGTAAGAAAAGAGATTATCGCTCTATCTGCTAAGACTCAAGAAGATGGAACCGTCAGGACTGAGAATGTTAAAGTTCTTTCAAGTGATAAAGATCACACACGCGCGGGAATGGCTGACGCTCTTTCTTACCGTTCTGGAAGTGTTTCGAAGCCTACTGATCAGGCGAAAAGATTCGTAAACATGACAGCTATGCAAATGGCTCGCTATACTTTGGATGATCATAGCTTTGCTTTAAGTCCGAATGAAGTTGCTAAACGTGCTTTCCATTCAACTAGTGATTTCAGTGTTATTACTGAGGATGCTGCTAAGAAGTCTTTACGTTCTGCGTATATAGAAGCTGATTCAAATATCGAAGCTTTTTCTTCTCGCTCAACTACTAATGACTTTAAAGATGTTAAAAAATATCAGCTTGGAGAATTTTCTAGCCTTATTGAAAAGCCTGAAGGTGGCGAGTATAAAAACTCAACCATGGGCCAAGGGAAAGAAACTAACGCCGTTAAGACTTTCGGACGTTCGATTGCTTTCACTAGAGAAATGTTAATCAATGATGATTTATCCGCATTTAATAAGCTACCAAGCGCGATGGCGATGGCCGCGCGACGATTAGAGCTGGACAAAGTCTGGAACGTGTTAATTAACAATCCAACTATGGGTGATGCAAATGCATTGTTTAGTGGCGCTCACAATAACGATGGTGCTGCTGCAGCGTTATCTGATGCAAGTTTAAAGCTTGGCCGTCAAGCTATGCGTCAGCATAAGGGCCTTGATGATGAAGCTAGATTGAACTACACGCCATTTTATTTGGCTGTCGGTACTGGCTTAGAGCATGACGCTGAAAAGCTTGTTAGCTCAGTCAGTCCAACTTCTACCAGTGAAGTAAACCCATGGGCACCGAACGGTCGTACTCCGTTGCAATTAATCGTTGAGCCTCGCCTCGATGATATTGGTACCGCAGCATGGTTCCTATTCACTTCTCCAGGTCAAGCCGAGATGATTGACATCCTTAGCCTAACTGGTGAACAAGAGCCGACTATGGAAAGAAAAGAAGATTTCGACACTGACGGCATTAAATGGAAAGTTCGTCATGAGATTGGTGTTGCTCCGGTCGATTACCGTGGTTTCTATAGAAACATTGGTGTTTAATTAATTAAGGCCCTTCGGGGCCTATCTAACTTTTGGAGTTTTAAAATGGATAATTCAGTTCAACCAGGAAAATATTTAGATCATGTATGCGTAGCGGCGCAAGTTTCTGGCGTTGCTTTCCTTCTAGGTGGGATGCTTGTAGTTCCTGTTTCTAGTGGTGAGATTGGCGATACTATTTCCGTATCTACTTGCGGTGTTTACGAGTTAGCTTTAAACAGTGGTGACACGCCAGGACAAGGCGATCCACTTTATTGGAGTGGTTCTGATTTAACTACTACTCCGGGTGCTAATCAGGTTGCTCAGTGCGCTGAAGCCGTTGCTTCTGGCACAGTTGTTAAAGCACTTCTCGGCGTTTATGGTGTCTAATGACTGCTTTTAAGGGATTAGTTGATGATATGCTAGGCATCGTGATCCCTTGTTGCGGTGAAGAAAATGGGGTGTTCTACCAACATAAAACTGGTGGCTCACCCTATAAAATACCGGCTGTTTTCGATCTATCATTTGAGTTTATAGATCCTGAAAGTGAAAACTTAATTTCTGGCAATGCCCCGAATTTAGGTATCAGGCTAAGTGATTTAAGATTACACCCGAACGTAGATGATAAAGTAACGATTGGTAAAGTTACTTATTTAGTTACCGATAGCCTAGAGGATGGGCAAGGCGGGGCTAGATTGATAATGGTAGAGGACACGGAGTCAAACCAATACGATGAGCGGCAATAAAACAATCCAAGTAGATCGATCGAACATCCGAAGGGCGTTTGTTGAGGCTATTAAAACCGCTAATACCGTGGCCGGAAATACCGTTGTCAATAACGCTACCAAAGCGACATGGATTGAAAAACTCCCTGCAGTTTCAGTCAACACAATTTCAGAATCAGCAAAAATATTTGAGCAATCGCCCCCTAGATGGAAGCGCACGCTAGATTTGCAAGTAGAGTGCAAGGTTGCCGTTAAGGGTAGCGATGAAGAAAAGCTATCTGATGCTATTGATTACTTGATGCATCAATGCGAGCAAGCTTTAGGCTATGCCTGGTCATTCAATGATAAATTCTCTTGTTTGATGAATGAGATGGAAATCACCTCAATAACGGTAGAGTTTGAAGATGGCGGCCAAAACTTGGTAGCTGGCGGCTCTATATTATATCAAATCGAATATTATCAGGACTTCACAAGTAAGCAGGCCAAGCTTGTTGATCTTGATTTGGTTCATGTAGATTATAAACAAGGTGATAATGTAGATACCGAAATCAATTCAGATGAATTTTCCGTTCCAACTATTTAAGGGGTTTAAAATGGAAAGATGTAAAATAAAGCCTTCAGATTCCAAGCTTGTTGTTAGAGATCCAAAATCTAAAAAAAAGCTAGAGGCTGATGGTGAGATTAAAAATTTATCTAGCTACTGGAGGCGTAGAATTAAAGACGGCTCAGTTGTTAAAGTATTAAAACCGGCTCCAGTTAAAAGAGCCTCTACTTATCAGGAGTCAAGTAAATGAGTATTTCATTCAATGAAGTCCCTTCGAGTATTCGCGTACCTTTTATGTATGCTGAATTTGATAACTCGCGGGCTATTCAGGGATCAGGATCACAGCCATATACGGCTTTGATTATCGGACAAAAATTATCTACTGGCGCTGATGCTGAGTTGGTTCCGGCTGAAGTTACTAGCGCGGCTCAGGCTCAATCAAAGTATGGCGAAGGCTCGCAGCTTCATCATATGGTAAAAGCTTTTAAGGATGTAAATCCTCTAATGGCTGTTACTTGTGTTGCTATCGATGATCTTCTAGCAGGTGTTGAGGCTACTGGAAAGATTGATCTAGGCGCGGCTCAAGCTGCTACTGCAGATGGAATCTATGCTGTTTATCATGGCGGTAGAAGATATCAAGTGGCTGTTAGTTCTGGCGATGATCAAGATGCAATCGCTACTGCAATGGCCGCTGAAATCAATGCCGATACTTTAAGATTTTCCGATGCTGCCGTTAATGGCGTTAATGCATATGAAGTTGATCTTACTTGTCGTCATAAGGGCGTTGAGGGAAGTTATATTGATACTCGAATCAATTATTATTCTGATGACGAGCTACCGGCTGGCGTAACAGCTCCGACTATTACTGCGATGGCTTCCGGCGCTGGAAATCCTGATATTCAAGAGGTTATCGATGTTCTAGATGATACTCAATATATCGGTATTATCCATCCTTGGACTGATGCGGCTAACCTTGCTGCTTTAAAGACTGAGCTAGATGATCGTAACGGTCCTTTGCGACAAGTTGACGGCATGGCGATTACAGCTAGAACCGATACATTTGCAAATCAAACTACTCTAGGTGAGTCAAGAAACGATCGTTTTTTAACTGTAATGTCGGCTTATGGACCTGATCATCAGGCACGTTGGGCCGCTGCTTATGGCGCTCGTTTATTGCAAGCCGCTGAGATCGATTCGGCTAGAACTTCGCAAACTTTGACTCTCCCAGGTATTTTAGCTCCAGAGAAATCAGAGCGAAGAAGATTAGAAGAAAACAACCTTCATTTATATGATGGGCTTTCTACGTTCTCAATCGATGCAAGCGATACTGTCCAAATTCAAAGGGCTATCACAACCTACCGCCTTAATGGTTCTGGTGGTGCTGACGAAAGTTATTTGGATTGTACTACTTTCTTTAATCTTTCTTTTATTAGATACGATTTTAGAACTTCATTTTTACAAAAATATCCTCGTCACAAGTTAGCTGATGACGGCAATAACTATTCTAGCGGACAGCCTATTATGACTCCGACTGTTGGAAAAGCTTTCGCAGTTAGTAAGTTTCAGCAATGGCTAGAAGATGGCAAGGTTGAAAATTCAGATCAATTTATTAACGATCTTATTGTTGAGCGTAGTTCTTCAGATGTTAATCGTCTGGACTTTCTAATGTCTCCAGATTTAATAAACAGTTTAATCGTTGGCGCTGCTAAATTCGCCTTCTTACTTTAAGGGAGTAGAAAATGTCAGGTAGAATTAGTGGAATAATTTTCGTAAAAGCTGATGGCGTTCAATACAAGGCTAAGGGTTCTTGGACTTATAACCTTGGCCAGCCAAAAAGAGAAATGATCGTTGGAAGCGATGGGCCTCATGGTTACAAAGAACTCCCGCAAGCTGCCAGCCTTTCGGGTGTTATAACTGATCAAGGTGATTTGGATGTTGCTACTCTTTTGAATTTAACTGAAGTTGATTTGGTTCTGCAGTTAGCAAATGGAAAATCTGTTGCTTTCGATCGTGGAACTTTTACAGCGGATGGTGATATCACAACAGAAGAGGCAGAGATTCAAGTTGAATTTATGGCTGAAAAAGCTAAGGAAATTTAAAAATGAAAACCCAATACCAACTAAAACAACCATTTGACCTTAAGGGCGCTAAAGTAGAAACCCTAGAATTTAGGCGTTTAAACCTTGGTGACTTAAGAGGCGTTGAAAACCTCGCTGCGTTGACGATGAAAGATATTTGTCATTTAATCGGGAGATCGGCTAACCTAGCCCCTCCCGAATTAGATCGCATTGATGTCGCAGATTTGGATGGTATACAAGAAATCATCCAAGGTTTTTTAGTGGATTCCCAGCAGATTTAGATTTAGCAGTTTCAGTGCTTGCTGGGAAATTGCACTTTCAGCCTACCGAATTAAATCAACTTACCGATAAAGACTTTTCTTATTGGGTTGCTCGTTTAAACCAATTCAACGAATTTGAAAAGGAATGTTACGAACGTGCCAACAAGTAATATAAAAGTAAAATTAAGTGACAAGGCATCAGCCGGGTTTAAAAAACTCGGCAAAAATGTCGGCGGTGTTACCAAAAAACTAACCATGATGTCGAATAAGATGGCTCTAACGAGGCAGAAATTCGAAGGCATTGGTAAGAGTGGTAAAAGCATAGCTGGTGCTGGTCGTAGAATAACGATGGGCTTAGGCGCTCCGTTAGCTTTACTCGGGGCTTCAGCTATTAGAGCCGGTCTAAACTTCGATAAGGCTATGAATGAAGTTGAGGCTAAGGCTGAGGTAGCCGGTAAATCAATTCTCGACCTTAGAAACCAGGCTAAAGAGCTAGGCGCTACAACCAAATTTAGCGCTTCACAGGCAGCATCAGCTATGGTTGAGATGGCCAAGGCTGGAAATGATACTCAAAAAATATATGATTCAATGCCAGCTATTTTAAGTTTAGCGGCGGCTTCCAATATGGATATTGGCGAGACTGCAGACATCGCAACCAATATCATGGGGGCATTTAAATTAGAAGCTAAGGACATGACTCGGGTTGCTGATGTGATGGCTTCCACCATGGCTAGCTCAAATGTCGATATGTCAAATCTATCTGAAACCATGAAGGTAGCCGCGCCTGTTGCTGCCAAGTATGGTTTAACTATCGAATCAATGTCAGCGGCTACCGGATTGCTTGGAAATATTGGTATCAAGGGATCTATGGCAGGGACTACTCTTAGGGCTATGTTTATCAATATGGCTACCATGACGCCTAAAGTAAAAAAGGGATTGCGTGGAATGGGCGTCGAGATTACCGATAGTAACGGCAATCTTTTAGACTTTACTAAAGTGCTTCAGAATCTTGGTAAGGCTTTACCTCATTTAGATCAGGCTTCAAGAATAAAAGTATTGAAAGATATTTTTGGTAAAAGAGCTATCGCTGGTGCGAGTGAACTAACCGACATGGCCACAAATGGTAAGCTTCAAAAATTCATAAAAAAACTAGGCAAAGTAGAAGGCGCGGCTAAAACCATGGCTGATACCATGGAGCAAGGCGCTGTTGGAGCCGTTACCAAAATGAAATCAGCATTTGAAGGTGCTCAAATTGCAATAGCTGAATCTGGTTTGTTAGATTCGTTTGCAAAGTTTGCTGTTGAAGCTGCTAATATGTTCGCTTCTATTTCTAGGACAAACCCCGCTATATTAAAATGGGGCGTTATTATAGCCGGTGCTGCAGTCGCATTTGGTCCTTTACTAGTGGCTCTTGGCTCATTGATGATTATGCTTCCAACTATAATAGGCGCGTTTTCAGCGCTAGGACTTACCACGGGTTTAACCCTTGGCCCTATAATTTTGGCCCTTGCCGGTATAGCTCTTGGTATGGCTTCAGTCGGTAGAGCGATTTTTGTTATGCTTACAAATTGGGACGGCGTTAAACTATCTTTCCTTTCTATTATAGATACTATTGGCGATGCTTTCGATGATATGATTCTTGGTATTCAAGATTCTATCCCTGATTTTATTGTTAAGTTCGCTGGCATTGAGTTAGATACTGACAAAAAACGAAAAGAATTAGAAAAAAAACGAAAAGAAAGAGATCTAAGAAGAGCCTTTGAGATCAGCGCTAGCATGGGAACTACTGCAAGTGGCGCGACTAGAGAGAGCCTAACTCAAGGATTCACTAAGACCTTGAAAGAAAAAAGGGAGCATAGAGAAAAACTGGCTACCTTCGGGCCTCAAAATTCTAAGGTCGATGTAGTATTTAAAAACGCTCCGCTAGGCTTAAGAGCTAACGCCGATGATAAAAATACAAATGTAAGCTTTAGCAATGTTGGATTTCTAGGAGGCGGTTTATAATGGCTGGTATCTGGGCGAGAAGATTAAAATCAGCTTCATTTAGAGGCGTTCCTTTCTTCATAGATAGCCATGAGTTTAAGACGGGTAGAAATACCGTAGCTCATGAGGCCCCTGATCAAAACAAAACCTTTGCAGAAGATATCGGATTAAAAACCCGTGAGTTTTCTATTCAGGGCCATATCCTTGGTGATGATTATTTTCGCCTAAGAGATAACTTAATCGATGCTTGCGAAGAAACTGGAAGCGGTGAATTATCTCACCCTTATCTAGGCGTTAAAACCGTTCAATGCGTTGATTTTAACTTTGCTGAAGATACCCAGGAGGGCCGGGTTGCTAGATTTAACATTAAGTTTATCGATGCTGGGGAGTCAAATTTCCCCTCTAATTTATTCGATGTTGTAGCTGAGTATTTCGATGCTGCTAATAACGCGATTGATTCGGTTAAATCTGCTTTCGATGCTGTTTATAGCTTGGCTAATTTGCCTGGTTTTGTAACTGATGAAATGACCGTTCTAGTTGGCAATATGCTTGACCTTGTAGAAAATTCTCTAGATACGGTTTCGGTAGTCGATTCTAAAAAAGCAGAAATGAAAGAAAAGATAGCTACTTTAAGGGCCGATATAACAACGCTTGCGGCTTCAGCTAATTTAATATCAACCGAAGGCATCAACCTAATTAAAGATTTGAAAGAGGTTGTCGCAGAATCTACCGAAGATGATAGCGCTGCAATAGATACCAATTCTGGCAAGGATGATACCTTAACCATATTCGATACCTTGCTTACGTTCAACGATGACGCTCCCGATCTAGATGATTCAACCGATACTAGGTCGGCTCAAAAGGTCGCCGCTGACGCTTTCGAGGCGCTAGTTAAACAAGCTACTATAATTACCTTAGCCGATCAGTCTGTTGTAAAAGAATTTAAAACAATCAACGCCGCTGACTCTCAAAGGGAAAGCCTTGTAGATTTGATTGAAGGCCAATTGGATTCTATTACCGATGATGATTTGTTTCAAAATTTCCAAGATTTAAAAGCAAATATAATCAAAGCAATTCCAAATGAAAATGCAATTACTGCCAATGAGGTAGAGGTTGAGACTAAGGCCGTTATGCCTGTATTAGCTTTGGTTTATGATCTTAATGAAAATCTAGATAATGAAAAAGATTTCATCGATAGAAATAAGGTTAGGCACCCAGGTTTTATAACTCCGGGTTCCTATACGGGACTAAATGGTTGATATAAATGTAATCAAGAATAGTTTTGTAAATCCTTTGAATGGCTCCGGTCAAACTGACAAGGATGCTATCTCTGTTTTTATCAATGGTACCACTTACAATTCTTGGACTGATATATCTATCAATCGTGATCTTGATTCTGCTATTGGTTCTTTTACCATGTCGTTTGTTGATAAATGGCGACAATCTGGCGATAGTTGGGTTATTACTCCGGGCCAGAAAATAGCTATTAAAATCGGCAATAGAAAGCTGCCTGTATTAAATGGATTTGTTGATTCTGTTGAGGCTTCGATTTCTAATACAGATCGCTCTATTTCCGTTACTGGCAGGGATAGAACTTGCGACCTTGCCGACTGCAGTTATATTGAAGAAAATGAAATTTCATCTATTACCTTTTTAGGTCTTTGCGAAAAGATGGCTGGGTTTTTTGGTATCGATGTATATTATGAAAGCCCATTATATTTAGGCCCTTTGGATACGCCATTTAAGTTTATCTATCAGCAAGGCGATTCAATGCTAGAGGCTTTGTATAAAGAGGGTAAGCCAAGGGGTTTTAATCTAAAGACTGACGGCGAAGGCAATTTAGTTATCTTTAATCGCAATGCCTCTGAGACTTTAACAAGATCGCCGGTTGCTCTATCTCAGGATGGAAATATTTTAAAAGCTTCCGTTTCTTTAGATCAATCCGATCGATATTCTACCTATATAGTTAAGGGCCAATCCTCAAATGATGCGCTTGGTTGGGGCCTTAAAAAGAATACTCCAAAGGGTTCGGCTGATGATAGGGGCGTGACTAGAACTAGGCCGCTTGTGGTTATTTCTGATACTGAGGTCGATGATGTCACAGCACAAACACAAGCCGAACAAGAAGCCGATATTCGCAAGCGCCAATCCAACGATATATCTGCTGAAGTCCAGGGCTGGACTAAAACGCCATTGGGTGAACTTTGGTCGGTGGGCGATATTGTGCCTGTTGACGCTGGCTTTATTGGTATTTCTAACGTCGATTTGCTTATAAAAAGCATTGGTCTATCGAAGTCAACTTCGGGCGGTACTATTACAACCATTGGAATGACTACGCCCGATTCATTTAGAAACGAAAAAACCAAAACATCGGGCAATGATTTGTATGAAAAATTAGGATGGAAATTCACCTCTTCTATATCTAAAGAAAAAGCTTTGGAGCTATCGCCAAAATTATGAGAATTAAAGACGTTAGAAACATAATTAAGCATATGGTAGGCCCTTTAGCTAAGAGGGTTAGGATGTCTATTGCCAAGGCTGTGATTGATTCTGTTACTGATAGCACTGATATTCAGTCTTTAAAGGTTCAAATACTAGCCGATGAAGTCATTGGATCTATAGAACGTATGCAGGAGTACGGCTTTAGTAGCGTGCCATTTAATGGGACTGAAGCCGTTGCAGTTTTTGCAGGTGGCAATAGAGCCAACGGGGTAATTATTGCCACCGATGACAGAAGGCATAGGCCGAAAGGTTCTGAGGGTGATACCTTTATATATAATGCGGCTGGTGCTATAATAAAGTTAGATAATGCAACGGGTGATATTGAGCTAACCGCTCCTAGCGGGTTTAAAATCAACGCTTCAGATATATTTTTAGGCGATGAATTAACTGGGGAGTCAGCGGTGAAAGGCGAAAGTCTTAAATCTTGGTTAGATACTCATACACACGTTGGATCCGCGCCAGGCTCTCCAACTTCTCCGCCGTCAATTCCGCTACCAACTACCGCCCTTTCAACTATAACGAAGGTAGAATAATGGCCCTAGTTCAAGCGACAATTGAAACTACTATAAAAACCGAAATGGAAAATACTTTCGGCACGCCTGAAGATGCTGCCGAGATGGATAAATTCGCCGAGTCATTGGCCAAGATATTTATCGAGATATTAAAAAATCAGATGGTAGTCACTACAACGGTTGTGGGTGGCTCTTCGTCTGGTGTTTACGTGGACGATGTGACATGAGCGATATAGAAATTGCATTTGTTGACAATCAATTTTGTCTGCAAATAGAAAATGGCGATTTAAAGGATGATCAGGGGCTTGAAACCTCTGTTTCTATTAGTCTTTTTAGTGATCAGCGAGTGACAGAAGATGAATTAGGCGACCTTGAAACCGACAAAAAAGGCTGGTGGGCTGATTCAATTTCAGAAATTGAAAACGATAAAATCGGCTCAAAGCTTTGGCTGCTCTCGCGTTCAAAGCAATCTGATTCTGTATTATCTGATTTTGAAATTTATTCAGCTAAGGCCCTTGAATGGATGACCGAAGATGGATTAACAAAAAATATTTCTACTTCCGCTGATTATAATGACAACGGCGATTTAATATTAGATATTGAGATAACAAAACCAGATAATAAAGTGATTAAAATTTCCAGAGTTTGGGACGGCCAGGAGGCTAAACGATAATGCCATTTACTAGACCGACATTACCAGAGTTAAGAGATCGCACAAAAGGCGATTTAAGGACTGCTACGGGCGTTAAGGCGATCATTCGAAGATCATTCCTTGATGTTCTAGCTAAAGCCATATCGGGCGTAACCCATACCTTACACGGCCATATGGTTTATATATCAAAGCAGATGTTTCCTGATCAGGCTGAAGATGAATTTTTGGAAAGATGGGGTTCGATTTATTCCATCGGTCGAAAAGCCGCGACCTTCGCAAAATTAAATGTAGCTCTAACGGGAACTGACGGCACCAATATAACTGCCGGAACTGTATACACTAGAGATGATGGTTTAACTTATCAAGTTGAAGCGGTCGCAGTCGTTGCGACGGGTGTTGCTAGTGTCGTTTTAATTTGTGACACTGAAGGCTCAACGGGTAATCTTGACGCTGGCGAAATCGTTTCTATTCAGTCGCCAATAGCTGGCCTTGATAATGATGGTACGGTTTCAAGTACCGACACTGAGGGCGATGATTTAGAATCTGACGATAACTATCGGGCTAGAGTAGTTGATAGAATACAGCAACCTCCTTCGGGCGGTACCGCTAATGATTATATTCAATACGCTACCTCAGTTTCAGGGGTTACTAGGGCTTGGGTTATTCCAGGTGGCATGGGTGAAGGCACCGTGGTTGTTTACGTGGTCGAAGATGATGAAGTTGATATTTTGCCAGATGTCGCAACACTCGCAGCGGTTCAAGCTGTATTAGATGAAAGCGCTCCAGTCACAGCGACCACTTTCGCAGTCTCTCCCATTGCTAAAGATTTAGATTTAACAATTAAAATCGAGCCGAATACGGTAGCCGTTCAAGAGGCTATCAAGGCTGAGATAAAAGATTTGCTAGCTAGAGAGGCACAAGTAAAAGGCGGCTTCGAAGAGGTTGGATCTCAATACGATGGCATCATTGAAATATCAAAAATTCAAGAGGCTATATCAATCGCTTCGGGTGAAGAAGATCATATTTTAGTTTCACCTACTGAGGATGTAGTGCCTTCGCAGGGTGGTTTGGTTATTGAGGGAACTTATACGTTTCAAGGGATTTAATGAGTAGTTTTATTAAAAAATATACAGAGCTATTTAGAAGGCTATTGCCCAAGGGAAAACTTTGGGATGATATCGCTTGTGATCCTTTATTTGATGGTGTGGTTGGTGAGTTTTCTCGCGTTGAGGAAAGAGCTAACGATTTATTAAATGTCGAGATGGATCCTTGTAGCGCTAGCGAGATGCTTACAGATTGGGAATCCATGGTAGGCATACCAGATGAGTGTACGCCTTTAGATCAAACGGATGAAGAAAGACGCGCTGCAGTCAAAGAAAGACTAGCTAGAATCGGCTCTTTATCAGCTTCGTTTTATGAGCAAATAGGTTCGCTTCTAGGGTTTGATATTACCGTCGAAAACTGCGATGAGTTTTTGGTTGGCTATGGAACTGTTGGCGATGCGCTTTGTAACTCTCATAGAATCCCTGATGTATTTACCGTTGGCGATCATACCGTGGGCCAGCAATTAGCTGTTTTCGGTTGGCGATATTATTTCTCTGTTGAAGTCCCGATTAGTGAAAGTAGCTTTTTTAGAGTAGGTGAAAACACTGTTGGCGATCGCCTTCGAGAGTTTGGAAATGAAAATGTTCAATGTTCTATTGAGAAATTAAAGCCAGCGCATACTGGAGCGTTTTTTAAATTTACTGAATAACTAAAAGGAGTTTACGCATGAAAAAAACAGATGCTTCAGGGCATGATAATAACGAATACACGGAAGGAAATCCGGCCTTAAATATACCCGCAACGGTGGTTGGTTCCGAAGAGATGAATAATATTCAAAATGAGATAGTCGCAGTGGTTGAAGCTGCTGGGATTACCCTTGATGGTTCTGACCAGGATCAAATGCTGCAAGCTATCAACATTGGAATCTCTGAAGGCGGCTTAGGAGCCACTACATTAAACGTATCTCAATCCCTGCTAGATAACCAAGCTGCTACCACAATAAACGGCCTAGAGTTTTCAGCGGCGAGCGAGTTAGCTGTTGATATCCGCTACCACGTTTTAAGGCGTGATGATTCTGATAATTATGTAGAATCTGGAAAGATTCATTTATCATATAATTCCGAAACTACTTCATGGGATATCTCGGTAGATACCAATGATCATTCGGGCAATACTAAAGCGCCAGGACAAATCACATTTACTGTAAATGCTTCCGGTCAAGTTCAATACGCGACTACAAGTTTTGGCGGTGCTAATTATTCTGGTTTAATTAAAGCTTCATTTAACAAAGTTATAGTGTAAGGGGTTACGAGATGAGAAAAGGTTTATGGATTGGATTGGGTGCTCTTTGCGTTTTGCTCTTAGGAGCCAAGATACATAGAGATAATACAATTAGAGTTGGTGACGGTAATAATACCGATAAGGAATTAATTTTCGACGTTGGCGCTGCAAGTGATGATAACCCTCGTTTAAAGTGGGATTCTGCTACTTCAAAGCTTCAATTTACAAATGATAATACTAATATTTTTGATATCGGTTCTGGTTCTGGTTCTGGCGGCGGTGGTACTAATATAGTAGATAATGCTGGTGCTGAAAATGGTACTTCAAACTGGACTAATACTGGTTCAGGTTCTTTTACTACTTCGACCGTTGCGGCTGAGGTTGCACTTGGTGGCCAGTCTTTTGAGTGGAACGCTGATGCTGCTAGTGACACGTTGGAATCTGATGCGGTTTCGGTTGATGATTACAAGATTATTAAAAATCGTTTGTGTCTAATGTCGTTTTGGTACTTAGGCGGCGATGCGAATATCACGGCTCAGGTTTGGGATGGGGCTGAGGTTATAACAAGTATTGCTTTGGAAGCTGCAGCCGAATACACGGCTTCGGGTGATATTACTTTTGTTTGTCCTTCAACGGGTACGCTTGCGGTTCGGTTCTTAGCTAGCGCCGATGCCGCGACTATTCATGTTGACGATGTTTTCCTTGGGACTAGAACGCCTCAAAATGGAACGGTTCAAACGGATTGGGTTAATTTCACGCCGATACTAACAAATGTCCCAACTACTGAAATTGAAGGGGCCTGGAGGCGTGATGGGCCTGATATGCTTGTAAAAGTACAAGGCTTAGTTAGTGGCGCTGTCACAGGTACTATAGGGCTTACCGTCCCAGACGGGAAATCCGTGATAGGCGAGTTGTTAGGCACAAGTAGTACAGTCAAATATATTCACGGTGAGGCGTTCGGTAGAGATGTGAGTGTTCCTTCAAATAATCATCAGGGCGTAGTTGTTTTTACAGATGCGACAACAATCGGTATTCGATCGGACGATATAACAAGCTGGGGAGCTTCTGAGCCTTTTGTCTGGGCTTCAAATGACAGGATCACACTAAATATTAGAATTCCAATAACCGAATGGGCAGGCACATCCCTAGTTTTCCAGCCTACCGTTGACGATTTGCCTTTTACTAATTGGAAGTCTTACAGCCCTGTTTTTGTAAATGATACTGCACATGCACCCAGCACTTCAACTTTTCTATGGAGGCGTGACGGGGCAGATATGCTAATAGAATTTGCATACAGTCCCTCAGCTAATGGAACTGACGGGGGCGATTGGACTTTTTCAATCCCGCCTGGACATACAATCATAAACCCAACAGAGCCAAATAGATTTGGCGGCGTTTCATATCTTATCGAGGCCCCTGGTGGTGATACTTATGGCGAAGGAACTATACGGAAAGCAACAGATACTACTCTCAAAATTATCTTTGGCCGCCCCGTGGACGACCTTGTGGGCGATGTTTCCGGCAACGAGATAGGAACTAGTGTAAACAATCTTATTAGAGGAATTAACTCAAATGGCGCTATTAGAATCCCAATCGTAGAATTCGCCAACGCCCCATCCCTACCACCAATAGGCGTAGAGGTTGCTAGTGATGGTAAGCCGGGTCTTCAAGATATAGAAGATTCAGGTGAGCTTGACCTACCCGCGTTGAGTTGGAACGGCACGCCTCCGTCGTCTTTGACTTATGGTAAATATAGATGGTGGAGAGACGGCGATCAGGTGACTGTGGTTTGGCGGGCGAGATATGGCGTATCTGGTTCGGGTAATTTGTCTGCTAACTGGGCTTTGCCTGGTTCTATGCCTACACCGTTGGTATTTTCAGTTACCTCTACATCTCAATATTTGTCATATCACGGCTCGGGGGCGCTACAAACTTCAATATCTTCCGGGGGTACGACTGGGGTAACTAAGATGTTTTACCCTTCGGCAAATAATTTTAATGTTTACATTGTAGTGAACTCATCCACGGCGGCTCAGGCTATTGGTGGAACCTTGACATATACAACGGCGGATTAACCAATGAAACATCTACTCACAATCCTACTTCTATCATCTTGCTCAACGTCTCAAGTAAAGCCGAGCAAGGTGTATGATTTAACAGATGCGCTTTTCGTCCGTGATAACCTCATAGAGACAGTTCAAAAAGATTCTGAAGGTCTATCGGTTGAAGTTAAAAAAGATTGCGATGGGATGATTTGGCAAGGTCAATGGTGCGCTGTAAATGGTTGTAGCATTGACTCATACGAAGATTCTAGCCGCAATGGAAAGTTCTACCGAAGGCCAGAGCCTAGATGCTGGGTTGAAGAAAATAAAGATCAAAGACAGGACGCTTCATCGGACTGGAGCCGAGATCAATTTTCTTGTGGCCTTGGGATTTATGGGCTTGTGGCTAAAGATCTAAATATGTTCGAGCGACATATTCAATACGGCCAGGATAATCTATTTGTGATGGGTGAGCCTACCCTATCTAAAGGTTATGATCCGAGAGTGGTATACACGCCTAATGTAAGGGCTTACTTATATCATGCCTCATATTCTCTAGGTGGCAAAAAACATTCTGGTTATAATTGGCCTTCGACCTATCCAAAGGGAAAAACAGATTATCACGCTCATTTGCAATTATGCTCTATTTTCGCTCGTGGCTTATCCGATGGAAAGATAAACAACCAGATGGCCGCAAGGATTCAAGAGCATTATAAGCGCGATAAAACCGACCTATGGGCGGCTCTTTTATGGGGCAAATACTCAGGTGATTATGATCGAATTTATGGCTTATGTTCAAATCCTAAGCTTGTGGTTCCAAGTTATGTAAGATGCGACAAAACAAAAACAGACTGTAAAAAAATGCACAAAGCTTTTATTTGTCAACAGATGATTGAGGATTTAAAGAATTGATCGAAGCCCCTCAAATGGATGTTAATTTTTTCTTTCAACTGGTAACGGCTGCAGTCGCTATCGGTATTGCAGTTTGGCGCGTGAGTGCTGTTATCAATGGTGCTTGTAAAAAGATTGAAGATAGAATCATGGCTTTAGAGCTAAAGATTTCTAAAATCGAGGCGATAACTGAAACAGTGAAAGAAGATCACGATAAATTAACTGAAATCTGCGTTTATAACGAACAAAATAAAGCAAGCCTAGATCAATGCCATTCAAAAGTAAGGTCTTTAGAATCCAATTTCGGAGGCTTAAATCAAGTCATTTCAGGGCTAAGAGCCAAAGGGGTAAATCATGGATAGAATCGAATCAATGCCAGAGACTTCGGATATCGTGGAATTTGTTGATAATGTAGTTGAAGATTTAGTTAAGCATATTTCTGATGATGGAAAAATCGACGGCTTCGAGATTACTCAAACCGTTATAGAAAATGCTCCGGGTGCTGTTAAAGCTTCTATGGGTTCTGCGAAGGTTATAGCTGAGTATCAATCAGCGCCTCAAGAGGATCAAGAAAAGATGTTCAAATACCTAGCAAGCACAGTGATGGGAATTGCTTCAGCTTTCGCGGCTAAAAAATGATTTACGCTCAAGTAATCTTAGCTGCTTTATCTTTTGGACGTGAGTATTTAAAATTCATACGTTCAAAAGAATCATGCAAAACCAAGCAAAAAGCGAAGGTTCAAACCTTCCGTCAAAAATTAAAGGATAAAAATAGTGAAGATATTGAAAAAATGTTTACCGATCTTGATCTTTAGCTTTGTGGGCTGTGCTACTTCTAAGCCCTACGCTCCAAAGGTCTGGTTTTCAAACCCTACAAAGGTAGCTATCGAGCGTAATAAACAGCTTATTCAGTGTGAATCCACAAGTTTTCAAGGTCATGTTTGTTTAACTCAAATGGAATTTACAAAGCTATATGAAAAATGCACAGAGAAATCTTGGTATAAATTTTGGTAGATTTCAAACGTGTAATCGTTCATTGCTCCGATACTCCAGATTATCAGGCTGATCAAGTCAGGTATGATTACGGCGTTGAAGATATTAGGCAATGGCATTTAGATCGTGGATGGTCTGATATTGGCTATCATTTTGTTATTACCCGCATGGGTGATGTTCAAGAGGGTAGATCAATTGCAAGGCGTGGCGCTCACGCTAAAGGCCACAATCACGATTCAATAGGCATATGCATCATAGGAAAAGAAGAGTTTCTAGAGAGCCAATTTAAGGCCCTAGCTGATTTGTATTCTTATTGCCTAATAAACTATAAAATCGACGCTGATAGCTGGTGGTGTCATTATCAATTTAATTCTGGGAAAACTTGCCCCGGTTTTAAATACGATTATCTCAGAGGTTACTTAAAAGGTATTAGGGCTTGATATATGGAAACGCCAATAGGTCGATCGAAAACCTCTCAAAATATACAGCCTATCGTCATTCCGGCTGGCTCTACTGTCACGGTAGATAGCATTTTATTTGCCTCATATTTCAAGGCGAACTACCAAGTTAAAATTTACAATACGTCAAATAGTCACTACTCAGGCTTTAATCTTGACAGTATGAGAAAATCCTCAGAATTAGATTTTAGTGTTTTCGGACTATTAGGCGATAATACCAACAGGCAGATTAATTATTCTGTCATTGGTGCCGATGTAATTTTTGCAGTTACCAATGGGGAATTATTCCCTTTGACTTTCGAGGCTGTAAAATTCACTTAATTAGAGGAGAAACGAAATGTCTAGACAAGGCTTTTCAATTGAAAAATGGTTAGAGATAACCGGCGAAAATGAATCTAGAGGCGATGGAATTAAATTGCTTCCAGTCAGTGCGGCCCCTGGTGGCGACACTGGCCCACAAGACGAAGCTGGTATCGGTTCACTAGCAATGCATACAACCACCGGAGCGATCTATAAAAAGATTGCTAACGCTGGCGCACTTGCTGACTGGGATGAATTGACTTCAACCGTTGCTGTTACTTCAGTTTGGCGTAATGAGTTAGTTAGAATCTCAACCAATGACACTTTAGCAATTGGTAACGTTAATCCAACTACTTTAACCGATAACGATGGTGGACTAGATCACACGGCTTTCGCAGTTGGTGATTATGTTTATTCCGATGCTGATGGTTCCCCTGCGTTTTTCGAGGTTGCTTCAATCTCAGCTCCGAATATTGTTTTACAAGCGCCTACCGTTGCACTAGCTGCAGGTGATATTTTTGGCGTAAGGCATAACCTTCCAGATCCAAACGGCCAAGAAGATTCAGCGATACTTCTTTACACTGGTACCGCGACTATTAAGCAAGCCGATTTTAACTGGGAAATTGCAAACGCTTTATATCTAACTTCAGGATATGCAGCGCAAAATGGAACGATCGCGCCTAGTGAAGATCTTGATTCGGCTATCTCAAAGCTAGATGGTAACCAACAAGATATCCAAACCGCTTCGGGAATATCTCAAGGCGATACCAATTATGGTACTTGGACTTCTCCGGTTGATCTTTTGTTATCTGCTACCGCGACTGCTAAAGAGCTATTCCAAAGGTTTGGCGTTCTTTTAATGCAATTAAGAGGCGTTGAAGTTACTGGTATCACGGCACAAACCATGGTCGATCAAGTGCCTGTTGCTTCAGTTTGCAAAGTTGTTTGGATGTATTGCGCTAAAGAAGATGCAACGCCAGCCAATAGAGAATCGGGAATCATATCAGCGTTAAATGATGGTTCAACTGGTGAAGATCATACTAGTCCTTATGCAAAAAACAAGGTCGGTTCAAACTTCAACTTTGATATTGATGTCGATATTTCCGGCGGTAACATGAGACTTCTAGCGACTAGCTCGACGGCTGGTGTAACTGTTACGGTTCGAAGAATCGAAGTAGTTAAGAGCGTTCTTTAATGGTAGTTAAGGCAAAAAATGCATTTGATCTATCTGATGATGGAATAATATTTCAAGATGATGATAGTAATCAAGTACTTTGGATTGGGGGCGGCGTTGCCGTTCCTAATTTCACTTTGCCTTGTCCCGGTCATTACATAAGAACCAATGGCGATAATTATTTTAATGTTGACGGGCTACCTGGCTCTTGGGTTTTGCAGACGATTAGCGGACCCGCAACGGATCACCACTCAGCAATCGACTGTGTTTTGGATGGGGAAACTCTGACGATAGAAGAGAAAAAACAGATGGTTGTTTTTCGTCACTTCAAGCTGGAAGGATGCTTAGTTTTAAAGGGTTCTTTAATCCTTAAGGAAGGTTAATATGTCAAGCGCTTTAATGACTCTATATACAGGAGCCGACCCAGGAACAGCGGCTCCAGCTAACTCTATTTACTTTTGGATAGACCCTACAACGAAAAGACCAAAGGGAAGGGATGAGAATAACGTACTTTTTAATTTAACTGGACCAGCCGGATCAGCCGGACCAGCCGGACCAGCCGGACCAGCCGGGCCATCGGGACCAGGATCAATTTTATCTTATGCTACGAGTTCGACGTTTCTTCAAAACCAGTCGTCCACAATTTGGGCGGATTATGGCGTGACAATAACATACACGCCGCCTTTGGCAGGAACATACGACTTACAAACTTCTTATCTTTGGTCTTTAGATGATACGGGTCAAGACTTTCAGGCTAGGTTTTCAGTGAATGGGACATTTATAGAATTTCACAGGGAAGAACCTAAAGACAAGGAAGGCGCGGGAGACGGTGGCACTGACCAGAGACACCCATCATCTTATAGTGAACCAGTGACCCTAACAGCGGGAGTGAACACATTAAAATTACAATTCAAAGGCAGCGCAGCCAGTAAAAAGGCAGCCATTCACAGAGGATCTCTTTACGTCAGGAGCTTGCCATAATGGAACTATCGGATTTTAAAATTTATGACTTAGTTGATGATGCTTTTACGGGCCTTAGTTATTACAACCTTGACCTAACAAAACACCTTCAAGAAAATTTAGTGCTTAAGAAGTTAGTCACCAGAGAGGCTAACGGAAGGCCAACCCATGCTATGTATTCCAGCGGTGGGGTTGATATGGCAAAAAGGACATTTACTTTTGTTGATAATCCCGAAAGTTCTTTAGTAATTATGAGAACTGAGCATATGGCTTTTATAAAATTAGATGGTAGTTATGGGCCTAGCTTTTTAATTAAGAGTTGGACGGTTGACGTTTCTAATCCAGATCATTTGGATTTCATGGCTTCAGAGCGCGAGATGGGTAGAAAATTTATAATCAACCAGCTAAAAATACTTGTCTATAACGCAATGCAAGCGGTATATCCCAATGAAGACTCGGTTCAATTAGGCACTAGGGCAGGTGAATTTTTTGGTTTACATTCTGGAGTCATAGATCAGTTTATCCAAACCGGCGACAAATCTATTTCTGCTTCAATGGCTCAAGACATGGACCCGGATCATACAACGTTCTTAGATGCTTCTAGTGGAATACCAAATGTTTCAGTAAGGCAAGCAATTATTGCGAAAGTTAATTATTAATGGCCTGTGCTTGTGGACCCGTCAATCAACTACCTTTAGAGCGTTTATTATCTCGGAGCTAACGATATGATTTTTTTAAATTCTACTTCTGATCAGTTTGGTTCTAGAATGATTCGTTACGGTAGGGAATCAGATAGCTCGCACTTTGCGGTTTGTTTTGGTGACTTTGATGATCCTTGCGCTATGGTTATTCATTCGACTATGGGGCGCGGTGTTCATCCGGTTTGGCTTAAAGAGTTTAAAAAGAATAATCGAGTTACCAGTGCGCTTAAGGTCGATATATCCAGGTCAGAGAATTTTGATCTATACGAGAAAGTTGGTAAGGAAATTGGCGGCAAGGATTACGATCAGGGCGCTATTACTTATTGGGTTGCGGTTTCACTTTGGCAAAAAATCACGGGTTCTGTTAAAGTAGGTAAAAACAAGCTTGGCGATGATAATGAATTTTATTGTGTCGAGGTGCTTTGGGCTTTAAGGGAATTTCTCAGAATGATAGAATTAGACTTTCCAAATGATAAAGAATTTTTCGAGATGATGGATCCTCAAGATGCTTATGAGTGGCTTAAGAAAAGCCCGTTTATTAAGGAATTAAACGTTGGGTGATGTGAACGTTGGGGATAAAATCCCACTGACATTTTTTCTAGAAGATGAAGCTACGGGCAAATTCGTTGAAGCTAATGTTTACGATGCTGATGGTGCTGAAATAACAGGCTCACCTATTACGATGTCTGAGGTTGCCGGTGGCATTTACGAAGATGATTCTCTAGATATGCCAGATACCTCAAAAGTGGTAGCTAAATTTAAAGCCTATAACGAGGTTGGATTAACTACGCTATATAATGCCTTCGCTGGCTCCGGGACGTACCTTAGAAACGTTGGCGCTACCGATGTAATATCCAAGCTTGATACAATTATATCGGCTCTCACGGGCTTTTCTGGAAGCTTTTCGAACGTCACAGCTACCATTGAGCTAGAGCCTAAATTAAATGCTATCATCGAAGAGGTTAAGGACGTTAAGGCTATAATCGAAACCGATGTCAAGATTACCGAATCTATAAAAACCGATGTTAATATAGAGACTAAAATCAAAACAGATACTAAAATCAAAGCTAATTTAGAGGAGTGTTAAAATGTCGTCAGAGGCACCAAAAGAATTTGTAAGCGGTGAAGAGATCGTTTTTTTGATCAACTTAAAAAATGAAACTACCGGGTTAGATTTTGATTTGACTGATTACGATGAGTTAAAATGCTGCTTACCGGCCCAAGATAGCGGCGATGTTGTCGAGATAACTCATACACTGACAACCGGCTCGCAAGTTACTGTGAATGGCGATGTTAAAAACGGCCAATTAAAATGCGTATTCTCGGCTCAAGAGGCTTCGGGTTTGATTTCGGTTGATAATGTTTTGGATGTAGCGGTTGAAATATCAAAATCTAGTATCACGCCAACGCAGCCATTAAGAAAAGTAATTACGAACGTGTTACTTGTAAACGCTTGGCCTTGTAGCTAATGGATCCTTATTATCACGGATTAATCGTAACTCTATTGGTTACAGCTATAGTGATTCTGGCCGTAGGGAGTTAGCTGCCGATCATTTCTTTATACCCGTACCAAGCTATTAGCGCCGCATCAATTTTGCCATCGTGGTAAGTTGTTAGCGGCGTTCCTTTTACTCCGATGTTTCTAAAGTCCCATTCTGGAAATAGTCTTTTCGCAGCTATCAGGCTCATGGCTTTGGTGTCGGTTTTTTGCTTACCTTTAACGGTCTTAGTTACCTTAGTGACTCCCTGCCAAGCTACTTTTTGCCACTGGCCTGGTGTTACCATTTGGTTTCTCATTCCAGAGGCGATCATTTTAGCGGCTCCAAAGGCCATACCAAATTTAAAGGTTGTCCCTGCAGATGCTCCGAAAAGGGCGTTCACCTTCTCTAGGAAAACCATAGTTTCTGGGCTATCCCATTGCTTTTCTAGCTCGTAAGCAATGTTATTATAGGCGTGGTAATCAATCTCTTTTTCGATCCAAGGCGTGGCTATGCATTGCTTTAGCTTGCCATTGGCGATGACTGCAATAGCTCCAGTTTTCCCAGGATCGATTCCAATTGAGATCATCTTTTAACCCTCACAATCGCTGGCCCACCTTGCAAAGCTTCAAATTCTAAATCCCTTTGGATTCTTTTCTCTAAAGTCAAACCGCATGATGGGCATGTTATAAAAATATAAACTAATACGGCTTTAATCATTAATCACTTTCTTAAACCAAGCTTTATCAACCCAGATCCTAGTACCAACGCTCGTTTGGACTACCATTTGCTTCATTGATTCAGGGGCGTGAGCTACTATTGTTTTTGTGCTTCCTAATATATCTACATGTTCGGGCAATGATGTGAATTTGCTCATTGAATCAGTATCTTCAACCTCAACCAAATCACCTCTTTTAAAATCAGTCATTTTTTTACCCTTCAGGCTCTTTATTAATCCCGTATAAATCTTGTAAAGAATATTCATCGATAAGCTCATTAGAATCTTTGTTGCTTTTGGTTGATTTGGCTAATTGCCTTAGAGCAAAACCTATTAGGTTGTGGCTAACCCCGCCACTACTATTTATGTAGCGTTCTATTTTAGATCTCGCTTGATCTTTATTCATTATTTACCCTTCTCAACTTTACAATCATAATCATAATCGAGATAAATCTTTTCAATGCCATATTTACAGCTATTGTTTTCAGAAATCTCAATTATGCGATGGTAGTCTACCACCTTATAATTATCGACTAAAAACATCATTCCAAGAACTGTAAGACTGATCCCAAAACAAACCGATCCAAAACTATCCATCCTTCTTACTCCCACAAAAGAAACAAATCTTTCCAACATAAGTATGATCTTCGCAATACTCGCTAACTGTCTCAGCGAATAGCTTCAAAGCCGTCAAACATCTAGCTCTAGCGTTATTATCTTTAGAGGTTCTGACTGTATAAGCCAGAGCCTCCATAAGAATTTTAACGTCTTTAGAATGGTACGTCATTGAGGCTCGCGTCAACGTTTCCGATTGGTAGGTTTTGTTGTCCGACTCCTTGGGTTTGAGCTGGTTGCTCGACGGCCTGAGGATTGGCTTGGATAGTATTTGTTGCCACTGGTACCACGGGTTGTTTAGCCGCCCCTTTAACTTGCTGTGGAAAGTCTTCAACATAGGCTTTTGATTCTCCAGTATTTTTGTCTTTGAACTTATTTACTTTTAAGTCTAAAACACGTTGCTTTAATTTGTTGATTTCAACCGATGATGCAAGGTCGATTTCTTCGTTTAGTTGGATAGCTATGAGCATATTAGTCATAAGATCAAATGATTTTTGCCATTGCTCGATTTTTTGCGCTCTAGTGTCGTCAAACAGATAAAAAGACTTCCAGATTTTTCTATTTTTCATGTCGCCATTCATTCCAGTGAACTCGATATTTAAATAGTTCTGTCCGGTTTGTTGCGCAGCTTTGTGAGTTACATTAGTGACACAAACCTGATGGATTCCAGTTGTCCAATCGTTCGCTGGTGGTGCTTTGTAGGTTGAGTTAGATACGTTCATTTTCATTTTTTCGTTTCCTTTGTTGGTGGATAAGTGTCAAATAATTCTTCTTTAGTCTTTGAGAGATTGGTATTCAAATCCCCTAAAATAATTTTGATATTCTCTTCGTAACTATTGCCAGTGTGTTCGCCAATTTCCATAGCGAGCAAAGCCCCCGTGGTGATTGTTACGGATAACCATAGAGATCTTATTTTATCTAGTTTTTGTTGATCGTCATAATGATCGGTGCAACCTCCTATTGATTCATGAATTGACGTTGATAACCTATCGATTACCGCTTGCTCTTTTTGGGTGTTAGTTTTCACTTCAAACCCCCTTCAAATTCAGACAAATGAACATCGGTGATACCTGCCATTCTTTTTAGGTTTTTAAGTTGATTTTGCATGTGTTTAATTTCGTTGTCGTCTTTCCAATTTTTGTAGTCAATAAACAAAAATACCAAAGTCCAAAGGGACATTAAAGCAATGTCAAAATTAGCATATGTATACTCGGCTTCAGTAAATCTTCTGAGAAATTCTACTATGCCCATAACAATTAAATAATAAACACTCATTTCAAATCCCTCCAAAACTCAACCATAGTAGCCGAGTCAGTTACAATAATTTCTTTATCACACTCAAATCTAGATTTAGCTTCGAAGTGATCGCCTAAGCTTTTAGTAATAAGCATACGTCTACCAGTGGCGTTAAGCTTACCCTTTTTGTCGTCTTTTAATTTCTCATAGCAGTAGTAGAATACACCGTCCATAGCCGCAACCAATGGCTCTAAAACCTTTTTATCTACGTTGATAACCATTTTGTCGTATTCATCGTGAATCGGATCCTTCATTCTTCTTACTTCTTGATGTCCTATTAGAATCACGTTTTTACCTGATAAGGTTAGTTGATCTAGGCCAAATAAAAAATCAGTCCATAAAGATCTAACCTTCATGTAATCAGCTCCGAAGATATCTTTTTTCTCGCCTATTGAAGAGCAACCGAAAATCTCACAAACTTTTAACTCGATCATCTTGTTAATAGCCGTGACTGAATCAGGGCAAAAGGTGTGACATTCAGGTTCGTTTATAGCGGCCTGGACGGATTGCATTAGTTCATCGAAGTTATTGACCTCGTATCTAGCGCAATTGATTCTGTTTGATCCTCGTTCACAGTCGCCTATTACGGGCTTTGGAGCTAGGGTTGCTAGGGTGGTTTTTCCTATTCCGGGTACTCCGTATAGAAGGACTTTGTAGGGTTGCGGTTTTTTTCCGGTTGTTAGTTGCATTGGGGGTTCCTTTATTTAAAGTGATGCTATAAAAGTAGTATGGTCAATGATTCGGGCGTTGTTTTGGGTTCTGATCATTTCAAGGACTGCAGCAGTTTGACATTCATTTAGGTCTATCCATGTTTCATTACCATTATTGTGATCGTTTATTTTTATTGAACTAAAATTATCTCGGTGTATTACTAAATCAATTTTTTTATTTTGAGCTACAAGTTTGTTTTTGCTCACAAGGGCTTTGTTGCCTTGTCTTAGTTTTTCTATTTCCATTATAGGGCCTCGAATTCTTTTTCTAATTTTTCTATATTGGCTCTCAAATTCATTTCCATTTTATAGAAAGCGTTGGCCATAAAAGTACCGCTAAAATCAAAACCAATGATTTGGTCGCATATAACATTAACCTTGCCATCTTCTCCTTTTAGGATTTTAATATTCTCGATGTCTGATAAAGCTTCGTTTATGTCCAGTCTTATTTCATGGGCTTTGTTGTATGTTTCTAGGTTCATTTATTGCCCTTCATAATCTTTTCGTAATCTGATGGTTGGTAGCCTAGTTTTGATGAAATGATTGCCAGTTTTCTTATGTCGTCAGCCTGGTCGAAGCCTAATGTTTTTAATTCGTAAATAAGAGCTACGCTATCGATCTTATCTTGAATATATTTTTTGAATCTTATTTCCATAGTTTCAACCTGAAAAATCTTTTTAGTTTTGAAAACCAAGGGCGGTCGATCCATGTAGAGCTATATTCTTTGACAAGAAAACCAGATCTATAAAATTTTAGCTCTTTTTTGAAGATCATTTTAATCATCAATCAAATCCTTAACTAATTTCCCAGTGCCATCGTCAATATCTTCAACTTTGATTGTTTTCATTTCGTGATTTAGTAAGGCGTATCCTGCGGTTTTTTTGCGGATCAAAACCCACTTGTCGTTCATCGGTTTGTTTTTGATCCTTGTCGGTTTCATTTTCGAACTCAACTTTAGTGCCTCTTTTTTCTGGTTGGTAAATACGCTGTATGTCGGCCACTGTTATCATCTTTTTTGACTCCGAAAAAAAGGGGTTTATTTGTTATTTGAAAAACTATATACACCATATAACTCAGTCACAGATATAAGCAAAGGAATAATAAATGAACAAAACAGGCAAGCCATATAAAATTAGGTGCTTAAGCGCTATTGAATCTTTAGTAGGCAGTAGGCAAGCGCTTTGCGAGAAATTAGAAATAAATTACGGGACTATTACCAATTGGCATACCAGCGAAAATATTCCTTCGAAGTGGATCCTACCATTGAGCCGAATTTCTAACGGCAAAATCACTTGTGAGGATCTACTAGCTAATGACAGATAACACTCAAGGGGATGCCTTGGGTTTTATGTTTAAGCTTCGAAGTGAAAATTTACCACCAGAAGTAATTAAGCAATGCCTTGAGGCTTCAAAAGAAATTTATGGGATAGACGATCAAACGATTGATCTAATTTCTGCAACGTCCGAAACTTGGGAACAAGATGAGGCTCTAAAAGCGGTAATAGATAAAGAAGGTCAAATATCACCGCTCAAAGATAACAACATAAAACGCTTAAAAGAAGTATACGAATCTTCAGAGGGCCTCGTGAAAAGCCTCGCTAAAACTATATTATTATCGGCTCAAAGGCAATACGATCATTTTGCAATTGCAAGCTCTTTGGCAACCATTTCTGCAGCGGCTCAAGGCTCTTATTTAGCGCCGTCAATCCTCGGAGGCCCTGCCTCAAACCTTAGTCTTTATCAAATCATAACCGCACCGGCGGCCTCGGGAAAAGATCACTACTTAACATCGGTAAAATCGATTTTAAGCGAAGTTGATGAGAGATTGGTTGCTGATAGCTTTGGCTCGATTTATGGAATGACGAGCACGTTCTACGGCTTTAATTCGAGGCTGTCGATCATTGACGAGATTCAAGATGAATTCGCAAAGCTTGGCCGCAACAAGGGTGATTATCTATCTCAGATTTTCACTAGCTATAAGAAGCTGTTTAATAATCTATCATCCATTGATCCGGTGCATACCAGAGATCGCTCGAGCCCAAAAATCTTACAGCCAAAATTCTCATTCATTGGGGCCGGCACTGGCTCGGGACTTCAAAGCAATACCGATGCTGAGTTTTTATCCGGCGGCCTTCAATCGAGGATAGCAATCTACCCGATGCTAGATTTACCCGACAAGAAAACCGTTAAAACCTTGGCTATCAGGTCTTTAGACGTTTCAGCCCTTAAAAAGATCATGACTAACGGCATTAATGCAGATGGTTTTCACACTAGAATCAATGAGCAAATGGCTAAGATTCATACGGCTGGCAAAATAGGCTCACAACCTTGCCCCGATCACGTTCCCGCCTTAATAGCTCAGGACATAATGGAAATCGACGACGATGCTAAAATGCTGCTTTTGGAATTTATGAAGCTTCAAGAACTTCGCTATAAAA
>Ga0255047_10000296_pt1 | contig 39653 bp, 60 predicted proteins | sample JV7_2_1_MG_FD_183640 | JGI IMG/M metagenome (GOLD analysis project Ga0255047, IMG submission 183640) | Seawater microbial communities from Jervis Inlet, British Columbia, Canada - JV7_2_1 | ecosystem: Environmental > Aquatic > Marine > Inlet | place: Canada: British Columbia | collected 2016-10-06
AACACCCGGAACTAAAAAAGAAAATTGAAGAATTAAGCGTTCACCACAAAATGGGTATCGAATGGTGGTGGGAGTTTAATAATGTTTTAGACAAGGCTTTAAATCATGAAAATGATACAGGATATAAAAGGGTAATTGAAACGATGAAAATTCCTAATGAGTAACACCAAAGACCTACAAATTGACCAGTCTATTGAGGACTTGGAGCGGATCACCGCAAAGCTGAAGCATCAGTTAAAAGGAAAGGCAGACCATGAAGTGAAGATATTAGGATTATCAATCACCTGCTTAAAGGAAAAGAATGAAAAAAATAGAACTAACACCTACTGAATTTCTTCAGGCTGCATTAATTGGAATGCTTAGATTACTGAAAAATAAATTAAGAGGCAGATTTAATAGTTATGGAAGTGAAAATAATCCTGATCGGTGGGGAGATCATATTGAAGGAGCTTGTGGTGAAATGGCAGTAGCTAAGTTTTTCAATGTGTTTTGGAGTGGTAATATGGATGATTTTTTAGCGGTTGATGTAAATATAGAAAGATTTTTAATAGAAGTAAGAACGGTTGATGTCGAAAAAAAAAGATTGAGGCTACACCCAAAAGATGACGATAATAGGGTATGTATTTTAGTAATGGGTAAAGCTCCAAAGTTTAAAATTAAAGGATGGATATTAGCTAAGGATGGGAAGCAGGACAAGTATTGGGAAGACCCTGGAACAGGTCGACCTGCTTTTTTTGTTCCACAGTCAGAATTAAAAAGTATTGAAGAATTGAAAAGGTGAGTAAATAAATAATTATACATTTGCAAGCGATGAACAACACAGCCACCGATTTAGATAAAATCAATTCAATGATAAAAACCTTTGGCGTAAAAAAAGGCCATGTTGCCGAAAAGGTTGGTATTAGCAGGGTTTATCTTAGCTATATTTTGAACGGGCACAGGCCGTTATCGGTTAAATCAAAAAACAAATTATTCAATTACTTAGGGCTGACCAAGTAATATTTTTTTCAAAACACTTGTTTAAAAAAACTTAATATATTTGTGCCGTGGAGGGAAAACAATCATTTATACTTTATAACTCTTTTTACCCACCAATTAAAGGGTTGGACTTAGAAACCAAAGGCAGGCTATTAGATGCAATTTTTCAATACCATATCAACGGAACACAGCCCGAAGAAACGTCACCTGTTTTTATGGCTTTTATGTTTATGAAAACGCATTTTGAACTGGACCTAAAAAAATGGGAAACCAGGTGCGATGCAAACCGACTGAATGGAATGAAAGGTGGAAGACCTAAAAAACCCAAAGAAACCCAACCGAACCCAAATAACCCAATGGGTTTATTGGAAACCCAAATAACCCAACCGAACCCAACCGAACCCAAAAAACCCGAAAAGGAAAAGGAAAAGGAAAAGGAAAAGGTTTATGAAAATGGAACTGATAATGAAAAAGAAAAAAAAGATATACCCACACGCGAAGAATTTGTAAATTATGGAATATCTAAAAACAAAAAAGTTGATCCTTTACATTACGGGTTAAAATATGATGCCTGGATTGAAAACGACTGGAAGGATGGATTAGATAATAAAATAATTCGCTGGAAGTCAAAACTAAATAACACGATTATTCACATGAAGGAAACCGAACACAAACCAATGATTAAATTATGATACCATCAGCACCCGAACTTGAACAAACCGTATTAGGAGCGATCCTACTGGAAGGAATAGACGAAAGAATAAACTTCCTTCAGCCTGACCATTTCGTTTACAAAGGCAATTCAGAAATATTCAGAGCAATCAAAGAACTGGAAAAGAAAAAGGAATGTGCAGACATTGTAACGGTATCACAACTATTAAGAAAAAAGAACAAACTTGAAACGGTAGGTGGTGCATATTATATTTCCACATTAAGCAACCGAATAGCCAGCAGCGCGAACATTGAATATCACGCCAGGATATTAGTTCAGGAATATCTAAAGCGATCAGCCTTAGAAGTCGGGCAAAAAATAGAAACCGCAGTAGGCAATAAAGACGATGCCTTTGAACTAATTGCAGCCGCACAAACCAACCTAACCAACCTAATTGAAAACAACATACAACGCACCACAACCGGCTTAGATGAAGTATTTAAAGAAAGCATTGAACACGATGAAAAGGTAACTGAACAATTCAACAGCGGGCAAACCACCGGCATTAGTTCAGGATTTAGGGGCATTGACCAACGCACCGGAGGATGGCAAAAGACCGATTTAATAATACTTGCAGCAAGGCCAAGCATGGGAAAGACCGCATTAATGATAGCCTTTGCAATGAACGCAGCAAAGCAAGGTTATTCGGTTGGAATGTTCAGCGTAGAAATGTCAGCACTTCAGGTAGCGCAAAGAATGAAGTCGATCCATTATCATCTTCAACTTAGGAAGTTTTTTCAAGGTGGATTATTAGACGATGAAATAAAAATGATGAAGGATGCACCATTAGACCTTCCGATATTTGTAGATGATACCGGAGGACTTCACATAAACCAATTCAGGAACAGGGCGCGAGTGATGGTAAGAAAGGAAGGGGTTAAACTAATATTTGTGGATTACTTACAGCTAATGAAAGGCGACAAACGCCAACGGGAGCAGGAGATAACGGAAATATCAGGAACGCTAAAAGAGATAGCCAAAGAATTGAAAGTTCCTGTTATCGCATTGTGCCAACTTAGTCGAGCAGTTGAACAGGAAACACATAAAATACCAAAACTTAGCCATTTGCGCGAAAGCGGAAGCATTGAACAGGATGCAGACATTGTGATGTTCCTTTACCGACCGGAATATTACGGCATTTTAGAAGATGGAAACAACGAAAGCACAGAAGGAGCAGCCAAATTAATGATCGCTAAAAACAGGAACGGAGCATTAGCAAATGGTGACTTCGGGATAAGAATTCATTTTGACAAAGAATACACACGATTTAAAGATTATGACCAAACAACGCCCGATAGTATACCATTTTAATCACGTTCTAATTAAGGGCAGTAAGTTCAGACATGGAGCAAGAATATTTATAGTTGATGGAATTGATAAAAGCTTTGATCATGAACCAATCACTTACTATTTCCATGAACATCAAGAAGAACCCGAACCCTACGAAGTACAGCAAAGGCCATCAGAAAAGATACATGAACTAATTAAAAAAGCAGAAATTATTTTATTATAAAATCAAATACAACTATTATGAAAACACTAAAAGCAGTCACCAACTTAGGAAAGTCAATTTTGTTTCATTTATTTTATGCACCCGCGTGCCTGATGTATTACGCATTCTGCAAGCTACATGGGGAAGAGGGTAATGAATTTTGGAAAAATATGAAGCCGAATATTTTCAACATCATTTCAAGTATCGGTTGGTGGGCATTAATAGTAGTTGTACTCATAGGGCTAATTTTAGCAGGTTTAACGCGATCAATTCCAATTGACGGGTGAATGTGCCATTGAAAAACAAAGTTGATTAGAACGCTTTAAAAACAGCAATGAAGTACACGGAATTTGCAATGATCCAAAAAAGGAAGAAAGGATTTGTCACGGATTGGGCATACAAAGAAGGCGTATTTAAAACGGGTGCAGGGGATTACATAGCCAGGATTAAGAAACACGGATATTTTACAACGCTATCCAGGCACGCCACAAAAAAGGCAGCGGAAAAAGTTTATAATGAGAATAAACAATGAAACACGGTTCGCTATTTTCAGGAATAGGGGGATTTGACTTAGCCGCTGAATGGATGGGATGGGAGAACGTCTTTCATTGTGAATGGAATGAATTTGGGCAACGGGTTTTAAAATATTATTGGCCTGATGCCGAATGTTTTACCGACATAACAAAAACAGATTTTAAAAAATATCATGCAGCAATTGATATTATTTCAGGAGGATTTCCCTGCCAACCGTACAGCCACGCAGGAAAAAGACTTGGAACAGCAGATGACCGCCATCTCTGGCCGGAAATGCTTAGAGCAATACGGGAAATTCAGCCGCGCTACGTTGTGGGGGAAAATGTTAGTGGAATTGTTAGTTGGAATGGGGGATTGGTATTCCATGAAATCCAAACTGACTTGGAAGCTGAAGGGTACGAAGTACAACCGTTTATACTTCCAGCTGTTTCCGTCAATGCGCCACATAGAAGGGACAGAGTTTGGTTTGTTGCCAACAATAACTGCATCATTCGGGGAACGGGGAGGAATGATAAACCCGGAAAGCAATCACGACACGGAGAAAGCATTTTACGAACTACAGCAGAAAGGGTTACTTCCAACACCGAATGCAAGCGATCACCCAGGGAAGAACACGGGGAAGAGAAAACAAGACAGCATACCGAAGAGAGTGAGGGATTCGGGTGGGAAAACTTCCCAACTGAACCCCCTCTTCGTGGAAGAAATGATGGGATACCCAAAAAACTGGGTTCTATTACCTTTCCAAAATGGAGAAACGAAAGCATAAAAGCATACGGCAATGCAATAGTGCCACAAGTAGCATTTCAGATTTTTAAAGCAATCCAGGAAATAGAAAATGGAACTATCAGTAAAAACAGAATTTAAAAACGGGAAATTTGTTCTAAATCCTGGAAAGGTGCAGGAAGCATTACGGCAATTTGACGGGCAGGAAATAGAATTGACTGTTAAGAAGTGGAAAGACAACCGAACCAACCGCCAAAACAGAACGCTTCATGGATGGTGCAAGATAATTGGCGACTTCACCGGAGACGATACGCACAAGATAAAAGAAATATTAAAATGGAAATTTTTGAGAGAAGAGATTTTAGACGATGACGGATTTTACACGCTTGATGAAAAGAATAATATAATAGAAATAGCGCGATCAACAAGCGGATTAAACATTGAAGAATTTGCAGAATTTCTGACAAAGATCAGCATTTGGACAGCCGAATTTTTGAATATTACATTGCCTGTAAATGAAGAATGTTGAAAAAAATAGCTTAATTATAATAATTGCATTGTAAATTAATTACCTTTGACCGTTGAAAAACAGCAAAAGGTAATTAATTATGAAAACAAACCAAATAATGAAACGGGCAAACGGATTTATGCAAAGAACGGCTGACGGATATTTTAGCGCAAATACGCTATTAATTAGACACAACGAAACAACTGGAGAAAAAAAGCAATTACAGAACTATAAAAATAATTCATCGGTTCAGGAATTCGTAAAACAATTAGAAAAAGAAGGCATTAATAAACCGCTAAAAGCGATAAGGGGCAAAGGTGATAAAGCTGGAACATGGATGCACCCGAAATTATTTATTGACTTTGCCATGTGGCTATCCGTTGAATTTAAAAGCATTGTAATAGACTACGTTTTGGATGGACTTATTCAAAGCCGAAACGATGCCGGTGATTATTACAATCAAATGACCGCTTGCATTTTAGACAAGTATATTCAACTATACAACCGTAAGCCACCTTTCACGCTTTACATAAATGAAGCTAATATAATTCGTGAAATGGCGGGAGTTGAAAAGGAGCGAAACGAACTGACAGAAAAGGAATTGAACACGATTACAACGATGCAAAAGGTCAACACCGAACTAATAAAACAAGACAGAACGCGAGAATTTAGGCGCAAGCAATTACAAACAATCGCAACCGCACTAAACGCTTAGGAATAGTCAGCAAGCCAATTAAAGAAGCAACTCAATTATCAAATCAAACTAAAAAGGAAATAGCATGATATTGAAATGACAAAAGACGAAAAAATAAACAGGATTGTAGAACTTAGAAAAGGTATTTCAGAACTAAGGAAGTTGAAAAAAGAAGTGAATGGTAGAGATAATTCTAAGCGGTATAAAAAATCGAAAATGAATGAGTGGGCGAAAGATTGCTTGGATAATTCTGCTTGGGTTGGAAACAGAATAGCGAGATTAAACCACTACATTGATAAGGCTAATACTGAAATAGAACGACTAAAGCTCGAATTAAAATACACAATACATTGTTAAAGAAGCTAAACACTTAGGAGAAAAAACAAAACAGTTGACACCTACCTAATCGAAATGGGGATAGGATATGAGCAGCGGGCGTTAGTATTAAGATATGCACAGCGTTCAAATAGAAAAAGTTTAGTGGATTTATTGGAATGGATGAACGCCACCACCGAAGAAAACCCGTTAATGTTAGAACGTGAAAATGAAGAAATAGTCGAAGCACATTTAATAACTAAAAACAACTAATATGAACCACAATTGGGACACCATCAGAAACACAGCCAAAGAACCAAAGCACCCATATTGGATATGGGTAGCATTTTTAATAATGCTAATTGTAGTGGTAATTTATTAAACAAAGCACGAATTTAAAAGCATGGCAGTTTATCAATTCAATTCAGATGGGGACATGATAAAGGAATTTAAAAGCATAGCAGAAGCCGAAAAAGAAACAACCGCAAGCTATCACCAAATTTGGCAAAGTATAAAGGACGGATGGAAGGTTTGTCGACTATGGTATTTTTCAAAAGATATAAACTTCAAACCAAGAAAAAGGAAACCAGGCGGCAGACTTTCCGAGCAGATAATGATGCCTGATTTTAGCTATCAACACAGGGAGGAAGAATTTTTGATGAATATGTTTTGAAGCCATTTAGAAGTTATCCAAAGCGAAACAAGTTTAACGCTGAAAGAGCGACCTATAATGGCTACACCTATCACAGCAAAAAAGAAGCAGCCTACGCAATGGAATTAGATTGGAGAATTAAGGCAGGAGAAGTCAAACAATGGACACGACAGCACCCATTTAGACTAAAAGTAAAAGACAAAAAGATTTGCACTTATTACATAGACTTTCGCGCTGAATTGACCAACGGCATAATAGAATATATTGAAGTGAAAGGATTTGCAACGGATTTATGGAGGCTAAAATGGAGAATAACCGAAGCCACATTTGAGGAACTAACGGAAGGTGAAACTGCAAAATTGATTTTGATAAAATAAAAGACAAAAGGTATAAAAATAAACACTATATTTGCACAAATAAAACACAAAACACAATGACCTACGATGAATTTATTGCCAGCAAGCAAACCAAACTGCAAAAGTCAGGTTTCACACCTGAAAAACTAAATGATAATCTATTTCCTTTTCAGAAACATTGCGTAACAAAAGCACTTGAAGCAGGACGATATGCAATATTTTCAGATTGCGGCACAGGAAAGACGATAATGCAACTTGAATGGGCGCTCCAGGTGGCGATTAAAACCAAAAAGCCAGTATTGATACTTTGCCCATTGGCAGTTTCAGGGCAAACAATTCAGGAGGGCGCGAAATTCGGAATTGAAATAGAGCGATGGAGCAAAGGAAATGAAGCAATGGCAACGGTAAATCATTTGCCGATGCTGATGATAGCGAATTATGAAAAGATGGAGCATATTGCAACGGATATTTTTAGCGGGATTGTCCTGGACGAATCGAGTATTTTAAAAAACTTCACAGGAAAATACAAAAATTTGATCATTGACCAATTTGCAAATACACCTTATAAACTTGCTTGCACCGCTACACCTGCACCAAATGACCTGAATGAAATTGGTAACCATTCAGAGTTTTTAAATATCATGGAAGCACCCGATATGCGAATGCGATGGTTTGTTAGGGATGAAGGAATGAATAATTATAGGTTGAAAGGTCATGCTGAAATTGATTTTTTTGGATGGATTGGAAGTTGGTCAACCGTATTAAGAACGCCAAAAGATATAGGGTTTGAAGGTGAAGGATATGACCTTCCACCGTTAAATATGGAAGAGTTTGAAATTGAAACTTACAAAGCGGAAAATGGGAAATTATTTAATGATGTATCAGTAAATGCAACCAATTTCAATCAGGAATTGAGAAGGTCAAAAGTTGAGCGATTGAATAAAGCAGCTGAATTAGCAAATAATTCAACCGAACCATTTATAATTTGGGTTAAACAAAATGAGGAAGCAGATTATATTAAAAAGTTAATTCCAGGATCAGTAGAAGTAAGAGGAAATGACAAGCCTGAAATAAAAGAAAAGCATCTTTTGGGATTTGCAAACAATGACTTTCGGGTATTAATTACAAAAGCGAAGATTGCCCAATTCGGGCTGAATTATCAAAACTGCAATAATCAAATATTTGCAAGTCTTGACTTCTCATTTGAAGGATTATACCAAGCAATTAGAAGATCGTATCGTTTCGGGCAAAAGAACCAAGTTAATATCTATTTAATCACAACCGATACAATGCAAAATGTAATCGGTACAATTCGCGAAAAACAAGAAGCATTCGATAATTTAATGACCAAAACCGTAAAATATGCAAACATGAAAGAAATTAAACTAAAATCAGACTACGAAAAGATCGAAGTAAAAACAGATGACTATCATTTAATTCAGGGAGATTGTGTTGAATTAATCAAAGACGTTGAAACGGATAGTATTGATTTTAGTGTTTTTAGCCCTCCGTTTTCAACATTATTTACCTATTCAGATAATATTAGGGATATGGGGAATTGTGTTTCAAATGATCAGTTTTTTGAGCAAACGGAATACCTTTTAAAGGAGCTTTATCGAATTATAAAACCGGGACGATTAGTCGCAGTACATTCAAAGGATTTGGCAAAATATAAAGGAAGTTCAGGATATTCAGGAATGCACGATTTCACCGGAGAATATCATCGAGCAATGGAAGCGGCAGGTTTCAAATACCATTCAAAAATCACCATTTGGACTGATCCTGTACTGGAGATGCAACGAACCAAAACACAACGACTTTTGTATAAGACAATTAAAAGTGATAGCAGTTATACAGGAATAGGAATGCCGGAATATATTACTATTTTCAGGAAATGGGAGGGGAATACAGAAGATTGGACACCTATAAAATCATTAAACGCAAATAACTTCCCATTAGATACTTGGCAAAAGTGGGCAAGTCCTGTATGGATGGACATAAGGCGAACGGATGTATTAAATGGTTGGAGGAATGCAACGATGGAAAAAGATGAAAAGCATATTTGTCCACTTCAAATAGGAGTGATTGAACGATGCGTTGCACTTTGGAGCAATGAGAGAGATACAGTATTTACGCCATTCATGGGAATTGGCAGCGAAATATACCAAGCCGTTAAAATGAACCGTAAAGGATTGGGATTTGAATTAAAAGAAAGCTATTTTCAGGCTGCAAAAAGTAATCTAAAAAGCGTAATTGCTGAAAAATCACAATTAGAATTATTTTGATCCGCAAAAAATATTAGCAATTAATAATACCTACTTTTGAGAATGGATAATAAAGCAATTATAATTCCAATTATTTCAGGAGCTTTGGGCGCAGGTGGTGGATCGTTAGGCACAGGGGCACTATTAGATTATCGAGTAGAGCAGGCATCCGAAAGGTGTGAATTATCAGAAGAAAATGAAAAGCACCTATTAATCCTGGAAGACGACTACCAGGAAGCATCGGCAGCGATTAAAGAAAACAATGAACTATTAAGAAAAAATGAAAAAATTGGTAATGATATTATTGTTTTGTTCGAGCATATCCGGACAGGAAATTGAAATGGATACTCTGGTTGAGCAAATGAATGCCTATGAACAAAAAGCAGATTCGTCAATGTGGGCAGACACCACATTTTGGAAAAACATGAAGCTATATTTTGAAATAGAAATCGGGGACACTTTATAAATTGTAATTTCGCATTCATGGACATTGAAGCAGTTAAATATATTCCTGAAGGGTGCGAGTTTTTATTTTATTCGATGGCTGCAATGATTGGAACATTAACAACGGCTGTAATTTTCCTATTTTTGAGAGTTGAAAGCCTATATAAAAAGCTGGTAAAATTTGCGGGAAAGGCAACAGATGCATTGGAAGTTCGTAGTAAACTTATGTAATGAACCGCTACAAAAAAGCTGAAATTCAAGTTGACAAATTTTGTCAATTAGTGGATGATTTAAAAATAAGAACCAACGGACATTCAGAAGAAGAAAATAAGCAGATCAAAAAGAAGCTAACAATCACGATAATAGCCACATCAGTCACAAGGTGGATGATTAAAACAGCAAGCAAAGTAATTTTTTGATGCCAAAAGGAACTAAAAAAATGAAACGGCAAAATTTTCTAATATTTTCACTTGTTGTATTTCATTTTTTGGTTTATCACATAAACCTAATCTATACAGGTGAAATTGAACAGCACATCCAGGATTTAATAGTAATAGCCTATGCATTGTTAATTTACTTCCTTTCACAAGAATTAGGCAGGGCATTAATAGGGGCATTTTTAGCCTTCCTAATAGCGGCAATGGCTGAAAACATAGTTGACACAGGAAGCGGAATTAAATATGCTGTATTTGCTTTATTCAGTACAGTAATTTTCAGCAGATATTTCAATGTAATTAATCATCTAAAAGCAATATGGAGCAGGAACAAATCAAGCAAAAGCTAAACCAACTATTTCAGGGAATTGACAACCGAACCAACCAGGTAAAGGATGCAACCGAAAATCTATCAACCATTGCAGAGCATTTAAACCAACTTCCAAAGCCACCGGGAATAGACGTTGATAGCCTTATCCGAAATTATAGCGATGGATTGGCTGAAATTATAAAAGGAAATCGACAAATAAGGGAAGCAAAAGGAGCAATGCAAGCCCTATTAAATCAACAACAATGAAAAAAGCCGCCAAAGTTTTAGAAGCCGAATTAATCCAAGCCAACAAATCGGCAAAGGAAGTTGACGCCTTGTTAAGAAAGGAACAGGGAATGACATCTACCTTACAAGCCAAACTAAAAAAAGAACAGGAAACCAGGTTGTCCGACAACACCAGTTTACAAAAGCAAATCCAAGGGTTGTTAAAGGAAAAATCCAACCTGGAAGCGGTTTTAAATCAGTCAAGAGAGGCAATCCGCAAAATGGAAGAATTGATAAATTTTTTTACAACTGAAATACTAAAACAGGACGGGACTTTTCCGAAATTAAAGTGGTACAACATTGGGCTAATTCTAAAAATCATTGGCTTTTTAGTTACCTTCATTCCCGAAATTATTGCTATATTTAAGAATGGAAGTCCAGCAAAAAATAAGGGTTGAATACCAACACGCCCGACCTAAGTTCAATATCGGGACGTTTGTGTTTTTAAGAACCGATCCTGAACAGATGGAGCGAATGGTAGTTGAAATAAGCGTAAACCCTAACGGAATAAGCTATGTATTAGCATTGGGCGACCACCTTTCACGACATTATGAAATTGAAGTAACAGACGAAAAGACGTATTAAGGAAAAAAATTGTACCATAGAAAAGAGATTAATAGGGAAAATGAAATACTTTAAACCATCAGAATTCAGCGACTTTGATAAGATGGATAAAACCCTGTTATCTATGCTGGATGACACACGAGAAGAATTAGGACTTCCGATTAGCTTAAATTCAAGCTATCGCAGTCCTGAACACCCAATAGAAGCCGCCAAAGACAAGCCAGGTGAACACACCTACGGGGCAGCAGTTGACGTAAAGTCACAAGGCGGTGAATACACCTTTAAACTGGTAAAAGCCGCAATCAAAGTAGGATTTACTCGCATAGGAATAAACCGAAAAAAGAACTTTGTTCATTTAGGTATCGGTTATTCAGGCGCAGCACCCGTCAGCATTTGGACGTATTAAGATAATCGCTATCTTTGCATAAAAACACAATGCACCACCCAATTTATGAACCACCATTTGACCAACCACTAAAATCACTACAAATGTTTGACACAGATCCAAAAGAAGACCTTTTAAAATTTGTCCAATGGCTAAACAATCAAAATGCTGTTCATGTAGGTACTGATATTTGGAAGATCGAAAACGACCATATCAACGATGAGAAATTAATCGAAAAATACCTTAAAAATGAATGAAAAAGAAGAAGCCAGGGAAGTAAAAAAAATCCTCAAATGGCAAGACACAAAAGGAATTAAATGTTTTGGCGACTTTTGGTTCGATGGCAAAACAATATTAACGACAGCCGAAATGATTGACGCCTATATCGGTGACCTTTGGAATGAAAATAGTTGAGCGCAAAATAGCGGATTTAATACCATCCGAATACAATCCGCGAACACTTACCGAGAAACAGCATGAAGACCTTGAAGCAAGCCTCAAAAGGTTTGGATTTATTGACCCTGCAATCATAAACAAGCACCCTGAAAGGAAAGATATTATAATCGGAGGACACCAACGCCTAAAAGTAGCGCAAGGAATAGGCATGGACAAAGTGCCAACGGTAGAACTAAAATTAACCCGAGACCAGGAGCGAGAATTGAATGTAAGATTGAATAAAAATACAGGAGAATTTGATTTTGAAATTCTTGCAAATGAATTTGAAGTAAACGAATTAAAAGATTGGGGTTTTACAGAACAAGAATTAAAAATATTTGAAGATGAAATTCCCCAAGACAATCGCGAAGCAATGGCGGATAGTTGGTTTTTAAACATAGAATTTACCAACGAACAAGAATGCGAAGAATGGTATAATAAATTAATGGGCGAAAATTTACAAGTAAAAATAGTTCAATGATACCGACCAAAATAGAAATAACATTAAAAAGCGATGTTTTCAAAAATTTTCGGTGTAAAATGGCGGCTGATAGTTTGGATATTGATGTAGAAAAAAAATCAATTCATCATTTAGAAATAAATGACGTTAACTTGCCGAATGAATGGAATGTTGGAGTTGTTTATGGAAGTAGTGGCAGCGGCAAAACCACTATGATGCAGAAAATATTTGGGATGATTGTTTCAATTTTGAATTAAATGAGGATGAACCAATAATAAACCAATTACCAAAGGAATTAGAATATTCAGAATGTGCTTCAATTTTAAACGGTATACGATTAAATACCGTTCCATGTTGGGTTAGGCCAGTCAAAACATTGTCAAATGGACAAAAGGCGCGCGCCCATAGCGCATTGTTAATGACACTAAATGAAAAAGTGATAGTAATAGACGAGTGGACATCAGTAGTCGATAGGACGGTGGCAAAAGCCATGAGCCATTGTATTCAAAAATATGCCAAAAAGAAAAACAAAAAAATAATATTATGTACTTGCCACTATGATATTATTGACTGGATAAATCCGGAATGGTTAATTGATTGTAATGAGCAAACATTTAAACTTCGGGAAAACGAAGATTTTTTTTTTAAAAGACGCGACAAACTCAAATTCGACATCAAACCCATTGGAAGGAAATCCTGGAAATATTTTAGCAAGTATCACTATTTAAGCGAAAACCTACCAGGTGGAGATTTAATATTATTTGGATTGTTTTGTGATAATAAACAAATCGGATTTCAATGTTTTGCCAACTACACACCACATCGGAAGGGAACTAAAAAAATCTATCATTCTAACAGAACAGTAATACATCCGGATTATAATGGGTTAGGATTGGGAATTATGTTAATCAATAAAACGTCCGAATTTTTAATAAAATCACGGAAATTTATTAAGATAATGGCAAAATTTTCATCTGTACCTATCTACAAATCAATGATTAAGCAAAAAGAATGGGTATATTTGAAATCAATGAGAATGATGAAAGAAATGCCCATGAGCGGAAATATGCACAGACGCGAAGGATATAGAGAAAAAGGAGTAAAAACGTATCATTTTCAATACGTTGGAAATAAATAAAATTACACAGTCATAAAAAAGCCAACAAACGATATTATTGAAAAGGCAGTTATCAAAGCTTTTGGAAACCTAACGGTTGCTTCAAAGTCATTAAGTTGTACCAGGAAAACACTTTATTCGTGGATAGATGCCGCACCCGAATTATCTGATTGTGTGCAGGAAGGCCGAAACGGGATTTTGGATATGGCTGAAAACAAATTAGCAAGCAAAGTAAACGATGGCGACACTACCGCAATAATCTTCACACTCAAAACCATAGGCCGCGAAAGGGGTTACATTGAGCGCAAAGAATGGGATGGAAATTTAAAGATTGATAAAATTGAAGTTGACATTGATTGAAATACACACGACCGCCACGAATAAACGCCTATCCCAAACAACGGGAATTCATTGATGATAATTCCAGGTATGTAATCGTTGAAGCCACTACAAAGGCGGGCAAGTCAGTTGGAATGCTGATATGGCTACTTGAACAGGCTTTACACGGAGAAGAAGGGCAGAACTTTTGGTGGATAGCACCAGTTAGCAGCCAGGCTAAAATAATGTTCAAAAGGCTGAAACGGTTTATAAAGACCAAGCCTTTTTTTTCCACTAACGAAAGCGATTTATTTATAAAGTTAGGTAACGGGGCTGTTATTTGGTTTAAGTCAGCCGACAAGCCCGACAGCCTTTACGGTGACGATGTTCATGCAGCAGTTTTAGATGAGTTTACGAGGATGAAGGAGGACGCCTGGTTTGCCATCCGGTCCACAGTAACAGCCACGAAAGGAAAGATTAGGTTTATTGGAAATGTCAAGGGAGTTAATAATTGGGGTTACATGTTAGCGCGAATGGCTGAAAAAGGCCGTGAAGATTGGAAGTATTACAAGATAACAGCACAGGACGCTATCGATGCCAATGTTTTAACCGAAGCCGAAATACAAGATGCCCGTGATGTTCTACCGCATGACGTTTTTTTAGAATTGTACTTTGCCATTCCCAACCAAAGCAAAAGTGATAGGTTTTGTTTTAGTTTTGAGAAGAAACGCCACGTTGGACAAACCAACGAAATGGCAGGGTACTACTACCTTTCCTTTGATTTTAATTACAATCCTATTTGCTGTTCAATCTTCCAACACGATCACCAGGTAATTCAATGCCTGGAAACAATCAAGCTACCAAACAGCGACATTTATAAGTTGTGTGACGTGATTTTAAATAAATACCCCGGGAAGCCTTTTATAGTAAACGGGGATTATTCAGGCGTTGCCAAATTAGGAATAGTACAGGATAACGTTAATTACTACCAAATCATTCAATCTAAATTAGAACTAAGAAACACAGCTATTCAGATAGTTCCAAATCCGTCATTAGCTGAAAATCAAGTGTTGGTTAATGGCATATTGGAACACAAAACCGTAATCTTAGACGAACACAAAGCACAGGATTTAATCTATGACTGCGAAAACGTCAGCATGTCCAATGAAAAGAAGATTATCAAAACCGACCGAAGCGACCCAACACAACAGGCCGATGCGCTTGATACATTCAGGTACTTTTTAAACAAGAATTTTAGCGGTTGGCAAGGGCAACAATTACGGGCAGCATAAAAAGTGTTTTTAGTAATAGATAGTTATTATATTAGTATATTTGCCGAGTGGACAACGTAATAATAATCAGCCAGGAAAAACAAGAAATTGAAGAGCAATATTCAGAAGCATGGAGTGCATTGACTATTTTATGCAAAAACTATCCTCAATTCAAGTATGGGTATTTATGCAGGCGAAAATTTCCCTTTAATTACAAGGGGTGGAACTTTCAGAAACTTCACATAAACAGATAAAAAAATCTTTGGCGAAAATGACCGAATTACTAATATTATTAGTTCTAAATAGTCTTTTTTGTGTTGGACTTTATGCCGCGACAAGGGAAGAAAAGATTTTACAATTCATTCCAAGCCTAACGAAAAAAATGCCTTATTGGTTTCAAGATATTACAACTGAATGTCTTACTTGTTTATCCACCATTTACGGCATGATCTTTTTCATAGGGTATTATGATTTAACGAATGAAATTATGCTGATATATCCTTGTTATTGGATGGCATTGGCAGGACTGAACACTATTTTAGGCAGTTGCACGAAGTTCTAACAAATCGAAGCTGGTATGTCTATCACAAATGCGGATGCGGTGGAGGAAGGAAAACCTACAAGCACCCAACACACCCGAACTATGAAATTAAAGTCTATGCGAGAGGGTTTTTCACGGTTATTAAAAGCGGTATTGACCAACGAGCAGCCGGGCCGCTCAAAGACCGATTACGCGAAATTATGGGATAGTGACTATGTCATTGAAAAAGGTCCTGAAATTTTAGGCGTTCAATATTACTACCATAAGGACGTAATGCAAACACCATGTCAGCGGTATTTGTATTTATCCAACTATCTTCAAGAATATGAAATGCGGTTTGACCGCGAATATCTTTTACAAGAAATTGAAGCCAGGGAAACGGCAGAAAAAGAAATTGAGGATTTATTTACAGTAAAGTCGGGCGGGATTAATTTAGCCAAAGTATTAAAGAAGATTGAAGGATTAAGAAAGCTGACATTACAGGCAAAGGAGCGATTAGAATTAATAATTGAACCCGATGTAATTTATAAAATCGCTTCAGTAGTGTTATTTGATATACATGAAAATCCTGGTTTCTACGATGCCAAACACGGAATTGAAAAAGTACAAAAGTGGCGCGATGGTAATGTGACCGATTTTTTTTTAACTATGCCTTTGCAGAAGTTATTAAATTTGAGAAATTTATCGCAGGAAGATTTAAAGACTTATTTGAAAGTGGCAGGGGAAGTGAAAAAGGAGCATTTGGCGAACATTTTTACCATGTTATCCAGCAGTCAGACGAAAGAAGATTTAATACATTCCTAACGATTGGCGACTTAGTGTCGCAATACAAGTCAGTTGAACGGCTAACAATTTTTGAATACTACTTAGCCCTCGAAGAATTAGACAGGCGAAACCGCAAACATGGGACTTGAAAGAATTGTTATAGAAGTTTCGGGCGACCCGAAAAAGCTAAAATCCACCATTTCCGAACTACAAAAGATTGGGATTATTGATGAAAAGAATTCAAAGACTTTTATAAAAAATAACGATAAATTCAAAAAAGGTGTAAAGCAAAGCACGGATAAGCTGAAGGGAATGACCAATGTCCTGGGAGCAGTTGGTGTTGGTCTAACTGCGGCATTTGCAGCCCAAAAACTTCAGCAAGCGTTTAAATTCATTCTTGACAGTACAAAGAACTTCGAGGCACAAATGGCAAGAGTGAAAGCCATTACAGGAGCAACAGGAGCAGAGTTTAGGAAGTTAGCCGATGATGCTAAAAGATTGGGCGCAAGCACCAAATTCACCGCCACACAGGTTGGACAACTTCAGGAAGCATATGGAAAGTTAGGATTTAGCACACAAGAAATTCTAAATGCAAGTGAAGCGACCTTACAATTAGCCACAGCAACGGGGGAAGGTTTGGCAGCATCGGCAGAAGTAGCGGGTTCAACATTACGGGCATTTGGATTAGATGCCAGTGAAACTCAAAGGGTTGTTGATGTTATGGCTAAGTCCTTCACATCTTCAGCCTTAGACCTGGAAAGTTTCAGGGAAAGTATGAAGCTGGTTGCACCTATTGCCAAAGCCGCCAACATTCCAATTGAAACGACAACGGCACTACTCGGAAAGTTAGCCGACAGCGGATTAAAGGGTTCATTAGCAGGAACAAGCCTAAAAAATCTACTTTCTAAACTTGCCGATGCCAATAGCGACCTTTCAAAAGAATTAGGCTTTTCAGTTAAAAACACTTCCGACCTATTTGCAGCATTCAGGCAATTAAAAAGTGGGAATATTGACCTAACGAAAGCGACCGAACTAACAGACGAGCGAAGCAAGGCGGCATTCCTTACCTTATTAAATGGCGTTGATAGTGTGGAACAGTTAGAAACGGCATTAAATGGAGCAACGGGCGCAGCCGAAGAAATGGCGGATATAGTCCAAAACACTTTACAAGGTGATATTGACAGTATGAACTCTGCAATGGAAGCCCTTGCAATTACCATAGGCGAAGGGGATAATAGTGTAAACGCAGCATTTAGGGGATTGACACAGGCTATAACCACAAATGTCAGAACATTAGCCAACGCAATTACTACCAGTCAAGGGTTTGGAAAGACCATGAAGAACTTGTTCGGTTTAATGAATTCAAATGTTAATCCAGCATTTGCCGCACACTTTGACGCTCAATTGAGGGCAGAAATTGGAATAAAAAAGACCGAACAGGCGATTAAGGACATTGAAGAAGCCCTTGAAAACGCTACCAGCGATTGGGATGAACACGCTATTACTGTTAAAACAGCGTCAATAAAATATTTTGAACTACAAAAGTTGGCAAAAGAAGTGCCACCAACATTTGAAGAGTTGAAAAATCGATTAGGCGAAGTGAAAAAGGAAATGTTGCAACAAGCATTAGCAGGAGATATTTCCAAAAAATCATTACAGGAATTTAAGGATATTACCGAGCAATTAGAGGCAGCACAAAACAAGCTAAAAAGAGCATTAGGCGGAGTGACGGGTATTATAAAACGGTTTAAAGCGGGAAAAAAAGCCAAAATAATTGACCCAAAAGAAGTAAAAAGCGATGCAGAAGAAACTGAAGAAGTAATGCAAGATCATTCTGACGCGTTGATTAAAATCAAAGAAGATGAAGCCAAAAGATTAGAGGCTATAAGAATAGCCGAAGCCGAAGAATACGCAAGGCAACTAGAATCAATACGTGAAGGTAGCCAGCAATTTTTCATAGATTTAGGAAACATTGCATTTGACATGAACCGTCAAAATTTGGATAAGCAGATGATGGATTTAGAGGAGCAAAAACGATTTGAACTTCAAATGGCTGGTGATAATGCAAAAGCAAGGGAAAACATAGAAAAGAAGTTTGCAGATGAGGAATTAAAAATAAGGAGAAAACAAGCTGCAAACGACAAAAACCAGGCGGTTTTCAATGCAGCACTTTCGACATTTGTTGCAGCCACAAAAGCACTTGAAGCCGGGGGCATTTCCGGACCAATATTAGCGGCATTAATCACAGCACTTGGAATAGCGCAGCAGATTAAAATAGCCAACACACCGCTTCCCAAATTTGAAAAAGGTGGATTTATTGATGGTCAGTTACATAGTCAGGGCGGAACAGTAGTTGAGGCAGAACGGGATGAATTTATAGTAAATCGAATTGCCGCCAAAAGAAACAAAGAACTTTTACAGGATTTGAATAGCGGGAAGATTATTGCCTACAACCGACCAAAGAACATTGCCGGGACGTTTGCGGATAATGTGGCAGCGTCATTATCCTTTAATGACCAAAACCTTTTACGAGCGATTAAAACAGCGTCAAGAAAAGAAGTTGAGGCGTTTTACCAGGTTGCAGATGCGATTAAAGACCGACCAAACCCGCGAAGAATTTAATGTTTCAATTCCTTTTAGATAGTACAGTTGTTGACGACCCGATAGGATGGGATAAATTCGCGGAAACGCTGGAATTTGACGATGATTTAAAAGGCGTTCTTCCAAAGTATAACAGCAAGCTAACATTCTTCGGAAACGGGTACACTTATTTAAGAGGCCAATATGACCTTTTCGGCTATTGCCATAAGGTTGCCTTGGATATTAAAGAAGATTGCGGTAATGGCTTTATAACAATATTTCAGGGCTTTATTTTTATTAGTGATATTAAGTTTACTATTAAGGAAAGATGTTTGGCAGAATGTAGTATTGAAGATTTATCTTTTTCAGCCAGGATTAATAACAATAAATCCACGGAGGCGGGAATTGATGTTGGACGATCAAAAAATAATATTGCTATAACTTCCGCACCCACAATAACGGTAAATTTTCGCGATCCAATTACATTGGCTACAACCAGGGCAGTTAGTTGTTGGGATATTCAGGAAGTTTTCAGGTTTATGATTGAGTTTATGACTGATGGAACAGTCGGATTTACTTCTAATTTCCTAACTAATTTGCCAACTACTGAAAGAATTGCACTAACTAACGGGGTGAATATTAGAACAGGTGGAAGCCCTGCACCTATTATAAAATTCAAGGAATTATTCAAGGAATTCCACAAAAAATATAATACTTATTTTTCAGTTGAACAGCAAACAACTGGACCAGTATTTAGATTAGAACAAAGAAGCTATTTTACAGATGCAACAAATTCGGCAAGCATTGTAAATATTAAGGAAATATCTCATTTATTTGATAGCGAATTGCTTTATTCTACCGTGAAGTTGGGTAGCGAGGATACCCAAGAAATTAATGCACCAAACACTAACATTCCACAAGTTAGATTTTTGACTTTTTTAGATGAAACCTTTAATATTCAAGGAGATTGCAATATAGACCGGGAATTAGACCTGAATAGCGATTGGCAAATAGATACCAACGTAATTGAACACGCTTTAAACAATGTTGACGACACATACGATAATGATTTTTTCTTAATACAATATGAACAAGGCAGCCCGAACCAAACCAATAACTTGGATTATTTGGGGCTAAGTCCTGCCATTAATGGATTTAACAACCAATTAAGAAATAGTAATGTATCAGAAAGGTTTAATCTTCAAGGGGCAATTGCCTTATTTTTAGGTGATGGAAATGATGAATTTGATGCAAAAAGTGTTGGACTTCAGGGTTTAAGTCAGATCGCACCATCTCCATTAGTGCCAGTACAATTTGAAAATGAAATTACTGACCCAAATGGAAACTACTGTATTTCAAGCGAGATTTGTTCTCACCCTAATTGGACTTATGAAGCGCCACAAACGGGAGTTTATGCCTTTGCAACTACTTTAAAGGTTCAGACTTTCGACAATGCATTTGTGGGCGTTAGAATTTTTGAACTTGACATAATAAGACGGACAAGTGGCGGGGCGTTAATAGAAACATTTTCTATTCCTGTTCCTATTCAAGGAACAGCAACGTATTCAATTTCTAATAACGCCACTATCAATATGAATGCCACCGATTACATCGAAATCAGCGCAAACATAGTTGGCGGATTAAGGGTTAAAGATATCCACATTTTAGAAGGTAGTGAATTTAGTTGTGTTGAAACCACAACAGGCGGTGGAGTTTATCAACCGAAACATCCTGAAAATTACTTTACAAGCCTTTACGAATTCAACCAACCAATATCAAGGGAAAAATGGAATGCAATTAAGAATAATCTATCCCAAAATATTAATTTTGACGGAAGGAAAGGATGGATTAATTCAGTAGTACACACTTTGGAAACAAAAGAAACCAGTTTTAAACTTTTAAGTGATGGCTGAAATTATACCATATCAGCCCGTAGAGTTTAATGGAAGTCGGGATGCTTGCTTGCATGGGCAAATCAAGCCCTTAAAAGTAAATACAGGCGATATAACGCAGTTCCAATTCAAAGTTGACCCCTGCGGTGATAGCTTTAATTTTGCGGGCATTCCTCAACAAAATGGTGGTAATTGGGTTCAAACAGGTGATAAATATTGCCACACACCAGGAGTAAGCGGAAACCTTAGATTTCTACCGACATTGGTTCAGGGCGTCTCAATTCGTTTCCAGTTTACAGTTAGCGACATGACCGAAGGCGAAATAGATATTAGCCTTAATTTTATTCCTTCTTTAAGTTTTACCGTAACACAAAATGGTTCTTATGAATTTTGGTACACACCAACTTCTACAAGTGTTCATTCATGGTTTTTAGAAGTTGATAGCGCATTTGATGGCTGTATTGTGGACCCGTCAATGATAGCTATTGACAATAGGTTTAGAGTGTTTATTTGTGATGATGAACAGAACTTAATAACAGAACTTGATAACACAAGTCCAGCGTTTAACTTCACAAGAAATTTTTTTACTGTTACAATAGATTGGGATTTGTATATTTCAACGCCTGGTTGCTATGTTATTACAGTTCTTGATCCTTGCATTAATACTTGCAGTCAAAATAGAATAATTGGGCAAGGCTTTTTTGATATTAATAACTGGATTTTGTCAGACGGACCACTAAGAACGTGGCAAGTGGCAAACGGAACGGCAGGGTTTAAAGCGACAGGAGTAGGAATAGCCGAGTTAATCAGCCACCAAAGTCTATGCGCTGGGAAGACTTATGAAATCACCTATACGTTGGCTAATATGCTGAATAACACCTTTCAGTTAAATGTAGGGGGAACTTTGGGTGTTTTAAGAAGCACCAACGGCACATTCACCGAAACAATCACGGCAGGAGGAAGCGCAGCATTTAGGCTAATTGGTGACAGCCCGTTAATTGGTTCAGATTTTGACCTTACTAATTTGACATTTGAGGCAATTGCAGCGGATACCGTTCCTGACTATGTTTCCAACCTTTTTGACTACGGAACACACAGTTGCAGCCATCTAATAAACGCGACAAATAATGAGGATGCGTTCGGAATGGGGTTTTATGACACGGGATTTAATCCGAGGGTTCGAGTTGAAAGTAAAATCTTTCCACACACCACAGACCAGGAGCGATTGACACACCAAGACAGCAAAGGGAAAAAATTTGTAGTATGGGGAAATACTAATTGGATTGAACTTTTAAGGATAATAAACGAAACACCGCACGTTTTCAAATTCCTATCTTTGCTACCACTATTCAATCATTGGTACATAGGCAATAAAGAATATTTTGTAAATGACGATGAATTCCCCGAGATTAGCTGGAACAAGTTTAGGAATTTAGGTTCTATTGACTTGGAAATCAGACTTAAAGAGGAATTAATAAAGCAACAGGATTGCACCGAGCAGGAAACAAGTGGTATCATCGGAACAGATCAGGAATTAGAAGAACAATCAAGTGGTTTGCCTGTATTTACAACTTTATCCGAACAAATAGCAGTAAAAATAGAATAATGCCAACAATTTTTGATTTTCCACCTTTTACGGGTGACATACAAGATACTGATAAGTTCCATATTGGTGACGACAGCGACCAGTTAGATAAAAAGGTTGATGCAGATGAAGTAATACGGTTTATAAAAGGGACAGGAGCGCAAAGCACCAAGCAAATTGACGGAGGCGGGACAGCATCCAGTAATTATGATTTTGCAGTAGGCCAGGGCACAACGGCAAGCGGGGGAAATTCTGTTGCCAGTAGTTTAAATTCGGTTTCAAGCGGATCAAATTCTTTTGCTCATGGAAATGTAGCAACAGCGTCAGCCGTTCATAGTTGGGCGTCAGGACTACGGGCATTAGCGGCAAGATACGGAGAATGGGCGCGAAGTTCTTTTAGATTTACTTCAAATGGTGACGCACAAATCATGATGTTTCATCTGACAAATCAAACGGCAGTAGTTGGGCCGACACCGCTATTTTTGGACGGGACAGGTTCAACACAGGGAATAACACTTAGCGACAATTCCGTTGTTTGTATTCAAGCATTAGTTTGTGGAAGAAATATAGCAGCGTCAGAAGTAGCAGGGTATAGATTAACTGGTTGCATTAAACGAGATGTTGGAGCAGCCACCATAGCAATAGTAGGAGCGATTAACAAGCAAGTTTTAGGTGAAGATGTTGCAGCCTGGGACGCAAACATGGGAGTTGATGCTTTTTCGGGATCAGCGGGAATATCGGTAACAGGTGAAGCAGGAAAAACAATTAATTGGAGCGCAAAAATTGACATGACACATATTAATATCTAAAAATGGAAGCATTAAAAAGACAATTTACAACCGCTTTATTTGTTGCAGGTGGTTTGGCAGGTGGAGCAACAACCCGAATGTTTATTGAAACAGGAACAAAACGGCTAAAAATCAACTTGCGATATTCAGCCGATGCGGGAAACTGCCAGTTTTCATTCAATGAAAATGCAACAATAGGAGCAGGTGGAACAACACCACCATCGACCAGGTTTAATCTTGAAGTTGGGGATACGGCTGATTTTACATTGACACAAGATGCAGCAGTAACAGCAGCAGGAACAGCCGTTGTTCAAGCACTTTCTCTTGGAGCGCAAGCGACAATTCAATGGGTACAAAAGCCTTTTATGTTAGCACCGAACACAACGTATCAATTAATCATTCAGAACTTCACAGGTGGAGCGTTAAACCCGTCTATTGACGTTCTGATAACGCAAGACGCTTGAAAGGAATTTTAATACTTGCACTTGGATATCCGCAATATGGACGGATGGCGGCAGCATTGGCGCAGTCTATCCGTTGGCATTCGGACATTCCTATTGCCTTAGCTTATGCTGATGGTGGTTTACCAAGTAATACAAAGGCATTTGATAAACTGATTGAAATTCCCAAAGAATATTGGTATACGTGGCACGCTGAATATTTCAGGCCGAAAGTATGGTTGGATAAGTTAACACCGTTTAAAGAAACTTTGTATTTAGACGCTGATATAATTTGGTTACCACATAAAGAAGCTAATATCAATATCCTTTTGGAAGAACTGAAAGACGTTGATTTTGCTATGCCGTATCGTTCTAAATCAAGCCTAACAGCTGATGGTTCTGACTGGTGTGACCTTAAAGAACTAAAACACAAGTATAAATTCAAAAACGAAACCTACTATAATGTTTCAAGCGAATTGATTTGGTTCAAAAAAGGCGAAATAATAAGGGAAGCGCGAAAGCATTATGACAGTTTAAAAGTCACTTTAAAATATCACGTTGGAAATTGTGTCCCTGACGAATTACCTTATTCCATAGCCTTAATGAAGAAAGAACAAAAGCCGAATGAGTTTACAGATTGGCGGCCTGTTTATTGGGAAAACGTAGAAAAGAAACACCCAACACCAGGCCAAAAACTTCCTTTTTTCGCATTTTCAATGGGAGGCGGAAGAACCCAAAAGCACCAAAGGCGATATTATGAAAGCATGGCAAGACTTTATAATAAGCAAAACCCGATTTCGTGGATTGATAAGGCGGTATTTGCGCCTGAAAGAACGGTATAATGGAAGTCACAGTAAACAGCATTTCGCCCTATTTTAATGGGCAATTAACACACCCGGCTTATTCTGAAGCCGTTGATAAGATGGAACACCTATTGTTTCATTTTGATGGTCACAAAATCCTTGAAGAAAGCGGGCAAAAGCGGTTGAATAAATACTTTAATCGGCTGATTTTAGAAACGCGACCAGGCGAAACCGAAAAAATCAAGAACTACCGAAAACATATTTACGTTGACGAAACAACCATTATCCCGAAGAAGGTTCTAAATACGTTAAAGAAAATCCCAAAGGCTAACGATTGGTCAATTTCTTACAAACAAAGCGAAGTCCCTGCGGTTATTGGAGCAAATGACACCTTAGAAAAATACACAACTGAAAAATACCCTGTATTTGGCAGTTTAACTAATTGGGTTTTTGACTTCTTTTTAAGAAAGATATTAATTGACCCGAATGGATTGTGTTATGTTTTACCCGAGTTTAATGTTGAAGCAAACCAGTTTTTGAAACCTACTGCAAGGTATGTAAATAGTTCAGACCTGTTAGAATACAAGGCCGATGAATTGGTTATTATTAAGGGGATGGAATTGTTCAGCAACGGTCAAAAGACGTGGGTTGACAAGGTTTTGAAGATTATCACAAGAAACAACGGAAGGATTGAACTTTGGACAGCGACACCAGTAAAGGTAGAACCCTATTTTGTTTTGAATTTTGAACGCGATTTAGGAATTGAGGAATTTCCAGCATGGCGAGTAGGCGGTGAAAGTGTTGAAATGATAAAGGAAACGCCCATTTATAATTCTTTCGTTCATGAAATGTTGCCACCATTGGACAAGGCAGCAAGGGAAACCAACGACTTAGACAGTAGCGTTATTCTTCACTTATTTCCATCCATGTATTATATCGGTGGGCAGTCGTGTAATTCTTGCCAGGGAACAGGTCAAATTCCAAAGGATGGCGGGATGGTGGTTTGTGGTCAATGTAAAGGCGGAGGCCAAATGTTGCATTCACCCTATACAGATATAGAAGTTCAGAAAGCTAAAATCGGTGAACAGCAAGTGCCAACACCACCAGCAGGATATATCGAAAAGGACGTTGACCCGCTTAAACTACAAGACGAGCGTATTGATAAGCACTATTTTAAAGCCTTGTCAGCGGTTAATATGGAATTCCTTGCCGAAACACCATTGAACCAAAGTGGTAAGGCTAAGGAAGTAGATAAGGAAGAACTGAATACGTTTGTTTATGATGTAGCCAAACACACGGTAAACACCGAAAAGAAAATCACAGGATTGATTAATGAATATAGATATTCGGTAATTGTTCCAAACCAGGAAACCAGGGATAAGATGTTGCCGACTTTTAATTATCCACAGGATTTTTCTATTTTAACCAGCAACCAAAGATTGAGCGAAGTAAGCAAAGCCCGTGAAGCAAAGGTTGACCCTGCAATAATAGCAGAACAGGAAAAGGACTATGCGAATAGTCAGTTTAAAACACAACCAATAGCAAAGGGAAAAGTCACAGCCATAATTAATATAAACCCATTTCCAGGCAGAGGAAGTGAGGAAATTGATAACGGTTTACTTGCGGGTACAATTACTAAAAAAGACGCTGTAATTTCAACTTATGTAAGTGATTTTGTGGAACAGGCAATAAGCAAAAATTCAGACTTTATCAATTTCGACCTGGACAAGCAAAAGGAGATTATTTCTACAATGGCTGATGCTAAAATATTAGAGTTAAATGCCGCTAATAACCGACCTACTGAATGAAATTGATAACGCTGTTATTGATTTTGAAAAGGTTTTACCAGGAATAGAAAAGGAAGTTGCCGGGGAAATCAATGCCCTTCTTAGCCAGTTAGACACCCGAAATGGTATTTTAAAACCCACAGTAAAGAATTTACGGGCAGTTCAAAGGTTAAAGGATAAGATATACCAAGCGGTAATAAATAAGTCCTACACAGCCAACGTAACAGGCTTGATTAATAGCTATTCCACTATTTCAGGCATTCAGGATAGGTACTTTTCTACCTTATCTACCACATTCACTAAGTCAGCCGTATTAAATGAAGTCAGTAAGATTGCCAGGATAAACACTTTTGAAAGTTTAACGGGTGCGGGAATTCAAAGCGAATTAGTTGAACAAGTTTTGGACAAAGCCCTTAATAATGTAAAAAGTGCCAGCAGTTACGCTAATTTGAGGGATGAAATTGATTTCTTTATTCGTGGAAGCAAAGACATTCCCGGCAAGATGCGTGCATATTCGGGACTAATAGTTAGGGATAGTATTAACCAGTTTTCAGCGTCTTATTCGGAAACGGTTGCCGCTGATTTAGGTTTAAAGTGGTTTCAATATGTCGGGACAAAGGTTGCCGATAGCCGGGAATGGTGCGTTGCAATGGTCAAAAAAAGGTGGGTGCATGAAAGTGAATTACCTAAGTTAGTAAAAGGAACGGTAAACGGTAAACGAGTACCGATTTATGACAGGACCGGACTACCGCAGGGCATGATAGCCGGCACAAATGCTAAGAATGTTAAAATAAGGCGAGGCGGTTGGAATTGTATGCACCAGTTAATTCCCGTTAGCGAAAAGTTAGTACCACAAAGCGCAAAAGATAAGATAAAATAGTAGTTTTGTAATTCTTCATGGCAAGTGTTTTAGGGCGGAGTTTGGTTGCTTCGCCCTTTTTTTGTCTAAAACACTAAAAAAAAGCAAAATATAGGGGCGTATATTGGGATGATATGGATAGTATTTTTACTAACGAAACAGGCCTCTATACAAAACTATAAACCTGGTTTGCACCATTTAACTGATTTGACCGCCTGCGTTTGTGGGCGGTCATTTTTTTTGTGCAGTTCGTAAATGGTTTGACTTAAATTAATCGGGTATTGCTTCATCCATCCTTGTTTGTGGCTAATTACATACATAGGCGACTTGTTTATTTGAGCAAACAAACCGACCCAAATATCCGCCATATTTTTAATAGGCAAATCGGACGGTTTTAACGGGTTATGCCTTGTATCGAATAACATTACACCAGTTCCAAGAATATGCACTTGTAGCGTCTTTAAAACGTCATGTAAACAATGGTAAATAGTTCGGGACGTATAATAGTTTCTAACTGGTGTTTGAATATCGCAACCATGAACACCGACTAAGGATTTTCTATTCTTGTTTAATCTTATTAGAAGCCTTTTAATACAATTTTCAGGGTAAATTAAATCGTCATCACAGGAAAAATACAAGCCTTTGACCTGGTCCACAAATCGGAATTTGCCAACGTCACCGTATTCGCCACGCTGAAAGGACCAGTTTATTTTCTTATCCTCAAAAGGCTTTTCTTTCCAACCAGTTAGGCAAATGTTGAATTCATCCACTTGGTAATAAAGACTATTAATAGCGGTTTCCATTGCCTTTGCCCGAGGGCGCAAAGCAGCCATTCCCGCTATGATGGTTTCCATACGTGAGTTTCTGTATGATTTAAAGTGATTGGCAGTTTTTGGTAGTCAGGCAACATGAATGAAACGGTTGCTGTTTCGTCTGTTTCAACTGACACCACCGGCCTAAAAATGTTTACAATATCCTTACAACCATCTAATGCATCCAATTCGCAGCCCTCAACGTCAATTTTAATATAATCTATTTGTTCGTCAATAACATTATCTAATTCACAGCAAACCACAGCCTGACCAACATTGGAAAACTCCACCATGCCACAGTTGTTTTCATCTTTTAATATCACATTCTTTATATCATTTTCACAATATGCCGCCACGTTCAACGGCAGTATGTTAGCACAACTATTCAGGTGAATATTTTCTACCAATTCCACGAAGTTTTTCAAATATGGTTCAATGGCATAGACCCTGTTAGCTTGCATGACCTTTGAAAAGAAAATAGAATGGTTGCCCACGTTTGCGCCAATGTCCAAAATATTCATTCCTTGGGGAAGGTTATTGTAGCACCAAGTTAATAGTTGGTTGCGGCCTGTTTCATAAAAATTGCCCGACAACCAACATTTTTGGATGTGGTCCTGTTCGTTAGTAACGTTAAAATGTGCGGGAATTCCTTTAAATTTTACTTTGTTCATAATACTGCAATGGTTGGGTTTTTCTTTCTTGCTTCAGGGTTCATTTGTGATGCTGATGGTTCTTTAAAGAAAACAAGTGATTTATCTACATGGTAAAGGCCGAATTCATTTAGCCGCATTGTCATATTTTGACCAACGCCCGAACCGTAAAGTGGGTTTCGTTTCCAACGGTTTAAGCTGATGCTATCCACATAATATTCCAACTTTTCAAACAGCCTTAAATCACAAATAAAACACCCGTCGATCCATCCTGTTAGATAAAAATTAAACTTATTGACTTTTATTGGAATAGGGTTTTGCCCGTTCCAGTTAGGCGAATTGTAGTTTTTAAGAAGCAGGATATTCAAAGCGATTGCCCGATGCTTAATTGCTTGCCAGTGTTTAAATGCCTCGTCTAAAAAGTTGGGAACTACAACCGCATCATCGGGCAACATTATAAACCTTTCATAAGATTTGTCAACCATCTTGAATAAGTTGGTGCAGGTTTTCCAATAAAGTTCTTTGCCGTGATTTCCATGCTGGTAGTTGTATTCGATTTCCAGGAAATTATAAGGCGGAAATATCATTTTGTTGTCGCTGCCATCATCATTAATAGACACTTTCAACGGTTCTGTATCAAGTTGTGCCAGTAGGGCAAGCAATTCAGCCTGACGATTATAGGTGTTTATTAGTATTTGGGTCATAACGGGTTTGTAATATGTTTCATGTCTTGATGGCCTATGCTGGAAACGTCACCAATATGGCGGCAAATGGACGGTTTATGGTACATGGTTGGAATTCCTATTTCTTTAAACGTGGTACACACAATAGCATCCACCTGTTCATTCTTTGAATAGTTTAAAAGATGATCCGTGTACATTGGATGCTCAATAAGTTGTTCGGCTGATTTTCGTGGAAATAGCAAAGCACAAGCACCAACGGAATTCCATCCATTGTTATAATGCTGCCAACCGTCTTTTTTCAACTTAGGTTTATAAAATACAGGTGTGTAAAATGAATAAAAGCCTATGTACTTCAATGGTTCTAACTTGTTTACTAAATACGAACTTGTGAATTCAATGTCATCTTGAAGAACACACACAAAAGGGGCATTAGAAGCAGAAAGCAAATAGCGTAAAGCAAAATCCCAATTATGTAAACACCCTTTTTTTTTGTCGTGGGTTATAGTTTTATCCTTTGGCGTTGGATGGCTTCCAGGTTCGGCAATAACAGTACAGTTCATTAACGAAATCGGCAAAGCCTTTAAAAGCCCGTCAATATAGTTTTCCGTACGTGGAGCAGTTGTTATAGCGGTTGCTATTTGCACTTTCTTACCTTAGTAATTAGTAAATCAATCACCCGCGAAAGCCCGAAATGAACGTCTTTTTCCTGTATCATTTCGGCCTGTGTCTTGCGAATATACTCGATATTGTCAGGCGATGGATGGTAGCGAATACCGTTTTTTGTTGTGGACATAGTAGGGGCAAAAGTAACAAAAGGGGCAAGAAATACAAAAAACAGAACCAAAAGTTATCATGTAGTTTTAACTTTGTGCCATGCAAGAACTGATTAAAATTACATTCAAAGACGGAAATGAAGTAATAGTACCAAAGGCAGCAGAGCCAGGGCATAGAAAAGTTCACCCTGAAAAGATTGCAACCATTCAACCGCATGGTGAAGCTTCCGCAAATGCAGCCCAAAAGGAACGGCAGATAGGCGAAATGATCGCCCAAAAGCAAAAGGAAATTGAAAAGCGATTGAAAAAGGAAAGCAGCGGGGATATTACTGAAAACAGCACAAAGTCAGAAATCGCACAAGCACTCACCGACAAAGGATTAAAATTTAATCCAAACCACCGAAAATTAGATTTATTCAATATTTATGTTAGCAGCACAACTGATAAACAACCTATTTGAGCAGGCAGGGATAACAGATCAAAAGGAAATTCAGGACAAATTAGCGCAAGTAAAGGACTTCGCTACAATGGAAGTTGAGGACGACTTAGCTAATAGACTAATCGGAAAAGACCGAATGTCGGTTGATGCCGCTAAGAATAACGGGGATTTAAAAAGCTATTTCACGGCACTTGCTTTAAACGGTGTTGATGCCGAAGTAAACAACGCCATCACAACGTATGGCCTGAATGCAGATGATTTTAAAGACGAAAAATCAAGCTATAAGAAAATTACCCTTGCATTGCAAAAAGCACAGGAAAAGTTAAAGACGGATTTAGGCAAAGGGAAAACGGATAACAAGGAACTGGTAGATAAAATCAACAGCCTTACCGCTGATTTAGCCACAAAGGAAACAGCGCACCAAAGCCAGGTAAATGAAATAAACGCAAGCCACACAACTACGTTGAACAAAATGCAAATTGATAACCTGTTACGTGGTTACAAGTATGCACACGAAATGGATATTGAGGACAATGTTTTAATTGCTTCAAATAAGGTACACTCCGAGTTAGCCTCGAAAGGGCTGAAATATACAAACGAAAACGGTAGTTTAACACTACAAAAAGAAGATGGAACAAAATACTTCGATGGTAACAAGGAAATTGATTTAAAAACCTTTACCGACACCGTTTTATCTTCCAGTAAATTATTGGCGACAACTAATCCAAATCCCGCACCAACACCAACACCCGCACCAAGCGGCAACGGAAATAGTAACGGATGGGACACAGTAGCCGCAAAAGCCAACGCAGCCTACGAGGCCGCTAAATAACTTTAATACTATACTATTATGGCAGATGGATTTAGATTGGCGTTGTTACGTCATATCAACATTTTGGCGCAAGAAGCAACGCCACAAACAAAATTAGACCCACAAGGGGCTATTAATTTGCTTCAATCACAAAACAAGCCGGAAGCATTAAGGCTAAACAACCGAGCAGGGCATAAAGACACCATCACGGTGAAATATTTGCCACGAGCAGTTGAGGAACAAGTTGACAGCGCATATTCTTGCGACCAGGTGAATTTAAACACCTACCTTGAACATGACGTTGACGTTACTTTCCGCAGCCAATATGCTTTTCAGATCGATGATGAAACTATTGCACGCTACGAAGATGAAGCGAGCCGAGTTGTTTCAATCGGTAATCCGACAACGGGCGTTCTTGGTGAAATTTTTACCCAAATTCAAACAGGTGCAAACGCTATGATGAATGCAGTTGCTTCCCAATTATGGCCATTAATGACGGCTGCAATAGGTGAAAATATTGTAACTGGATTAGTGGGTGCGAAAGTTGTTAATTTACCTTTGGATAGCACTCAAAATAACTTGGGAGCAGGTGAAACCGAAGTATTGAGCGATTACCGCTTGAATGGTGGAAATGGAAGGCCGCAAATAGTTGGAGATGGTAACATTTTCAAGTATTTTTTGCAGCAAGTCGCCAAGTCACCAAACCAGGCAGGTATCAACACTCGGATTTTCGCAAGTGGAATGGATTTTTACCATGACACCAAAGCAACTACCGAATTAGGTGCAAACCAAGCGATTGTTTACCAACCAAATTCAGTGCAAATCGTTGAATATTTGGAAAATACAGGTTTCAAAGCTGGTGACAAGCCTGACGGTTCAAGTTTCTTTGTTCTTGCCCTTCCAATGGATAGAGGCGATGGCGAAGTTGTTCCCGTTGAATTTGATGTTCAAGTAAGATACAACAGTTGTCCCGAAACTTTGACCGATGCTTATTATGGAACTTCCATATCAGCGGAGAAGGGATGGACGGTGTTTTTGCGCAAACGTGGTGGATTGTTCACTATTCCTGGTGATGCTTACAAGCCACAGGATAGACTAAGAAACAATCGCGGTTCTTTGCGTTACGACTTTACGAATGTGTAAGGGTTGAATTTGAATTTAAAAAGGGGCGGCAACTGGTCGGCCCTTTTTTTTATTTTTGCTTCATGCTAACTTGTTTGAATAATTGGATAGGAGTAAAGGGTTGCACGGACCCGTTACCATTGTCAGGGTTTTACATTAATGACTTGCCAGGCGTTGACCTTAGAAGTATTGACCAAATCGCCAACGATGAACAGGTTGATTTCCAAGGCGTGTTTGATGAAATCCAAAAACGGGCGGTTCAAAGGTTTGACACCGATATAAGGGGAAAATTCGCGGAAAGGTGGAAGATTAAGACATTAACGCAAAGCCTTGCACCAGTTCAGGACGTTGACACCGCTACCACATTTGCACCAGCAGCCGAATATAGGGGGATATTAAAGGAATTCAATAATGCCGATGCTAATGTTGTTTATTCTAATCTTCTTGTTCATTCTATACAGACTGTACAGATTTATTCGCAGAATACGCAGGCAGGAGTAGATGTAAAGGTATTTGACGCTGATTTAGGAACGGAATTATTTACCACCACAGCCACATTAACGGCTGATACGTGGGTTACGGTTCAAGTAAATCAAAGTTTCACGGCTAAAAGGATTTTTATTTGTTATGATGCTACTTTAATTACTTCATATTCACTTAATTACAACCTATTAGAAGACACCTTTTGCAATTGTTCGAGCAGGATAAAGGGCGCGACTTCGGCTATTAGCCCGATTAGTTTAACCACAGGTGAAGAAAGTTATGGTTTAACGGCTGAAATGGCGAGTAAATGTAGTTATGAGGGTTTGGTATGTAATAACAAAGAATGTTTCACACAAGCCCTTCTATACTTGTTAGGAATGGAATTAATGACCGAGCGCATTTATTCTGACCGATTAAACAGATGGACCACTACCGACTTAAAGTCAGCAAAGGAATTAAGAAAGGAATTTCACGCTAAATACAAAGGCGGAATTATAGGGGCTGAAACTGATTTAGAACTAAGTGTTGAGGGTGAATTAGATATTGCCTTAAACGGGCTAAATTTGGATTTGCGGGATTGTTGTTTGCAATGTAATGAGGAAATAATATTTAAGGATGCCCGTCTATAAATCGAATTCAAAAAAGATAATCAACGACCTTACAAAAAAGTTTGAAAAACTTAATAAAACGGAAGTTGATAGGATGGCGCGAATTGGTGCGGTTACATTATTAGGGAATATAGGAAATAGGGTTTTTCAGGATGGTGAAGCAAGTAATGAGGGTTTGATTGGTAGCTATTCAACAAAAGATATTTTAGTAGGGAAAAGTTCTTTTGTCAAAAAATCAACGGCAAATCAATTATTGGGAAGCAAAGCCAAAAGAAGAAAGCTGGAATGGGTAACAAAAAACGGAAAGCGTCTTGCAATTTTGCCGGGTGGATATGCTCAATTAAGGGCATTACAAGGTCGGCAAACGTCAAAGGTTGATTTGCACATGACCGGAAAGTTATTTAATGACTTTGTTGTTTCAGGGAAACGGTCAAGATATTTTTTAGGGTTTCGCTCTGAATATGGTAAGACAATAAGCATAGCACAAGAAACAAGATTTAGCAAACCAATATTCAACACTTCCGACACAGAAAGGAAAGAATTGGTAAACATTTTTGAAAACGGAATAAACACAATGTTCAGATGAACCAGGCGGAAATAGCAACCTTTATTAATACTACTTTGACCGCTGATTTATTAAGTACGTCACGGTTTCAAAAAGGGCAATATAATTCAGTTGCTGAATTAATCCCCAAATCGGATGAAGACGAAACAACCGTACCGATGGTTGTAAGCGACACAGGGCAAGGAACAGAAGTAACAGTAAATGACATTTATCCTATTCAAATCTACCATAGAATTGATGATGTTGAAATAGATAGTAACTTTGAGGAAGGATTTGGAAATAACGAATTAAAGACCGAAACCAGCGATATGTTGATGATTATCATTGGCGACCGCTTGAAGCTACAATTAAATAAAGAAGATGTAATAACCGCGATTGCAACAGCGTTCCCAGGAGTGTGGACGCCAACGGTAAATTACATAACACAAACCAATATCGTGATGGGCGCAATTGATTTAAACACACCCGAAGTCTACAATGGCGAGTATAATTCTATTTCAGAGTTGCCGCCTAATTACTTCATGTGTTCAATAGCTTATCAAATAGTTTCTAAGATTAACAAAAACTGTATTGAATTATGTACTACGTAACTCCGTGTGGACCGATAACACCACCACAATGCGAAGAATGCCCGACCCGCGAAGGCGGAAGGGTGCGAGGAATTGCCTATGTAAAAGATGACTATACTTTCGTTGATATAACTGATCCAGCAGAATGGAACACGGCTATTTTAGCCGGGAACATTTTTATTGTACCTGAAACCAGGGGCAGCGTTGCAGTCAGTCCAGTTGAAACGGAAGGATTTGGCGATACTAAAAATTCAGTTACGGCCTATGATTATGAGATTGCGGGCGTTGACCCTGCCTACACTTTAAATTGTTCTTTTTGGAACAGTATAAAGAAGGCAAACAATTTTAAGATCATTTGGAAAACCGAAACCCGCATCCATTTTTCGGATGCAACGGTTTCCACAGCCGCGACAAATCCGGTTGAAGATGATGTAAGTTCAAATGTACTTTGGGCGTTTAACATTAAATTCAGCCAGGAAGATGCTGTTTGTCCAGTAGTTGGACCAGCAGGAATTTTTGAATGTAACGAGTAATGTCTTTTACTTGCGATACCATCAGCGTTGATTGTGATGAATGCTTTATAATTAGCGTTTCTGAATGTGCAGCCATAAACATTAATCCCGGATTAGTCCCGGCTACTGTTTATTGGCTTCACATTACAGATAAGTTTTTTACTACCTATAAACAGCAGGTTACTATTAATCCTGATGGTTCATTTGATATTGATTTAACCACTTTGACAGGCAAAAACACGAAATATTCAGGAGATTGGCAACTTTTTTTATCAACTGATGAAGCGGGAACTATAATTGTGCCTGTTTCCTTTGGTGGCACACTTTACAACTGCATGATAACACGATTTATTTGACCTAAAAACCACCTAAAAGCATATTTTTTTTACCTTTTCTCAAAAAAATACTTGTTTATAAAAAAAATAGTTGTATGTTTGTGGTGTCAAAACACTTAAAAAATTATTAATTAAAACCAAAAACCATGACAAACACAACCACCACCGACCAAAACACGCTGACAGTTGAAAAAATCCAAGCCTATGCAGAAGCAAAGGGAATTGATTATGAAATTGATTTACCACAATCCTTTGTTAGGTACAATTGGGATAGGGAAGTAATTAACGCAAGCAATTCAATCACAAGGGAAACAACAATGATAGGGATTGAATTTACCCGCGACTGTTATTTTTGGTTTGTAACATATTATGGACAAAATGATAGTGAAGTTTGCTTTGTAGAAAGGTATAACCGAAACAACGGCAAATCTATTACTGCATTTACGACAGGATGGAATGCCGAGCGAAAAATATTAGCTTTCCTAAATGTGCAAGCGGAAAAAGCACAAGCAAGACGCGAAGCAGTAGAAGCAAAAAGCCGTTTCGCTGACTTTGCTGAATGTGGCGAATAAACTCAACCACTTCACCGCCCCCGCCCTGCAACAAAGGCGGGGTTTTGGTGGTAAAATCAATTTATTAATTAAAACCAAAACCATGAACGAAACAAGAATAGGAATTGATAACTTGGTTGACGGAAGCCAGTAAATTTATTTGTTATTTAAAAAAATAGTATATTTGCCAAACAAAACACAACCATGAAAGCAACAGATTTAAAACCAGTAAAAGACAAGTTTTTGAAACTTGCAAATGAGAAGGTTTGGGAACGCGAAGCAGCCTTTTTAGTACAATTAGTTAATGACAGCCCACAACTACAAAAAACGCCATTAATTAGCCGCTTGAAGGCGTTGTACAATGTAGCAGTAACAGGGCTGACATTGAACCCTATACACAAATTCGCCTACCTTTTAACAAGGAACAAGAAAACCGAGCAAGGATGGGTGAATGATTGTTATTTAGAACCAAGTTACCGAGGACTGGTCCACTTAGCTGTAAAAGGTGGAATGACACAAATTTATAGCCATCCTGTTTATGATGGCGATGAATTTGAAATCACTTTGGGTAGTTCAATGGAAGTAACGCACAAGCCCAAATTCAAATCAAAGGAAATATTACAATCTTATGCAATTGCTAAATGGGACACGCACGAGCAAATTGAAGTTTTAACCATTGACGACCTGAACGCTATAATGTCAAAATCGGAAGGCGTTAAAGCAGCATTAAAGGATAAGAGCAAAGAAAAATATGCGGTTTGGCTGAATGAGTGGAAACCGGAAATGGTAAGAAAGGCCGCGATTAAAAGACTTTGTAAATATCTTCCACAGGTCAATGATTACTTGAACCAGGCTATTGATTTAGACAACGAAAATTATAGTTTAGACGCAAGCCCTCAACAGGTAACATTAATTGAGCAACTGTTAGGAACGTCCACACTTGGTGATGAAGCCCGATTTGACCTTGAAGCGCAAATAGAAGGCGGAATAACAGTAAACCAAGCGGGGAAGTACATTAACCACTTGATGGACTTTCAACAGTTACCAGGCACACAAAAAACGCCTACAAGTATGAAAGAAGTAAACGCAGCAGTAAATTATCAACTTGAAAACGAGAAAGCATGACTAATATGACAATTTCAGAATGGATGAAAATTCGTAGTTTAACCTGTCTTGATATGGCTAACAAATTAGGCATAACAACGCAAGCACTAAGGAACAAAACGCGAAGTGGGAAATACTTTATTCACGAGTTAAGAATATTGGAAACCGTTTTAAAAATCGGGTTTAATGACGTTGCTATTTGTATAGAAAATGAAAAACGCAATTTTGCGAAAATCAAACACTTAATAAAAAACCATGTTTAATCATATTACACAATGTTATGAAGACTTTAACTGCGACTATTGCCAAGACACAGGGCAAAATTCGGATAGGACACTATGTGAATGCGATGGCGGAATTGCCAAACCTTATGAAAAAACGGAAGAAGATTACAAGTGGGACAGGGTTGACGAAAGGATTAAAAAATGCATGGGAGAATGAGCATTTAGAACGCCTGGTTGACAATTTAATTAATTACCGTGAAGCCAATTTAAAAAAGCTGAATTATCATTGGGTTTTACAAATTAGTTGGGAAATTGACCGCTTACAAAACCTAATAAAATCGGACTGCAAAACTCGTTACACAACTACTAAAATGAGCAAATTTTGAAATACCTAACGATCCTACTATTTTGTTCCTGCTGTTGTCCGAAGTTCGTAGATGTTGTAAGGCTTAATGACGAATGTGACAAGATTGTTTACACCGATAAGATTGAATATAGGTGTGGTAATTGGGTGACTATCTATGATCGAAAGACAGGCGGAACGCGCAGATTTAATATTAAAAATCATTAAAAACTAAACCATGACTGAAAAAATTACAAAAGCAATTCAGAAATTTTCCGACGAAACTGACAGGATTAATAGAAGATTGTTGGAACTTGAAATAGACCAGGCGATAATAATTGCCAAAGGCGAAGCCTGGAAAGAAGGATTTAGCCGAGCAACTGAGATCGCAAACAAAACCATATCAACTATATTAAAATGAAACGCCAGCACCAACACCCGGAACTAAAAAAGAAAATTGAAGAATTAAGCGTTCACCACAAAATGGGTATCGAATGGTGGTGGGAGTTTAATAATGTTTTAGACAAGGCTTTAACAGGATATAAAAGGGTAATTGAAACGATGAAAATTCCTAATGAGTAACACTAACCCGTCTTTTTTTTCTCTTGGAGTTGGAGTACAGAGTAGTGCTATGTATTTCATGGCATCATTAGGAATGTTCCCGGTAAAACCACAAGCAGCCATCTTCGCTGATCCGGGCCGGGAGAGAAAAGAAACCTACGAGTATTTTGAGTACATGGTACAATGGCAGCAAGAGAATACTGGTATTCCTATTTACAGGCGTAGTCATGGAAACCTGTTTGAGGATATGATGAACAATAGCAACACCACCGGCCACAGGATTGCATCTATACCAGCCTATACTTCTAACGGTGCAGGACAGAAAGAAGGCGCTCTCAGGAGGCAGTGTACGAACGAATACAAGATAATGGTAGTGGATGCTAAGATGAGAGAGTTGTTAGGCCTAAAGCCACGACAACGATGGAAGCCAATTAATGTATGGATAGGAATAACTACAGATGAAGCCATGAGGATGAAAGTTCCCCAAGAGAAGTGGAGAACAATGGTCTATCCCTTTTGTCAGTATGCTTCTTCGGTAGAGACACCATCGAAGAGGCTTATAGACTGGCCACGAGCCATGAGCCGAAACGGAGTAATAACCTGGTTAAAAGAAAACGGATTTAAGATTCCACCAAAGAGCAGTTGTACCTTTTGTCCTTATCACGGAGACTCTACTTGGAAAGACATCAAAAAGAATGACCCAGAAGAATGGAAAGCAATAGTAAAGGTAGATAACCAGATCAGGAACTCCACCAAGAGAGGAATCCAACAACCTATCTTTCTTCACCGGAGTTGTAAGGCGATAAGCGAAGTAGATTTTGGGGAGAACCAGGGAGATCTATTTGATAACTGTGATTCAGGTTATTGTTTTTTGTGATGCCACGAATATCAGACACTTGGGATAACAGCACCGATTGAAGATAGAAAACGATTTGCAGTTAATAGTTTATCTTCTTTTTTATGACTCTTAAAGACTTACAAATAGATCAGTCCATTGAGGACTTGGAGCGGATCACCGCAAAGCTGAAGCATCAGTTAAAAGAAATGACCGAATTAGAAGTTGTAGCATTATCGGTTGAACTGTTAAAAAAAAAGAATGAAAAAAATAGAACTAACACCTACTGAATTTCTTCAGGCTGCATTAATTGGAATGCTTAGATTACTGAAAAATAAATTAAGAGGCAGATTTAATAGTTATGGAAGTGAAAATAATCCTG
>Ga0255047_10000297_pt1 | contig 39644 bp, 74 predicted proteins | sample JV7_2_1_MG_FD_183640 | JGI IMG/M metagenome (GOLD analysis project Ga0255047, IMG submission 183640) | Seawater microbial communities from Jervis Inlet, British Columbia, Canada - JV7_2_1 | ecosystem: Environmental > Aquatic > Marine > Inlet | place: Canada: British Columbia | collected 2016-10-06
CGCAGTTCTACCGATGCGCGCGGGGTGTCCGTTTACCCGGTCTCACGGTCAGCAGGGTTACCCGTACTGGAGCCGCTGTGATGGGATTGGACGACGCCACACGAGTGGCGCCTGTTGTTGTAGGGAAGCGGTGGCTTAGGGCCGCCTGCCGGTATCAACCCAACCCGGCTCAGGCCCAGGGGGCCAGTGATCCCCAATGGGGGATGTCTAGATCCAGCCGTACGACTTGATCTTGTAGTAGCGAGGCAGTGACGCCTCGGCGATGTAGGCTCGAGAACACCGCCGGCCGGCGGTGACCATGGCCACGCAGATGTGAGAGCCGTTCGGGCTCCCGTCCCACACGACCTGGATGCCGAGCGACCGCATCCGGTCGATGCGGTCGCTGTCGTCGAGAAGGAACAGCGGGCTGCGCCCGCCGGGGATGAACAGACGCCAGTCGCTCCACGTCACCTCCCGCTCGGGGGAGATGTAGATCATGTGCCTCCCCACGCACATGTCTCCGCGCCTGCACACGACCTCGTCGTCGAAGGTCTTGTTGTCGAGGGGGAGTGAGTACAGGTCGATGCCGATTCGCTCCCGCACGCGCTTCTCGAAGTTGCCGATGCTCTCAGTCATGATTACCTCCTGACGTGCCACCAGAGAGGGCGGCACGTGAATGGTGTGATTGCTGTCGCTTCTCTTATCCCTCTTCCCCCACCCCAGTTGTCACTCCTTCTGGGCTTTGACCCAGTCGTGGTAGCCCTCGCGGGTGCTGCCATTCTCCACCTCGTACTGCCAGTCACGGACGGGGTGCTCGTCGTCGTCACCCCAGTAGTCCTTGGGCGGCGAGGAGATCTCCAGGTTCTCGATGAAGACGAACTCCCGGTCCGTGATGACGTCGGTCTGGAAGTGCGGTCCCTTCGTTCGAGAGCCCAGCTCAATGATGAGGCTGTCCCGGCCTGGCCGGATGACCAGTTGGGCCACCATCGGCTGGTCCCTGTTCACCTCGTCGAAGACGATGGCGTGGATGGCTCCGTTCTTCATGCGTGCGATCTTGGTGTTCAAGATCACGGCGTCACCTTCTGCGTGGCCGGGAAGATGGACCCGCACTCTCCACGGCAGGTGGCCGTGTCCTCGCTCACCTCCAAGGTGCCACTCTCGCACTTGGGGCACTCGTCGTCGGTCTCGTGGGTCATCCACGGACCATCGATCACCACCGCTGTCTCCTTCACGAGCAGCCACCCCTCCTTGGGGGCGAGGTCTGCCTTGGTGAGGTGGGCGTCCTCGGGGGTGGGGAACCGCCAGTCCATGGCCCACTCGTACAAGTGGGGGTCAGCCCATGGGACCAGCAGTCGGGGCTCGGTCTCTCCGTCGGGCACCACCAGCTCTCGCCAGCAGTACCACTCTTCTGTCTTGTGCTCAGCCATCTTCGCGTTCCTCTCTTCTCTCTTTGAGCACTTCGTTGGCGTGCTCTTGTGCCTTTTCTTGGCTCATCCCAGCCGAGCTGTGGACTCCGTTGAATGGGCAGTTGTCCTTGATGAAGTAGACGTGGGGATCCGGGCAGGTGTCGTTGTCGTTGAGCTCCATCTCGACCTCGTAGTTGCGGACACGCTCGTCCGGGGCGTAGCCCTGGAGGCCCATGGCCGCCCGGCGGGAGAGCCACACGACGTTGGCGGTCGTGTTCTCCGGATCCGTGGGGCACCACATCTGGTCTCGGTGCCGAGTCAGCACCTTTCCGCAGTTCAAGCAGTGCCGGCTGCCGTCATCCCAGGCGTTGGCCCTCCAACAGTCGGTGCGACGTGTCTTGAGCACGGTCATCACCTGCTCTTGGGCCTGCTCCGCGTTGATGGCGACGATGATGTCGACAGGCACGTGGTCTTGGGGCTCTGGGAGCGTGGTGTTGGCCTTCATCAGCTCGATCTTGACGCCGTGGTCCTTGGCGAACCGCGTCATCTCCTCTACGAAGCCCCTTGCCTCGCCCCAAGAGAGGCGAGAGTCGGGCTTCATCACTACGGACAGCGAGTCCACGATGACGACGGGGTCGCCGAGGCGCTTCTTGACGCCTGCATCGACCTCGCCGGCCCCGGTGTACCTCCCATTCTGGCGTTCGCCGTCGGCTGGGCAGGTGTGAGTGGGCGGAAGACCCTGTGCTCCCACCCGCCAGTGGCAGGCACGGCACTCCCACCCCGGCACCTTGCGAGTGCCGGAGGGGAAGTCGGTGAACTCGATCATCACGCCGTCGTAGTAGTCGTCGACGTTGTCGTCGGTGACCTCGTAGGGCCCACCGACGATGAGAATGCGGCTCATGGCGTCTCCTTCAGTAGTCGGTCACGCTCGGCGTTGATCTTGGTCATCGCCAGCTTGCAGTTGAGGTAGAGCTGCATGCCCAAGGCACGCGGCTCCATCGGCATCTCGACGCACTTGCACATGAGGTCGAGGTCACGGAACGTGAAGTTCCAGGCCGGGTCTTTGTCCCCATCCTCGAGCAGCATCTTCACGACGCTCAACAAGTGAGGGATCTTGCGCTTCACCGTGTAGTCGTAGTGGGACTCGGCCGAGGCCAAGAAGTAGTCGACCTCCTCGATGGTGAGGTCGAGGCGCACCAACACCTTGTAGTCGAACCGCTTGACGATCATCAGAAGATGTCGACGGCGTCGCCGTCTTCGTCGATGTCCGTGTCCACCTCGACACCCAGGTCGTGGAGCCTCCGCTCGAGCTCGCCGATGCGCCGCTTGATGAGCTCGCCGACGTTGAGCAACTCGTCGCGCGGGCCGACGTGGTGGAAGAGGAACTTGTTGCCCCGGCCGAGCTGAACCTTGAGGTGCCACACCTGCTGGCCCGGGGTGAGCTTGGGGTCATTCGCCAGCTGCTTCGAGATCTCGTTGTCCGACAGCTCCTCGATGGTGAGAGTGATGCACGCCTCTCCTTCGAGCAGCGGCAACAGGCGGTTGCGCTCTTCGAGGAACTCGAGCGACTTCTTCAGGTTCGAGGCCTTCATGGCTTCTCCTTGTGGCGCTTCTCGCGCTGTTCTTGGCACACGGGGCACTTCAGGGTGGTGCCGTACCCGTAGCCCGACACGCGCACCCAGCCGCTGGGGACGGTGATCTCCAGCTTGTGCGGGTAGAGCGCGTCTTCTTCGTGTTCGATGCCGTTGAGCTCGGTCTCCACTCGTCGGTCGCAGTAGTCGCAACCGACTCGGATGAACAGCTTCACTTCTTCTCCTTCAGGGCTTCAGCCATCGTGGCGTCGAAGTCGACGAACCACTTGGTCAGCCCGCAAGTGCAGGGGGCTCGGTTTCGGTAGGCGCAGTCCGGGGCGTGCTGCCCGTACTTCTCGAGCGCAGCACGCAGGTGGAACTCGCGCATCACGGGCACCTCGACCGGCGGGCCACCGATCAGGTAGAGCACGCTCGTGTCCACGATGAAGTCGAGGCCGTCGAGGCGGCGGATCTTGGAACGCGCACGCTCCAAGTACTCGATGAAGCGGAACTGCTCACCGTCGGCGCCGTCGTAGGAGACCTTGTCGTTGATGGTCAGGTAGCTCATGAGGACACCTCCAAGTGCGTGGGCTTCGGCCATCGCAGGTCGAGAGTCAGGTCGGGCATGTTGCAGGCCTCGGCCACGTGGTCGACCCACTCGCGGTCGATCTGGGCGATGAGCCACCCACTGTTGCCGAGCACCTTGAGGGTCTTGCCGCAGTTGGGGCAGTCGTAGGGGAGGTCGCGGACCTCGTGGTCTCGGTTGCAGTAGATGCAGCGCGCGGTCACAGTGCCGCCGCAGCGTCGAAGGTCATGCCCGCCTCTTCGAGAGCGCCCTGGAGACGGGTCAGCTCGCGAAGCACGCAGGCCTGGGCGTCAATGTGACCGACACCAACGTCGTCGGCGAAGATGACTTCGCGCACTTCGCCGATGTCGTCGCCGTCGTCGTACTCGAAGTAGAGGTAGGCGCCTTCGTCGGGCTCGACGCGGCACTCGACCCGGTAGTTGGCGGGCGGGTTGTTGATGAACTGGGTCAGCTTGCGCCACTTGTCGAGGATGGGCAGGTGTTCGATGATCGTGCCGTAGTGCATGTTCGTCTCCGGGTGGGTGCAAAGCCCTTATCCCCCAAGGCAACTGGATGTTGTCGGCTAAGAAGCACTCCCCCTCCTGCGGGAGAGGAAGTGCTCGTTCGTGTCCACAGCTTCGAGTCAGCTGCGGTTCCCGCACGGGCGGGGAGCCTGCTCATTGCCCTGTTCCCGATGCGGTTACATCGAGGGGCGGTCGGACAGGACTAGGCGTGGAAGGGCAGTGCTCGCTGCCGGTCGATGGAGTGGATTCGTGGCGAGACGATGTACCAGGCACCTCCGAGCTTCGGGACGGCCATCTCGAAGTTCATCGCGACGCGGTAGGCGCGGGACATCTCGATCCGGTAGCTCAGCTCAACCCGGTCGCCAACGCTCACAGTCGAGATCTTCTGGTGGAACAGAGAGATGACCGTGTTCAGTCGCTGCAGGGGATGGATGAAGTGGTGCGTTGGCTCGGACGGGTCGGTGAAGGTGAAGAGGTCGAACACCTTGTCGCTCGAGCCGCGTCGCTTCGTGGGGAAGGTGACGGTCGCGGCGCCGCGGTAGATGAGGGTGGCACGGGTGGACATGAAGCGCTCCAGGCAATGGGGGTTGGTCTCACCTCACTTATCCCTCCCCAGTCGGCGCAGGCGTCAAAGCACCACGGGAGCGGCCCTGGTGAAGGAACGTGGGGTGCGGTGTGCATGGGGAGAGGGATAGGGAGAGCAAGGCGTCCGCCCCACAGTCCCGGGGCGAGATCATGCGGCAAAGGCAACAGCCGAGTTGTCAGTTCCACGAGCCCGTGCGTAACCCCAGAGCAATGACAACTCAACCCCTCCCTACAGGCTTTGGCGCGAGACCGGCTGAAAAACATGCAACACCTAGTTGCCCACATTCATAGCTAAACATGACCTCCCCCTATGGGGAGGAGGAGTGAGGGAGGTCATGTTCGCCAGGGCCGGGGCCTCTAGCTGTCGTCGCTGAAGCGGGCGATCAAGCGGCCGATGGTTGCCGAGTAGGCTCGGGCGGCGAGGCCGGGGATGAAGGTGGCGGCGATACCGGCGGCGAAGCCGGTGGCCAGGGTGCGGACGGTGGTCTTCGTGGCGACGCGGATGATTGCGGACATGGTGTGTACTCCTGGAGCCCTGGGGTTACGCCGGGCCAGCGTTGATTGAACGAAGGTGCCCCGAGGGGCGGGAACTAGAGGGAGCGCAGGACCTTCAGGTCCTGGGGGGCCGTGACCCCGCAGTACGTGGCGACCTGGCGCCACGTCTTCGCTCCGATGTAGGCGGGCAGCCATATCCAGCTGCCCGCCAGGGCAACGATGACGATCACTGCCAGGGCCGCCCAGTCCTCTTCCGCCTTGGCGGCGGAGTAGAGGGAGATGCCGTAGTCCACAATGGACTCGACCTTCCCGCCGACCCAGACAACCAGGGCGGCGCTGAGGGCGAAGAAGGCAGCCTTGAGGCCCTGGATGAGGGGCCACATGGTCCAGGTCACGATTCTGGCAGAGAACTTGGCGAAGAGGTTCATGCTGGTCTCCAGGGAGGGGGTGATGGAGGTTGATCCTCCTTGGGTGACATACTACTTATCCCCCCTTTCGGCCCCAGTTCTGCATTCCGTGAGGCCGTATATGTCTGCAGCTACTTGAAAACCATTCGAGGGGCCCTTCATGGGTTGACTGGGTACCCACTGCGATTTCAGATGTTTGCTGTCAACTCCCTGTTGCTATCTACGCCCATATATCCCGGCCCCAAATGTGGAGTGACAACCACTTGTTGCTAAGGATCATGGGCACGGGGTCCGGGCACAGGCGTCAGCCATATACCCGGACCCCGTGCGGTGTGACAACTAGGAGTTGCCTACCGAGTACGGCCCCGCCCCCGTTGGTACTCGGAGATCGGGTAGTCCTCCCTCAGAGCCTCCAGCGAAGCCATCGACGCCGAGAGCTTCTTCCGCACCTTGTCGTCGCGCTCGCTGTCGAGGGCCGCCTTCAGGGTGCGGATCATCCTGTCCAGTTCCTCTTGCAGCATTAGGCCGCCCCCGTGTGGTAGCCGTTCAGGGCCGCGTAGGCCATGTAGGCCTGACCCAACGGGGTGAGGCCTGAGCCGTAGCGCTTCCCGCGGCGGACAGCGCGCTCGAGCATGCACCCGAGCGCCAGGCTGAACGTCGTGTCTGAGCGGATGGTCTGGTCGACCGTGTAGGCCTCGCCCTTGTAGGCGAACTCGTCTCCGTCCTGGAGTCCCAGTAGGAGGCGGACGGGAACGTGGATGTCTCCGTCGACGTCATCCTGGGTGAGGGTCAGGCAGTGCTGGGTGGGGATGGGGCAGCGGGCGATGTCGAAGGACGTCGGGTTCTCAACGATGGCGATGCGGCTGGTCATGATGATCTCCTGGTTTGGGTACAGATCTCTTATGCCGCAGCAACAACTGCGAGTTGCCTAAGAACGATCGGGACCGAGGCGCAAAGCCTCGGTCCCGGGTTCGTGGAGACAACTGCTAGTTGTCCTCCCCGAGAACGATGGAGAGGCCGATACCGCCCTCTCCACGTGACCAATTCCGGGACACGACGACCAGCTCCGGGACGTGGCCCTTGTGGCTCAGATCCACCCCGTCCCAGAAGGGGGGATAGATGATGTCTCCCACCATGGGAGCGACGGGAAACTCCAGAGAGAGTCCCTCGCCGAGCCTGTCGGTGTTGATCCAGACGTCGACCTGAATCATCACTCCCCCTCGCTGATGTCGACGCCGATGAGCGCGAAGGTGTCCCGGGCCACCAGCTCGTTGTACCGGGCCGACGCCTCTGGGAAGGCCCAGGCCACAGCCGCCTGGATGACGACGTGTCCGAGACCCCAGAGGGACATCATCAGGATGGCCATGAGCCAGCCGTCAACCTGCGCCAGGGCGAAGAGCGGGGCCACGAGCACTCCGGTGCCGCCGAGGATCCCGAGCTTGCCGTTCTTGAAGACCTTGGCGGCGAGCATCATCATCACGGGGATCGTGTAGCTCCACACGAGCACGGTGGCGTGGGCGAGGATGGGGTCGACCCCGTAGAGGCCGACGAGCAGGAGGACGCCGATGGCCATGTCCCAGAGGGAGATGCCGAGGCCCGCGCCCTTGCGGGTGGACTCCATGGCTGCGAATCCGGCGATGAGAGAGATCAGGTAGACGGTGATGATCATGAGAAATTCTCCTAGGTTGGTGGTCTATTCTCCTTATGCCGCCCTAACAACTGTGAGTTGCTAAACAACCATGGGAGCGGGGCTCGAACCCGCGACCTCCTCTTGCGAGGCGCTCTACCAACTGAGCTATCCCTGACACTTCTCTTATGCCCCGTAGCAACCGTGAGTTGCCTAAGCAAGCGTCGCCCCCAGAAGGGGGACGGCGCGTTGCTCACGACCGAGTTGGACTACAGGACGCCGAGGAGCTCCAGGAGCTCCATGGTCTCGGGACTGTGCGCGACCTTGATTCCCTTCGACAGACCAGCCTTGACTCCTCGTTGGAACTCGTCGCCCTCGATGTGCCCGGCGCCGTTGCTCGACGCCTGCTCCAACCGCTTCACCTCCGCGTTCAAGCGCTGCACCTCGGCGCTCAGCGCCATCTCGTCCGATGTCCGAGAGGTCTTCAGACGCTCGTTCTCCGACTTCAGACCCCGGCAGCTCTCATCCCGAGCCGCGATGTCTGCTCGCTGCACGCGCACCGCCCTCCGGTGCTCCGTGATCTCCTCCCGCAGGGAGAGGATGCTCACGTCGCGCTCCTGGAGCTGCTTCCTCAGGCCCTCGACCACCGTCAGGTGGCCCGCCAACGGCGACTCCGAGGTCTGCAGGGCTTCGAGCTGCTTCCGCAGGTCGTAGACCTCCTCCTCGGCAGCCCGACCGCTCTCCAGCAGCTGGTCCCGTCCGGCGTTGGCCAGACGGGCGGCCTCCTTGTGGGCGGCGATCTCCTTCTGCATGTTGGCGGCCTTGGCCTCGGCCTCCTCCTCCAAGGCACGGGAGTAGTCCCGAGCGTCTGCCAGCTCCTTCTGCGCCGTCTTCACCTTGCCCTGCAGCTCGGTGATCTCCTCGGTGAAGACGAGGGTGTCCGCCTCTTCCTTCTCTCGGGCGATGACCTGCTCGGTCTCTCGGTGGCGCCGGTGAGCAGCTGCGACGGCCTTGCCACTGACGGGCAGGCCGTCGGGGCTGGGAGACAGCGCGATGGCGATCTGGTCGTAGGTCTTGCCGGCAGCACGCATCGAGATGATCTTCTGGATGCGATCGGGCCCCCACTGGGTGCTCTGTCGCCTCGGGATGTTGCCGATGCCGGCCTCGGACAAGGCCTTCCTCGTCGCCGTCATGCTCTTGCTGACGTAGACGAGCGGGAGGCTCTTCTTCTTGGCCGTGCGCTCGGCCAGGTTCTTGAGAGGCGTGTTGGCCACGTCCCACATGAAGAGGATGACGTCGGCGCCCTTGGTCGACGTCGTCTTCGGGGAGCGCCGCCCCATAGACGTGACGTTGTGGGTGATGTCGACTCCGAGCCCTTTGAGCTTGGCGACGTACGAGCTGTTGTTGCGGGGGAAGCCGCCGATCAAAACTGCAGTAGTACCCATTGAATTTCTCCTGGTAGTGGGTTCATCTGCCTTATCCCCCAATGACAACCGGTTATTGCCTAAGGGAGATGCCCCCATGACGGGGCAGAGCTCTGCTTGACTACAGCCCCAGCTCCATGAGCTCGGACTCCTCCAGCTCGCGCTGGAGGAGTCCGACCCACATGTCTCGGACCTCTGGAGGCATGTCGGCCTCCTGCGCCTGGAACTCGCGGATGAGTCGCGCCCGTCGACGCTGGTTAGCTCGAGCCGGCCGGAGCAGGTCGAGCAAGAGGTACATGCCGGTCGCGCCGGCAATCCAGAGGAAGAGGTACAGCATTTGGGATCTCCTTTCAGAGAGTGAAGAGGGTGGCCATCACCTGGTTCCAGGTGATGTCAGGTTGGACGATGATGAGCTGGCGGCCCAGCTCGATGAGGCCGCAGAGGGCCACGTCGAACGCCTTCAGCTCGTCGGCCGAGACCGAGGCCTGGAGGTTGACGCCCTTGCCCTCGTAGAACGCCTTGCAGGCGGGCTGGAAGCTGAACGTCTCGCAGAAGAAGGCGTCCATCATCGAGCGGTAGCCGTCGACGTCGATCTCCATGTCGGTGAAGAGGAACCTCTGCACTGCCTTTCGGCGGAGCATCCGTTCGGCGGCGGGGAAGACGGTCTCGCTGACGCCTCCGCCGACGGAGAGACGCTGCTCAAGACGGACCTCGCACTGCATGTGCATTCCGAGATTCATGGCGGGTCTCCTCTCAGAGCTCGATGGGGGTGTCCAGGGCGGTCATGACCTGGAAGAAGTTCTTGGCCACGGCCACGGCCGCTCCGAGGGCGGCAGCAGCGACACAGGTGAGGAATACGCGCATGTGAAATCTCCTAGTTTGGGTTCACTTCTCTTATCCCCCCTAGAAGGCCGTCGATTTCTAAGAGTAAGAGGCGGGGCCCAGGTGCTTGTGCACCCGGACCCCGTGTCTACCTGACCATCTGCCTGGGTAGCGGGACCGCCGGCGGTCCCGCTACCAGATCAGGTTCTCACTCACTCACTCCAGGCGCGCGTGCCCTCGCCGGGCTCGTCCTGCCCGTTGTCGAAGCTGTCGCGGACCGCCTGGCGGAGCCCGATCTCCTCCGCCATGTACTGGGAGGCCTCCTTAGCCTCCCGCTCGAGGTCGGCGATGGTCCGGTGCATGGCCCGCAACTCGTCGGCAACGGCTGCCGCCCCGTCGTTGACCCCGCTGAGGTCCGGGGTCGGCATCCCGAACATCTGTCCGGCGGCCTCGTAGGCCGCGACCTTCGGCAGCCCGGCGTCGACCAGCGTCTCGAACGCGCCCGCGAATGCCTTCGCCTTCGCCTCGGCGACCTTGATGCCTTCCATTCGCACCGAGTTGACGCCCAGCGCCACGCCGGTGAAGGCGCCGGTGACGAGCTCGATGTACTTCGTGCTCTGGGTGAAATCTTGGTCCATGCGGAGCTGGCGGTCTTCTCGCTGCAGTTCCAGCTGCTTCTTCAGATCGGCGGAGGGGTTCTTGGGGTTGCTCATGATCACGATCTCCAGTCGGGGAAAACCCGTAGGTGTCCGACAGATCACTTATCCCCTCAAGGATCTTGAGTTGTGCAGAGCTAAGTTGAAAGACTCGCTGTCGGCGGGTGCTCGAGCCGAACGACCCCGCCGACAGCAGAGTCCTGGTTTGTTTGCACTCCCCTTATCCCTCGCCCGCCCCGGAACTTCCGGGGCGGGCGAGGAGGGATGCGCTAGCCGTCGTCTTTGTCGTCCTCCTTGCGCTCGACGAGGCTGTCAGCCCAGACGGAGGTGGCGAAGCCGGCGATGAAGGAGATGAGGGAGACGGCAAGGAAGCGGATGAGAGTGGTCATGGGAAGTTCTCCAGGTTTGTGGTTCACTTCTCTTATCCCCCCACTCAGATCCCCAGTTGCATCACCTCTGTCCCCTCCGCCAGGGGTTCCGAGGAGCCAGCTTGTGGTGGAGCACGACGACGACGTAGACCGCCGGGTAGACCAAGGTGGCCACCACGTCTCCGATGAGGAAGGCGGCCTCGCTGGCCCGGCGCTTCTCCTCCCTCTTGGGGTCAATCTTCGTCATGTCTCTCCAGTGGTAAGGCAGAGGTCGAACCGGCGGATCCGCATCATGAGTGTGCACTGTCCGTCCTTTCTTGTCCGTCCTCTAGCGCATTGAACTTATCCCAGGTGATACCCCCGGTTTCACAGGCTAAATTGATGCGGTCCTTTCGGTCCGCGACTAGGGTCACGACTCCCTATAAAACAGCTGTCTGTGGTTTCAGTCACTTTACTCATCCCGCGAGGCGCCCCTGGATTTCACCCCAGGGGCGCCCCTGTGGGCGAGTGTCTCAGCCTCGCCCATCCCCGTGCACGTGGGTCGGGAGCGTGGCGTCATGGAGCCAGTTCCCGAACCGTTGGTGTCCGGTGAAGATGTAGACGAGCTCGCCCAGTGGATGAGCCACGAGGTTGTGCGCCGTCCATTGGAGACGAGGGGGAAGACGATCGATGAGGCGGATCAGCATGGTCAGTTCTCCAGTTATATGAGTGACTGATCTACTTACCCCGCCGGAACCACACCGAATTTCATCCGACCGTGATCCACTTCTCCTCGTAGTCCACGACCGCCTTCGCCTCGCCCAGCAACTTCGCCCAGGCGAGCTGGAGCAGCTCCAGCTGGAAGAACTCGTCCTCGTGACCGTTGTGGGTCACGATCAAGGCCTTGACCGCCCCCTCGCCCAGGAGGTCACGGGGGGACGCGTACCGAGAGTTGCCGCCGCCGAGGTTCCGCGTGAAGCGGTGGCTGGAGACGGTGGGCTTCGGGCCGTTGCTGGCCAGGATCGTCACCAGAACGTGGGTGTACCCGTGCTCCGTCAGGTAGGCCCGCTCGATGTCCGTCGTCTGCGGGTCGCCGATGTAGGCCTCGACCGTGTACACCACGACACGTACTTCGGCGGGAGCCAGGTCGAGGTCGCTGAGGTCGCTGCGGTCGCGCACCACCACGGCCTCCCCGCGGTGGACGCGGGCCTGGAACATCTCGTCGTCGAGGACGGGCGGCATCGGCGCGTCCCCGCAGTAGACGAGATGGCAGGCCTCTTCCGGCAGGTCGATGACACCGACGCCGGAAGCGGGGAAGTCGAACTCGCTGGCAGCGGTGTGCACGAAACCGACGATGCGGTCCTCGTTGTCTTCGGGGAGGGGGCGGACGATGGTGCCGATGGCGGAGCCGTCGAGCTGGCTACCGGCGATGGCGTGGATGAAGAGCTTGGTGGTCATGGGTATCTCCTGAGTCGGGGAAGTGTGTTGTCCGACACCTCACTTATCCCTTCCCAGGACCTCCAAACGACAAAGGGCGCTCCCCCATCCCGGGGAGCGCCCTCGCGTCGCAGTCCTGTGGTAGTCGGTCAGGCGGCCTGCTTCTTCGCCTTGCTCGCCTTGGCCTTCTTCGCGCGGCATCCGCGGCAGTGGCTCTGCGAGGCCGTGCGAATCTTCTCGCCGTCCTTGGTCTTCGTCTTCATCCGGCGGTAGCCGAACATCTCGGCGATGTCGCCCGTCTCCTTGCAGCTCGGGCAGGTCTTCTCGCCGGTCGGGCCGCCCTCGGGGGCCGACTTCTTCTTGGCGGGAGCCTTCTTCGCGGGAGCCTTCTTCTTGGCCGGAGCCTTCTTCTTGGCCTTCGGCTTCTCGGCCGTGCCGCTCTCCAGCTTGGTCAGCCGGGTCTGCGCGGGCTTGACCACGAGGACGCGGGTGTCGCGAGGCTCGATGCCTTCGGCCTCGTTGCCCACGAGGGCACGGAGGACGTCGGCGCTCTCCTCCTTGCGGACGGCGTTGCGGGCATCGACGCCGCGCATGTCCAAGATCTCGGTGACGCGCTCTTCGGTGGTCTTGCTCATGTTCTGGCTCCAGTTAGGTGATCTGCGGATCTTGACACCACGGATCGTGGGGCGCAACCCTAAGGATCAATTTCTGGCGGCCCCCCGAAGGGGACCGCCGAGTGAGTGGTTTACAGGGAGACGATCAGGCCCTGGCCGGCGCCGCCCTCGAAGGCGGGTCCGACCGAGGAGAACGGGGATCCGTCCTTGTTGCAGAGGGACAGGTGGAACACCCGCTCCTCGTCAACCAGCGGCAGGCCCATCCCCGCGAGGAGCTCGCCCCGCCAGAAGTGCCAGGCCTCCTGGTCCTGGAGCCGGACGGCCCAGGACCACTTCTCCCCGTGCTTCTGCAGCTCCGCCTCCTCCAGGAGGGAGACGTCCGGAGGCGCCGGCAGCTCGCCCTCCCGACCGATCCAGGTCTTGAGGACCGGCCGGTGGGGCTTGAGCGAGCCGAAGCTGGCGACCGTGACGTGCAGCCGTTCCAGTGGGAGAGGCACCGCCTCAGGGTACTGCCCCGAGATCTCGACCTGGAGCTTCCCCGCCGTGGCCAGGGCGGCCTCGGACGGGGTGACGCTGATGAAGGTCTTGGTGACGTGCATCAGGCTTCTCCCCAGGCGACGCCCTCCATGAAGGCCTCCTTGTGGCTCTTCTCGTCGATGCTCTCGATGCCCGTGATGGGGTCGGTCCACATCTTCATCTCCCGCTCCTTGAGGATCTCCGCCTCGACCTCGTACGCTGCGCGCATGCGAGCCTTGAGCGTCTCTTTCTCGCCCGTCTTACGGGCCTTAACTTTGGCTGGGGTGAACTGGTACGCCACCCACGCAGCCATGGCCGCGTAGATGGTGAAGAGGATGACGCGGGCGAGTGCCTTCATGTGGATCTCCTGGTAGGTGGTCTATCTCTCTTATCCCTCAGATCAGTGCCCGTTCTCATGGGCGAACACCTCCGCCTCCTCGTGGGTCAGGATGACGCCGAAGTAGTCGGTACGGACGGTGGTGGTCTCTACGACCGTTTTTCCGTCCACGCACCAAGTGTGCTGGTGCCAGATTCCGTCCTCGCTGAGGGCGTAGCCGGTGACGATGGATAGTTCTTCGTCGGCCAGCCACTCAGCTACGGAGTTAGCGTGGCACTGACTTCGTGCCCCTTCTCGCAGCTGAAGAGACTCGGGCCTAGATGCCTCACCCCTCTCCAGTAGTATTGGCAGATCCTCCTCTGAGAAGGGAAAGCAGACTTCCTCCCCGCCGGCGGAGAGCAGTCGCTCCCTCAGCTCGGTCATTCGTGGTTGGCGCTCGACTGCCATGTCGATCAGACGCTGCAGGTGCTTCTTTTGCCGTGGTGTCATCGTGAGCTCTTGTCGGCCATAGGTTCATCTGGCTTATCCCGCGCAGTTGACCGTTCTGTACTAAGCGAGAGCCCTCCCCCGTGCATCGGTGCGGGGGAGAACTCTGCTTGTCACGTGGCGACCAGGCGCCTCCGGGTCCAGAAGGATCCGGGGCCCCGGGTCTTCTGGACAGGAGACGCTACTTCCGTCGGAATGCCGTCCGTTACCAGCTCCGGTGGAGCGGTAGGGGTAGTCGGAAGGGTCGCACGCGCGATCACCGCCCGTTGAAGGTGCACGGCAAGCCGCATCTTCAACAGGATCTTCTTGCGCCGCTGCCGGCGTCGTCGCTTCATCTTCTTCGTAGACCCGGCTCGTACTCCGGGTCCTCCAGCTCTCAGCAGGCTCTTCTGGCTTCCCGGTCGGGGATGCCCTTGGTGGTGGTGGCGGTGAATCACTCTCTCTACTTTCTCTCAGCGGTTCCGAAGAAGGAGGCCCAACGGGCTTTCTTCTTCGCTTCGTGGACACCCCGCTCAATGATCTCTTGCTCTGATTCCCCGAGAGTCTCTCGGAGAGCCTTGTTCCCTAGAAGAGCGAGCTCCTCTGGCAAGAAGATCCCTGTGCGGCCGTCATCCACTTTGTAGACGATCCCCTCGTTATCACGCCTGGCTCGGTGGCTCACGGAAGCTCCGACTTGGGCACTGAAGAGGGGGGTGAGGAGGGGGATCAGGAAGGCGGTCACAGCCCCGAATCCCCAGATCAGTGCGTACAGCATCGGTGTGCCTCCTCGCGGCAAGCCGCGGCCCCCCGTGAAGGGAGACCGCGGCCGTACCAGGAGAGGCAGCCCTACTTGGGGCTGCTCTTGGAGCGGCGACTAAAGAACAGGATCGTTCCTTCGGTTACCGCCACCAGGCCCGCGCCGACCGTGACCACCACGGCGCGGGATTCCGGGAGGAAGCCGATCTTGCTCGCCAAGAACTTGTAGCCGAAGCCGAAGGCCAGGCCTTCGACGGCGGAGCGGAGCGGGTCGAAGGGCGCGCGGCCCATGATGCGGCTGCCGTCGAGGTAGACCTGACCCCAGGGGGTCGTGGCCTGCTTGTCGGCGACGGCCTCCTGGGCGGCAATGCGCGCCTGCTCGATGACGCTCTGGGTCTCCTCCTGCATGGCGCTGAGGATCACCAGCTCCAGCCCCGAGGCGAGAGCGGAGACCTCCTCTTGGTCCTCTACCTTCATGGACAGGACGTACTCCCGGACGATGGCTCCCAGCGCCTCCGGGCTCACGGCGTTGGACAAGTCGACCTTGGTGGCCACCTTGCCGTCGGAGACGAGCTGGTTGAACGTGGAGAGCTCGGCCTCCATCTTCTTCCAGGTCTTCTGGCCCAGGATCTGGGTCAGGCGCTCGTCGGCCACGCCCATCAAGGCCTTGCTGGCGTGCTCGGCAGCGGCGCCGGCGACGAACTCGCCGACCATCTTCGCGACCTTCGGGTTCAGGTCCTCGGTGCGCTCGAGGCCAGCGATGATCAGGGCCTCCAGAACCAAGCTCTTGTCGTCATCGGTCAGGTCATCGAACGCGACGGCGGTCATGCCACCATCCTCTGGCAGAAGGATGGCTTCGGGGGTCTTCTTCTTCGCGGAATCAGTCACGGTGTCTCTCCTAGAAACATGGAAATGGGCATGTGCCCGGGGGTAGTACTTCCCTTATCCCCGCCAACCCCCGTTTTTTCAGGCAACCAAATAGTTGCCAATCGAGATCTGAAGGCACATACTGGGGTGCGGGTGGATCCCGCAGAAAGGATGGGCAGTACGGTGTTGGCGTCTCTCGAAATCCCGCTGCAGCGAGTGGACCAGGAGATCTGGAAGGTGCGCGAGTCCCTTCAGACTGCTCACGGAGAGGAAGCATCCGAGTTGCGTCAGCGGCTCCGGAAGCTCCGTCGGATCCGTGATCTGGCTGAGGACGTCGTGAGCCTCCCGGCCCGAACCGCAGCCGCGTAGCGATGCGAGTTCGTGTACTGCACGTGGGCCCAGACAAGGGGATCCACGAAAGGTCGAGAACGCTCTGGGAGAGGGCATCCACTGTGGTGGGCCCGTCCGCATACATCGCCATCCCGGACGACTCGTCGGGCCGCTCCCTGAGGGACTGGCTCTCCTTCCAGTTGAAGGGCTACCGCCCAACCCTGCTGGTCACACATTGCGATGAAGCAGTCGGTCCCGCTGCCTGGGCGGCAGCGGGACCGACTCGCGTGATTTGCCACCGCTACACCGCCACGAAGATGAAGCGGGGGACCCTCCAAGCGGCTACGCGGCGGGTCACCTTCGTCGTGCACTCCGAGGAGGCCGCGAAGTCCCTGGCGGAGGTGAGTGCCCGAACTCATCGGGTTGATCCCGAGCCTCTGTGGCTGACCCCGACGCCCGCCCCGGAGAAGTACTCCGTCGGGGCAGCCAGAGCGCAGGACGCCTTGAAGATCTCGAAGCACTTCGAGGCACACAAGATCGACATACCCGTGATCACGGGATCGTCGAGAGAGCTGTTGCGAGAGGCCTCCGTTGTGGTAGATCTGTCGGTCCGCCCAGAGTTGAACCCGCTCTTGCTAGAAGCTCGACGCTGGGGGAGACTGGTGGCTATCCCGGAAGGGGTGCCGCAGGCCTCGGCGTACGGAGAGGGAAGCATCATGTTCACGGCCAAGACCTTCTACTCCAGCCTCCTGAATCCGCCGGCGACTCCTGAGCCCTACGACTACCGAGGGCTCACCGAGCTGCGGAAGCTCTACGCGGGACGAGCATGAGCTTCACGACCCCTCGGCTGAACCGAACTGCAGCCCGACGACAGTCTTGCCGAGCCCGGCTTGGGCGACCGAAGCCGTCCCAGGCCACTGCACGAGACACGGTGGACTTCTTCTCGCATACAGCGGCCCTGGCAGAGTGGTACCGGGCGGAGTTCCTCCCTTCCACCCTAGGCAACATCCTGGTCCAGGGCTTGTCCTCAGAGACTGATCCCCTGTCCCGGGCAGTCAAGACAGGTGACCTCGAGGAGATCGTCGAATGGCGATGATGTCCACCGGCACGAAGATCCTCACCGAGGAGGATGTGGCCCTGTTGGTGAGGGTGGAGAGGCTCGCTCTCAGCTTCGACGGGGTCGACTTCTGCTCCGCTGACCGAGTGCCGGGGGAGAAAGCCATCTCCCTCCGTCTGGGCGTGGACCGCTCGGTGGGCAGGGCGAGGAAGACCTGGTTGAGGGCGGTGCTCACCAACCGCGTCGAGCAGCAGGGTTGGACCCCAAATATCCGAATCCTGCTGGGTTCGTGCCAAGCGAGATCCTCGAATGTTGAAAGTTCTGACTAGCCCCCGATGCCCCAAGTGCAAGCAGAGCAACATGCAGAGATACGGGTACCGGAAGGACAAGGGCGGCTCGGAGTACGGCTGCCAGAACCCAGAGTGTCAATACACGCAGGTCATCCCCACCCTGCGCCTACGGCTGACCCCCAGCCGAACGAGCTGATCCGCTCGCTCGACTCGGAGCGCCTCCGCCGAGGCCTCACCCACCGAGAAATCGGCGAGATGTGCGGCATGAAGAGGCAGCAGGTCTCTCGCCTGTTCGCCGGCAACGACCCGCGGCTGTCTACAGTGCAGCGCGTGGCCGAGGCCCTGGGCCTCCGCGTAGGAATCGTACTGACTCCTTGACAGGCTCTGGGCGGCCCGTACATCCTGTCAGCACGATTGTACGCACATGTCCTTATCTGAATCACAGCTGAAGCTCCTCCGCACCCTCGAGGCGCAGCCCTACGCGGAGCTGAGCCCCGACAACAAGCTGTTGTTGCGGAGGATGCAGGAGAAGGCTTCAGGGCTGCCAGTCAACAAGGCGGCTGGCAGCGGCAAGTCGATCCTGGACATGATTCAGATCGGCCGAGAGGAGGGGGCCGGGCAAGGGACCCCGGTTCAATCTGCACCCCCACGCCGCGCACCGTTGTCCCGGCAATGCGCCGGATGTGGTACGGAAACTCGAGCGAAGGCGGCGGTGGGCAAGAACATCTACCGATGCCCGAACCCCAAGTGTCGACGGGTCTGGAGCAGCCGGTCCGCCACACGAGTCGAAGCCATTGAGCCGGTGCCCGTGTCCCCCGACATCGACCTCCCCTTGGAGGGGGCCCCCGAGTACTTGGTCTCTGGCCAGAAATCCCGAATCTACTCCGGCACCCGCGGAGAGGAGTGACATGTCCGACGACGTGAACATCGAGAACCAACCCACCACGACCACTGAGGCCGATCGCGCCCGGTCCCTACTCGCCCGTTCCCGAGGAGGGACATCCGACCGCCCCGTCGGGCCTCCCCGGACGGACACCCCCAGCTTCCGAGACGTGGTGCAGCAGGAGGTGGTCCCCCCGCGTCCCGGCATCCCCACGATGAAGCCCGGCGAGCTCCGTCAGAGGCTGCAGACCGGGGATGCCGTGCCCGGTATTGGCTCCGCCTACCCAGAGAACCAGCCCGGCCCCTCCCGAGCCCCGGGCCTGCGACCAGAGACCGCCGAGATGCTGCAAGCCGTAGCCGAGGCGACGGAGGCAGCGCAGAACGCTCCAGCCGAACCACCCGCTCCCCCCGCTGCCCCGAAGGCGGAGGTCAAGGACCCAGACGACGACGTCCTATCCGCGGCCGAGGTAGCGGCGACCCTCCGAGGCCTGCAGGGGCAGTCCACCTACTCTCCGGTGCGGGCCATCTTCACCAACGCCCGACGTGAGGCTCTGGAGAAGGAGCTGAAGCCCCTGAGCATCAGCGACATCCTCATGAACCAGGACGCCCGTCAGCGGGTGCCTCTGGCCGAAGGCATCCACGTCACCTACCGCTCGTTGAACGGCCATGAGACGGACTTCATCGAGAAGTTCATCTGGGACCGCTTCAACGGGGATCTGACTCAGCAGATGTACGCGATGACGAGCAGCTTGGTGGCCCTCACCCTCTCGATGATCCAGGTGGGCAAGACGAATTTGCCCGAATGCCGCGGGGAGTACGGTGACGTCAACGAGAAGCTCTTCACCCAAAAGTGGAAGGCGTGCCTGAAGTGGCCCGCCTTCATCCTTGAGGCCGCCGACATCAACCGAGTCTGGTTCGAGGAGCGATGCTCGAAGCTGCTGAACGTGGCTGCGGTGGGAAATGGCTGAGGACCCCTGCTGGGTGGGCGAGGGCGAAGATCTGGTACGCCAAGCTGGGTCGTCCGCCTCGTCCAGGAACCTGGCAGGAGGTCCTGGCCATCTTGGTGGTCCTTGGCGAGAGCGAACTCGACGTGGCCAAGACAAGAGTGCTGGTCCAAGCGGCCCGGCAGGCGAAGTCAACCACGGAGGACTTCGCCGGGTACATCGACGCCGCCTTCCCCTACCGGAAGCGGATGCAGGACGACGTCAAAGAGCAGCAGAGAAAGGTACTTGAGCAGTGGACAGAGATGGGCAAGATCCCGATTCGACCCAAGGAGAGGGACGATCCTCAGAGAGGAATGCGGGAACGGATGCGGGAGAAGGGGCGTCAGGTCTCAAGACGCCCCACGGTACCGGGTCCTCTGCCAGAAGCATGGACCACTCCACCGAAGCCAACTCGATCTGTTGGCTCGACCGCTTCCGCCTATGCGCGAGTACCTGTAAAGCTGCGACCAGCACACCGACCGGAGTGATTTGCAACTTCCTTCAATCCCCCCAGACCCCATCGCTGCCACCACCCCACGTGCAGGCAGCGGCGCCCAAGGTGAAACCATGATCAACTGCATTCGCGCTCTTCAATCCATCGAAATGAGCAACGGCTCCATGAGCAACGTGCTCGTGCTTCGCAACAAGCTGGGACAGGAACTAGAGCTCTCTGTGTCCGGGACGGACCTGCAGAGGGTGATGGGACTTCTCCAGGCTGAGGACAACGCCCACAAGTCCACCGAGGAGCCGGGCCTGTCCGATGAGGAGATCGATCTGATTCGTAGGCACCGTTCCAACGGGCACACCCGCCCCGCCCCCTCTGCGAGCGAGACGGAAGCGATGGCCGACCGTCTGATGCGGGGTGAGGAGATCGGGGACACCCCCTTTACGGATGAACAGCAGCAACTCTCCACCCCCTTCACCGGCTAAACGATGTACTTGGCCGACCCCAAGGCGAAGATGATCTTCCTAGCCGATACCTTCGGAGACCGTCCCCGTATGGGGCTGACGGGAGGGAAGCTGTATGCCGTGAGTAAGGCTCGCCTCCCAAAACTACGGGCCGGGGGATATGCGATCCACCACCTGGAGTGGATTCACCCGGATCAGGACCTCAACGCAGAGGGACGATTGTTCTCGGTTGAGGTCACTAGCCTCCCTGGAGAGCGTCCAGGAGTTCGACGCTTGACTGACGACAACGGTTGGTCCCTCTGGATGACGTCAGGTGGGGGACGAGCGGTCGTGTTCGCGGTCACGCAGGCGAACAACAATGGCTGACGCACAAGTGATGGAGAGGCTTCTGATCCTGGAGCACAAGCTCGACGCGCTCCTGGGAGCGCTGAAGATCGGCATACCTCCGATGGCCTCCGGCACTCAGTGCCCGGCCTGTGAGAAGGAGATCCGCTATGCGGCGGACTTCGTCTCGAAGATGATCCTCCGTTCCTGCGGCTGCGGGCACGGTCAACAAGCGCCGATGATTGGATTCGGCGATCTGACACCAGGAGTAAATGATGGCAGGCCAACTCAACACGTATGGCGCGGACCCGAACCAGGCGATCTCGAAGAGGGCTAGCCGCTCTCGTGCGAAGACGCCTGCCTTCCTGGGCCTGACGGTCGGAAAGGTCGTGGCCATCAAGCTCCACGATCCCAAGCAGCGCAAGGACGTGACCCGTCTGACGCTGGTCTTCAACGAGCACACCGACACGCCCCAGGTCCTGCTCTTCCCCGCCAACACGGCCTTCGAGAGCCTGCGTCCCGACCTCACCGACCAGGTGGTCGAGAAGGTGCGCGGCTTCGACGAGTTCTTGGCCTCCCAGCCTGAGCGTGCCGCCGAGGCCGCCGAAGAGCTGGGCGGCGACGAGGCCGACGACGGTGAGGTCGCCGAGCTGTGAAAGCCGAGAAGGTCAAACCCCTGGGCAACTGGGTCTTCCTACGCATGGAGCCTCGCCGGGAGAGGATCGGCCTCATCCACCTCCCCGGCGAGAAGACCGGGGTGGAGAAGGTCGGCTACAACGTCGCCTGCGTCCTCAAAGCGGGCCCGGGGGTCGAGGAGGACAAGAAGGGTGTGATCTCGAACTTCCAGCCGCAGCGTGAGCTGCAGCCCGGGGTGCGGGTGATCGTCCGGGACTTCCACTCCGACTACCACCCCATCGACGTGGAGGAGGACGGGAAGCACTTCTTGATCCACTTCAACGACGTCGAGGCCATCCTCGCCGAAGGCGCTTCCCTGGGGGAGTGGTCCGGGATCCAGGATGCCCAGGCGAGCTGACCGACGCGGGGAGCAAGACCCCTACAGGGCGCGGGGGCGCAAGGACCCCATCGACTTCCGTCCCTTCGGATCGGCGCCCTTCGAGGATGAGGAAGAGGGGGAGGTCTTCATCGAGGAGGCCACACGAGTACTGATCGGGGAGGCCATGGCCTGCCTCATGCCGAAGAAGAGGAAACGCCTGAAATGAGCCTGCCCATCCGAGTTCACCGAGTCCCTGTCCACGAAGTGGTCCTCTCCATCTACCCCACGGGGAAGTCCCGACTGGAGCTGACTCCGCTGTGCAAGACCTCCGGAGGCAAGGTCACTCCCTGGCTGGCCGAGGCGCTCTACCAGCTCCACTGCCGAGTCCAGGATGCCGGAGGAGACTTCCGGGTCACGGGGGCCTACCGCAGCTACGCGATGCAGGCCGCGGCTCGGGAGAAGTACGAGAGGTGGGTCGCGGCCGGCAATCCGAAGCGGAGCGACCCTGCCTGGAACGAGAAGACGATGAAGGCCGCCTTCGTGGCCAAGCCGGGCTCGTCCCTGCACAACGCGGCGTCGGCTACCGACCTGGACTACATGCGGGCGGCGCCGGCGGCCGTGGCGAAGGACAAGAAGCTAGACTGGCTCTGGGAGCAGATGGAGGGACTGGGCTTCACAGCCATCATCAGCGAGCCCGACGAGAAGGCCAGCGAGTCCTGGCACTTCAACTGCTACGGCCCCTGGGCCCATGTGGCCGAGAAGTACGGCCAGACCCACGTTGCCATGTGCATCATCCTGGACATCGGCGAGGGCGACTGGACCTGGAAGCACTGGGTGCAGGCGCAGATCCACCGTCTCGGCGCCGACATCGGCAAGGTCGACGGCGTCTGGGGCAAGAAGACCCGCGCCGGCGCTTCGGTGCTGGGCGTGCTGCTCGGCGATGAAGAGTCGGTGTCGGCCGCCTTCTGCGCCATGTCGGTGAACCCGGGACGCTACCTCTGGGAGATCCAGAGCGACGGCAGCGCGGTGGTGACCTGATGAGAACCATTCTGTGGACAGGTGCCCGGCTGCAGCCGGTTGGGCACCGAGAGAAGCGGCCCCGGGTCCGCCGACGGCGCCCGCAACCCTTCAAGAAGGTGTTGCCACTCATCCGAGAGAAGATGCTCGAGCTACGAGAGGCAGGGTACGACTTCATACTCACGGCCGAAGGCGTGGGCAAGGATCTGGGCCTGGACAGCAGCTCGGTGAAGCGCGCCTTCGGGCAGCTCCGCATCGAGGGAATCATGGGTCCTCCTCAGAACCACGCACCGGGCAACACCTGGCGCGGAGGGGGCTATGACGAGTACTCCGGGTGGCACCCCACGACATGGCGCCTGCGACTCAAGACTGAGGAGCTGGCGGAGGAAGACAAGGAGTCCGCATGAGCAACTTGATCAGTTTGAAGAATGCCGTCAGCGGCGCCCTCACCCGGCTCGGCAACCGCCGGCTGCGCGGAGAGGTCCTGCGTCTCCGGCCCGAGTGGTACGAGATCGCGGAAGAGGCCATCATCGAAGAGCAGGGGACCGCCCCCATCCTGGCCTTCCTGGGGCTGAACCTGGAGCAGGGTGACGAGAACATCGTCGTCACCAGCGGCATGTTCGGGTCCCAGTCGGAGTTCCTGGAGTTCTCGGAATGACCGACAAGCACTTCCACTTCCACATCCACGAGGATGACGTGAAGGAGCCGGCTGCGGGTGCCCCAGCTGCACCTCTCCAAGCGACCGTCACCAACATCCCCATGCACGGAGGCGTGGTGACGGTGGGACTGCCTCTGGCCGTCAGTACCGAGACACAGCTGATGCGGCTGACCCATCAGCTGCTCTACGCATTCGCCTCCCTTCAAGACCCCCGGGTCAACGCGGCCCTCAAGGCCGTGGGCTGCACCGTCAAAGACAACAACGGCAAAGACCTGATCCCCGTATAGGAGCCAGAGATGACCGCACTACCCAAGCTCGAAGGCAACTACGAGCCCCTCAAGATCTACCTTGAAGAGTCGACGACGTGGACGGCCCCGGAGCGCAACTCCGTCCTGCGGGCGATCAAGCAGTGGAACTGGGCCGACCCGGAGAGGGCACAGTATCTGCCGCCTCTGATGGAGATCGCCGAGTTCCAGAGGCAGAGCGACGTGACGGTCAACTGGGTGGAGGAGGTCGACGCCCTCCTCCTGGTCGTAGGACACCCCGTGATCCTCAAGGACAGCGCCTTCGGGTGCTGCGTCACCGATACCGAGACAGGGCAGGTGGACATCTACCTTGACCGCAACATGCACAGGCAGCTTGGGCCGGGATGGCGCGTGCCGGTGGCTCTGCACGAGCTGGGGCATGCCGGAGGGCTGCGCCACTCCGACGCCACGGTGCCCTCCGGCATCATGCAGCCGGGACTGGTGAACCTCGACGAGGGTCACGGCTTCCGCATGGTCACTCAGCTCGAGCGAGAACGCCTACGAGAACTCCGAGTCGACAGCGTCGTCGGCGTAGACAGCCTGGAAGGCAACTGACATGAACTTCTTCTCCTCCCCTTTCGAGGCCCTCCTCATCGCCGTCAAGCCCCGCAAGCAGGGGCCCGATGACGACCGCGTCCTCGTCGTCGACCTGGTCATGGACATTCTGGTACCCGACATCTCGATGGCCTACCAGCTCGATGACAGTGCCGGCGACTTGCTCTTCGGGCCGACGGCCGGGCTGCTGAAGCAGGCTGCCGTGCTGACCGGCCGGCAGCAGTGCGGCACCTTCGACCTATCGGTCGGCTTCGCCCCCATCCTCAACGAGCAGGATGAGAACGTGAGCCTCTTCTTCGACTCGACCAAGGTCAAGATCACCCACCTGAAGCCGGACGCGGAGGAGACCTCCATGGTTCGCTCAGTGATGACGGTGTCCCCCGACGATCACCGCGCCGTGCAGCTGATGATGGAGCGCATCGAAGACGCCATCTGGTGCGTTGGCACCGAGTCCATCATGGAGAAGGAAGAGGCGGCCTGATGCACTGCTTCTTCCTCAACCAGAAGGCAGCCAACGAGGCTGCTGCGACGAAGCTCGTCGCCGAAGGCCATGACGAGGGCGAGGCGTTGGAGGCCGTGCGGGAACTGGCCCTGCCTCCCATCCTCGAGGTGCAGTGGATGTGGTTCCCGAACTTCATCGCCACCGACACGCCGATGCAGAATCGCCTCTACAAGGCCTGGTCCTCTCGCTGGGCAGGCCAGGAGGTGGTCGATGGTCAGCTTGAGTGCGCCGACGAGATGCACGAGTGGATCTTGGACTGGGTGACGGTCCAATACCCCTTCGTCGAGGGTCTGAAGGGCTACCTGAAGGGCATCGAACAAGTCCGCCAGGCTGCGTAGTGGCGCTAGCCCCTCCCATCCGGCGGCCCCGGACTTTCTCGGGGCCGAAGGTACGCTCCCGGAAGCTCGTGTCCGTCTTGATGGCGGCTTACCAGGCGCAGGAGTGGGTGGTGGCCGCGGCAGCGTCAGTTCTCGACCAGGCACTTCCCGCAGGATGGGACTTGGAGCTTCTGGTGTGCGTTGACGGCTGCACCGCCACGCTGAAGGCGGTGCAGGGTCTTCACGACCCAAGGGTGGGAGTGGCGGCACTGGACAAGAACTACGGCACCTACATCGCCACCAACACCATCCTGGGCATGTCCCGGGGCGAGCTGGTGACCTGCATGGGGGCCGACGACATCATGCTGCCGACCCGGCTCCTCAAGCTGGTCGGTGCGATGGAGAGGCACCCAGAGGTGGGCCTGGCCGGAGCGTGGTACACCCGAACAGACGAAGATCTGAACTTCCTAGAGCATCGGAACACCTGCGGCGACGGCACCTGGGTACATCGCAGAAGCATCCTGGTGGGGAAGCTCGGGGGCTTCATGCCGTGGACGTGCGGAGCCGACTCAGAGGTGGTGGTGCGGACCTCCTACCTGGGGGCCAAGAGGCATCAAGTGCGAGAGCATCTGTACCTGCACCGCCAACACCCGAAGCAGCTCACCGCGGACCCGAAAACCGCCGCGGGGTCCAAAGTACGGGAGGGCTACGTCGAGATCATCGAACGCGCCAGGACCCGCTATAAGGGAGGGGCGAGGCCCCAGCGCATCGTTCCCGTAAAGGGGAAGGTGGCGTCCTTGGGAGGCTTCTTGCGGAAGACCAAGGAGGCGCCTCCGAAGGCCGAGCTGAAAGAGGTGTCGATGGCCTCTATCCCTGCCCGAAGAAAGACCCTGAAGGAAGCGGTGGAAAGCCTCCTCCCCCAAGTGGATCGGGTCAACGTCTACCTCAACGAGTACCGGGACGTGCCGAGCTTCCTGAATCACCCCAAGATCCGGGTCGCCCGCAGCCAGAAGCACGGGAACCGGGGAGACGCGGGGAAGTTCTTTTGGTCGGGGAGGGGCCGGGGGTACCACCTGACCGCCGACGACGACATTATCTACCCAAAGGGGTACGTCACCCGCCTGGTAAATGCCATTGACCACTACGGCCGCAGGGCCGTCTTGAGCTTCCATGGCACTGTGCTGAGACCGGGAGCGAAGGTCTACTACAAGGACCGGGTGACCACTTTCCGCTGCTTGGATGGGGTAGACGGCAACCACCCGGTGCATGTCGCGGGCACGGGAGTCATGGGGTACCACTCTGACGCCTTGAAGGTGACCCCCGAGGACTTCAAGCACCCCAACATGGCGGATGTGTGGATGGGGCTTCTGTGCCAGAAGGCGCGGGTGCCCTGCGTCGTCCTCCAGCACAAGGGCGGGTGGCTCAAAAGCCATTGGATCCCGGACACCATCTTTCGGAAGTCCGCGGACCACCTGGATGGGTCCTTCATGGACTCATCCGTTCAACAGAACCGAGCCATCCAGTCGGTCTCATGGGATCTGCTTCCCGCCCCCGCCTTCCGGATAGGGGTGGTGATGCCCATTTGGCGGCGCGAGCCAGTGGCTCGCGCCGCGCTCAGGCACCTACACCGGCTTCGAGTGGCCCTTCAGAAGGAGGGGGTCAGCCTTCGGGTGGTGATCGTGGGCTCCGAGAAAGAGGTCTCCGCCTCCTTGGTGAGGGAGGCGGGGCGAGGGGAGTTCCGCTATGTGGAGTGGCCGAACTCCCCGCTGGGGAGCAAGTTCCAGGCCGGAGTGGATGCCGTCCGAAAGTGGGGAGTGGATGCAGCGGTCATCAACGGGTCTGACGACTTTCTCTCCCTCTCCGTCTTCAAGCACTACGTCGCAAGGCACTACGACGGGGCGCCGTTGATGGGCGTGAAGGATGCGACCCTACTGGATACGGCCTCCGGCAAAGCCGCGTACTGGGCGGGGTACACGAGGAATCGAGCCAGGATCGGAGAGCCGGCCGGCACAGGCCGATTCTATTCGGCGCGGACGCTGGACTCTCTGGGGTGGGAGCTGTACCCCACGCACCTATCGATGGGCCTCGACGCCGCGTGCATGAAGCGGTTGGGGGCGAGAAAGTTCGAGCTGGTGGGGCAACCCACCGCCCACCTCGTGGCCCTCAAGACTGCGGACGCGCTCAACGCCTTCCCCGGAGGAGGAGCCGTGGTTTCCTCTGAGGGGGCGCTCACCAACCTGTTCCCCGGGACTCAGGAAGATATTCGGCGATTGTTGGGGGGCCCTCGTGCAGGTGCATGAGCTGCTACGCGTCCTGCACGAGCGGGGCCTTCTACTCCAGGTGCTGGGGACCACGGAGGGGGCGGCCCTACGCCCCCACTCCTTGACCTCCGCCGGTCCAGGGTCGGTCTGCTTCTCCCAGTCCCCCACTCCGGAGATCTTTGAGCAGGCCGCGCAAAGGGGTACGGCTCTGCTCTTATCGGCCCCCTTCGAGTTCCCGTGGAGGGAGGACATGCCGATCGCGGTCTGCGATCGGGTTCGGTTGGCCTTTGCCGTCGTGACGGGATTGTTTGAGCCGCCCCCTGTACCGGGCGTACACCCGACCGCGGTGGTGGATGGCTACGTTGACCCCTCGTCGACGGTGGGGGCTATGTGCTACGTCGGGCCGGGATGCTCGGTGGGCGCGGGGTCGGTGCTTCATCCGGGGGTGGTCCTGGTGCGGAACGTCCGGGTCGGAGAGCGCTGTATCGTGCACTCAGGGGCCGTCCTGGGGGCAGACGGTTTCGGCTATGCCCGCGATCAGGACGGTCGACTGGAGAAGATCCGGCACTTTGGGGGAGTCGTTCTAGAGGACCACGTCGACATTGGCCCGAACTCCAACGTGAACGCGGGCACCCTCGACCCGACTCGGCTCTGCTTCGGAGCGAAAGTAGACGCCCTCTGCCACATCGGGCACAACGCCCAGATAGGCCGGCACGCTGCCCTCGCTGCCGGGACCATTCTGGGGAGGTCGGCCCTCGGTGAGGCGTCCTGGACCGGGCTGAACAGCACCATCCTGCCGGGGAATGACGTGGGGGACCGGGGGACGGTGGCTGCTCACGCTCTGGTGACCCGGGAGGTTCCTCCAGATACTACGGCGGTGGGAGTTCCCGCCCGGGCCATTTCTCGAGTACGCAAGCCCGGGGACATGTGGTGATCCCCCTCCGTGGAACAGTTCTGGCCCTCGGTCCACACCCCGACGATGTGGAGCTGGGGTGTGGAGGCCTGCTGGCGCGTCTCAAGGGCTGCAAGAAGCACATCCGCGTCTTCTCGGACTGCGAGAAGTCCATCCCAGAGGGGTTCACCACCGAGGACCTCATCGCGGAGTGCCATGAGGCTGCCGCACTGCTGGGGGCATCCTGCGAGGTCCTCGACTTCCCCGTACGGGACTTCCCGGCGCAGAGGCAGGAGATCCTGGAGGCGCTCGTAGGACTGAACAAGGAGCTGCGCCCAGACGTGGTGCTGGTCCCCTCGTCTACCGACATACACCAGGACCACCGGGTGATCTTCGAGGAAGCCGTTCGGGCCTTCCGAACATGCACCGTTCTTGGGTACGAGGTCTCTTGGAGCAATAAGGCCCACCGGCCGTCCTTGTTCGTTGCTCTAGGGCGGGAGGACGTAGAAGTGAAACTTTCTGCCCTCAGGTGCTACCAAACTCAGGCGATAGGCAGGAGCTACTTCAAGGACGACGAGATGTTTGTGGCCCCTCTGAGGGTCAGAGGATTACAGATCAGGCAGCTTTACGCGGAGGCGTTTGAGGTCTTGCTGGGGGTCATCTGAATGTACGACGAGGCACTTTATTGGGATTCGCGGTATCTCGCGGGAGGGAACAGCGGCTCCGGCTCTCGAGGGAAGGAGGGGGACTGGAAGGCCCGCTTCGTGATCGAGGAGGCGAAGAGAGCCAAGCCGCAGACAGTCTTGGACCTTGGCAGCGGGGACGGCGTAGTAGGCGCTCAGATCATGCGCTCTCTGCCGAGCTCCCTCTACCTCGGGGTGGACATCTCTTCCGCCGCCGTAGAGTCCTCCTGCCGGCAGAGGACCCCCAACATGCAGTTCCTCGTCGAGGATCTTGTATCTTCCCGGCACACGGCGGACCTGGTCCTTTGCCTCGATGTCCTGTTCCACCTGCCCACAGAGCAGCGGCAGCGAGAGGCTCTTGAGGCGATAGGTAGATCCTTCGAGAAGTCGGCGGTTGTCGCCGCGTGGAACAGCGGAGTGCTGTCCCTGGGGGAGCTCGCGCCACACTGCTTCTTCTTCCCCTTCGTGCCCCCACCGGGCACCGTGATCTACAAGCAGGAGACGCTGCCCATGAACCCCGTGAAGACTATGTACGTCCTGCACAGGTCGGAGGTGGGATGACGTACTGGAACAAGAGGAAGCAGCATGTCTACTACCGCGAGGTCTTAGCGGTAGCTCGGAGGACCGCCCCCAAAGCGACCAGCCTCCTTGATGTGGGGACAGGCCCTTGCGAGTACCCAGCGTGGTTCGATTGGATCCCGCGGAAGGTGCTGGTGGACAAGGGCAACACCCCTCCTGTGCCCGGGGCCGAGTGCATTCGGGCCGACTTCATGACCTACCAGACGGCCGAGCGCTTTGACCTCGTCACCTGCCTGCAGGTCCTGGAGCATCTGCAAGATCCAGCAGCCATGGCGCGGCGCTTGCTCGCCCACGGCAAGAAGGTGATCGTGTCGGTGCCGTACATGTGGCCGGAGAACTTCTGCAAGTACCATGTGCAGGACCCAGTCAGCACCAAGAAGCTGCTCTCCTGGTTCCCGGTCAAGCCCATCGAGACCCTGAAGGTGACCGAGCCCGGGAACATCTCCAGGATGATCGCCGTGTTCCCTGGGAGAGCATGAGCCTCCGCCGCAGCCATCTCACCTTCTCTGTCGGCCTGTCCGTCAAGGGCCGGGAGTCCCAGCGCCTGGATAGGTGTCTGGAGAGCCTGGAGCAGCAGACGCTGCGCCCTGTGCAGATCGTCGTGGTGGAGATGGCCGAGAAGGGCCTCTTCAAGCACCGAGCCACCTGCGTGCGCTTCGGGGTGCGTCACCTGCAGGTGGAGGATGACGAGGGCCTCTTCCCGCTGGCCAGGCTGGCCAACATCGCAGGCCGTCAGCTCATGGGCTCGGCCACCCACTTCGTCAAGACGGACATGGACGCCGTCTTCCACCCCGAGCTGCTGCGGCAGCTGGCGCTTCGCGTGGATGAGGACCCTCGAGGCCTGGTGAGCGTGCGCCCCCGCCGGCTGCTCAAGAAGTACTCGTATCCTGGAGGCCCCGAGCGATGGTGCCGCGACGCACAGCTGGTGAAGGGGGACGAGAAGATGTGGGGCCTGTGCATGGCTCACGACTTCGACTCCTTCGGTGAGCTCCGCGGATTCGACGAGGCCTTCGTGGGCTGGGGAGGGGAGGACCGCAACTACGTCTACCGGGCGGAGCAAGCAGGGCGGACAGCGAGGATGCTGGACATGGGCCCTCTGCTGGCCCACCAGTGGCACTCCGTCGAGAAGGGCTCCCGGGTGAACGCCTGCAAGAACAAGGAGTGGCGGAAGAGGGCCCAGAGGAATGGGACGGGGTGGGGCCGGTGAACCTGCTCCGCAAAGGGCGGGTCGACGACGAGGCCGCCGTGCCCAGCTACAAGGAGCCGAAGGACACTAGGCCGTTCCAGGTGAGCGCCGTCATACCCATCAAGGACCGTCCCTCCAAGCACCTGGCCGCTTCCGTCCGCTTCCTGCTTGCACAGTCCCTCCCGGTGCACGAGATCATCGTGGTGGATCAGGCCAGCAAGCCGGAGCTGCGGAGAGAGTACGCATCGATCTTGAAGGCACCCAAGACGAAGCACCTGATCCGAGACACGCCCGACCAGTGGAATAAGCCTATGGCGGCCAACGCCGGCATCCGGGCCACCAGCCCAGAGAGCACCCACATACTCAACCTCGACTGCGACATGCTCTTCGGCCCCAATGCCCTGGACACTCTTAGGTCGCTAGCCGACAAGTACGGCGGGGAGGTTCTGGTGTACGGTCACCGGCATGATCTGCTCGACGCCAGCACGCTGCTGTCTCGGCGCCCCAGGTGGAGGACTCTGCTAAGAAACCTGCGCCTCACAGATCGGGTCGCCAACCCCTGGCACTTTGTACCGAGAGATTGGATCCACCGGGTGCGTGGGTACGACGAGAGGATGTGGGGCCGCGGCGCCATGGATAACGACATGACCTCTCGGGCTGAGAGGGATCCATCCATCGCGGTAGCTCAAGTCAATGAGAAACAGCCGTTGGCCATCCACTACAACCACTCCAGGCCGCCTTGGCCAGAGACCCATAAGAGGCCGGAGACCGCCCTGAATTGCCACCTGAGGAACACAGATCTCTCTATCGTGAGGAACGACGAGAACTGGGGAGCCTGACATGGGATGCAACTGCCGCAAGCAAGCCAAACCGCAGAGAGCTACCCGGCCCGTGCGTACTCGTGTAGTGTACGCACAACGTGGAGTACAAGTCCGCAAGCCACGCGAGAGCAGCGAGCAGGTGGACAAGAAGGTGAGGAGGATCGGTGAGCAGTAACGACGCCCGAATGCAGATCCGCCTGCCCCAGGATCTGAAGAAGTTCGCCCTCGATGAGGCGGCGGAGGACCAGAAGGCGAAGGGCAATGCGTCCTTGCTGATCCGCCACATGCTCGAAGAGCGACGACGCAAGAAGCTCGCTGCAGCCGTTGAAGGGATCGAGATCCATGAGTTCTGAGAAGAAGGTCGAGCGCTCCCACCGCTTGGTACGGACCGACCCTGTGGGAATCTCCTCCCAGCTCCGAGAGGAGCTGAAGATGGGCGGGGTCTCCGGGGTCGCCATCGACATCGAGGGCCGGACCATCCTCGTGGAGCGGCTGGCCTCCGTCCAGCAGCAGCTCGACCTACACAACGAGGCGCAGGAGGCCCAGACCATCGTAGATCCGGTGGAGTACGCCCTGGAGAACCTCTCCGAGATGAACGTCCAGGGCTTCACTCTGCGGGAGGCGATGTTCGAGGTCGCCGATGCAGCCATCGGCGGCGGAGGAGCCATCGTCTCCTGGGTCTGTGGGGACCCCCAGCGAGTCGCGAAGATGCTCGACCGGCAGATGCCGCGTCTGCAGTCCCACCCGCTTTTCATCCTGCAGGCTGCCCTGCGCCATTCTCCAAGGCTCAGCGAGACGGATGTGGTCGCCTGCATCGGCCCCTCCCTGGATGACCCCGCCGAAGTGGTCGCCGGGATTCTCTTCCGTCTTGAGGACATCACCGCTCCCCGTGGAGAGAGCCATGAACACCATCCTGTCAGTGCTAATCGAGAGCTCCCTGGTCCCGAGGCAGGCCGTGGATCTGCTACTCAGGCACGGCCTTCTGGACCAGGCAGAAGCCGACCGCTATGGGCGGGACCCGCTCCCGGCCGATGAAGAGGGACTTCAAGAGCTTGCGGAGAAGGTCGAAGCGGCCCTGGCCAACGTCCCAGATGCGGAGTCTCTTGACGACATCGAGCGAGGGGCGGACGTTCTGGTCCATGGGCAGTTCGGCAGCCACGTCCGGCTGGCAGGGAAGGTCTGCAAGCAGGCTCTCTACATCTGCCTGCCACCCGACGTGGAGGAGGACAACCTGTTCGTTGGCCTCCCCACGGAGTTCGACATCTCCGCGTGGGGTGGGAGCACTACGGGAGTGAAGTACCGGGATCCAGAAGTAGTCCAGCATCGCGGCAAGCGGTGGTTGAGGGTGGAGCTGTAGTGAATCTGCCCCTCTCGAAGCAGTTGTCTGCTGCCCTGATAGGCACCGGCCTGATCGACTCCGTGTGGCATTGTGCCGACGAGGGGGACGAGGCCACCGCCCTATGCCGAGCCGTCGGGACCACCACAGACGACAAAGAGAAGGCGATGGAGATGCTGGCGAAGCTCGTCACCCCCGTCGGTGTCTTCGTGGCCAAACAGTTCATCTACAGGGGCGGGAAGTTCGGCTTCTGCTGGAACGTCTCGATCTTTCGAGGAGAGCATCTTGAGGCCTTGAAGGCCGTGAAGCTGGCCCCTCCCGCACCTCAGGCTCCGCCGGTCCCACGGGACGAGCCCCAGGATGACCGCTGGAAGGAGGGGATCGACATGGAGGGAGAAGTATTCTACTACCTCGACTTCGTCCTTCCGCACGCTTCCGCCAATAGGAATGCCCCGACCAAGGGCATGGCCGAGGGGGATGTTCTGCCTGCGCCGCTGGGCCACGGGCGCGGAGTGACGAAGACTGCAGGCGGGAAAGGCCGACGATGACGAACGACTTGAAGCCGCGTGACCAGTACGACTCCGGCAGCCAGGGGAAGCACCAGGAGCTGTACCAGGAGCGGAAGGGACGTGCCCACAAGGACGCGGACTTGGCGAAGGCCGAGATAGATCCCAGCCTGGTTGCAGAGCTGAAGGACTTCGTCATCGAGACGGCCAAGGAGCGAGAGAAGAAGGCCCGCTACAAGCTCGAAGTCACCTTCAGCTCCGGTCGGACGCCGAACGGCTTCCCGAACGGCAACGCTGCGGTGATCTGCGTCTACTCCAGTGGAGCTCGTCTACACGGTGGTGGCGACGAGCTGGCTCTGTGGTGTCTGCAGCGGGATCCCGGAGCCGGAAAGCTCGCGACGTTCGACCCCTCCAAACTGAAGCCCCTGCGGGGCGAGCGGATCGGCTGTGGGCGGGCGATTCACCCCGACTCCGTCATCGACAAGCCCATCCCCGGCGCCGGCGGCATGACCAGCAAGCGCATCGCCATCTGCCCTCACTGTCGTCGCTCCTGGGATGTGCGGTACCTCACCGAAGAGATCTACGGTAGGTGGAGCACGGCGAAGCTGGCGACGGTGCTGGCGGACATGTGGCGGCGCACCGGCCACAACGCAGACATCTACGTCAAGTACCACCACACCGACATCCGCTACCAGATGATGGAGCGGGAGCATGGGACCGCGAAGGCCCGCCAGCTTCGCGGGGCGGTCATCTACCCCCTGCAGCGCATCCTGTCGGATACCTCCGCAGGAGCCATGCTGGAGACGCGCTTCCGAGCGCTTCTATCGAGCTAAGAAAAGGGGCTAGAAACAGGTGTGCGGTCTCTTCATGTTCATAGGGAACACTCACCAGACCGCACTATCGAAGCCGGGACCTGCCCCTGCGAGAAGCTGGCGCCAACTTACCGCTGGCTTCGACACTGACCTTATACCGCAGATCACGGAGTTTTTGGGACGATGAAAGCAGCCGAGTTGGTGGAAGAAGTCCGGGGGCTGGACGGGAGGATCTCCGTGTGGTCGTATCTATTGGAGCTGGCAGACGCACAGCTTCAGCAGGATGGCCGCGAGGTGCCTCCGCAAGTGCGTGGGGTCTCGGAAGAACACATCACCGAAGTCATCCAGGAGATCGAGTCCAACATCGTGGACCTGAAGTCCGCCCGAGATGATCTCTTGGACAAGGACGTGACATGAGCACCAAGAAAGACCTGATCGCGAAGCTGAAGGCGCAGGTGGAGGTTTACATCGAGCAGCGGCTCGACACCTTCCGCAACGCGGTGAACGAAGCCACCGAGGTCAACATGCAGCGGGTGGGCGGCTGGTTCAACTCCACCTCCTACGCTCTAGACTTCCAGACCGACCGGCTCTCCGCCCTCCTGCAGCTGACCCTCGACAAGCTGGAGATCTCCCCCGAGGAGTTCAAGGCCGAGGTGACGCGCCAGAAGGCCCTGCGGATCGAGGCCTACCGGAAGGCGAAGGAAGAGTACGCAGCGAAGGCCAAGGAAGAGGCAGATGCAGCCGAGGCCAAGGAAGGCGAAGACGCGGAAGCAGTTCCCCTCACCGAGGAGGAGGCAGTCCTGTCCGCATCCCAAGACCCCATCATGGACCCTGGCCCACAGGGGGATCATCCCCCCGAAGCCCAGATCTTCGGAGGCTGACATGGCTAAGACACCCAACAAGAACGTGCGTGGAACCAACATCAAGACCAGCGTGAAGCAGGCCCCGAAGATGGGCCTGAACAATCTTCGCTGCAGCTGCGGCGGAGTCCTGAAGCGCGATGGACATGGGGCCATGAGGTGCACCGGGTGCCGCAAGGGCAGCGTGGAGACACCTCTCTAGTCGCCCCCAGTCCCGTAGCTTGGCAGCTCCGGCAGCCGCGTCCAGTGGGTGACCGTGATGAAGGTGCACTCGGTCGTCTCCGCCCAGGCAAAGTCGGGGTCTCCCCCTCCGTCGTAGCTGGCGATCCAGTAGTCGTTCGTGTCCCTGTTGCACGCCAGCACCTCGTCAAAGTGGGTGGCGTCGGCCTTCTTCGGCAGTCGTTCATTCACACTGACCCACATGGCGGTCTCCTGGTTGGGGTTCGAGACCCTTATCCCCCAGGATCTAAGCTAAGAAGAGGCGCTGCATACGCAACACCCCCTCCCACCGTCTACTCCTCCTTCCGCTCGGCGCAGAAGAGCTGAATGGCCCTCAAGTCCCCAGGACTGAGGATCTCCTGCTCAGCAGGAGTCAGCTTGTTGTGATCCCATCCGATGGGGTCGAAGGAGTACTCGGCGTGGTCCAGCAAGGCGGCCAGCACATTCTGTTCGTCGTCGTCACCGCTCATCAGGTGTGTCCAGCTTCTCGTTGATGCACTCCTCGACCGCCTTGTCGTCGCGGAAGGCGGCGATGCGGGGATGGATCATGGCGTTGGTCTTGCCCCCGTCCGTCTTGTAGAAGCGGCGGGAATACTCCACCCGGACGACCTTCGGGAAGACGGCTGGGTCGGCGAGTTCCTTCTTGTTCTCCTTCGTAAGCCCACCCCCGCAGTCGCAGAGGTAGATCAACTCACCGTCGGGATCCAACTGGTACAGCGCAACGCTGCCCACCTGCCCCTGGTACTTGCCGGTGCCCCAGGTGCCCTGGCCTCGGTCGGGGTCCCAGTAGGCAATGCAGTCGTCTTCGTACACCGGCTTCAGCTTGCCGGTGTACTTGCCTGGTCGGTCGGGCTTGCCCCGGAAGTTGTAGGCGCGGTCTCCGAAGACTCCCTTGGGGTCGACGACGACCCAGCCCTCCCAGTCATTGTGCTTGGCTAGTGCTCGCGCGGTGTCGTCGAGGGTGACCTTGACCTCTTCATCTCCCTCCATGAAGACGGCTGTCGGGAAGAGGGATCGGCGCTTGGAGAAGCGCAGCTCACGCCCGGCCCGAGAAGCATCCCAGACCACCGCTCGTAGTCCCTCGTCCCAGACCTGCTTAGGGGTGAGGGTCTGCAGGGGCAGCAGCCATTGCATGTCGGCGGTGAGTTCCTCCACGGTTCCCATTCGCTCAGCGAAGGTTCTCTCGGAGACGACGGGCTCACCGTCCCAGAACCCTATGTCCCAGACGTAAAAGCTGAGCCACCCCTCCTTCTGCTGCAGCTGCAGCGCCTTGTTGGTCAGGGATTTGGTGACTCGCTGGACGTAAGCGAAGTCGTCTCGACCTCCTCGGTCAGAGACGAGTTCTCCAAGTAGGAGAGTGTTCGGGGGTATCTTTTCTTCGTGGAGGGCCACGAGGCACTCTTCGTAGAGCAAGGGAAAACGCTCAGCCCAGAGTCGGTAGTCCTCCCCTTCGGCCTCGCGGTCGTGGGTGGGCCGCATTCGTCGGCTGTAGATCTCCACATCGTTGGTCGTGGTGCGGATGACGTGCATCATCCCTTCGCGCTTTCGGCCGAAGAGCACTCCCTTACCAAGCAGCACCTTCTTCAGGAGCGTCACGGACAGGGAGTTGTCGGGTTTGTAGAAGCACAGGGAGATCGGGAGCTGCTCATCCGGGAGCAGACCGACCGGAACTACATCGCTGCCGACCTCGGTGTAGCCGGTGTAGCTTCGGAGCGTCAGCTTCCGCAGGGCCCTGTCCAGGGCGTAATCCTCTGCGGAGACCTCGTTGCTCTTGCCTACGTTGATGGGCCCGTAGGTGTGGGAAGTCTCCTGCATCGTGCCCTTGAGGACACCGTGGGTAGTCGTCTCTGTCGCACCATCCACACGGATGGTCCAGCACAAGGTGTGCTTGCGGCCCTTCTGGTGGAACTCTCTCTGCTCTCCGGTCCAAGTCATCGTTTCTCCAAGTTCTGTTGGTCCATTATTCTGATCCCCTAAACATGTGGTGGCTGTCGCCTCGAAGAAGGCCCCCACCACCCAAGCGGTGGTGGGGGCCTTCTTTCTGACGAGGAGCGCCTAGCTCTCGGCGTGGACCCCGTTGGTCGGGGCCTGGAGCTGGGACAGCACCTTCTGGCCGATCACGGTGCCGCCGAGGACGGTGGCGATGGTGCCGCCGAAGTCCCCGCCGTCCAGAGCGGTCTGGACCTTGAGGGCCTCCGCCAACGCCACCACGGTCTGCTTGTCACCCAAGGCCATGATGGCCTGTGCGATGTCGCCGGACACGGCCTTTGCCTTGTCCGAGAACGCAGCAGTCTCCGCCTGGATGAAGGCGAGCTTCAGCTCCTGAACCGCGCCGTCGTAGGCCAGGTTCAACTCACGCTCCTCCTTGACGCGCACCAGGTTGGCCGAGCTGCGAGCTCCAGCGACGACGTCGGCCGCCTTCTGCACCTCGAGCTGACGGGTGTGCTCCGACTGAGCGGCTTCCTGCCGCGCCGTCGTATCCGCCACTCCACGCGCTACCGCACGCAGCTCGATCTCGGCCTGCAGCTGCCGAGTCTCCTCCTTCGACAGCAGACCGTCCCGACCCAACTGCTCCTTCTCCGCCGTGATCGCGAACTGACGCCGGGTGCGTTCCAGTCCGAGGTGCAGGGTGACGGCCTCTTGAGCCGACAGCTGCAGCTCTTGCGCGATTCCACGATCCAGGATGTCGATGGCGAGCACCTCGACATCCGTCACCTGCAGTCCATTCTCCGAGAAGTGCAGGCCGGCGCGGACCTCCTTCTCATCCTTCTTGCCCGAGGTCTTCTTGCCCAGGATGGAGTCCCGGACATAGGCCTCGCCGTGCGCGAAGAAGGACTCGATGGACTCGGTACGGACGGCCGCGCGCAGCATGGACCGAACGCGGTCGGTCAGCAGCTTGACGTAGTTGTCCACCGAGAACCACTTGGAGTCCTCGCCCGTGAAGCCGCAGCGGAGGCTGAGCTTCACATGCACCTTCACATGATCGCTGGTCTCCACCGTGACGATGTCGCTGACCTGGTTGTTCGCCACCCGCAGGTAGGCGTCCGTGATCATGTCGTCCGTCGTCTTCGGCTTCCCTGAGGACAGGCTGAAGTGCTCCAGCTCCTCGTCGAAGGCCAGCAGGACCGAGTTCGGACCCTGCACCACGCGGCGGTTGCCCTGCTTGTCCACCACCTGCACGGCGAAGCCGGTCCAGACGTTGATTCGCGGGACACCCGAGTAGCGACCGCCGAGGGTCACCGTGCGCGGCTCAGTGAACGTCGACTGACGCGAGAACTCGTCAGCACCGCCGCCACCGCTCCCGTAGGAGACCGAGCTTCGAGCTGCCGAGGCACCCTCGATACGGCCGGAACCTGCCGCACGCCGGATGCGCTTGTTGCGGCCAGCCTGGCCCTCACTGACGGTCCCAGCGCGGGTGCTGGGGCTGCCCTTGGCCGCCTGGGCCAACGCGAGGTTGTACTCCCGGACGTTGTCGTTGTCCGGGTACCACAGCTCGCACTGTGTCGGAGAGAGCGCTCGTCGCACGATCACCTCCTCCACCGGGTTGGGCAGCAACATGTTGGGACCCGTGATCATGTCGATTTGGGCCGTAGTGCGGTTCATGACGTAGCGGGCCTCGCCAGCGGGGACGGCGACCGCGTAGTGCTTCGCCTTGCCGTCGTACTTCACGAACGAGACGTGCTCGGTCGGGAAGAAGATGGTCGTATCCTTGCCGGTGAGGAAGACCTCTTCGCCCTCCACGAACTCGCGCTTCTTCACGCCGTACAGCCCCATGGTGTCCTTGAAGTCCGCGATGAACTTCAGGTGGACGCCCTGAATGGCGTTCAGCTCGATCGGCTGGAAGATGCGGATGGGGTTGCCGGCCTCATCGACATCTTCGTAGTGGAAGCGCTGGGTCGGCGCCGGGAAGACCACGGCCGGGCCGCGGACGAAGTCCTTCTCACCCGACTCGTCGACGAGCACGCAGTACTCCAGGCGCTCCAGCGTGACCGCGTCGCGGACGTACTCGCCAGTGCGGTTGGCCACCACTTCGATCCCCGTTGGCGGGATGTAGTAGGAGACCTCAGTGCCCTTCACCAGGAGCAGCATGCCCTCGGTCAAGTCCTCAGCGGCCATGGACGAGACTTCCAGAACCTCGGGGGCGTCCTCACCCTCGGCGGCACCCTCACCCGCGCTGGTGGCAGGCTTCATGATGGCGCTGTCCCAGTTCTCCATTGCAGCGTCAGCGTCGTAGACGCGGGTCAGCGCGTACTGGTTGCTACGGAGCTGGTGACCATCGACGATGGTCACGTTTTGGTGCGGCCAGGGGACGAAGGACGCGGGGCCGGTGATGACCTCGCTGCGGCCCATCTCCAGAGCAGCGCTGGCGGCCTTGCCCTTGCCGGGGAAGGGACCTTCGCTGGGGTTCTCGAGGATGGCGTACTGCCCCTTCTCCACGAGCACCGCCTGGCGGACGGCATCGTCGAGGTGGGAGACGGGGAGGATGGAGCGGGACTCGTGGTCGTAGGTGACCGCCTGCTCTGTTCCGCTGGTGTTGACGACGGTGGGGCCGACGTGAACGTGGACTACGCCAGTGGTGGTGTCTTGCACGTAGGCGTACTGGCCTACGGGGAGGACGAGGTCGGTGTTCCGCCGTCGCGGGCTATCGGGATCGTGTGCCATTCTGTAACTCCTGGGTGCATATGGATCGAGGTCCGTATACTGCTCAAACATTGGTGAAGGCCGCCTCGACGACCAAACTCAAGGATTTCGTATGTCTCAGTTGAAGCTGATCGTGGAAGAGGGGCAGCTGCCTGAATCTCAGGGGGAGATGAAGGAGCTGGTCGACCGCGAGCTGGATCTATTCAACAAGTGGTGGGCGGAGCAGCCTGGACACGGGGACCCCATGCACGCGCTAGAGCGCCTGATGGTGGGGACCTACATTGTCCAGAAGCTGCAGGGCCGGATTGCCTAATTATGGCTCCCG
>Ga0255047_10000299_pt1 | contig 39582 bp, 70 predicted proteins | sample JV7_2_1_MG_FD_183640 | JGI IMG/M metagenome (GOLD analysis project Ga0255047, IMG submission 183640) | Seawater microbial communities from Jervis Inlet, British Columbia, Canada - JV7_2_1 | ecosystem: Environmental > Aquatic > Marine > Inlet | place: Canada: British Columbia | collected 2016-10-06
ATATTTTACCTATGGAGAGGCTTCTAAGGCGGTGTATAGTATTCAAAACCCCCGTCACCGTCCCAAAATTCCAAAAACCTATATCTGTAAGTTGACGCCCCTCCTAATTCAAAAATACCAGTAACGGATTCATTGCTGGCAATATCAGTTAAATTAGTTGGGAATGTCGCTGTGGTCACATCAAAATCAACCTCAATTTCATTATTGTCACCATTCTCTGTTACTGTTAAGTCACAATAATATCTTTGATTGTCGGCTGTTGTCCCTTGTGGGTAGGTCATATTTGTATCTTCACCCGTGGGAAAATTCTCGCTAATCTCTATTTGCGTCTGATATTTATATGATATCGGCTTATTACTAGTTCCTGTAGTCGCTTTGAAATCAGTATAGTCACCCACATGAGTCATTTTATAGGCGCGTATATAGCAGGCATAATCCCCACTGGTATCTCTCTTAAATACTGCTGAATAAATTCTTGCATTATTGTAAGGTGGATAGGTTCCAGCGGTTCCAGTGTCCTCATTATACGTTGTCGAAAATGTACCAAATAAGCCACTATTTGCCGTTTTAAAATCACTGTATGGTGTCGTTGTTGCTGGATCGACATAGGCTGAATCTGTGGGATCACTTGGCGCAAACCACTCCGCACCTCTCCCCAAGTCATCATCTGCGTTATAAAACGGCTCTGCGTCTTGGTCGAACTCACCCTCAAAAATTAAATAATCATCATTTGTGTTGCCAATATCTCTGAAAGCATATTTCATTTCAGTTAGCATATCATACCATTTTTTTACCTCACGTTTATCATAAACAGAAAGATCCGGCCAACTGGTATAACCAGTAATTTCAAACAGTCTATTGTCGTAAGTTAAAGGGGCGTCTGCTACTCCTAAAAGATTCCACAGTGTTGAGCTGACAGTTTTGTTCGTATCGGCATCATTCCATTTCTCTATATCTGCATAGTTCTGAGCGCATTTATATAGCATATCCTGCACATCTTGAGATAAGTCTGTCAGTGGATCTCCAATATTTAACTCCCATTTTAAGCTTGTATTGCCTCCCCAAGGAAATATTTTAGAGAGAGTATCTTCAGAAGGGAAGCTAGGACTGCCAGAAGTTGAATAAGTACCAGACATACTACAAAAACCAATATTGCATCGCTCTTGTGTAGCTTTAGCCAATGCTTGAACCGCTGAAGTCATTTCCTCCGCTGACAGATCAGCCCAATTATAACCCGCTAATAATGAAGTAGCCATTTAAAAACTCGGATGATCTAAATATATAATATTGTTTTCAGTATCATAAGTACAGGGAAAAATCTTCCCATTAAAATAATTAAGTGAATTAGTTGAAGCGTTCGCCGCATCAAAACCATCTAAAAGAATCTTGATACCTGAAGGAAAAGCCGTATTTATACCTAGTGAGTGGGTTGCCACCTTGTTCCAGTAAGCTGTGAAAGTAGTGATACCCGTACCTGCCACCGCTGAATAGTTGGCTGAAGGTTTTACATAAAAAGAATCAACTGCTAAATTGTAATTATCTCCCACTTTATTCCACCAACCGAAAAGTTTATCAGGGGCCGTTACTGCAGTATTCCAAGGCGTAGTTAGTTTAAAAGATGCAGCAATCGTTAACGCTGTAAAGTCTCCCACTGTTGCACTGGGTTCGTTGGCTGTTGCGCCATATGTGAAAGATGCGTCAAAAGTCGTGTTTGGGCTCGTAGCATATACGAGAGAGCCGCCCCCCGAAGTACGCGCCATAAATTGAGTTGATTCTGATTTGTCAGGATAAAAAATAACCTCCACAACTTGATCAGCGGTTAAATCCTCGCTTGCTGTAAGGTTTCCAACGGTGTAATCATTTGCAATATTGGCCGTGTCCCATTTCCATGCTGTGCCCTCTGGCGCTTCAAAAGCTTCCGTTGTGGAATTCCAGACCACCTCTGTAGCTGTTACACTCTTCCCTGATTCCCCCGTGTCAACTTTGGCAAATATAATGCGCTCACTATCATTACCGGCCTGAACTGGCACAGTGTTAAAATTGCGATAATCACGGATAACTTCCAAGGAAGTATCTAAATCTGATTCATTACCGTATGCGTAAAATTCGTTCGACATCTTATAACCTTAAATGATTCATTGCTACTTCAGGATAAATATTCCATGTATTAGTTACGTAGTCGGTTGGATCTTGCTGTCGAGCCTTTGACATGTAAGCGCCGGAGCCGTCCAGTTTCCGAGGTTTGTTCCATTTTGCGCCTACAATTTGTGGGTGTGTTCCGTTCACGTCAGGCCCGTTGCCAATATCAATCAAAGGCTTTTGGTGCAATTGGTCTGGATCATATAAAAGCGCATAACGAACAATATAATATTCTTCGCCGTCTGGATCAATTTGTCTTTTGCCAGTGATACTTTCCATTCTTAAGCTGCGCGTTTCGTAGTTATACCCATCAATATTCATTGAGCTGGAATTAACTTTATTCCTATAACGTTTTAAATCGCTTGGTCTATATCTTGATTGATTGCGTGTGACAATGATTCTATCTAATGTTCTCGGACGTTGCAATTTTGGCCATACACCCTCACCACTTGAGGCAGATATTTGTTTTTCTTGAATCGGGTCAAAGTCAACTTCTTCCATCACTGTAACTTCTTGGTAATCATAACCATTACTTGAGTCAGACTGATTCTGGGATTTAGCAATTGTATTAATATCATTCGTATAAAATACGCTTAACATAAATATAAATCCAGCTTCCTCATCACGAGCAATATTATAAGTTGTTGCAACTAAGCTTGAGTCATCTTCGTGTTGTCCATCGTCTTCATCGCCAATGATAGGCCACCCATAAGAGTTTGAAGCTGTTAAAGCATTAATCAACAGACGGACGCCAGCCGTTGAGGTTCTCGTATTGGTTTTCAATATCCACGTTTCGTTAACTTCTACACTATTTCCGTTGACCTCTAAATCAGGCTGTATGTGATAGCGTTTTAATGTGCTTATAGTTGCCATGATTTGACCTATTTAGTTATTACTTTAATTTGATTTGATTTAGCCGTATTCTTTTCAATCTTAGATAACATATCATTACGGGTTACATCAAGCTCAGATTGTTTTAAAAATTCAGTTGCGGCCGCCGTTCCAGCTTCCACGGTTGTACCAGTAAGTTTTGGCAGTTCTTGCTCGACCTTCTTCTGCTCCTCATCGAAAAAACCAACATCACGTAAACCGGCAATTTTTGCCTTAATTTGGTCTATGCTTACGCCTTTATTTATGGCATCAATTAGAGTCCCTTTGATCTTGTCAAATTCTTTCTTATTGAGTCCTAATACCTTAGACATATCCATAGCTTCTTGTAATTGTGTAGCCTTCTTTAGTACCGCATCAAATGGCGTTGATAAGTCTTCAATTAGGGGCTGAATGGTGTTTAATTCGTCTTTAAAGTGCTTAACGATGGAAATAACTTGATCTTCAACAGTTTGTAAGTCAGCACCTTTGCCTAATGCTTGTAGAATAATCGGCCCCAATGACTTCAATTCACTTTTGGTCAGTTTGAGCTTTTCCGCCATTTCTTCCAGTTGTTCATTGAATATAAGTTTTTTTCCTAACTCTCCAAAGCCTTCAACTTTTTTAGCTTCCTTCGCGGATTCCTCTAACGCTTTCTTGTATTCTCTTTCGGCGTCTGCGTTCTTTTTGGCTTCCTGTGCGGCTAAACGTCTTTTTCTACCTAACTCAATGGCGGCAGTGTCAGCATCTCCCGAAGTATCCACAACACCCATAAGCTCATCTATCCAAAGACTAAAACCGGTTGCCGTTTCCCCAACTGCTTCACCAACGCTATTAACTGTATTAAGTAAGCTGGTTGCTATTGGAATAAATTTTGAGATTGCATTACCCATTCCAGTTAAGGATTTTTCCCAAGCATTTGACATTCTATTGACTGCCGCTTGAGCACTATTGCTTGCTTCCTGTGCCGCATCTCCGAATTCTAAGCGCATCTGTTTACCAAACTTAGGCAAAAAGTCACTCGATATAATCTCACCGCGTTCTAGCATCTTCGTCAATTCTTTTGTAGTCACACCGATAGCACGAGAAGCAAGGCCAAAAGCATCAACGCCACGCTCTGCTAATTGCTGTAACTCTTCACTAGAAACTTTGCCTTTTGCCGCGATTTGAGAAAGTGCCCTTGTCAATCCTGAAGTTTCACTTGAGCCTAAGCCCATAGCGGTTGATAATTCGGCAACGCCTTGAGTTAATTCACGAGTCACAGAGGTAGCAATTCCAGCGCCTTGCATAGCAGAATATAATCTGGTGTAGCCCTCGGCAATACTTGGAATTTGAACGCCTAAATCATCGGCTAAACCTTCCAAAAAAGCAAATTCAGCATTAGCGGCAGCTTGTGAACCGGTTACAGTTTTAAGACTATTATTGATTTTATCATACGCTAAGGCAATATCAAAAGCTTCCTTGCCCAGTTTAGCTAGTCCTAATGCCGCAACAACTTTGCCTACTGCGCTAAAGCTTAAACCGACTTTTTTATTACTAGCTGACACTTTTTTATTTTGCTTGGCAATTCTGGCTAGATTTTGTTGAGCTGTTCCCAGTGTTATATTGTTGGCCTTAATTTGGCCCCTCATATCTCCAAGGCTATTGCTCACGCTTGCGGTTGTTGGGTCAAGTTTCTTTAGACCAGTATTTACTTTTTTTGCTTTATCTTCCAACCCGTCTAAACCTGCGTCAGCTTTTTTGGTGTCAACTGTAACTTTTAAAATAATTTCTTCTATTTGTGTTTGACCCATAATAAAACCTATTTACTAGCTCTGCGTTTTGCGTTGGCTTCTCGTATTTCCTGTACTTCTTTATCTAAAAATTCGTCATCTTCCCAAGGATCAAACCAATTGATTTTACTTCCTGTAGATGCTTGTAGCTGTATATCCATCATCTCGCCCTCTAAAGGTGCTAAAGATCTATAAGCGGCCCACCATAATATTTCATTGTAGCTCGGTACATCTTCCCGTGGTCTTAAACCTAACAGGGCTGAAACGCTTATTCTTTGTTGATGTGCTAGTCTAAAGAAAAATTGAGCCTCTTGGTTATGTCTTATTATTTTTTTTTTTCGCTTTAACTCTTGTGTGACTTGATCCGGTTTAAAACTGTCATCCAATACATTCATCTCATCAATATGGAAAAGTATTTCATTAACTACATTGTTTTGAACATTGTCACGCCAGCGCGCAAACTGGGATTTATCACTAAAGAATTTTGTCCCATCATGATTAGCCATAGCCTCCTCAATTAAGTAATCTTCAGCCCTAACTTTATCAGCTTCCCAGTTCTCTTCGTCTTTAGATCCTGAGACTACATCCAGTGCACGAGCGCGAGCTATTTTTGTTGCTAAAACTCGGAATTGCCAAACCTTAGCATAAGGAAGAGCACGCAGAAAAATCGTACGGCCCCCCTTAGACTCCAGCTGAACCTCTTTTAACTCTGCCTTAGCAAAATCATCAAAAAAATCTTCAACTGTTAAGCTCATATTATACCGCCGCGTCTGTAGTAGTCGGAGCAGTTACCCATTGCCAAACTAAAGCCGCTTTGACAGCTACATTTGTACGATGCGTTTCGTTAGCACTCAATAAAATAGCAGATCCTACACGAGTGGCGTTTGTTGTGTTACTAGAACCAGATGCGATGTTATAGCTTAGTGTCAATGATGCTTCAGTTCCAATAAGTGCCTCCAACTCTTCAAGAGAATCTGAATCAATCAAACCAGTTGCCTTGAACTGACCATAGTCAGGTTTGTCACCTGCCGCATAAGTCATATTTGCTGAGTCATCCGGTGTATCATTTACAGCAGGAACGCTCTTTCCGTCGTAGTCGTAACCATCTTCAGCCGCCATCTTGATAGATAGTCCAGCGAAAACAGCCGATTTAATTCCAATAGTTGATGCCATTTTATGGCCTCCTTAATACTTAACGTTAAATATCATAGTACTTTTGATACGCCAAAAACATATCATGTCTTACCCAGTCTCTTTCGTCTCGTGGGTTTCTCACTTCTACGCGTGGTCTGCGAGAAATTCTATCAATATAAATGGTGCCTTCTTCTCCAACACCTTGAGCGATTTCACTCTGTCTATATTGATTTCTTAAAATTGTGTAAAAGGTTCCAGCTTCATTTGATCCACTGCCTAACTCTGTATAAAAGCGAATTACAAAAAGGCCTTCTTCCTGATACTCTTGAGGGTCACCGGCTGGACAAACTCCAAAAAATTCGTCATCAAATGGCTCAACATTAACCTCTATTACCGGCCCCGCTCCATAGTTTTCCAGCTCAATACCGTCATTGTCCATTGTGTATGAGTATTCATAATCTGTATAAACATCAGCTATATTAGTAACAAAATCGGCCTTGAATCTGTCGGCAGTATCTAAACTCATTATTTACCCCTTAAGGCTTGCTTGGAAAGGTGATCGATACGCGCCAAGGTTGGGTACACCATACCGAAAGGCGACTGCTCAGATTTACCTTCATCAAGTTGGATGATATACCCCTTGCCTTCTGACTCTTTATATTTTCCATCTTTGCGAGCTATGCCAACAACACCGTTTTTAATATATATGGCGTCATCTGATCCAGCACTTTTTGAACTCTGAGAAGGATTAACACCCCCGCTTGTCATAAATGATTGTAACTTTTTTAAGGCTTTGCGTTTAGCTCTAATACCGGTCTTAGTTCTATCCCGATCATTTGAAGGCGTAACAGTGTCGTCATTGACGTCAACTTCCCAATTGCCTTTAGCATAGCCACGGTCAACCGGTGTAAAATGTGCAACTTCCTGCATTATCTTAGCGGCCATGTTGCCTTGATAGATTCTTATACTACTCTCTGCTATCTGCTGGGTAATATTCCCAAACTCTTCAAATGATTTTAACGCCATTATGCCCAATTCTCCACAGATCTATACCCCTGCAAAGCAGATAGGTAGTTCCCGCCAATATCGTTTACACTGTCCTTCATGGATTTACTTGGAAACTTAACACGGTGGTTAATAAGCATTTTTAAAGCTGTCTGTAATGGGTCTGGGATACTGGCTTGGCTTGCACCATAACCGGCCACAACTTCAATGCGCACAGAATCAACCTTTCTTAGGCTTTCATAAACTGGCGGAGTATCATCATTAAAAACCAAACGGCTGAAAGATGACAAAACACTACCAGATAAACGATAATCACTAGCGGTAATTGCAGTTGAAGTATTGTCCATTGAATAGGTTAAAACTTCCGTGATTGCGCTAACGTTAAACGTTGACAGTGTAATAGTGTTATTAAAGGCGTTTAAGCGGTCGTAGTACTCTTGAGCATCTAAATATATATACCAAGACTGATCAATCATTTTACGGCCTGTATAGCGCTCTAATTCTTCAGTGCATGGTGTCAATTGCGCGTCAATCTGATCGTCATATTTAGTGGTCTTGATAAAAGCATAAGTTTTAACATCAGCGCGAGTCATTGAAGCCACTGCGGGGGCTGTTTTTAATTCTAATCGCATAAGTTAAACCAATATTGTTTTATTTTAATATAATTATAATCAATAGATATTCAATCTCGCATCTCCCTAAGCGTTTGGCAAGCTGGCAGAGTAAGGGATCATTAAACTTGATTTTTTTACACCTTCATTAAATGCCACTTGATTGGCTCTTAATTCCTCGATATTCGTTTCATTCGCTGTGATTGTTGCATTGTCCGGCGCAACTGTATTAGCTCCATCTGTGCCGCGCATGTCAGTATTGGTAACTGTGGTTTGTACTGTCGTAACGTTTGCAATTGTATCGGTTACAGGATTGAAATCATTTAGACTTGATATAGCAACACCATTTGCAGTTATCGTGGCATTGTCTGGAGCTATAGTATTAGCCCCGTCTGTACCTCGTTGGTCTGTATTTGTTGTGCAAGTATCAACTAAATCAACATTTACGACCGCTCCCGAAAGTGTAGTTATTGGACCTGCTGAAACTATGTCAGTATCGGCTATATCATTCAGTGCATCAAGCGTTGTTTTTGTTCCGCTTATACTGTAACCGGCCTTATCATTATTAGTTGATACCGTGACTTGATCCACAGAAGGATTAAAATCATTCAGTGCCGCAATAGCGTTGCCGTTCGCTGTAATACCTGCGTTGTCTGGTGCGACTGTATTAGCACTGTCTGTTCCTCGCATATCCGTATTAGTGGTAGTCGTTGCGACTAGAGTAACATTAGAGACAGTGTCTAGCGCGTGATTAAAATACATTTCTGGACTCACTTCTTTACCGTCTCTTATGTATAGAGAACCTGTTCCGTAAAGCTTATCTGGCGTATTTGTTTCGAAACGTACAATGTATTGACCATCACTGCGAGCAGAGACATCAAAATCCCCTATATATAGCGCTGGGCCGTCTTCACTCATTGCCACCGTAGAGCCTTCTTGCGCTCCTGTAGAATTGTATATTTTTCCTAATAATGTAAGACCTGTATCTGTAAAAGGGTCTAAAGGCATTTTTAATTCGTCAGCCATTACGCGACCTCCCAAGTTTCAGAACCAGCGTTTACCACTCTTTTGTAGAGTATGCCGTCAGTTCCTTCAGTTATTTCTGCTTTTAGTGTTGCGGGTGTCCAGCCTAGAGAGAGAGTTTCGTCATCATCATTAATTATAGATGTTGTTGTGGTTCCATTCTGTGACCTAATAGTCGGACTTAATGTTGAATCACCATTCTGCACTACAACGGTTATTGGCACATCAGCAATGATAACACCTGCATCTAATTGCCCAACTAAAGTAACAGCTCCATTCGCTGTTTCATTTGCTACCATACCAGCAGCAGGGTGGTTTTGATCTTCTTTCGAGGATATTGTAACACCATTTCGATTCAAAGGTACAGTGTACTCTAAAGTTAATCCTGAGCCATTCCATGAATAAATTTTTGCAGTACCGTCATAAGGACTCGCTATAGCCACACCTGAATTCCCCCCATCTCCATTATCTGCAATATAAAGAGGCTGTGCAACTACTTGGCTCATTGCGCTGGTAGGCATTAAAGGTGACGCCTCCAAACCTGCTGAGTCTGCACCTGAATAGGCTGATATAAGGCCAGTAGCTAAAACTCTTGTCGCTCCATCTGGCTCGTAGTCTGAATCGTTAGCTCCTGTTCCTGTTGGTGGAGCTTGGTCAAAATCTATGGGAGAACCTGGGCTTACACCTAGTCCATTATTTAAAGACCCTTCAGCGTTATCTCTTGTATACCATAAGACAATTGTATCGTCATAAGGTGCTGAAACATTACCAGACCTAGGCCATGTGATGCCATCATTTGTTAAGGGCATAACTAATCTTGAATCATAGAACCTCTGGGTACTAGTTCCCATTTCCGCATGTATGCAAGCCATTATAGGATTGGTCGATTTTACTATAAACTCTGTATTCGCATCAGTTTGCAGTGTAAGGAATCCCCAAGGTGCTACGCCTAAATCTGTTTGTGGTGTTCCAGATCCAGCGTTAGTATTTACTGGGGTCCCGTCACCTCTAGTTAAAGACACCTTAGAGGCTAGTGGGCCATTTACTACCCTAATAAAACCTCTGTCATCTGTGTCGTTGTTACTATCTCTAAAAGCGTAGACAAAAGTTTCTTTAAAAGATAATCCGTAACTTAAAAGAGGCATTGGACTTTCATGAACACCTTCTACTTGTTCAGAAAAACCGTAAAAGCCTTGCGTGCTTGTTATAATTGCACCATTAGATAAACCTGTAAAGCATATAGGTTCACCCAAATTCATAAACTCCCTGTATAACACAGTGCCCGCATTATAGTCGTCCCCATTAGCGTAAACCTCGACTACATTACCTGCGCCTAATGATACGCCTTGAACTTTTCCCGAAGTTGTATAGCCTACAGCTAACACTGTAAGAGCTGGTTGCCCCGCTGCTGCCAATAGACCTTGCTCTAATCCTAGAGTAGAACCGGCAGCAATTGCCTCAACATCTGGGGACTGTTTTATAAGTGTGCCTATCATATTAAACTTCTTCTACATGAATGGTTAATCCGTTTTCTGTGAATAACTCAGCGGTGGCCTCGAAACACTTGCTTAAAGCTTCCATTTTCACAAACTTTCCGTCAGACGCATCTTGCAATAACATGGCATCAATATCTGATACGTACAAATCTAGGGGCGGTTCATCTGAGTACACAAATCTGCCATTTGACGTTTTTAAAAATTTAACAGCGCGTACTGTCAGCGTTTTCTTTACTACTTGGCCCTGTGTTGACCTATAGCAAAACCTCAAGACTTCTAGTAGGTCATACTCGTCTACTGGGTTGGTTAAGCGTAAAATCATTTTATCCTCGTGTTGTTATTAAATTTGCTAAGTTTACACCATCAAAATTAGTATAGAAAGAGTCTTCCGATGGGTAGCCGTTGGCGTTGTTCGTACTATTAACAAAGCGATAAATTGTCCCGCTATCAATAGAACAAGTATACACTGTGCCCGCTGTGATAGCGGTTTCTGCCCCAGTATATTCAACATTTATAGAGTAGTCGAACCAGTTTGATTTAAACTCTGTATTGTAATCGGTTCCATCAATCTTAGTTAAAGCTTGGCGAGCGGTGCCGCCAGTTGGGACACCTTGACCGGTTGCGCCTTGTGCGCCTTGTGCGCCTTGGGATTGAATTTCAATTTTGGTATCAATCGGATTAATGTCTATTTTAGCGGGTGTAGCGCTTACAGAAACCAAATTTTCAGCACCTTGAACCGTAATTAGATTGGACATTTACAGCCCTCTATCTACAAAATTAATATACCCCTGCATAAAAATCTGGTCTTTGCCAGAACTATCTGTGATTACTATTTCATAAGGGTAATTTCCTCCGGTCATACCTGAATCTATTGAGGTTATTTGCATGTAAATAATCCCCGCTGTAGGGTCTGGAATGTGAAAGCCGGTTGTTGAGTCATCTACACCACTGGAAAGAGTCAAAAGTGTAGAACCTCCCAGCGCATCCTTAATAGTCATACTTAAAGAAAAGCCGGTCAAATCAATAGCATTGCTACTATCATCCGTATACTTCATTACCCTGCTATACCAAAAGCCCGTATTCACCTGCGTACAAGTGGAGCTGTTGAAATTAAAATTATTGCACCCCATTAAACACCTCAACTTCTTCTAATTTCTTAGTCCGTGGCTTCACTTCTCTGCAAACGCCTTGCTTGATCCACTGATCAATCACGCCTTGATGTATTTTCCCGTCAGCAATGACTTTTTGATTGTCGATAGATTCACAGACTGCACCCTCAAGGCGCTTAATTAACTTTTTTCCATCGTGTGAATATTGGGCGGTTTTCAACATCTTGACTTTCATGATTAACCTTTCTTTTTATAAACTCGTTTAGTCTTCTTTTTAGGTGTGGCCTTAATCTCTTTAACTGGCTCGACAACCTTGATCTCTTTGATTGGTTTATCAGTATGCAACTCTGCTTTATTGGCATCTACAAATTGCTGTCCTAGTTCGTCAGATAGTTCAACAGAATCACCAGCTTTGCATTTATCAATCATGCGGCAATCTATTTCCGATCTCCAACAAATATCTATTAGTGCTTTTATTTTCATATATCCTCACTTGAAAGGAGGGCCGAAGCCCCCCAATCGATTTAGCTTGCGTAATTCTCAGCTACTACAGCCATAGCAGAAAGATTGTTTGTTCCAACCGGAGTCGTAGCAACACATACACAACGTACGTATCTCTGGAGACCGTGGTAACCAATCTGGCCAACTGTATTGTCAGCAGTATCAGCAAAAGCCACAGAGTTAGCAGAACCCGAAACATATGACGCGTCAACGTCTGTCCAAGTGCTGTTATCTGGTGAATCTTCTAGGTGAAACGTGAAAGTTCCACTGTTGAGGTCATGTGCGTTTAGGCAAAATAGTGCACCGCGTCTATCCTTCAGGTCGATGGAATCACCGTTTGAAGTAGCTGTTACGTCAGTAAGGTCTAAACCTACTAGAACAGTATTACCAAAGTCTAAGTCAAATCTACTCATGATTAGGCCTTTATCTTTAATAGTTTGATCATTTCGCCCTTAGTCAGACCACCGCCAGAACGCTTCTTGACTCTCATCAATACGTTAGGGTAATCAGAATGAGGATCACGAGAAACTTCAGTTCCTGCACGGTCAATAACTCTGTATCCGCGAAGATCACCGAAAGCCATTGGAATGTTACCAGCGACAGCCTGAGAAGTATCAAGCTCTGCAAGTTCTCTAACAGCGTGGCCGAATAGAGTTGCAGGTTGTCCAAGAATATTACTTGGTTGCCATAGGTAGTTATTCTGGCTATCTTTAAGGAGTCTAACAAGAGTCATGATTTCACGTGGCATATACCAAGCGGCATTTCTCTTATAAGCGGACTTTAGTTTACCCATAAGGTTAATAAGGTCATCCATAGCGATAACAGTTGAGCCAGCAGTGGTGTATCTTTCGATTTCATTATATGCTGTACCGTCAGCAGTGTTTTTAATACCTGAAAATTCAGATTTTCCATCACCATTAACGAACTCTTCACCTTCAGTAATAACGAAATCTTCAGCGGCGGACGCCATCAACTCGCTAACAAAACCGATCATGTCATCATCAATTAAATCGCTATCAATTGGAATGATAGAAAATAGACGCGCAACAGGAATAGAGATTTTGCTGAGTGTGTCAGTTTTGGTTGCAGTTGAGAAAGAAGTTAAATCCTTCTCGCGCTGTGCTCCGTTAGTTTTATTAAGGAATGGACGTGTCCAGATATTAGACTGAGTAGTACTGTTTGCACACCATTGACGAATGTTAGAATATTCACGAACTAGTGAATCAATCATTGTGTCAACTTCAGGCATAACAGCCAAACCGCCGTTAGGGTCACTTAATTCATTGAATTGTGCAGCTGCTTTTGCTTCGTACTCTTTGAAACCTTTAAGGTCAGTAGAAGTAAATGCATCGCCAGTCTTACAAGCATCAACAAACTTTTTACCGAATTCGATAATCTGTGAGCGCTTAACCTGATCTTTATCGATGCTGTTTAGCTGTGCAGATTTAGTCTTTTCAACTTCAAGCTGTTTAGCTATTTCTAGCTGTTTCGCTTCCATTTCGTTCATTTTTTCCTGAATGTCGGCAACGGCAACCGTAGCGGCCTGCTTAGCTTCACCAGAAAAATCCTTGCCTTCTAGTACTTCAATCTTAGATTTTAATTCACCAAAGGCTTCTAAGTTTTGTTCTAGGAGTTTTTTACCTTCGCTCTCGCTCATGGTTGATCTCTCATTATATTATTTAGTTGTTCAATAAGCGCCCAGTCAGACACTTCCGGTTTCTTGGTTGGTTGTTCATCATCACGATGAATACCTTTCCAGCCTTCAGCAATAAATGCCTTAGCTTGTTTCTGAGAATAGCCGACATCACGTAGCTTTTGCTCAAGTTCTCTTTTTGATAGCTCAGAGGCCGATTTAACAGCCACCAAACTAGCCTCGGGGTTCATTGGGAATGTAACTGGAGAAACTTCTACAAGCTTCAATTCTTCCAGCATCCGCTTTCCACCCTCGAAAGACTTCTTAACTACCGAATAACCGATAGAAAACTTTTTAATTAACCCCTTCTTCATTAGAAAATATGTTTCTTTAGCGCGTTGGATATTATCCACAAATAGCTTACCTTCAATCTTTAAGCCGTGCTCATCCTCTTGAATCTCGGTGTACTCTCCGATAATTTCCTTTGTGTCGTGATTATAGAACATGTATACATTTTCGGCTGGTGTATCTTGAAGCGATTTTGTAAAAGCCCCCTTGACTACTACATCCCCGCCTAAATCCTCATTTCCAAACGTTGAGCCATAAGCGACAAAGTGCCCCTTTTCATCGTGACTCTTGATTTCAATATCTATTTCCATTATATAACTCGCGTTTATTATTGATAAGATCAATATATTGTAATATATGTTTACTTTATCATTTGTTCAAATTCAATACATTATGTATCATTTTACTACACTCGCTTATGGCGAATATAACACCGACAGCCCGAACGCTCCGCGGCAGATAGTTGTGACGATCTGGGATAGGGCCCAGAAGATGCACCCACTTGAAAGTTTTGATCTAGTGGTATTGGTTGCTCAGTATAACGCCTATCAGCCCTGATATGACTATCGCGCACAATTCGATCACGTTGAGACCGCCAAGATTTGACAATAGCCTCATTTAATAGACCTGCTTGCGCTTCACTACCTGCACTCAATGCCTCGCCTGATTCCGATGTTGCAATATTCCGAACCCTACCCCGATTTCTCCTTAACAACTCTCTTGATATGAATTGACTTTGTGCCCCACCTGTTAAACCCAATACGCGCGACTCGTCATAGAATCTATCGTAAAGTGTCATAGTGGTTTGTGTTAACATTTGGGCGTGATTGCGTGCTGTATCTTGACGCCAAAATAACAATAATAATAATATGGCCGCGTAGCTCTCTTCATCTTCCTCTTCAGGTAGTTCTAAATCACGACGGGTAAATCTAGCGCCTTCCATAATAGCTTCACGGTAAGACTCTTCAAGGATGCGTTCTAAGTCGTCTGTATTTTGTTGGATAGCAACGTCACCCGCTAATTGACCACCATTGGCAATAACCTGTACAATCAACCGCGATAACTCATTAAAATTTTCTAATAGTCTACGGCCTAAGCGCTTTTCAACACGGGCCAACATTGAATCGAAAAGTCTATCTGCTTCAGTATCTGTCATTTATGCCGGTGGGTTATCGTTTGAGCGTACAAAATCAGAAAAGAATAAATCACCATTGGCTGAGTCTTCTTCATAGCCTAGCTTCTCGCGGGCCTCATTCAATCTAATTACATTGCTGGTGTATTGCTTGATAATATTGTCATTCTTTTCCGCATAGCGTGGAGCCATAGCCTCAACTCGGCTGACATCTGGACACACCTTGAAGTCAATCTTGTATTTTAAAGAGAAGAACTGTGATATTGATTCATAGATGGCTTCAACCTTTGGGATAGCAGAGTTTTCATATAATGATAGTTTAGCTTCTGCTTGATTGTTGAAAGTAGCACCATTAAGGCCTAATAAATATGGCGGATAATCTAAAGCATTACAAATTTCAATAGATCGCTGAACAGTACCTTCAATAAAATCCATTTCCTGCGATGTCATATTAAACTTTTCAAACTTGGCTGGTGAATTGGAAACCAAAATAGAACCGCGATTTTTACCGGTAGTCTGTAGCTTTAATTTATCAGAAATAACCTTTATTTGCTCAGGGTCAAGTGATCCCGCCTCATTGTCTCCAAAGCTCAAGATCCCTGAAGACTTGCCCGCGTTTTCCATTACTGAATTATTCCACGATAACGAGTTATTATGGCCTTGTACAGATAGCGCGCAAGAACCTAAACGGCTTAAACCTTTTAAATCGCTTGATGGGTTGTAAGTTCTTAATACTACGGTGTTAAAGCGCCCCTGAAGTCCATTCTCGTTAGGTTTCCACTCACCAGTTTTATCTTGCCATCTATCACGCTCAAAGACATAGCGACACGCGCCAGCTTGATAAGTGTAACTGAATACGCGACTTTCTGTATCTTCTTTAATTGTCATTCTATCTGATCTTAAGGGCATTAATTCAGTAACTGGCACTAATGACGTTGAGCCTTCGCGCGGGAAAATATAGCTATTACCATCTATAAATAATTGACTTTGAACAGTTTCAAGCCATAGCTTGCGGTTTAAATCCATAGAAGGGTTCTCGATAACATCAATTAAGGCGCGTATTAACCTGTCACCTTTTCCACTCTCAACCTCTTGACCATTAACCTTATACGTTAAAGGAATAGTGTTCATTGCTTCGCACGTACGTCTAATGCAGGTATTTGCTACGCAGTTTTCGATATAGCCCGTTTGTGCTAATGCTTGATAGTTTCCTGATATCCTTAATAGTTGCGAAAATTCTTGTAAGACTGCCAATGATGCGGATGGATTAGCACTATTTGACTTTGTAAACAGCTTATTAAAAGCCTTTGTAAATAGGTTCATATGATAGCCTAAATGTTTGAATTATAAATAGTATCGATACATTAATAAATTTATATCACTTTAACTAATAATCAAATAGTATAAAAAAATCTTTATTTGTCGACTTGACAAAACATGATAAGTTAATAAAAGGTACAGGAGACAGACACCATGAAAAAAATAATACTATCAATAGTGCTAATCCTTAGCGCTTGCAACACCCCGAAAGAAACACCCCGACACGTTAAGCTTCAATCAGCTATGGACAGCACAATCCAGTTATTTATGGAAAGCGGATCCCGTGGCTCAGGTGCTTATATAGGTAATGGTCAGATATTAACTGCTTATCACGTAATCGAAAGCCACATAATACAAAAAGATCGTATTTTCTATGCATACAATGACATCTTACATGAATGTGAACTAGTCAAACATAGTAAAGATTTAGATCTTGCTATACTTAAAATGATTCAGCCAGTTAATCTGCCAGTGCTAAAGATAGCTAAAACAGCGCCTCAAGTTGGTAATCAAATCTATACAATTGGCTTCCACTTTGGTATACCACAATTAAAGGTTGCTAGTCATGGCCATATAACCAACATCACCGGCAAACCAATTAATCTAATGTTCTTTGATGCGGCAATCAATCGCGGAGCTTCTGGCGGGCCTGTACTCAATAAAGATTTTGAGATTATCGGTGTTAATCAATTAATCTACACGTCTACTGGTGACTGGGCGGGCATTGGCATCTGTAATGAGTATAGCGAGTTTATGAGGTTTATAAATCATGACTAAACAAAAATTGCGTGTTATCTGGGGTATGATGCTGGGCGTATTTATTTACTGGTATTTCTTGCTTCAGTACAGGGGCATGCTTTAGGCAATGAAGAAAGAAGATTTCTTTAGATTATGCCAACACCAATAACGGGAGGCGTCGATAATATGATTCCAAGCATCAATAGGCTTATTACTGAATTCATTTTGGGCGCCATCCTTATTCTCTTGGTACTTATAGGACTTTACTTCTTTTTTGAGGTTCGGGCTATCTCCTACAATATTAATTTTATACTGCTTCATTAAGTTTATACCCGCCTCAATTGAATCTTTACCTTTCTTAACGCCAATAACGGAATAATGTTCACGGCATAGTTCAGCAATACTTTTAGGCTCCGCACTATCGGCAATAATCCTATCATTTTTACTAATCTGGTTAAGCTCAAACTGTTGAACAATAGAATCTTTACCGGTATTGACTAAGCCAGTCTTGTAGGTTAACTCTTGTAGGTATATCTCACCATGAGCTAAAGCACACCTTACTATGGCGGTTGGATCATTTGTAAAACCAAAGTCTAACCCATAACCATAATGCTTGCAATCTTCACGGCTGGGAAAATCATTCACATAGTTGACTTCATCGAACACTAAACCTTTAAGCGCGTTACCCCACAAGCCCAATACATAAACACGGTAATAATTAGAATCTAAGCCTAGTTTGGCCAATCGTTCAATCACTTCAATATTACCCTTGGAACAAAAGTCATTATGCTTAAATGTCGTATGTAATATAATTGTATCACTAACCGTTGACTCTATATAAGTGTGTGAGCCGTCATCCTTTTCATACATATGTTTAGGGGGGAAGAAATAGTCATTAATCCAGCCCTCTTCACTTTCAGGGTTAAATGTAATCATCGTTTGAAGCAGGACGTCATTATCTGGATGTCTCACCGATGTATCTGACTTAATAAAATCCTCAAAGGCTATCTCATCAGCTTCTTCTATCCATAGCCATGTAAGATTATTGATAGACTTCAATTTATGGGCTTTATCCAGACCACGTGCGAGCATCTTATTGCCAGTCGGTATGTGTGTTATTTCAAGAGGGGACTTGGTTATATGAAACTCATCAGAAAGGCCGTACTCGTGTATAATACTTTCCATTGTCGCAAACTGAGAATCTTTTACATCGGCGTAGATCTTACGCAGGCAACAGCCTTTGAAATCCTTCTCTGACTTCATAAGTATAACCGCTTTAAGTGCTGCCGTATATGACTTTGCGGAGGATCGCCCACCATATAACACATTATAGCGATGCCGTGACACCATTACGGGCTTATACCATTGAGAAGAGACTGTTACCTGCTTGGTCATTATTTAAATAGGCTTTTGAGACAAGCGCTTTCTAATTCAAGTTTTAAATACTTCTTAACCTCGGCATAACTCAAAAACATTTCAAAAGAATCGTTAATCTGAACCATGAACACACGCTCCCCGCCGAACTTGTTTGAAGGTGCTCTAGTAATACTTTCCAATACACGATAAATATTATCTAAGTCAAAAGGGCTTTCATAGGTCATACATTGATCAATTGTTAAAGTCATTATCTTTCTCCTTAATATATAGAACCCCTTTATCATCCTCAAATAAGCGCCTCTCGTGTATAATATCATATACTACCTTGGCGGGAAGTGCGGAAATAGACAGCCTTTGTAAATAATTAGCAGGGTTATCTTCGGCCCATTGACGAACCTCTTCTATATATATTTGTCGCATCATGTATCCTTGTAATCAATCTTTTTTAAGTCCATCTCATCCTTGGTAACCAATTCAATTTTATGAGTAACATTTGTTCTATTGGTTGATTCTACCTGCACCTTGGAGTTATCGCCCCACTCATCACGAAATCTATTCTTCATATTGAACGCCCACAAAGCATTGTTAAACTCGCGATTTTCCATATTTTTACGCCCTTGAGACAACCACCAAGCATAAGACAATTCTTTAGCCCGCGCGAAAGTGTCAGAAAATTCCGTGTTATTATCCCGTAATACATACATTTGTTGCCGACTGACACCCATTGCCACGGCAATTTCAACAATTGCACAACCGCGCTCTGCCATATCTAAAAATACACTCTTCCAATCCTTGCACAGAATCTCCAAGCCCTTCTTTGGCCTGCCTACTGGCTTCTTCTTTGTCTCCCGCTTCACTTCTCACCCTTCATAAAATCAATAATCTCTGATAGTTCTTTAACAGTTAACGCGGTCGAAGCTAAGAAGGAATTGGAATCTACACAATAATAACCAGCTTGCACACCGTTTATATGTAACTCAGGCTTATACTTTTGGGTCTTATCAATAATAGTAATCGACATTTTTTGCATCCTCATTTATTGCGTTACCTTAATATAAGTTGACTTTTCACAATTTGCACACTATGGCGGTAAAATACCATAAAAACGGGCCTAATACTCAAATCTATGGTATTATATGACAAATGCTCTAAATGTTAATACTTATCACTAAGTGTCTACAAATGTATCACTCCCCGCCTCAGCCTTTAAATTCTCAACTGTCCACTTGTCGTCTGTGATTGTGCATTGACTAAAAAACGCAAACCCTAAATATTGCATATAACTCCCTGATTGAGTAATAGTAACTAATTGACCTATTTGAGACTTTCCTGCGTGATCGGTAAACTCAGCTTTTGGATACTCCCCAAACTTAGCCATGAACAAGCCAAGGTTTTTAATGGTTATCGCTGGCTTTTCTTCTATGAGTTCGATGTCCAAAGCCTTTAGTGTGACAAGTTCCTCAATCTCAGTAATTGAATCATATGTATATCTTAGGTATTTCCCATATTGACCTTTAAATTTAAGGGCTTGATTATCCCCCAACTCTAACCCAAAAAACTCTAAGTGCGGGAGCAACTCTTCTTTAGCCATTTTCTGCATTTGATTTTTCCTCTCTTTTCATAAGCTCCCATTCTTTCTGGCTAATAGAGTTTCTAACCGATCCAAAAGCACAAGTTTTATAAGTCTCACCATCTTGAAAAATATAACCGACAAGCTTATTGCCTTGATTCAGCATCTGGTCAGCCTTTTTATCTGTCACAGGACAGTAAGTTAATAATCTTTCTAAGTCTTTATTCATTTCAAACCCCTCAAAATAGTAGGATCAATCCACCTTTCATTATCATCAGACATGGCCTCAAACTCTACAGAAACATCATCATGAAAATCAATGCGATAACTGCCACAGGTTGAACCATCATAATTATCAACATCAAACCATACTATGTCTTTAACTACACGCCCGATTGATGCTTCACGAACCATATCTAAATTAGTTGGTTTTTTTTCTAAATCGCTCATTTTGTCTTTTCCTTTGGTTAGCCCCGAAGGGCTTTTGTTTAATCGTTATCGTGAATAACCTGACAAGTTAGTGCCACTTTGTATATTTCTTTCGTGTCAGTGGTGATGCCATGCTTTGCAAGAGTCTTTACAATGTACATAAAATCATTTAACATAATATTTTCAGTTCTTCTTATATTTATTAGGTTTAATGTTTTGATTATCTCTTTCATCTTATTTTCCTTTGTTTGTTTGCTTTCAATAATTATATAATACAGCAACTGTAAACTTTTATCAAGGCTTAATGTAAACTTTTTTAAACATTTCTTTAAAATCATATTCCTTCAGACTTTCCATAATATCCCTACTATTATAATAATTATCATTTGGCTCATACTTCTCAGCGTTTTCTATACACCACCTAAACCATAAGACTCGCTTCATTCTATGCTTAAACTCTGGACACTCTGAGGCATCATAAAAGGCTTTACCATACTCAAACGATATACCGCTTACTTTCAATGTATGTTCGGCCTGTACGCGCTCTTTATAACCTCCAGCGGATAACAGCATTAACGATATTAATATCTCATACATCTTTACGCCTCCTATGATATTCATCTGACCTATTAACAGCATCAACAAAGCCTTGATACTCATTTTTAATAATACAAAACTCTTCTAAAACTTCCTCGCAACTATCAAAATCTCCTCTTGTGTGGTAATGGTCAAATTCTAAAGCTAGGCTACCCAACACGGCACGCTTACCCTGTATATAAATAAACTCATTTAAAGTAATGTGACTACGTGCCCGCGGGTGCTCAATCATTATTTTACCCTGTCATCAAATTCACCGCCTTTTAAATAAGCGCGAGCTATAATCTTAGCACATGTAATCATATGACCAACATGAGGCAAACCAGTTTCTTTGTCTAAATCCTCACCATTTAATAACGCCGTCACATGTCGCTGTAAGCTATCAATCCCTTTGACCAAGCTTTGGCCCTTCTGCCAGTTACCAGCCTCGTATTTTTCAGCACCTTTGGCCCATATAGAAGCCTCTAATTCATTGACGTCTGAACAGTATAGATTATATGACAGCTCCGGCTTTCCTGAATTATAGCGTTTTGCCTTCTCTGGTTTACTTTCAACCTTAACGTCATTTTTTAACGTCTCAGCTCCGCGCTTTAAATCGCATTCAGGGCAAAAGCCGTCTTCAGTTAATACCACCATAGGAAAGATGCCTCTGCATATGTCACATGTCTCTGGTAGATCACAAACACTAGGATATTGAACAGACTCACACTCCGACATAGCCAAATAATGCAATCTATCATAATCCTTTCGACCTTCTAAAGCCACCTCGCAAAATTCCCCGTCTATATACATCACCTCGCCATATAAACCTATAAGCTTTTTTGACATGCCAGATTCTACGATAACCTGATCGCCTACTTTGAATGGGTTACTCATTTTTTGAACTCCATGTCATTTTTGCATTTCCTACAACTTCAACATCTCTGTGAACGCAAGTAAATGATCCGCTCTGATAAAAATCCACCTTTACCCAATCGTTATCCATCTTTTCTAAAACGACATGCCAACCATCAGGATATATATCATGCGGCCCATGACCAGTCCCGCCACCATGCAATTTAGCCTCCACAACAACATACTTACCAATCATATGAGGAAAGTCAGATACCTTAATATGCCCCTTAGATAACGACCAATCACCTACACGATTGTGATATAAAAAGTGACTAGGTACTTCAGAATAGACATCCATCGGAGGCCCTATATTTACAATATTACCAACTTGTAGTTTATTACTCATTTTTTCATTTATCCTTTGCTTTCATTTTTTTTGAAACTTCGCCTTTTCTAAACATACGTCTTATTATATAACTTCTAACATACGATACGCTAAAAAATAGCGCGGTTGTACCTATTGCAAATTTTGCACTAACTCCGAAAATAATCATAGTTAAAAGATAGTTAATCACAGCACCCGCTAACATATTGGTTAATACTTCGCAGTTATCGCGGATTATCATTGATTCTCTCCTTAGCTATTTCAAAATATTTATCATCCTGCTCGATGCCTATGAATGACCTGTTAGTGTTGACACAAGCAACGCCAGTGCTACCACTGCCCATTGTGAAATCTAAAACCGTTTCTTTTTCGTTTGTGTACGTTTTAATTAGGTATTCCATTAAGGCAACTGGTTTTTGTGTTGGGTGCGAAAGTTTTGAATTGGCTTGAGGTTTAAAAGATAATAATGTTGTTGGGGTCTTATGCGTGTATGTTTTTGCCTGCTTTTTTAGTCCTAATTTATGAGAGTTATTAGTTCCTGTGTTATTACCTGCTCCATTGCTTTTATATGGCTTTTTTAGTTTTTCTTTTTGTGGATAATAAAAAACCTTCCTCCCTTTAGATTCAAAGACATGAACTAATTCGTGCTGCTTCATTGGTTGAATATTCGCTAACTGTGGTTGCCTGCCAAACGTCTTATCCCAAACCCAATCATATTTATAATTCTTAATATTACTCATTCTCAAAGCACTACTAAAAGGCTCAGAACCAAATAAAACAACAGCCCCATTGGGTTTTATTATCCTATTCAACTGCTCCCACATTAATTCAAAATCAATAACGCTATCCCATTTACAAGCGGTTGTTCCATAAGGCGGGTCGGTTATAATTGCGTCAACACTTCCGCTTTCAATATCCTGCATCTTCTCAAGGCAATCGCCTTTAATTAGGTTTATCATTTTAATTTTCCCCCAAATCCATTGCATAAACCATCGGAGTATGACCGCCATGAACTACACCACAACCAACAATAGGTTTATTTTTAAAGTGTTTACCATATGCGAAAGCCATAGCTTTGTTGTCTATTCCACAGCCCACAGCCATACCCCAAACCGCCCTATGATGGCAAGCCGTCCAACTGACCCCTAAATTACCATGCGCGTGTCCTGAAACAGTATTCTGCATTCTATTTTTCGCGTCATTTCTAAATCCATTCACGCCAACAGAAGTATGACCATGATGATATAAAACGCCGTCAATCTCAATGTCTTGAACCTCTACCCAATCACGCGGGAACTCATAAACTTCAGATAGTGGCCTCATCCACTTAAGCGGGTTCACACCTAACTTAGTTAATTGTCTACTTGGTATTAGGTCATGGTTTCCGGTGATAAGTGTTAATTGAGGAAAGGTTTCTTTCCACGGTTCAAGATGTTCAAGCGCGTCTATATATTCGCCATGTGCACCTTTTAAAGCGGGTTCTGAATCGTGAAAACTTAGCGCGTGATGGTCAAATAAATCGCCAATATGAATAACCTTATTTACGCCGTTTGCGTCGAATACATCTTTAACCCATTCTCTATATTCTGCCAGTTCATAAGGTAAATGTGTGTCTCCTATAATGCCTACTACAGTCTCATGACTTGCTTTGTTTAACCTTCCCTCTAATAATTTGATAGTCTCATTTACTCTTTTACGGTCTACACCTAGTGCTTCGGCGGCCGCTGTTTGCGTTCCATAATTCATACATGCTAATACACGTTCTTTCTGTTTATGGCTGTCACATACGTCTAATAATGATTCATAATTCATACTTTACCTCTTAACCTGTTTCTTTAATTTACCGCCCTTTCTCGGCTTTTCACACTTACAGCTTTTCGGGCCAAATCCGCACACCTTACAATAAAAGCTATTAAGCTCAGAAGGGTTGTTACGGTTCCAGCTTCCTTTGTGTGTCATACCTCAACACCTCGTTTTTTTAATTCCACTTTCCATTTTTCATGCGGTTCCCTTCTGCCAGTTTCCCAAAACTTAACAGCCTGCAAGCTACAGCCTAATTTTTTAGCTAATGCCTTCTGTGTTAATCCTTCCTTTTGCCTATAATCTTTTATTGTCATTTCTTCACCTCTTTCATTTCTGCGTATTCCCAAGCTAAATAATTTGGCGTGCTCCAGACAATTGGATAATACCAGTTATCCGTCTCGCGATCCCTTACTCTCATCTCTACATCTTCCCCCCACTTATAATGCTCTTGTATATACTTAAGGTGGACCGGTATCCATTTTTCTACGGGTTTGAGTATAAAGCGGGGATAACTACCTTTAAAATCAACCTTCGCCTGCACAGCGTCACCATCATCGTACACAAACCAATCACCTTTTTTAGGCAATCTATACTCCCCCGTATACTCAAAACCATCAATCTCTGGTAGTTCTATTTCTATCTTCATCTTACTTTCTCCTTTGCATTTACATTTTAACCCGCCGTTACCGACTGAGTTTCCTTTTTTACATATTTTGCAGCGTGGCATTGTTTTCCTTTGGTTAGAATGTCCATATAAGGGAAGTGTACCGCCTGTGGCCTCTTTGTACCTCATCTTTAACAAACCCTATGGATTCAAGTATTTTATGCCCTCTAGTCCAATCACACGCGCTTTCTTGGCCAGAATAATACAACCCCTCTATATACGCTTTTAAAGTAGGGCTATCAAATTTTACCAAATCAACATCAGGAACTCTGTGCTTTTCATACATTTGTAATATACAAGCCAGTTGAAATGGGTAAATCTGAACTCTATGAGTCAAGCACCTTTTTATTATCATTGGTATGTCGCTACTTTTCACTTGTTTACTGCTCCATTTTCATCTAGTTTTACAGCGCCATAATTATTAAAATGTGTTACAATTGTCATGGCGTGATTATAAGTTATTTGCTCAGCAATAAACCAAGTCGATTTATTTGACACGATATTATAATATCTAGGATTTAGGCGGTCTTGTTGTATTTTCCATTCTTCGGTCATTTTGTTTTTCCTTTGTTTTCGTTGCTTTCAATACCTAATAATAATCTAAGTGTAAACTTTTATCAAGGTCTGTTGTAAACTTTTTAGAAACTTTTTAATTAGCCATCCTATAATCTGAACCTTTAACTAAAAACGCACCCTTGGCAATTCGTGAATATATCCGGCCAGTGTAACGCTCCATTAATTCCTCTTTCGTACAATTACTTGTAATAATGGTTTTTCTATAAGTCTCTTCACGCACTTTTAAAATCCCTGCTATCTCTGTTGAAAACTGTTTAGGCTCTTGCCCTAAGTCATCAATCATCAAAGCACGAGAACTGTAAAACCGTTTCAATTGGTACTGCTTGGCGTCAAAGGTTTCTGTTTTCAATATCTTTACTATATCAATAGCAGAATAATATCCCGCGTCTTGAATGTTATGTATTTCTCGTGTTTTATAAATTCCCTTAAGTGCTAAACATGCCAACATATATAAACCCATTCGAGTTTTACCATTGCCGTACTGAGGGCTAAAAAGGCTAATATTCCAATATTGAGAATTACAATAACGTTGCACCAAGTCTTGAAATTTATACTCTTTGCCACCTTGGCAAATAGGCGTATTATTGAAATCATCCATCTTAACGCCTTTATAAGCATCGGGCATTATGTTTAAAATTCGATAGAATACGTTTTTAGATACCTCTGCCTGCGTTTTAGCGCGATAGATAGACTCACACTCACTTGTACATAAAGTTGGCTTTAAATCGCTTAAATTAACACCGAGCGCATTCTGTGCAGGTATATAATCAAATTCACTATTACATTCTATACAATTCGTTTTCATATCACCAACCCCCTGTACTGTCGTTTTGTTGTTTAGGTTTTTCCCATGTTCGAACGGCCGCCTTCCAATCCTTCATTTTATTTTTGCCCACCATCCAACCTTTCGCAGAATAGAAATTATGAAACTTCACAGAATCTACACCATTATTTCGCTGTAAACAATATGAGGCAATATCTTCTAATATAGGAGGCTGAAAGCGGGTGTTAGTGGCAGGTCTTTTATTATCATTCTTATCATTCTTTATATTCTTATCATTATTGTATGTGTTTTCTTGCTGTTCTTTTGCTGTCTTCTTGCTGTCTTCTTGCTGTACGTCTTGCTGTTCTTTTTTCTGGTATTCCTCGTAATTATTAATTGTAAGTAGTTGAGTTACATTACTTTTCTGCTGTGTTAACTGCTGTTCTTTTTCAAGGTCTTTTAAAAACTTTCTTACCTTACTTCTTGACCACTTCCAGCGATCAGCTAATTCAACCTCACTTCTTCCGACCTGCCCCCGCTTGACTGATATCTTAATATCTCGCTTATAGAAAAATGATTCTGAATGATTAGCTAAGAGTAATAAATCAACCCAAGCTTGACCCCTTGTAAATGCTTCACAAGTCCAAAGTGGATTATCTTGTATTTGCCTATGCAGTCTTATCCATCCAGTACTCATTTTAACGCCCTTTTTAACTGTGCTATTTCCTGCTTGGCCTCTGCGAGATTTTCAGACATTAACATATATTTATTCAACCATTCAGGCACAGGAAGTTCTCCGGTTTCCCAACGGTAGAGAGTGGATTTATTTACACCTAAAATTTTAGATACTCTGGCGCGTCCATCTAATGAATCGATCCACTTGGTTAGTTTTAATTGTTTTTGATTTTGAAAATGCGTGACGCAATCTTTTAATTCATTATCCATAATATCCTCTCAGAAAAAAAACCCGCTCATCCTGAGTTTGACCTAAGCTCTAAATGTAAAGCTTCCTCAAGAGGCGGGTAAATTGGCATTTAGTTTGTTTTAAGACTAGGTCAACAGCCTTTACCCTATTATATAGTTTTATTAAATTTAATCAAGTCTATATCCTCCCCTCTGGTAAAATTCCTGTATTGCCTTTTCAGGGAAACTATATAACATTTCGCATATTAACGCGCCTAGTAAATCACCTTGATTCTCGCATATCTCTAAACAAAACTGAAGTGTCGAATACTCTGTATTGCCGTCATCAAGTAACACGTGAAGATTGCCACCGGCGCAGTTCGTTTGATAATAATACTTAACCAATTCTAATAAGCTTATATATTTATCCATTGTTCCACCATACTCTAAATTTTGTTACGATATACCAAACGCCTCCAGTTAGCCAGAAGCAGAGAATAGTAAACGCGGCACCTTCTTGTTTAAGATCCCCAAAGCATAATATCAACGCTCCAAACATCCCCAATAAATAACAACATATAATATGAGCTTTAAGCTTTTTACTTGTTTGTTCAATTTCACGCGGTTTCATCACTTCCCCCACACGCCACGCTCGACGCAACTATTTAGCTTTTTAATATAATTACCGTGGTCGTGAATTGCTTCTTTCACACGCTTTTCTTTCACACGCTTTTCTTTCACCGTTGTGTATTTATCTTGTGTAACCATCTGTTTAACTTCCTTTTCTAATTGTTGCTGTGACATTTTAACCCTCCTCAACTTCATTAATAGAATCATCAGCTTCTTTTCCGATTGCATTGAGCTTGTCACATAGCAGTTTAGCTTGCGATCCTGTCAACACCTCATCAATCAGAAAATGAGCAATAGTTTTTATACTGTCCATATTCACCTCTAAACTTTTAATTAAAGCTTTCTCATTTATACTCATTTCCCTTGCTCCTTTAACCATTGTTTATATTTTTCCTGCTGTGACTTTCTGAACGCTTCCCGCTCACGTTGGTTTTTATCCAGCTTATGATTAAGCTCCTGAACGCGGATTTCGTCATGTAGATCGTTTTTAAATAGCGTTTGTTTCATAACATCACCCCTGTAATAATTCCAACCATTAAGCCAATTAGACACCAGCATGTATTAACCAGTTTATAATCGTTTTTTAAATGGGTGTAATCCCACTCTAAAGCATCATATTTGTTAATCTGTATCTTTGCCTCACTAACTAGGTTTTTAATATATTGAGCTTGATCTTTAGCCAGTTGTTTTTGAGCTTGAATCATTGTCTTTATTTCTTCTAAGTCTTTGTTATTATCCATCATTTACCCCCGATTATTAAAGCCAGCATTGAGCCAGCAAATAAGCTTAAGATTAAAATTATATAAAAGTCGTCTATGGTTATTTTCATTGTTCCAGCATCCTATTTAGCATCTCTTTTACATTAACTTCGTCTTCAATTTCTTTAGTAAGTTTTTTAAGTTCGTGCAACTCTTCAATTGTGTATTCACCCGATGCAAGCAAGAAATGTATAAATCTGTTTTGTTGGTCAATACGGTTGTTTAAATGGTCTAATACAGCGGTCAATTTGTTAATGTCTATGTGTTGCATTCTAGCACCTCTCTAAAAATAGTCTTGCAGTTAGTAAAATTATTGTAAGATACAATACCCAGTCTTTGCAAAGTAGCGGCGGGTGTTCACCAAGCTTATATTTGTGTTTTAGGTTTTTCATTTTCCAACCTTCATGTTAATCCAATCTATAAAGTCTAGTATTAAACCAGTTATCGGTAGCCACATTAAGCCAAACCAAACATACAAGCCATGCTCAAACGTGTGTACTGCAATCGTAGCGAGTAGACATTGGCACATCATTGTGCGGGGTTCAAAGTTGGGGAGCAAAGACTTTTTCATAACGTCCCCCAATAAATACCAGTGTTGCAATTTTTACATGTATTATCACCGCGTTTAATTGGTGTTAGTCTTTTACACCCGTGACACTGGTATAATTTAGTTTCTATTGGTTCTTCATAGTGCTCGACAAATACATCTATTAAGGCGTCATATAAATCAGGCTCACACTGCTCGATATTCTCTGGCTTGTCAAAATAGTTGGCTAGTGTATCGGCTGATATGTTTTCTTTATCCATGTTGCTTTTCCTTTGTTTGTGTCGTTAATTAAATAAATGGGTTTGTACAAGTGTCGCCAAATCTATTGCGCATTACTAGCAGAGCGCTCACTTCAGTATTGTAATAAGAGTCTCTTCCGCACTCTTTTAGGTGTTGACTTAATTGTTCTCTTTTGATATTAAATAGGTGTCTGATATAATTTTCCATTTCTATTTTTTCCGCTTGTGTCATGTTTCTTTTCCTTTGTTAATTTTAACTTTCAATACTTAATGATAATTCAACTGTAAACTTTTTGCAATACCTGTAATTGACTTTTTGTAAACTTTTTTAAAATATGCATCAAATTCTACTTTGAAGTCATTTATGTACTTGATTAAGTGGAAAAACTGTACTATCATTAGGTATCTCAAACACGGGATATTAACAAATAAAAGGAAAAAACAAAATGAAGAAAGTCGTAAATGTAACTGAAGTCGAAGGCGAAGGCTTAGTAAAATTACTCGGTGAGAAAATAACAATCTTTTGTCTTAATTATATCTATACAGGTATTTTAGAAGGCGTTAATGAAACATGTGTTTTATTAAAAGATCCGGCAATTGTCTATGACACGGGCAGTTTCACTGAAAAGGAATATTCAGACGTTCAAGCTTTAGGGGTAGATGAGTTTTATGTGCATATGAATTGTATCGAAAGCTTCGGAAAATTAAAGTGATACGCGGGAAAAAACAGAAAGTTTCTAGGTCTGGGTCTGGGTCTGGGTCTTGGTCTAGTTCTGGGTCTGGGTCTGGGTCTTGGTCTAGGTCTGGGTCTTGGTCTGGGTCTTGGTCTAGGTCTTGGTCTGGGTCTAGGTCTAGGTCTAGGTCTGGGTCTAATAATTAATAAAAGGAAAAACATGAAAAGCGTAAAAGTCAATAATGAAAATCACATAGCACTGAAGCAGTTAAAACAGTCTTTAGAAGCTAAAAGTTTAAACGATGTAATAACAATATTAAGAAGAGGGTTAAGTAAATGAATCTTTATCAAAGGATAAATGAAGTTAAAAAAGAAGTTGGCCATGTAGTCAAAGACGTCACAGTCGGAGCGGGTCGTAATTCTTATAAAGCTGTCAGCCATGATGCAGTATTAAAAGCTGTTAATGACCTTATGATAAAACATGGAGTAATATCTATTGTTAATCAAGTCAAAACTAAATTGGTGCGTGAGGCATACCAAGCCCTTGATTATAAAAGTAATTCTATGGTCACTAAGTATCGTTCAATTACTACGGCCAAAGTCAAGGTAAAGTTTGTAAATATGGATGAGCCAAGCGAGTATGATTTTGTTGAAGGTATTGGACAGGGTGATGATCCATCTGACAAAGGCGCAGGTAAAGCTTACTCATATGCGGTGAAATATGCTTACTTAAAGTTGTTTGGATTGGCCACCGGTGAGAACGATGAAGCACGACATGACTATTCACAGACACAATCCAAAGCCACAAAGCCGAACTCACAGATTGCCGATTCAATCAAAGCTTTACAGGCTGTAAAAGATGGCGAACAGTTAAAACAGATTTGGTTAAGTCTACCGGCCACCATGCAAAATGCGGATGCAGTTAAAAAGGCAAAGGATGAAATGAAGGCTAAGTTGGGTCTGTAATGTATAAGTTTAGAATCAGATGCTCGGCAATTGGTAAGATTATGGGCGGTCATATAGGCTTAAGTGACACTGAACAGAAAACACTAAACGATCTAATCGACCGTCAGAAGCCATACACCGATAATATGGAAAAGAAATATAGTGAACTACTATATAAAAGGGATAATCCAGAATTGCCACAAGGCGCTAAAACTGTTTGTCAAAATTGGCTTAAAGGTCAAATATATGGTAAAAAGCCCGCACAAATTAATTCCAAATATACCCAAAAGGGGCACATGGTAGAGGATCAAGCGATCACTTTAATTGGTCATAAATTAGGATTACCACTAACTAAAAATGAGGAGTATAGAGAAAATGATTTTCTGACTGGTACTTGTGACGTTCATGCGCCTGAATGCATTATAGATAATAAAAGCTCGTGGAGTTGGGAGACATTCCCATTAACTGCGGAGGAGATTCCAGAGAAAGATTACTACTATCAAGGACAAGGTTATATGGAGCTATGGAATAAAAAACACTTCAAGCTTGTCTATACATTAATGACAACGCCACCGGATTTAGTTAAGCGTGATGCAAAACAAGAGTGGTATAGGGTTGGGGGTGATTATGATGATGTATATGACTACCTTATGGAATACCATAATTATGACGATTATGCTTTAGAGAGAAGATACAAGGAATTCAACATAGAAAAAGACGAGGATGTAATAGCGAAAATAAAACAACGTGTTAAAATGTGCCAAGTGTACATCGATAGTTTAGTTAAGAAGTTAAAAATAGGAGAGTTTTAAGTATGAATATCTCAGGAAACGTAATTGTAGTTAAAGACGTACAGCATATTAGTGAAACATTTAAAAAACGTGAATTTGTGCTGGCGGTTGAAGATGGCGAATACTCGCAAAAAATACAGCTTGAAGTAGTGCAGGATAAATGTGATGTTTTAAATGATGTAAAGGTCGGTCAGATGCTAAACGTTGAGTTTAATTTGCGTGGTCGTGAATGGACAAACCCACAAGGGGAGGTTAAATATTTTAATACTCTTCAGGCTTGGAAGATCGACAAGGGAAATACACAACATACGGCAACAGCTGAACCAAATATAGATGCGGAAACCGGTGAAGTAATACCCTTTTAGAATTTGATATAATGATGATATGGTGTTATATTAAAGCAATGGAGGTTATAAAATGAAAAAATGTATAAGATGTAGCACTGTATCACCTATTAATGAATTCTATAAACATAAAGGAATGTTGGATGGTCGCTTAAATAAATGTAAAAAATGCTGTAAGGTGAGGACGGTTTGGCAAAACATCCACTCAAGGTGCTACGATGTTAATTATAAGGATTTTGCAAACTATGGCCAACGGGGTATCTATGTTGTTGATGCGTGGCACAAGTTATCTAATTTTGAACAGTGGTATCATGATCATTATGTGAATGGGTTACAAGTTGACCGGATTGATAATAACGGCCCATATTCCCCTGAAAATTGTCACATGGTAACAGGTGCGACTAATTGCCGAAATAGAAGAACTTCAAAACTCAATCAGAGCTTACTTGAGCTGGCAGATAAATTATATAATAATGGTTATAAAATGTTTGAAATTGCAAAAGAATTAAATATCAGCCGTGGCACCATTACTAGCGCGTTTCGAGGACATTCTTGGCGAGATTTTAAATTTTCTCAAAAGGTAGTACAGCATTACAGAAGCAATTCAAAATAATATTTGAGGATGAAGAGTGGAAGACGTAAAAATATATAATGGCTATGGCTCTAACTAAACAATAAAAAACCCCGCTAGGACAAAGGAAAGGGAAAACCTAACGGGGCTGAGGGAAAGTATTTATAAATATAATCATAAACTAGGATAATGTCAAGTGAGAGCGCGCCGTAAAGATAAAAACCACCATGATATAGTTAAAGAGTTTGAAAGACTTGGCTGTATTGTTGAGGATATGACCGCAAGAGATAATTTTTGTGATGTTCATATATCTAATAATCGTGGTGGCTGGGCATGGATTGAGATTAAAGACGGCAACAAAAAGCTTACATCGGGAGAGGTTAAATTTCGCGATAAGTGTTACCAACTCAATGAGCCTTATTTTATTGTTCGTGCACTCGCTGACGTTTCCAAGGTATTAGAAAAGATAAAGGAATGAGATGGATATAATATATATAATAATTGCTTGGTTATGGATTGGTTTTATATTTGGTGTGTTTGCCATGAAATCTTCTAAGCAAGAGTTTGAGCTCAAAGAAGGTGTCCCGATGGTAGGCCTATTTATGTTATTTGGTGGATTGTTTGTTGTCGTCTTACCATTCTTATTGATAGCAAAAATAGCAGGGGTGAAATTCAAATGACCTGTAACGGATGTTATAAAATGAGCGAGATCGCTGTCAAGGTTATCAATACGCGCAAGTTATACAATGGTGTTTATAAAAGGAAATGCGCAAAGTGCAATGGTTATTATATCAGAAAAGGAGGTAAAAAGAATGCTTAATACGTATAAATTTCCTATTGCCGCGTGTAATCGTCCAAGCCAGTACCGCACAGAATCACAGTGTAAAACGACGGTTATGAACTTAGTCAGGCAACAGATACAAAAAATGATTGATAATGAAGGCGCTGAACTTTTGGCGGAGGATTTTAAGTTTCATGATTGGGATTTTAAGAACGGATTTGTCACAGCTGTTTATAATAAGGTGATCCCCTAAACCTAAAAAAGCCCCATCTCGGGGCCTCTTAATTCAGGTACAGAACTCTTTATTCCTGAGTCAAGAGCTTAATAATAGAATCCCATCCAAAAGGCTTAGCCTTAAGAAAAATCCCATCTTCCGCGTTAATCCCTGCTGAATATTTAGTGCCTGTATAAGGGCCTGTAGCGTCAATTTGACAACCTACCATAAACCAGAATAATATCACTAAAGTTAAGAGTTTGTATAATTTCATCGGTCTTTTTCTAATAGTGCGGTTAACCTTTCTATAATCTTTTCCAACCCTCGTATAACTTCGGTATTCTTTTCGACTGCTTCAACTACTCGCGGTATATCGCTTTGTATGTGTTTCTGATTGGCTTTAAGCTCGATAACTTGACCAGTTAAATCGGATACGGTAGAGAATAGCCAAACGACAACAGAGGCCATTAAAACTTGAAAAATTGCTATTGCGCTTTTTATGTACTCTGAGGGTTCTTTCTTGCTTGTCATTGTATTAACTTTTTCTTAAGTGTTTGCATTCATTGTGATAATTAAAGGCATCTTTGCCAGCAAGTGACACGGCTTGATAATATACCCATGCTGATTTTTTACCTAATAGTTTGCGCGCCCAATCCAGCCCCCAAAAATATCTCGGTTTAGACATCGTTACGGCGTTTTTCATGTTGTAATAAAATTGTAAGTCTGCCACCTCTCTACATTCTTCACAGCCACCTATTAAATATTGAGCGTCATGTATAAAAGCCGATTCATTAAAGCTACAGCCATGTCGTTTTTTGGGGATCAGTTTAGATTTCCAATCACCGCGAGCACCTACATAATCCTTTTTAGGATCATAACACCCGCCATTTAATGCACAATATAGGTGATATTGCGGAATCTTTTTAAGTGTATACTCAGTCATTTTATGGCCCCGTATCAGTTGAGTTAACAATAGTTAAAGATGCGCCTGTAATCGTTGGGGAGCCTGTTGCGGTTGCGTCATTAGCATTCCCTGAGTAGTCACTGTATTCGTTTGAATCTGTTTCTGAATTTAGGGGTAATAATAGCACTGCATCACTTTTTAAAGCTGTAGACAATAGCCAAGGCTGTTTTGGGACTCCGCCGTTATAAAGTGCGGTTACTTCTGTATCTGTAATGGTCGTATTAAACATCATTATGTTAGCTAATGAACCGCTATAAAAGCCCACGGGTACTGTAGCTACAATAGCCCCAATATAAACATCATCAGAGGTATTGAAAGGCCCAGATATTGCATCAGAGGAAGGTTGATTGAGAGCTTGATTAACATTATCAATTATAATTTCATACGTACCAAAATTATTCCACCTAACTACTACATGATGCCAAGCATCATCAGCAAATGCTGCACTGTTAGTCCGATAATGTCTAATATTTGCACCAACTGCTGTTCTAATTCTTGCATTAACTACACCACCCTCAATAAATATATCATAATAAGCGTTATTACTCTGATCGCCCTTAGAGAACATAATATGTGTTCCAGCTGATCCAGTTTTAAACCATATTGAGTGTGATTTATCTCCTGACTCCATATCTAGCAGAGACCCATTATCGGGTACGGTTAGGTACTGAGTAGAGCCATCTAACAATAATGTGTTTGCAGATACTTCAACTGCGCTTTCACCTTGACTTGTAGCGCCTATTAATGACCTTGCAAAAAACATTATAAAGCCCTTACAGCGTCACGATATTCCTTGTCAATCATTGCACCGGCTTGAAGTCCTAAGAGATATACAGCTTGTAAATCAGCCTTAGTTATAGTCTTTTCGGTATCATCGGCCAAAGTCCACACGATCGCATCAGAGTCATTTTGTAACAGTGTTAACATGGTTGTAAAGTTGATTAGATCGCTTGGCCTAGTCTGGAACTCTGAACCGTCATAAGTCACTGTTGAAGTAATAAGCTTTTCGTCCCTTTCTTCTCTTAGTGCTTTTTTAGCGTTTCGTTTCTGTGCTTCCGCTAGTTGAATATCTAACTCCTCCTGAGTCTTAGCTACTGGAGCACCATCTACAACCTTGAAATAAGTTGGATTGACATACTTGTCATATTTTTCATTTGTTAGGTTCAGTTGATGTGTAGCTCTGTCGGCGAGTCGATCAGGCAAAGGTTTTGCTATGTCGCCTATTACTTGGATATGTCTGATTTTCATAATAATTCCTTATAGATAAATTGCTGAAAGGGTGAAGGTTCCGTTGACTGTTGTTGTTGCGGTTGCATAGACATTTATAGATGTAATTTCTGTGGCCGTGTCAAGCCTCCATCCAGCTGCCAATTCTATTTCATTTTCATCGCACATCATATAACTTAATGCTGGCCTATACTCTCCCGACTGTGGATAAATATACATAACACCATGCGCTTGTTCAGCTGTATCGCCCCCTTGAATCCATCTTAAACTTGTGTCAGCCGTGTCACTTGCTGCACTCTCAGCCGTACCCGATCCCGTTAATCTTTGCCAAGCAAAATCAGAAGCGCCAGAATCTCCATTAGTACGCACATTCAAGCTTAAATTATCCTTTAGGCCTTTCCATTCTAAGCGGTACAATACAACGGAATCACCATTTAAATTGCTGAAAGTGTGACCTGAAGTAAAGTCTTCACTATTAACGCTAAACTCATCCACTTTTTCAAAAGGTAAGTCAAACATGTCTGGAATACATGAGCTAGGATATTTAGAGCGGAATAGTTTCGTTGTGGCTGTTGTTGGCGCTGAAGGGGTGCAATACAAGGAAGTTAGCTCTGTGGCTGTGTCTGTATGCCAGTTTGCACGAATAAATTGCTTATTAGTTCCATCCCCACCATGAATACCAATACTTGTGCGCTCATCTCCAGTTTCAGCGTTAATACTGAGCATTCCTGAGCGCTCAACTAGTATATTGTTATCAGTACCACTCGTGGCGGTAAAAGCTGAACCAGTATTCCGAACCTGTTCTCTTTTATAGGCGGCTGTCGCATCGTTGTTAATTTCCACTTGAAGTTCGGCGTCTTGAGAATCCCAAAGCAACTTGAAATATTTTGACGTGTCCCCGTCTAAGCCTGTAAAACTCTGTTCTGTGCTTGAAGCACTCCAAGATAGCGTATCGACCAGCTCCCAGTTATCATTATTATTAAGCTTTGGAACGGCCCAAACGTAAATTTCCCAAGTGTAGGAGGCTGAAACGCCACCAGTAAATGTTACGGATGTTAACTCATCAATGGTATTTGTCCATATAAACCTAGATTGCATTATCCTTGGATTGTAGCCACTGCTGTATAATGTCGTTACATACCGTTCATTGCCAGACTCACCTTGTAGAGTTCCTACTATGAGTGTATTTCTGGAGCTAGCACTTCTAGTTGCCTGTGGAAAATCCATTGCATTAAGGCCAGTGCTTGAGGTAACTTCTTGATTTGTAGTACGCCCCTGCATTCGATAATGCTCATAGTTTGTACTAACGTCTGAGTTTAAAGTCACCTCTAAATCTCCATTTGTAGTTGAACCCGAATCGCAAAAAACCATAAAAGAGTAATCAAACTGGTCGCCCTTTAGTCCCGAAACTGTCCAAGGTGATGTATTTAAGTTTCTACTGCCTGACGGGAGCTTATCTACTAATTCTGTAAAAGCCATATTAGGACCTTGCCAAAATTCTATTATTGGTAGAAGTGTCACCACCTAGTAAGAGAGTCCCGCCTTGCCACAGCATTAAATCCGTTCGAGTTGATCCTATTGTCATTGTTGACGTATTGGAAACCACTACCCTAACTCTGTAAGTTGCATCCTCATTAATAACGCCTATTTGATCCCCAAGAGATAACAGACTAACGTCTAAGGTACAATCAACATCAGCAGAAAGGCCACTAAAAACAATATTATTACCAACATCACCGGAAACAATTGTATAAGCGGCTGTTTTATCTGAATCAGTACTTGGAAAGCCACCACCACCAGAAGCGCCCACTGTTACAATCCATGTATCTGTGGCCGTTTTCGTTAATACTGCGCCTGAGTATTGAGTGCCAATCTCTACCGATCCACCAGAAACGCCGTTTACAGTCACTCCAGTATCACCTGAAATTGTAGTAGAACCAGCCCCGTACTGCATGACTGAAATCGCAACATCTGTCCCGATAGCAACGCTGGCGTTTGTTGGAATAGTTAATGTGTTAGCTGAGGCATTATTCATAGTTACGGTGGTTATGCCATCGCCATCCGCTAAAACTAATGTGTAAGTAGTTCCAGTTTGGTTATTGAAATTTCCACCACCACCAGCACCGCCCACAATAGCCTCACCACTCGCTAGAACATAACCAATACAACGCCAATCGCCAGAAGCATATTCAACAAACGTAAATTCATCACCTGCCGCAGTAGTTATATTGGCCCCACTAGGTAAAATTAAATCGGTTGCATGATGTGTGAGAGTTAAAGCCCCGTCAAAGTGTAAAGTTACTTGTGTGCCGACTCCTAATGTCGCGATGCTTGTAATTGCGGTTGTTCCGGTAATGTCAAAGTAATTTCCATCTGTACCAAGGGTTAACGCTCCAGCGCTCGCAACATCGGCCCCTTTTGACGTTAATAAGGTTGATCCAGCTTTTATTACACCGGTTCCAGTTGCGTTAATATTTAAGTCAATATTGGTTTCACCTGCTGGCGCTATGATTGGCCCGTTACCCGTTGCCGCATTGGTGATCTTAACCTCATTTACAGCACTACCAACAACACCGAACTGTATTAGCTCATTGCCGTTATTATCGTTTATCGATTCACCATCTGAATAAGCGATCCCTGCTATTTTAGTTACCATCAAGGACATGTAAGAGCCATTAGTCAACTGTGTTGTCCCTTCTGAAACGTATGTCAGAGGTATTTTTGTATAGCCTACATTATTAGTCGGGGCACCTGATACAGTAAAATAAACAGCGTCATTTTGAGAGGTTGCTGTGGCAATATAGATATCTGAACCACTTGCAAGAGACTGCCAGAAAGTTTGCATATCAACGCCAGATTTATTATCATCAGCAATATACATTTCGGTTACACTTGCCAAAGTAGCATTATTTAATCTAAATTTACCCGCTGTAGGGTCTGCCTCTGCTGTGGTGTTGTCATATTCATAAACTTGATTGTCATAAAAAACTAGATTAACTAAAGGAAGTGTAGACGCGTCACCGGTGTAGTCACCATCTTCAACGTTTACTCTGGTATCCCATTGGTAATAGTCAGCAGTTCCAGTTTCTTCTAACTCAATATAGATGACTATAGCGCCTTCCCTATCTGAGGCATAAGATGACCACCCCGCCGGAAATAGATCTCTAACCCATGATACAGTGAAAATGTTATTACCAGCGCCAGAAACCACACCAGTGCCTAAAGTAATAGGCGTTTCACTCGTGTTATATGGTTTGGCTTTTACATCTAATCCGCTAAGTCCTGATATATCAAAAGCAGCTGCGTCCGCATCCGTAAAGGTTGCCACAATTGAGCCTGATTGACGCGTATTTATAACCTTTGGGAGTACTTTTCCCAAGCCTGAAGAAGTTGTTTGATTTGGGCCACCTACAGTAACGGCAACCGGATAAATAGGAGTGTCCAAAGTGATGACCTCGTTTAATCATTATAAGTATACTTAATATAAAATATCACAAGTATCAATTTAATCAATATAGTGACTTTCTACGGCAATGACTTGCAAAAAGTTTACAGCGGGCATATAATAGGGTAATTAACCAAAGGAAAAAACAAGATGAAGAAATTTACACTCATTGAACTTTTAGTGGTATTGGCTATCATAGGTATTTTGACTGCTATTTTATTACCAGCTATTTCAGGGGCTAGAGATGAAGCCAAAAAGACGCAAGTTAGAGCGCATATCAAACAGATAGAAGTGGCATGTAAAGCATATGTAAGCGAGTTTGGGACTTCAGTTATAGCTATAGATAATGAGCAGGATTTTAACGACTCTGCAAGGATTCACCTAAAAGGGTCTCTCACTGACGGTACTTTAACTAACTGGAGAGGGAAAGAATTCTATGAGACTTCAAAACCACTTAAAAACCCTTGGAATAAAAGTTATTATTTAGAGTTTACTGATTTTGAAACGTTTATTATATGGACAGAAGACGATGAAAATAATAAATACACTAACTGAGGTTTATATAGTCTACGGGGTTTTTAAAGTCTTCCTTCAGCTTATAGATATATTTTACATGTGGCGCGGGTTCTAAGGCGGTGTATAGTATTCAAAACCCCCGTCACCGTCCCAAAATTCCAAAAACCTATATCTGTAAGTTGACGCCCCTCCTAATTCAAAAATACCA
>Ga0255047_10000300_pt1 | contig 39576 bp, 68 predicted proteins | sample JV7_2_1_MG_FD_183640 | JGI IMG/M metagenome (GOLD analysis project Ga0255047, IMG submission 183640) | Seawater microbial communities from Jervis Inlet, British Columbia, Canada - JV7_2_1 | ecosystem: Environmental > Aquatic > Marine > Inlet | place: Canada: British Columbia | collected 2016-10-06
TTAGGATTCTTAACAGAACGGGAATACGATGTAGTATGCAAGTATTACGGCATAAGCCACAAATGTTCAAAGAATTTACGGGAAATCGGGTACGAGATGGGCTTGACTCATGAAGCGATAAGACAGGCAAAAGATAAAGCTTTAAAGAAAATTCGAGGAAAAATAAAATGGGAATCAGCTATAGAGACACCAATTTTTAAAGAAATGAAACAATTATACACTTAGGAGATAAGAGATGGCGAGAAGCGAAATTATAATCAAGAACTGTCAGATAAAAAGCGTAGAGAAGTTTCAAAAAGTATCGCGCTATTTGAGCCTCATTGAAGAGGAGATAGGTATTAAGGAAGTAAAAATTACATTTGAAAATAATTTCATTTGCCCTTGGATTGAGTGGCAAGAATGGGAAAGGACACCAATGGAAGAATTATTAATTGAGTTAATCGGAAAAACAACTGGGAGATGAGATGAATATAATGCCAATACCAATAATGATGCCACTATCCATAGGCGGAGGTGGTGGGGAAATAGAACTGCCTGGAATATGGTTTTTTATAATAGCCTCCATAAGTGTTATATGGGTTTTTCAGTGGATAGTTACGTTTACTAGCTTAATCATGCCAGATTGTTTAGATGGAGAATTAACAAAAAGAAAGGTTTTATTCTGGGTTTTGGTTCCTGTTTGGCCTTCCGTGTTATTTATTGGCACTCAATTTAACAAGCTTAAATAAGGAGATGAGATGGAGACAGACGCAAAAGAATTACTAGAAGAGTTAAGAAGAATAGATTCTGAACGGTTAACTGGCGAGAAAGCTGTAGAGGCCCAGTTAAAATTCATCAACTCAAAGAAGGTCAGGGAGCAAGACCAATTTATTTTTAAAAACTATTAGGAATAGCTAAAGTATTTACTATATTAAAGGGTAGAGATGAATAGAACAAGCGAAAACACTTCGATTTCAACAAACTGCAAGGTGATTTACTTTGAGATTAAAGAGAACGCTTTTGTTGAGATATCTGAGAATCAGTATAAGAATCTGGGGCCGGCGGACAGGTATTACAGGGTGGAATATGAAGAATAAACCAATAATAACACATACCACGTTACCCACTATAGAGGTAATAGAGAACCTAAAGGCACAGTTAAGGCAAGCTAAAAGCGATAACGAAGCTTTACAGCATAGAATGGCGCAAGGCCCGTGGAAAGTGGTAAAGCAGCTAGAAAAGGAACTCAAGGAACTCAAGGAGCTTAAAGCGGTTAATTTAGTTCACACGGAATCAGCATGAACATTAAAGAAATCATAAAAGCCGGTAAGGACTCAGGAAGGATAAAGCAATGGAACCCTAAAAAAATGACTAGGGACAAGCCAGATGTTGTATTTAAAGAGGTTAAGAAACGGAGCTTTAAACTTTTTATAGTGAAATTTATTTTCAATGAAAGTAAAAGGGTATTCAATGTAAACGCTTTAAGCCCAGAAGAAGCCTACAGTAAAGCGTTTATAGATAATAAAATTGATGATTCTGTTTTAGTAGCGTCAACAGTAAAAGAGGTTAAGAAATGAAATTAAAAAAAATAGTATTAGATATAAAAGGCAAAGAAGTCTCTTTAACAATTAAAGAAGCTAGAGAGCTTAGAATAGACCTAAATGAGTTATTTGAAGAGAAAATACAAGTTTACCCTACTTATCCAGTATATCCAACGTACCCTGAACCCATCAGAGCACCTTACTGGTATGGAACAACAACAGACGGAACGGGAAACACTAAATTAAACGCCCCCACAACTGTTGGTAATTGAAATGAGTATCCCCATTAAGCCTACTGAGAAAGAACTAACAGAAGAAGAGATTAGAGAAATGGAATACAAAAGAAAACGGTCTGAATTTGAATTTATGGACAAGAATCATTTAAAGCCAAGAGGTTTGGGTCAAGTACCTGCTGAATTTGGAACTAAACAATGGTCTTATGAGCATGGGTACTTGGAGGGGATGTGAAAGACCTTAGAAAACAATACGAAGAAGAGACAGGGAAAGGTTGGGATGATATGGAGGAAGTTGGAAACCCTGAATACGTAATTTGGCTAGAATCAACAATAGAAACCATATACAAAGAACTTAAAGAAATACAGTTAATGCTATGAAAAACACCTCTAAACCCAAGCCAAAGATATGACCGAACACGTTTACCCAGTTAACGACCTAATAGAGCATAATCTAAATGATTTAGATGGTAACTACTCCTGTCCTTGTGACCCTAAGATTGACGTTGAATTAGGATTAATAGTGCATAACTCATTAGACCGAAGAGAGGTATATGAAAACCTTTAGAAAGCATTTAGACCAGAAGATGAAGAAAGTTAGTTTTAAGAAGATTATGACTAATACAGCCAAGCCCAAGATAGACCCCTCCAGACTAAGGAAGGTGGAGGTAGAGCCAGTAATGAAAGCCGGTCAAAAAGTTACTATCGGAGAACCTATCAACTTTTACATACCTGAAACCAAACCCCTTAAAGTAGGTAACTTCAAGAAGAGGAAGAAATGAGATACGATAATAGCAATAGACTAATAAGTAAAGAAGAGTATCAAAAGCAAGTTCTACAGCAACGATACCCTAATGCTGATATAGTTCCATTTTACCCGATTCCAGGCAGGCAGTTCATGAATGGATATACTGCACAGCATCGCACACAATACGGGATGCCATTATGAATAAAACTCTAGAAGAATCTCGAAAAGAATTTGAGGAAAGTCTTAATGAAGCCGGTTTAACAAACGTTTTTTATACCAGTAATAATACTCGTGAAACCGAACTACCCCCTAACTACGAGACTAAATACCTAGCCCTATTAGAAGACTACAAGAAACTATCTGATAAATACGCTGATTTAGCGGTTAAAGCGTATAATGGCAATAAGCTAAGAGAATGGGACCACCAAGGCGACCCAAGGGAAACAGAGGGATGAGTTCTCTAACAAAAATATTAAAGGGAGTAGCTCGTTTCAACTGGGAACAATCAGGACTATCAAAAAAAGCATTACCAATTTTCGAGAGGAGATACAAAGATATGTACTACCTGGCCACTGATAAGCAAAAAGAAGAGATGAAACGAGGTTTTGAATGATTACACCTTTAGTGGTAAAAGAAAGCGAAAAATATAAGTGGAAAATAACTAAACACTGCTATACTCAAGAGAACCCACAAGAGCGTAACTTTGGTAAATCAATCATTAGATATGAGTATGTAAATGAAATCTCAGGAACTAAGTATATGATTGAAAATTGGTATCCATCGTTTAAAATAGGTGATACTGAAGATAATAACACTGATATGTATTTAAGAATTTGCAACTTAGTTGATGGTGGGAGGTTTGAATGAGTAATACAAAAAAGAATGCGGGTTGTAGTAACTGCAAGCATTATGAATACTTTCAACCCATAACAAATTTGCATGGTTTAGATGTTTGCAATAGCGATCTAACAGTAAAAATCAAAGGAAAAGTAAATGATTATAAGGAAGGTTTTGTTCAAAAGGAATATGGTTACTATCCCAAAAGAGAGAACAAAGACTTAACCTGTAAAGGTTTCACCCCTATTGATTGGAAAGCTAAATATGAGGCAATCAAGGATAAAAAACCAGACCCAGAGCTTTACGTAAAAGCGAAGGACTATGAAGAATCTCTTTATACAATTGATAAACTAGATAAAAAACTTAACAATACAGTCACTTGGCTTATTTGGGTATCAACTATCTTTTTCCTAACCGTTGTAATTATGTCAGGAGTATATTTAAAACTAGGATAACCTATGAGTCAGAATTTATTTAAATACTTTTTTATGCCATTGAGTGAAACAGAATCTTTAAAAAGCTCACTTAAACATTATCAAAGCCTTTTAGAAGATGAATATTATAAAATTGAACACCTAAAGTCTGAGCATCTAATACTCGAAGCCGCTTCCCGCAAAAGGGAAACAGAAATGTATAAAGCAAAACAGGAGATTTACAAGGACTATGAGGAGCTTCTAACCAAACACCACAAGCTGATAGAGGCTCAAGGAGCACTTTTAAAGAAGGTTAACCCATGAACCAACCAACAAAACCAAACTGCCCTCAATGCAATAAGACTATGGACACTATTGTGCCGAAGAGTAGGCCGGAAAAAGGTGAATTCTTCTGCTACGATTGCAGAAAATCAATAAGAATGGATAAGCCGGGAGAAGGTTCCTATTGGAGTGAGGGATAGATGAGTGAAACTTTCGTAATCCTAGTATATTTTATAGGAGTCATGGCGGTATTCTCTCCATTTATATTGGTAATGCTAATTATAGGGCAATTACCTGGCTTAAACATAAAATCAATGTACGATGACCCAAGAGACCCTAAGTTCCTAGAAGAAATGAAACAACTTAAGATAAAAATGGAAAAAGAAGAAAATAACTGGAAGACATGGCACTTAAACACGCAAAACAAGGTTACTAAATGAAAGAAACAAGCGGTACGGCTATTCTAATGAGAAACACAATGGCCGAAAGGTATTCTCAGAAAGAAATGAGAGACCTTATGGATGAGATTATCACCAACCCTTTACAAAGTGGAGCGAGTAGGGCAGGAAAAACAGTGAGTTTACAAGACGTAACTCAAAAAACTAAAGATTCAAAATAGATTCTATTAGGAACTGATTATGAAGACTAAACCAAAGGGACTACCAAAGACAGGCGGGGCTGTTAAAGGCAAGAGTAGCAAGCGGTCTAAGCTATTAGAGCAGATAAAAGAAAGTGGTAAGGATGGCCCCGTTGAGGTTCTCCTGAAAGAAATGTGGGACAAGGAAACTGAGCCATCAGTGAAAAGAAAGATAGCTGAGGTACTTTTACCTTATATTGAGAGACGACAACCCACCGAAATTGAGCAGACAAACCTAAACGCTTATGAAGCATTATCAGAAGATGAGCTATTACAGAGACTAAAGGAGCTAGGATGATGGATGAACTAGAAAGTGAAGAGTTTTATGAGCTAATGCAAGAATACAGAATTGCTCCGGTACAGTGTCAAGATATAGTTATAATTAAGTTTGAGGCTGTTAAGGACTGGATCAGGTGCTTTAAGGAGACACAATGACTGATAAAGATGAAAGTTATTATTACGAAACTGGCTATAGCTTTCTTAAAAGAATAGTAAAGGTTCGCGAATGGCACACAAAGAGAAAAGGGTATTTTGGAATGGTAAAACTAAAAGTAAAAAAAGACAAATGGCTAGAAGGGGCTAAAAAAGGCTGTAATTATCTAATGGGATGTGAAATAGAATGGATATGAAGGAGACAGTATGAGCATAGTAATCAACACGACCCAGATAATATTCATAATGATAGGCTTGATGATAGGGGCGGGTATCTTTTTTGTAGTAGCTAATATATTAGAGGGATTCATTGCTCTTATTAAATGGTGGTTTGATGTATAGTTCTATCCCATCGGTGAGAGAATGACACTTAAAGCCTAAAAAGGGCAATTGGAGAGAGATGAGATGATGAGGAAATTAAAACCCATAGTAAGATTTAAGGGTGAGTGGATGGGTACAGCTTACCCAAATGGAAAGGTTTATATTAAAGATTTAGATATGAACTTGATAGACTCATATAATGATAAAAAAGGGGATAGAGTGAACCCAAACCCCGTTATTCTTGATTATGCTGCCGAGGCTGATATATATTTAAAAAATGATTATGGTGTTATTCAGCTTTATGATTACAAAGATATGATAATCTATTCAAAGCCATTAAATGAGTTTGACGATTAAATGCCAGTATCTAACCGTGAAATACTAATAGAGAAAATCCTCATCAAAGAGGAGCTTGCAAACCGTGTCAAGTACAACAAGATTAAATCATACTTCCCAGAAGTAGGCCCACTAAGACGAGAGCTGTACAAAAAGCACATGGAGTTTTTTGAAGCTGGCGCAACTTATACAGAGAGATGCTGTTTAGCTGCTAATCGTATTGGCAAGACAGAATCAATGGGTGGCTATGAGGTAACGTGTCATTTAACCGGATTATACCCAGATTGGTGGAAAGGGCGCAGATTCACTAAACCAACTCAAGGCTGGGCAGCAGGTGATACTAGTCAAACGGTGCGAGATATATTACAACAGAAGCTATTAGGGGATATAAACGATATAGGCAGCGGATTAATACCAAAGCACTTGATACTTGGCACTACTCCAAAGACAGGTGTTCCGGAGGCGATTGAAACGGTAAGGATTAAACACGTATCAGGTGGTACCAGTTTACTAGGATTCAAGAGTTATGACCAAAAGCGTAAAGCATTCCAAGGAACTAAGAAGGATTTTATTTGGGAAGATGAAGAACCACCCATTCTGATTCATACTGAGTGCTTATTACGTTTAATGGATACTAGCGGTGGTGATGATACAGGGCTTAGCATCTGCACTTATACCCCATTAGAGGGTATTTCCGATACTGTAATGCATTTCTTACCAGAGGGTGATTGGGCTAATATAAAGAATGTGGGTGCTGTATTTGTCATGATGGCTGATTGGTGGGATGTTCCACATATCAGTGAGAAGCAAAGAGACGTGTTATTGGCTAGTATTCCCATTTACCAACGTGAAGCCAGGTCAAAGGGTATTCCACAATTAGGAAGTGGTGCTATTTATCCTGTATCTGAATCAGAGATAACAGTACCCGACTTTGAGATACCTGAACACTGGCCTAAATTATATGCAATGGATGTGGGTTGGAATAATACCGCTGGTTGTTGGATAGCATTGGATAGAGAAACAGATACGACCTATATTTACAGTGTTTACAAGAAAGGTGAGGCTGAACCCGCTATTCACGCTCAGGCGTTTCATGCAAGAGGTGATTGGATAAAGGGTAAGATTGACCCCGCTGCAAGAGGTAGAAGTCAAAACGATGGCACCCAATTAATACAGTCTTATATGGACTTAGGTCTTAAGGTTACACCAGCTCAAAACGCTGTTGAGGCGGGAATCTATAAAGTATGGGAAGCTTTCAGCACTGGTAGGCTCAAGGTGTTTGCTAGTCAAAGGATGTTTTTTGAGGAATTTAGGCTATATCGTAGGGATGAGAAAGGAAAGATAGTCAAAGTAAATGACCATATTTTAGATTGCGTCCGTTATGTGTATATGAGCAAAGATGAGGCAAGCGTCAAGCCAGTGAAGAAACAAGTTTACAGTAGAGGTTATGGAGGTAGTAGTTTTGGGTAAGATAGAATGGATTAAGATTGAAGATTTCCAACCATCTGATAACGGGAATGTAAACTTATTGCCTCATTTGTACGAAAACGAATACCCTGACTACAAAGACGCTCCTTTTATGGGGTTTTATGAGAAAGGCAAATGGTTCGATGAAGATGCTGATAATGAGCTGACTAGTGAAGATATAACCCACTGGGCTCCCCTTCCTAAGAATCCTTTTGAGTAGTTTGGATGAGTGTGTTTACTGTTCGTGTTGGAACTTCTAGGGAGAACACGCAAGCCTGTCACAAGGAGTAAAAGAATAAGCCTAGACGAGGTCTTAGAAACTGTGTGGCGTTGAATGCACACTCATCCTTTTTAATTTAATACCCCCTACCTTAGTTTAAATATATATATTATAACCGAGTGTAAAAACTCCCCGTACTTAGTACGCACCACATTTTGAATATACAACGAGGTGCGTTGAATGGCTAAGACCCAATCCACAGAAGAAACTAAAAAGAAGACCGCAGAAGAAGTCCAAGAAGAAATACACACGCTAGCACTAGAACGGTTCAAAGAGATTCAAGACTATGAAGGCTCTGAAAGAATCGTTATGGAGGACGATAAAAAGTTCTCTATAGGTGAAGATGATGACCAATGGAACCCTGATGATGTAACCAGTAGAAAGAACTCAAGACGCTCATTCCTCACAATAATGAGGTCCAATCAGTTTACGGATTTCACCAAGAACCAAGCTAGACAGTCAAAGGCTTCGATAAAGATTTCACCCACTGACTCAGGAGCTAATGAAAAGTTCGCTGAACGAAGACAGGGTTTAGTCAGACAGATTCAATATGAGAGTATAGCAAGTCAAGCGCGACAAGCCGCTTTTGATGATTCAGTAGATGAAGGAAGAGGGCATTATATTGTCAAGACTGAGTTCATTGAGGGTACGTTTAACCAAAAGATTATAGTAGAACCGATTAAAGACGCTCGTTCCGTGTATATGGATTGGCGAAGACAAAGACCAGATTATAGTGATTGTGAGTATGGCTTTGTGATTAACCCGCTAGAAAAAACACTCTATGAGACTAAATACCCTGATTTCCCTCTAAATAGTTGGGAAAGCAACCAAAAGCAGACTGATTTCTGGCAGACAGAGAAAGATGTTATGATTGCCGATTATTACTGTAAGATGTTTAAGACTCGTACTCTTATTGAAGTGGCTGGTGTTGGAAGGGAAGAAGGCCAAACCAAGATATTATTTGAGGATGAAGTCAAGGAAGAATTAAGTGATGAAAGAATTCTACAAAAGCGTGAAGTAGAGGACCCGTACTGGATGTATTACAAAATGAGTGGTCAGGATATTCTTGAAGAAAAAGAATTACCTTGGAAAGAAATCCCTATTTGTACGGTGATTGGCAAAGAAGATAATCTTAATGGGCGTTTTATCTGCAAAGGTCTTATTCGAGATATTAAGGCACCTTTAAGACTTTATAACTTTGTCAGTAGTAATGAAGCTGATATTATCGCTAAAGCACCACGAGCCCCTTGGGTGGGTGCTGCTGGACAATTTGAGGGCTTTGAGACTCAGTATGCAAATAGTAACGTATCTGATGAGGCCACGCTAGAGTACAACATGGTTTCCCTTAATGGAAGCCTTGCTCCTGCTCCACAAAGAGCCCAATTTTCAGTTGATTTAAGCAATTTAACACAACAGAAAATGAGCATACTTGAAGACTTAAGGGCTATTACAGGTATTAATCAGGCTTCATTAGGTGAGAAATCGAACGAGGTTTCAGGTGTGGCTATCCGTCAAAAAGCTAGTCAAGCTAATACGGCTAACTTCCATTACCCCGATAATTTGGCAATGTGTATTAATCATGAAGCTAGGGTCATTAATTCAGGCTTATCGGTAATCTATGATACAAAACGAACCATTACTCTAAGGGATGATGAGGAAGAAGAAACAATTGAAGAAATTAATGGCGAAGGTGATGAAGGCTTGGGTGATGGTAACTTTAACGTGACTACCTCCATAACTTCTAATTTCAATACTCAGAGAGAAGAGGAAGCCGCTGGACTAATTGAGATGTCAAGCAAGTCGGCTGCTATTCAAGAGATTGGTATGGGCAAGGTAGTTAGGGCTCAGGATTGGTTTGGTAAGGATGGTTTGGCCGATTTAATGGATGCTTTTACAGCTATGAAATACCCACAGCTTGCAGACCAATTGAATAAAAAAGGCCAAGATGATGAAATAGGCGTACTGACTCAGCAATTGCAACAAGCTCAGCAACAATTAGGGCAAATGCAGCAACAAATGCAACAGCTTCAAGAACAATTGCAAAAAGCTGACGCGGATAAGCAAGCAGCGGCAGCGGGTAAGATTCAGGTTGAGATGGAAAAGCTCAAACTTGACCAGCAAAGAGTACAGCTAGAAGGTCAAAAGATAGCCGGCGAGTTACAACTCAAAGCAAAAGAACTTGAACAGGATATGCTTAAGACTGACTTAACAGTTAGCTCACAGCAGAAAATAGCAGAAGATGGCCACCAAGTAGAATTGATAAAGGTTCATGCTGACACTCAGAAATCTGATAAAGTAATACAAGTAGACCTTATCAAAGAACAGAACGCAGATAAACGAGCTTTAATGCCCGCCAATGTGGAGAAACCCGACAAGGAAGAAAAGGAAGAGAAGAAGCCTAAAGAGGTGAAATCTGCTCCTATTACAGTTAATGTGGATGCAAGTCCAGCCAAGAAGAAAAGCTCAGTTATTACCCCAAACGGTAAGGGTGGGTACGATGTAAAAACGGTTGAGGGTGATTGATGGATATGGAACTGGCTAAAGGAATTTCAATCATATTAGCAGCAGTAGGTATCTTGCTAAAGATTATTTTTGATTACAGTAAAGGAAAAGAGAAAGCAAAAGAACAATCAGTAAGCTCTTATGAGGCAGTGATGACGACTATTGTCAAAGATGTAAAATCAATACTCATTAAGCTAACTGAAAACACAAGTTCGATAGGCGTAGTGGTTACGAGTACAAATATTGAGACCAAGCAGGTAAACAAGTCATTAGAGAAGCTAACTGAAAAGAGTGACGATAGGGCAGAGAAGCTAAACGATATTCACGGTATGACATCGAGAGACCATGAAAGGATTCAGAAGACAGAGAACCATTTAGATAAAATTGCGGAATTAATCGCTAATGGCGGAATGTGTTCATACAAAGGATAAGGGGATAATATGGCAGTAATAAGTAATAAGCGACTAGCAGAAATGCGAAGGGAGTACGTCAAAGGCAAACATCCCGATTACGACAAGGCAACTTTAAACGCGGCCTTTCAAGGATATGAGGACTATTTACAGACTACTCAGGCGGGCGGGGTAGCGGCTTTTAATACAGCTACAAGCCCTTATGTATTTAGTAATGCAGAGAAAAAAGTACTAGCTGCAATTGTTTTTAAATTTAAATATGATGAGGATAAATAATGGCTACTCACAGAATCCCAATACTAGGCTTTTCTACTAAACCGGATGCGAGCGGAGAGGTGTTTTTTGAGCCTCAATCAGTAAAAGGAACTAATGATTTCTTTGACCAATTGGTTTTAGTGTTTAATGATACCAGTACAAAAGACTCATTATACGGCACCTTTCAAGTGCCTCAAAACTATGTAGACTCACCAGTTTTCCAAATTGAATGGACTTCTACAGCTACTAGTGGCAACTATATCGCAAATTTAGATTATAAAACTGTTGCGGCCAATGAATCAATGGACCAGGCCACAGCACAAGAGGCTTTGACTGTGACAGATGTTGCACCCGGAACCACTGATTTGCTCCAGCATGCCACAATGGCAGCGACAGCGGGTAACTTTGAGGTAGGTGACATGGTGCCTTTTATCTTCTCAAGGGATGGTGCGAGTGCTGATACTATCGCTGCTGCTGTAACTGTTTTCGGGTTGTATTTTGAATATACTGATGTTTGATTTAGATAGTTATCTTTGCGGAATGTTTGATGGTGAGGGCAAACGTGTGGCCGATAAAATGAGTATAGCAAAAGAAGAGTACGATGAGAGAAAACATCTTTGTGAGACAATAACAAGGTTAAAAACAGCGTGATAAACAAAACTTTAAAATATACGGATGCTTAATGGCTAGACAGTTTGGAGCTAGTGATTATCTGAATTGTGGTGATTTCTCCTCAATAGATGGCCTTACTACGTTCTCAATGGGAGCATGGGTTAAGCGAGCATCCTCAAGTGCAGTTGTAAATATTTCTAAGTTTTCTAGTACCACTAGCGACTTGTCAATTCAAGTGTATAGTGATGGGAAGATATATTTAGCAATGCGAAATGGAGGTAATACTTCTGCTAATTTCTCTAGGAATGTTACGACTTGGGATAGGGTACTATGGGTGTTTGATGGTGCTTTGGTGGGAAATGCAAGGTCAATATGTTTTCTAAATGGAGCGTCTCAGGCCTTGTCTTATAATGGGGCTGTGCCAGCGACTACTCCGACAAACGCAGGTAATTTTGAAATAGGCAAAATTGCATCGGGGTACTCTAACGGGGCAATTGCAGAAGTTAAAATATGGGACTTTGCTTTGAATGCAGGTGAAGCAAAAGACGATTATTACGGGACTGGCCCATCGCCAACGATAGGATATTGGCCTTGCTCTGGGTATTCACCAGAGCCAGATTATAGTGGGGCGGGTAATGCAGCAAGTTTGGTTAATACCCCAACAATAACGGACCATCCCCCTATAACCCCACAGTTTGGGTCAGATTCGGATTTTTCACCTTATGCGATTGCCACGGCTGGTGGTCATGGTGGTTTACTTTCAGCACAAAGAAACAGATTAATTTACACATGAGGTTTAAATGTCATATATAGGCGATTTTGCAGAAGATTACGCAACACTGAACACAAAGTTTACTACTGTGGGTAGTGATGGAGCAAGCACTGTATTGGCTGGCTCCCCTGTCATTTCAGTGTATAAAGCAAATGGAACTACTCAGAGTACCGCCGGTATTACTTTATCAGTAGATTTTGATTCTGTTGTAGGGTTGAATAATGTGTTAATTGACCTTTCTGCTGACGCCTTTTATGCAGTAGGAAATGACTATCAAATTGTAATTACTACCGGTACAGTGGGAGGCACTTCTGTCGTGGGTTATGTGGTGGGTGAGTTTAGTATTGAAAATAGATTTATGAGGGGTACTGATTTAGCTGCCTTAGCCACTACTTTATCAAGTAAAGTGCCTAATAACTTGAACACAACGGCCTCCGGTAATATAGGAATTGATTGGGCTAATGTAGAGAACCCTACCACTGCGCTTGATTTAAGCGGAACGGATATTCAATTAGTTGATACCGCTACAACCGTAACCAACGAAACTACTGCTGATATGACTAAAATTAACGGTGTGGCTGCTAGTGCTGTTAATTTGGAACAAGGGGCATTTGCTTTAGTACCTGGGGCAGCCGTTACAGGAACCCTGACAACTACGACTTTCACGACTAACCTGATAGAGGCTACAGATGACCACTATAATGGTCGAGTAGTTACTTTCACTAGCGGAGTCTTAAACGGTCAATCAACAGATATAACCGATTACACGGGTAGTACTAAATTAATAACTGTTACAGCAATGACAGAAGCCCCAAGTAATACGGACACCTTCGTTATAAGCTAAAATGGCAAAGACTAGGCATGGACAAAAAGGAATAGGTGTAAGGCCATACGCTGGTTTCGTTCCTAAGAATCCTGCTTCTGGACCTAAAAGCTCTGCTACAGTAACCCGTTTACTTTCCATTGGTATTGGTGGTAGGCGTAGGAAAACGGGCAAGGGTGAAGGTCCGTTTACTCGTTTAACCACAATGGCTATAAATGGCCGTAGGGTTGTATTTGAGCCTAAGAACCCAATTATACCACCTGTTGAATTGGTGGTTACTCGTTTACTCACTTTTGGTATTGGTGGTAAAAGGGTATCATTTGAACCCAAGACACCTTTTGAAACAGCCTCTACCAATGTCATGGGTGGCGGGAAAAAGATATATGGAGTAAAGAAAAAGCAATGGACTGATGAGGAAATAAAGGGATTAGAGGCTTATGGTAAGGCTAGCCTACGGATAGTAGATGAACCAGAAGAAATATCTACCCCTAGTACCGAAGAATTAGTTATATTAGAAAGGCAAGAGGAACCTGAATTAGCTGTAAGTATAGATAGTCAGGTTGGACTAGATAGTATTGAAAGTCCTGATATGGGTTTAATCTTGGCAATATGGGAAGCTCACAATTCTTAAGAGACGAGGAATAAAGATGAACGAACAAACACCACAAGAAGAATTACAGGTAGAACCTGAAACAGCGGTCATTGAAACCGTTGAGGAAGTGGTAGAAAAGACCCCAGAGCAAGTAGAAGAGGCCAAAGAAGCCGAAAAAGCAAAAGGCAAGCAAAGACTAAGCGACCGAAATAAAACTCTCACATATCAAGCAAGAGAAGCCCAAAGAGAGGCGAAAGCATTAAGAAGAGAAAACGAAGAATTAAAGCAAGCTAACCAACTTAAGAGTAAACCCGACCCTGATAATTACGTTGATGAAGACAAGCTTGAAGCAGACAATCAGAGATGGGGCCAGCAAGAAGAAGACAGGATTAGAGCTGATGAAAGGGCTAGAGTAAGACAACAAGAAGCGGGAAGGAAGAAAAGCCAGAGTTGGGCAGAACAGCAAGAGAAAGCCCTTGAATCTGACCCTAATTACTTGGCTAAAGAGAAAAGAATTATATCAAAGCTGAAAGACCATGCAGAATTTGTATCTGTAGAATCAGCTAAGACAGTGAGAGATTTGTTAAACAGCACAAAGCAAGGCACCAAAATAGTATCTCATTTCGATGAGAACCCCGATGAACTAGAAGATATTCTGGAATTATCGCCAATAGAACAGTTAAAGGCCATTACTGCTGTTGAAACAAAGGTGTTAGCTAAAACACCTAAAACCGTTAGCTCCGCACCCACTCCGATTGAATCAGAGAAGGGAGGCGCAACCCGTGCTAAGGCAGCTTCTGGAATTGCTTTCGATGAAAAGAAAGAATCTTGGAAGGAATTTTGCATTAGACGTAGAACAAAGTAAGAATACTTGCGAACCTAAAGGACTTTTATAGCCCTTTCCCGTCTACGGACGCTCCTAATCGCTACAACATAAAACCGTCAATTCCGATGGTTTAAATAATTTAGGAGGCCAATCATGGCTACAAATGTCAATTTAATTAATGATATTGTTCTTCCCGGGTCTATGTCAGACTTTCGGAATGGAACAGTAATCACTAATGCAATAAAACCGCATTATGATGATACTTACAGTGCTTTTGGTACTAAGCCAGGTGCTGCAATCAATTTACGTACTCACCAACTTGTAGAAGTTCGAGAGGATAGTTTTGATATTGATGTGAAAGGAATTGAACAGCGTTCAGTACCCTTTACCAAATCAAAAGTATTTGGGGTTGATTTAACTTACACTGATGCCGAACTAGCTCAAGATGTAAACGGTTTCATGGAGTACCGTGTAAAACCAATTATGAACACTTTGGCCGCAAAAGTTGACCAATACGTTTATAGTCAAACCGCTAATGCTATCAACCAAGCTGTTGCCCTTCCTGTAACAAATGTCGATTCAGACGATATTTTGAATGCTGGTGTAATTCTTGATGATGCAAGTTGTTTGCGTGATGGTGAGAGAACAGTTATTTTAAGCCCTAAAGGCATGAAGCAGATTGTTTCTAGTTCTTCTGGTCTTTTTAATAACGCTTCTAGCATTTCACAGCAATACAATGATGGTATTATCGACGTAACCCCTACACTTGGGTTTAAGTTCGGTATGTCTCAGAATGTTTCAAGTCATACAGTTGGTGCTCATGATGGAGCTTATTTGGTTAAAACCACCTCCGTTGATGATGCTACAACTCTGGATATTGACACAGGAACAGGAACCATCGCAGCTAATGATATTTTCACTATAGCTGGTGTAAATTCTGTGGACAAATTCACCAAACAAGATACTGGCGAATTAATGCAGTTCAGGAATGTTACTGCTTCTGCTGGTGGAGATGTCATTTTGACTATCAGCCCTCAGATTGAATTAGCTGGCCCTTACCAGAATGTAACTGCCTTACCTGTCGCAGGTGCAGCGGTAACAGTTCTTGGGACTCTAAGCACAGCGTTTAGACAGGGTCTTGCTTTCCATCCTGATTTTGCAGCGGTTGGATTTTGTGATTTAGAAATACCATCAGATAAGGGTGTTGTCGGTGCTCGTAAAGTACTTGATAATATCTCCATGAGATGTATCACAGGATTTGATATTAAATCTTCTCAGCAGTATATGCGTTGGGATATTTTGATGGGTGCTGTAGTGACTGAACCGTCACGAGCTGTACGTATTTACATACCGTAATTGACTACCCCTAGCACAACGCTGGGGGAGTTTTAAACTTAAAAGGAGGCTTTAAAATGCCAACATCAGCAAATTCATACTTAGCAGGTGCCGTACCTTTAGATTACGGTAATGACGATGGGTCCGTACTTCGTGACCCTGTTGCAACAACTAGCTCAATATTATCCTCTTCCTCTTCTTTAGGGGTTGGGTATTCTACTGGTTCAGGTGGTGCAGTCACACAAATAACGAGTAGGGCTACAGCGGTAACAATAGCTACTATTTGCGGTCAAATCACAACAGACACAACTTCGTTAGCAGCGGAAGCTTCTGCAAAGTTTACTGTTACAAATTCATCTATGGCAGAAGCAGATGTCGTTGTACTCAGTTTTCGTGATGCTGTGGCTCTCAATACTAATTGCGTTGTAACAGACACCGCCGCTGGTTCTTTTGAGATTACAGTAATTAATGGTAATGTAGCAGCCGGTACAGCCGAAACTGGAGCAATCATTATTAATTATGCCATCATCAAAGCAGTCGCAGCTTAACACTTTGGGGGTGGGTAACTGCCCCCATTTTAGGAGACTTAATGAAACAATACCCTAGATATTTATACAAGAGCAAAGAAGAGACAGTCAAAGTAAATAACGCCATTGAAGAGTATGAGGCCGGATTAGAAGGTTTTCAAAGTCATTGGATGGAAAGAGTAAACGAAGCCCAAAAAGGGACCGAGAAAGAAGTTATTAGAACGAACCCAGAGGTATTTGAAGATGTGGAAGAAACTATTCAAGATAGCCCAAGAGCTGATTCTCCTGTACTTGGAGAAACGAAAAGCGAAGAAAGCCCTGAAATTAGAGAAGAAGCTAAACCGTTAAGCCCACAACAAAGAGCGGCTATTACTAGAAAGAAAAATAAACGAGGTAAATAATGGCTCAAACAGTCAATGCAATTATACTGGGTGCTTTAAAGTCTCTTAATGTAAAGGCGGCTGGTGAGTCGTTATCTGCTGATGAGGCTGCTGATGGTTTGATCGCATTTAATGATGTGATAGAGCTTATGAACCTGCAACCTTTAATGCACCCTTCACAAGCTCAATTATCACAGGCATTGACAACAGCGGGTACTTATACCTTTGGAACGGGCGGGGATAACTCAGTACGTCCAGTGAGTATTAACTTTGCGTTCGTAAGGGATTCAAGCAATTTAGATATACCTGTTAATATTATTTCAAATGAAAAGTATAGTTTAACGGCCCTTAAGGCTACTAGTTCTTCATACCCGTTTAATCTGTATTATCGGAATACCTATCCTTTAGGAGTAGTTAATTTATATCCAACTCCATCCACTGGGTACACTCTTTATTTAGAGACTCAGGCAGCATTATCCACTTATTCAGCCGTGACTGACTCAGTTGATTTGGCACCAGCTTATATCAAATACATTAAGAATCAATTAGCTATTGATATTTCGCCTGAATACAAAGCAAATATCTCCCCAGTTATCTATGAGAACAAAAAAGAGGCTAAAGCATGGATTAAACGAATGAACAGTAAGGACAAGCCCATAATGCAGAATACAGCAAGACAGGCTACTAGTCGTGGTTTAGGTGGGTCTTACCTGTTTGGTGGGGTTTAAGTGGTAGAGATTCCTTTCGTCGGTCAATCTTATTTAATGGAAACTTTGGATATATCTTCCCAAAGTACTCTGAACATGTATCCCGAGAGTTACAAAGACGGGAAAACAAAGGTAGTCACTAGTTTAAGAACTACACCAGGGACGTTACTCACAGCTACTCAGAGTTCAGGTGCTAATAAAATGCGAGCCTTGTATCAGTCATCCACAGAGCAGTTTTTCGGTGTTAGAGGTAATGGTGTTTCAGAGTATGATACTGCTTTTTCAGAGACTTCACGTTTTACATTGACTACCGGAGCCTTTGAAGATGACGCAACCATAGTTCAAATGGCTGATAATGGCGTGCAAATGCTCGTGGTTGATGGTTCAACATCGGGATACACTTATAATTTATCTACAAATACAGCTACGGTTATCAGTGACGTTGATTTTCCCGCTGCTACTCATTGCGCTATCATTGACGGGTTTTACATAGTTAACAAGCCTAATTCCACCTTATGCCTTTATTCGGCTGTGGATGACCCTACAACGTGGAGCAGTCTTTCAACTCTATCGAAAGAGGGTTCAAGTGATTACGTTAATTCTTTGATTGTATCTAATCGCAGGATATGGGTATTTGGTAAACAATCTTATGAAGTGTTTTATAATACTGGAGACTCTAACAACCAATTTTTGAGAATGGAGGGAACCTATCATCAAATAGGTAATCAGGCTCCAAGTTCATTGGCTCAAGATGGTAAGAGTATATTCTGGCTAGGTTCAAACGCTCAGGGTTTTGGGCAGATTTATAGAAGTATAGAGGGTGGCTTTGATGGTATACCCATCTCCACCAAACCCCTTGAGACTGCTATTCATGGTTATACAAGTACTACGGACGCTGTGGGTTATTGCTACCAACAAGAAGGGAATAGCTTTTATGTGCTCACCTTTCCCACTGATAATAAAACATGGGTGTATGATACTGAAAACGGGATGTGGCATGAAAGAAGTTATCGAAATCCTGTTACGGGAGTAGATGAAAGGCATAGAGGAAGAGTGCAAGGATTCTTTAATGGTAAGAACTATTTAGGTGATTACGACAACGGTAATATTTACGAGATTTCAACCACTACTTATACCGATAATGGAGACCCTATTATTAGAAAACGTGTTTCTCCTGTTATTTGGAACGCATTAGACAGAGTATTCTATACCAGCTTTCAATTAGATATTGAGGTAGGTGTAGGACTTGTCACAGGGCAAGGAAGTGACCCTAAAGTTATGCTTAGATGGTCTGATGATGCCGGTAGGAATTGGAGTATTGAGAGGCAATTATCAGCGGGTAAGATTGGAGAATATTTAACTAGAGTCAAACAGAATCGTTTAGGTTCATCAAGGGCTAGAGTGTTTGAGATTACATATTCAGAGCCTACCCCTTTTAATATCCTTGACGCTCATGCGGAGTTCTCTTAATGGCTCTCCCTCCAGTACCAAGGGAACACCCCTTTTTACTTAAAGAAAGTAATAAACCTTCTATGCCTTGGATGTTCTGGTTTGAGTTTATTAAAAATAAATTAATAACACCAAAGGCCGATACTGTTGATGATATGATAAACCTGCCTATTGGTACTGTATCTTATATCAATACATTAGGCTACTATGTTAAAGGTGATTTAGGGGCGGGAGCTTATTATTGGAATTCAACGTCAACAGCAACCCCAGACGGTGGGTTAATAATTGCACATGTTACATTGCCAACAGTAGGAAGATTTGAATTAATACACAATGGTATAGTATCTGTATTGCAATTTGGCGCAAAGGGAAATGATGGTGCTGACTCTTGGGATGATTTAGCACCGTTACAGGCTTGTATGGACTCTATGAGTGCAATAGGCGGGGCAAAAGTAACAATTCCTTCTACTGGTTCAGATTATTTAGTAAGTAATATTTTATTAATAAAGGGTGAATTAACCGTAGAATGGTTGGGCGGTGGTAGTTATATCAGGGCTAGTCAGATTGGTGATGGTGGGACTGTTAGTACAAACGCAGATAATCAAAATGTAACATTTATAAATCCTCATGTCGATGGGGGAGGTGATTCTATCATTACTGGCGGTTCTGGTAATAATGGAATAGGAGGGGCTTCAAATACTGGTTCTGTTACAGTATTTGGAGGCCATATTAAAAACTGTTCAAGGGGAAATACAGATATAAGAGACGGAGGAAAGGCTTTTCAATTTGAAGGAGGAAACGCTCAAATTGAGGTATATGGTACATATATAGAGGATTGTTTCATGGCTTTATCCACTAGGAGAGATGTGGGGACTGAGCCAACTTTAGGAGGGGTTCATGTAATTTTTGACGGTATATTTGCTAAGAATTGTGAAATAATGTTATTCTGTCAAATGGCAAACACTTCTGATAACACAGGAAGGGAGTACTCTATTTCTTTAGATAATTTTACTTGCGTGGATTTTGGTTCAAACTATACTGCTGGCATTTTTATGTTCTCAAGAGCTAGTAATGTAAAAATCAGCAATGGTACGGTTTCGGGTACAGTAACAATGGACTCTATAATCCGAGGAAGGGCTAGAAAGCTTCGTATTGATAATGTAATAGTTAATCAAGACGCTACCTGTTTAATAAATATTGACCCTGTTGCAACTATTTACGGGAGTTCCTTAAATTATGCTCCAGACGCTAGTGCAATGGCTGACAACTATTATAATGTAACCGCTACAGGAACTTATGATTATGTGTATAATTCTGATTCTCTTGCTTCTGACGCTCAAAATCTTTCTGGACCACCAGCCGTAAATTCAACTTACCCTAATAGATTTTTACAAAACTCATATTTTGACATAATACTTTCAAATGATGTAGGTGTTGAGCTTGCTTCTTCTGCAACAGCTATAAATAATAATACATGGCTAATGCTAATGCTTAATAATAAAGTCATATATGGCAAAGTGGGTGATATACGTTCGGGTTATGATAGTATAGGCTCGGACTCTAGTTTTGTTTTTGCGACTTCGGGGCTTAATTTTGCTTCTGACTTAACCACTCCATCTAGTATCTTATCAGAGGAGACTATTACAGCAGAACAATTAACTAGTACAGATGAAATATTAGCAGCTAATAATATTAGAATTAATAAAGATGATGGGGAAATACAGTTAGGCAATAGTATAAATGATTTTAGAATGAAGTGGGATGGAACGGGGTGGGTTAATACTTTAGCGGCTGGATATTTTAGAATAGACAATAGCGGTAAAATGGGGTTGAATGCTGTACCCTCCCTTTATGTTCATCTAAAAGGTGGGGCCTCCCAAATAGTGGGTGTGACAGAATCGACATCTTCTGTAGCATCATACATGACTTTTAAGCATGCATCATTAGCCGAAAGCGTAGTTTACCACGGGGCAGTGGGAAGTAACTATGCCATTTACACTAATAGCTTGAATAGAGTTCAAGTGGATGAAAATGGTAATGTTGGTATTAATGACATAACCCCTACTTATAAGTTGGACGTAAATGGTAACGCTAGGATAGTAAGTGATTTTACTACAGATGGGGGCAGAATCAAACCCCCCACTAGAGTAACAACCACTTACACTATACTCGTAACAGATGACCAAGTTTTTGGTAATACTGATTCAGCAGGGTTTACGGCGACTCTTCCGGCAGGGGTGGAGGGGCAGAGTTTTAGAATAGTTAATACGGGCTCTAGTTCAAACACACTTACTTTAGCGCCTAATGGTAGTGAGCATTTAATAGGGGTAAACTCGAACTGGACACTGGCAGATGGTGAGTCATTGATAGTCACATATAACGCTACAGACGGATGGTATTAAAATGAGTAGAAGTTTTTCAAGTGATTTTTTAATCGAAGTAGCAAAAGGTAATATTGCAGGGCATTCTTTAGTTCAAAAGTTTGGAATGAATTATGGACTTGGCACTACCTTTGTCCCTATTTCGGTGGGTGGTTTATACAATACTCCGCAGGTAGCCGGAGCCACTACTTTAAGGGTAAAGGCTGGTAATACGAACGATACCGCAGCGGGTACAGGTGCTAGAGAGGTTACTTTTCAAGGGTTAGATGAAACAGGGGCTTTAGTAACAGAGGCAGTGGCTACCGCAGGGACTTCCGCTTCTACTGCTACAAGTGCCACATTTATCAGGTTATTTAGGGTTTATGTTAGTTCAACAGGTACTTACGCAACCTCTACCACTGGGTCACACGCAGCCGCCATTGTAATAGAAAACGGGGCGGGTGGTACTGATTGGGCAACTATTAATTTTACTGGATTCCCTCATTCACAATCTGAAATAGCCGCTTATAGCGTGCCACTTGGTAAGACCGCTTATGTTCTTGATTACAGGATTTATTCTGATGCCACAAAGAGCTTTGACTTTATGTTTTTTAAGCGTGAATCAATTTTAGATACTGCCGCACCTTATGAAGCAATGAGGGTTCAATTTGAGGGTACTGGAATAACTGCACCTCTTAATGTGACATTCCCAGACCCATTAAAATTTGATGCCTTGACGGATATAGGATATATGGCTAAAGCGACAACGGGCACCGCTGATATAGTAGGCGAATTTAACATTTTATTAGTGGATTCATAAACGGGTTAGGCTTGTAGGTTTTTATATTTAAGGAGAGGATATTATGGGATTTTGGAATGATGCTTTAGGGGTTGTTTCTGGTGGAACGCTAGGTAATGAGAACATGGGTTTTGTAGATAATATCGGGCGTGGTATTGGTGATTATGTCATGGGTGACACTAGAGCAGCCAGAAGCCAACAGAACGCAGCAAACCAAGCTCAGGGCTTTGTGGGTGAAGGATATAACCAAGCTCTTGGGGGTATGCAAAACCTAGCTGATGCTGGACAGGGTGATATGGACACTTACAGGGCTAACGTTCAAAGCGGAGCGTATGGGACAGACCCAAGCCAATTTCAAACAGAGCAATATGGTAAACAGACTTTCGGCCAAAACGCACCACAGTTTAATCAATTCCAACAAGGTCAAAGCCCAGCTTATCAAAGCTTTCAACAAGGACAAGCGCAGGGCTATAACCCAACTCAAAGAGGTCAAGACCCAAGTTTTCAACAGTTTAACAGAAGCGCAGACCCTACTTTTCAAAGGGCTGATGCTGGTAATTTTAACTTTAATTATGAGCAGTCTCCAGGTTATCAATTTGCAAGGGATGAAGGAATTAAGTCTATTGAGGGTAGAGCATCAGCACAGGGCAGACGTTTTACAGGTGGAACCGATAAAGAAAGAGTGCAATATGCTTCTGGATTAGCTGCACAGGATTATGGTAATCAATTCAATAGGGCAAGAGGTTCTTTTGAGGCTGATAGAGGCTTTGGGGCGGGTCAATCAGCACAACAGAATCAGTTTAATCTAGGGAATTACCAATTTGGTGCAGGCATGGATGCTAACCAGCTCGCACAACAGAATCAATTTAATCAAGGGAACTACCAATTTGGTACTGGAACAGATATTAACCAAAACCAATTTGGTGCCGGTATGGGTCAAGAAAACTTTCAATTCAATCAGAACATGGGTTTTCAAGACCAACAAGGGGCCAACCAATATGGTCAAAATGCTTTTCAATTCAATCAGAACATGGCTAATCAGAATAACGCTTATGCTCAAAATATGGCTAATCAAAACTATTGGCAAGGTCAAGGCATGAACCAGCAAGAGAACCAATTTGCAGCTAATTACAATCAAGGTGCAAACCTTCAAAATTATAATATGGATAGCCAACAGAACCAATTCCAAGCCGGTCTTGAGGGTGGACTAGCTGACCAAGGATATGGTAGTAACGTAAACCTTGCGAATATGTATATTGGTGAAGGTGAGGCATTGGGTAACGCTGCTTTAGGTGTTGGTAATGCAAACGCAAATAGAGCAATGGCAACTAGGAATACAGTCAATAGTGGGCTAAATACACTAGCGAACTTGGGTCAAGCTGGGGCTTCCATTTATGGGGCTTCAAAAAAGTAGGGGTAAATAATGCCAGTAAATTGGAACATACAGAAATTTGACGCTCCTGTTAAGCTTAACCTTGGTGGCTTTGCTAACCAGCTTAATTTTAACAGGCAGCAAGCGCGAGCGGATAAACAAAACGCTAGGCAACAATCACTTGCCGACCTTGAACTAGATACTGCTGAACGTAAGGCGAAGATAACGGCTAAACGTGAAGATATCTGGAAACAGGCTCGGGGTAACCCAATGCGAGCAGGGCAGATTTTCCAGCAAGAGGGGATGATTGACGATGTACAGCAGATTCAAAAGGATATGCAAGCACAGCAAAAAGCCCAGTTTGAGAACCAACAGCAACAGTTTGACCAAAAGCAGAAGTACAATAAAAGAATGGGTACTTTAGCCGGTACAGTATTAAGCTCTAAAAACCCAGAGAATGAATGGGGTTTGATGAGGCAGACCGCTATTAATGAGAAACTTCCTAATGCTGAGGGATGGCCTGAACAGTATGACCCTAACATTGGTAATCAATTAAGGAGCATGTACCAAAACAGCATGTCACCAGCAGAAAGAAAAGAACAGCAATTAATGGCTAAACAGGTAGAAATGGACTCTTTAAACGAAAAGTTTAGAACTGAGGTCATGCCCACTCTGGATATAGAAGATTTATCTAAAAATCAGGGGGCTAAAAACAAACTTGTAATGAAGATAAATAGTTCCCCTTATTGGAATACTCCTTTAGCTAAGGAAACTTTAAAAGCTTTAAAAGGTAAGAGTTCTAGTTTAGCCGAAGATTTAGCGAAGGCGATGGCTTTACAGAACGTCAAAGGGCAGAATAGACCTGTACCTGCTTCTCAAGCTGTTGAAATTGGTGGGACTGCCGGAGCTGTCGCTGATTTAAACAAATTATTAGATGTTATTCCTAAAATGGAAGGGGAAAGTAAATGGAATCCTATTACAGACCCGTTAGGAGGGTTAAACCCTTGGAACACTAAAGCTCAAGCAAAAAAGCAATATATCGCAAGCGTAAAGCAAACCATAGGTAAAGGGTTAGAGGGCGGTGTAATGAGAGCAGAAGATGAGAAGAAGTATGAAAAGATTATTCCAAAAATGGGTGATACTCCTGAAACACTCCAAAGAAAAGGTAAACAGCTTAAGGATATGATTCTTAGTAAAAGGAAATATATGATTCAAGGCCTTGGAAGTGGTGGGTTTGATGTGGCTGATTTTGAAAATTTAAATGACCCTGTTCCTAGCAAAACATTTATTGGTGGCAGTGATAGATATGAGGTAATAGAACCATGAAAATAAGAGATAATGTCACTGGTAAAATAATAAATATTAGCGAGAAAGACCCTTCAAAACTTGATACTAATACTGTATCAGAAATGTTTGAAGCACAGCCTGAATTACAGAAAAAAGAAGAGCATAGTAATAAGGTGGATGAGTCTTATAGTGCTACTGAAATACTATTTCCTAGAACTTCAAAACTACAGAAAAAAAACTCTCCAGGTCTTTTTGAGACAATGGCAGCGACTTCAATGGACGCTTTAAGTGGTTTACTTACAGCCCCTACAGCTCTTGGTAGGCATTTAGATACTAGAGAAGAATTCTCAGGAGAGAATCAAATACCTTATTTAAAAGCCTTTGAGCAGATAAGCAAAGGACAAGGCCCAACGGGTAAACCTAATATTCTTTCTAGTGTGATTAGTGACCCCGCCACAGTTCCAAGTATTGCCACAGGTTCCGCTTTAGGTGGATGGGCTTACAAGGGTGGAAAATGGCTTAATACATTAGTAAAAGGTGTAGCCGCTGCTGGTACAGAGGGTGTGGTATCTGCTGGAATCCATCAAGGAGAAAAGGCGGTCACAGGTGAGACTCCATCATTGAAAGAGGCAGGCAAAGAGATTGGTATTAGTGCAGCGGTTCCCACAGTTTTAGGGGTTCCAGCAAAAATAGTGAATAAGAGTCTAGGTGTTTTAGCTTCTCAATTAAGCAATGTTTCAGAGGAAGCTTTGAGGAGATGGGGTACTGGCTTTGGAAAAGGCGCCAAGGAATTAAAACAGGTTCACGGAAAGCAAAACGAAATAGGTAAGAATATATTAAAAGCTTTAGATAATTTTGAGGAATTCACGCCTGAGAAAAAAGTAATTAACGAGGCATTAGGGAATATGGGTACTGTTAAAATGGATAAGACGGTTTCTACCATAGAAAATATTATTAAAAAATACCCTAATCCAAACACAAATAAAAAAACCATATCAGCATTAAGCGACTTACTCAAAGACGCTAAATTAAAAGGTGGTGAAGTTTCTGCCACTGATTTTAAAGAGTTTAGAGGAACTATTGATGATATTGTAGAATGGGGTAAGCCAGGAGCCAAGAACCTTAATAAAGCTCTTAAAGATATTAGAACGTCTATGAAAGACGAATTGATAGATGTAGCTGACGCAACTGGAAACCCAAAATATAAACCCCTTATGGAAGGATGGGCTGATAAACTTCAAAAGAGAGACGCTTTACTTGAAGAAATAGGGGCGAACGCTAAAACCAGAAACAAGAGAATAGGTGTTTTTATGTCAACATTGTTTAATAAAAACAAAGAAACTAGACAAAAAGCCCTTGGTGATATGACTGAAATATTTGGAGAGGATTTTGTACAGCAAGCTAAACTATTACAGATGTCAGACGCTATGTTAATGCAAGGTGGCAAGGTTTCAAAGATTCTGCCTAATAGAGAGACAGGGGCACAGGCTACGGGTTTGATTGCGGCTTCTGCTGGTACTGGGATGGCAAGATATTTTGAAAGCCCTAAGACAATGGCGGCAGCAATGTTACTCGCTGCTGAATCATCCCCTATGCTCGCATCAAAAACACTTACCGTTGCAGACCTAGCGGAATGGATGGCTAAACAACCGGCTCAATTAGGAGCACGAAAAGCAGTTAATAAGGATAAATAATTATGGCAAACGCAGGACTATTCCCAGACCCAAAATTCAGAGCTTTTGACGCTGCTGGGGCTCCCCTGGCAGGTGGTAAAGTTTACACCTACACAGCAGGGACTACAACCCCAAAAGGTTCACAGGTAAGCCGTACGGGTGCAGCTAATGCGAATCCTGTGATACTTGATGCAAATGGCGAGGCTAATATTTGGTTACTGTCAGGAACGTACAAAATCAAAGTAGATAACTCTGCCGATGTGGAGCAGTGGGTGGTGGACGATGTGAGCGCAGCGGGTGACTTGCCTCAATTATGGTTAGCGACTGGTAGTGATGCTTATTTTTCTGCCGGTAATGTTTATATTGGCGCTAGTTCTGGGGGGCAGACTTTGACTGTAGTTGGGACGGCTTCTGTGAGTTCTACTTTAGCTGTGACAGGTGTTACTACTCTAACGGCACAGCCTATTTTATCTAGTTTAACCGCTTCTTTACCTGTATCTACAGATAGCTCAAAAGGTCTTATTAGTAGCACAGTAACGGGAACGGGAACAACTGTTGTATTGAACGCTTCCCCTACTTTAACGGGTACTGTGACAGCCCCAATAATAAACGCTTCTGGAAATGTAGACGCTTTAACTCTATCAACTGGAAATGAGACTTTCACCTATGATGAGGGTACATTTACAGCAACTTATGTAGGTTTTACAACTAGCGTGACTCCTACAATGTCATACGCTAGAACGGGCAGTATGGTCACTATTTACACTAATGCGGTTTCAGCCACATCAAACACTACAGGGATGACGTGCTCAGGTATGCCAGCTTCTATTAGACCACCAGCGCAGGGGGCACAATGTTTAATGGCAGCGGTTACAGATAGCGGAACCGAAACAGCTAATTGCAAAGTTTCTATTGATTCTAGCGGGGTAATGACTTTTTATCTAATTAGTGGAAGTAATTGGACTACAAATTTCACTAATACAGGCACAAAAGGCCATCAAGCCTCTAGCATTTCATATAATATAGTAAGTGTGATTTAACAACCAACAAGGAGACGAGACAATGAACATTACATTTAAAGAACAGGACTTCATAGCTTTATCAAAGTATGATGAAAAAGCATGGATGTACTTAAACAATGTCAGGCTTTCAAGAGAGCTTGAAGAGGAAAGAGCAAAGCATACAGAGACAGAAGAAATAGAGCCAGCTTAATCGCCTTGTCTCGGCCTCGCTCAGAAATGGGCGGGGTTTTTTTTGCCCAAAATTAAGGGTTTCCAAATTATTTTCGTTATAAGTAAAATAATAGTTGACTTCTAGGTTACTTTGAGTATATTATCTAGTATACCACAAAATGAAGGACAACAAATGAAACAAGTGAAAATCAAAGACACAACAGACAAGAAGCTTATGAGAGCTTATGACAGGCTGAATAAGAAATCTCTTGATACGATTAGCAGGGGTACAGTGATAGATATGGGATTAGAGTTATTACTTAAGGAGACAAAATGATTGATACACTAGAATTACCCGAAAAGATACAAGCTGAAATCAGAGCTGAATTATTCAAAATCGAGATGGTCAAAATCCACAATGATTTTATAGCAATGAGAATGTTTGGTGAGACTGTAGACCATTCTGATATTAAGAGAAACGTACCAGTTAAGGGGCAAAAATGAAATACGATATTGATATGGAGTTAGACGTTAGAGTTTTCGCAAGTGGTGACGAATCTGGTGAGAGATACCAGATTGAAAGTATTTCAGTAAGTGGAATTGATATTACTAGAAAATTCGACAATTTAACCTTCTTTGAAGATGACGGACTTGAAGAGCACATTAGAGACGTATTTAAAAAATGGAGTGAATCATGAGTAATCCAACATTAATAATAGGCGAATCAGGAACAGGAAAAAGTTGTAGTCTTAGAAATATGAAATCTGAGTCTACTTTTTTGATTCAGATTATCACAAAACCGCTACCCTTTCCGAAATGGAAAAAAGTATTTCATTTAGAGAATGACGCTGGCCCCGCAAACCTTTTTGTAAGCGATAATGCTACTTTCATTATCAAAGCCTTAAAGAAAATATCAAGTGATAGGCCGGAAATAACCACCATTATCATTGATGACTTTCAGTATTTAATGGCTAATGAGTATATGAAGCGAGCTATGGAGGCGGGTTTCACTAAATTTACTCAAATAGCCTCAAACGCTTGGAGTGTTATAAATACCTGTAACGAGCTTAGGGATGATTTAAACATAGTGTTTTTTAGTCATTCAGAAGAGACGGACGCAGGAAAAGTAAAATGTAAAACCATTGGAAAGATGTTAGACCAGACAATCACTCTTGAGGGCTTGTTTACGATGGTTTTACAGACTGTTGTTAAAGATGGGCAATATTACTTCCTAACCCATAACAACGGTAATAACACTGTTAAAAGCCCAATGGGACTATTTCAAGATACTTTAATAGAGAATGATTTAAATACTGTGCTATCTCAGGTTCAAGAGTATGAAAGCCCAACTCCTGAACCTGAGATTATACCAGAAGAGGAAGGTCTTACAGAAGATGATTTAAAATTAAACCCACCAACAACCGAGGATAAAAAATGAAACTATATGAATTAAATGAAGAAATAGCATTAGCAGAAGGTGAGATTGAGACTTGGGCAATGGAGCATGAAGGGGATATTACAGATTGCCCTTTTGATTCTATCCTTGATGAGTTGAATATTGAGAAGGAACAGAAATTGTTAGGCGTGGCTTCTTGGTATAAAAATCTTATCTCTGATAGTAAGGCTATTGCAGAAGAAGTTAAATCATTGACAGCTAGAAAGAAAGCTATTGAAAACAAGGCGGAGAGACTAAAGTTTTATATTGATGCAGGGCTAGAAAAGGGCAAAAAACTATCTGATTCTAAGTCTGCATTGAGTTGGCGAAAATCTGTATCTGTTCTAGTTTCTTGTGAACCCGAAGCGTTACCAGCCCAATATAGAACGGAAAAAGTAACAATCGCAGCAGATAAGGTGCATTTAAAAGAAGCTCTTAAAAGTGGCGAGAAGATTGATTGCGTTTCTTTATCAGAAAATCTTAACCTTCAAATTAAATAGGCGGTAGATAATTTAAGTGTGGTGGGTAGGTCTAATTGAGTTCAACCTCATTTGATTCCTTGGCAACCCACCGCATTAAACTTTAAAGGAGATGATATGAAAGCACGTTATAAAAAAGGCGATATAGTTCAATACTTAGGAAATGGAAAGATAGCCCTTATTGATTGCGTGGCTGATGATAATGTTTATTGGTGTTGGATTGGCAAAAAAGCTTTAAAACATTATGAATTACTTTATGACCACGTATCCATGACACCATTAACTTTTATTTGTGAACTTTAAATGGCTAAAGTAAAAATTGAGAAAGGTCACATACTCTGGCCATTTGAGCAAACCCAAGTCTGTGGTATTTTTGATTTAAAGCTTTGGGACAACAGCCAGAACGGTAAACAACGAAGATATTATTGGAAGTGCTTAATCAAGGAAATAGCCGATTACACAGGCTATTCAGACCAAGAGGTACACGAAAAAATGGCTTATCGGTTTCTTTTAGTAGATGACGGAAAAAGCAAGAGGGTTAGGAGTACCGAGAAATTGACAGCTAAAGAGAGAGAAGTTTATCACGAAGATATAAGGCGGTTTGCCAGTGTAGAGCTAGAGCTTTATCTGTGTTTGCCGAATGAATTTAAGGATAATTAACTAAGGAGAGACGATGATAATTAGAAGAACGGTAAAATTTCAGAAAAGGCGTGATTTAGTTACTTTAAAAAATGGTGGTAACGCTGGAGAAGGGGTATTACTCCAAATATCAACGTGGTGGTTTCTTTTTATTCCAGTTTTAACAATTAGGAAAGCACAATGACACCTTACATTCAATGGACTCTAAACGCCCTACTATCCCTATTGGGGTTTTGTGGGGTATATTTAATCGTTAAATGCACAGGAGGATGATATGGAAAGTTTAAAAAAGGCAAACGATTACGAATCTAGATGCGGTTGGAAATATTCTTTTGATTTTCTGGAAAAAATAAGAACACAATGCGAAGAGATTAATGAAGAGAACTTTAGCATTGAAGCAATTGAGACTGTTCTAGCTGTAATAGAGCCAATTGTAGATATAGAAGTCAAGAAGCTAAACAAGGAGACACTATGAAATTTGACATAGACGCTTATTTAAACGACCTAATAGACCATGATGACTTTCTACAGGAAGTAGAGAGAAACACCCAGAACAGGCCCCAGCTTGAAGATGAGCGCATATTAGACGGTAGCACTAGAAGGGGGATGGAATGAGAGTAGTTGATGATATAATAAAGGACATGAAAAAAAATCCTTTAACTTGGGTTAGCTTTGCCGATTCTGCAATAAAAAAAGAAAATTTAGAGCTTTCTTGCTACGGAAATTCTAGGGTGTTATCTGTGATACATTTATTCATAAATGAACACGATACTCCTATTGGTTATAGTGATAGATGGAATCTAGAGGTGGCAATGAAAAAATGGTTTAAGCAAGCTCCTTTAGAAAATTACACCTAATCTTATTAACAAACCGGAATAACGTATTATACACCTACCCCACATAACACACTATAACCTAATGACTTACTTATTTGATGAGTAAAGATTATTTAACAATTGGATAAAGAGGAATTAACAAGATGAGTGATTTGCATTTAACCTTGCCAACACCTGAAAATGGTTTAGGTTTTTTGGTGAAAAACACCTCTGGGGAGACTATAACCGTTTCACAGGGCGACCATAAAATAAAATTTGGGGAAGGTTGCACCATGACAGCGACTAGGCGTAAATGGTGGCAGTTTTGGAAAAAGCGTATTTACTGGAAAATCTATCATTCGTAATTAACCCATCTTTTCACTTGCATTATAGAGTGAATGGGGTTAGATTAAAGGTAACTGAAAAGACTTCATCCCCCGACAGGTCGCCAGACTCTAGGGGGGTACTTTTCGGTAGAGTTGGTCTTTTCAGAAATTCCCACTCGAAATTATAAGAGTACAACAGAGGTCGGCCAATTCAATGGTGCTGTGACCCGAAAGTATTGTATTCAATTTTGAGTAATCAAAAGATAAATATAGGCCAGCCACAGGTTCCCGAGGTCACTAGTCCGGAGGAGAGGTGGTAAGGGCGTACAGCTAAGCGACTCAGCGGAGTAGTATGTTCCTCTTCTAGTAGTTAGTAAGGGTATTTGTCCTTTCTGGCTACTAGGAGAGGTACGTTTGCACACAATCTAGCGGAGTATTGTTAAGAACAGCGATAACAGAAACAAACAACACAAGGAGAAGAGATGATAGAAATTGACGGTAAGGAAATTGAAAGCTTTAAGTTTTCGGGAGGTGAAATACAAGTAAAAGTACCTCAAAGAACAGAAGTAAACATAAAGGCAACACTAAGGAACTCGGATAATATAATGGAGCTTATAATGGTAAGTGTGGCTTTAAAGGGTAAAGTGAATAAACTAGAAATACCTTACTTACCTTATGCCAGACAAGATAGAGTTTGTGATATTGGAGAAGCCTTCTCACTAAAGGCAATGGCTAAGATAATCAATGATATTGGAGCTAGGAAAGTGATAGTTTGGGACGTTCATTCAGGGATATCAGAGGCTTTGATTGACAACCTAGAGAACGTGAGCCAAAGTGATTTGATGGGTAACTGTATTGAGCTTGAAAGAATATTAGGCGATAAAGAATATTCAGTTTGTTCACCAGACGCAGGGGCATTAAAGAAAATTCATGAAGTTCAAAAAATATTCAGCATTGGAAATGAAAGATTTGTTACAGCGTTAAAGGAAAGGGACGTTAAAACTGGGCAAATAACTAATACTGAGGTTTACAATAACCATGCTTTTGCTACTGGAAGTGTAATAATAATTGATGATATTTGTGACGGGGGTAGAACATTTATTGAACTAGCAAAGAAGCTTAAAAAAGAAGGATATGAAAAAGTTATATTGTATGTGACTCATGGTATATTCTCTAAAGGCTTTGAAGTATTTGAGGGATTAATAGACCATATTTACACTACAGATTCATTTTGCACAAAAACACACCCAACACTAACAACAATCAGGAGACAAGATGTATAAACAAAGACCCAGTACAGCTATAGACTTTTATAAAGCTGACCATCGTAGACAGTACCCAGAAGGGACGGAAGTAGTCTACTCAAACTTTACCCCCCGCTCTGATAGGTTATTCAATTGGCCTGACAAAAGTGGTAAGGTTGTATTTTTTGGGCTACAAGGATTGATTAAAGCTTTTCTTATTGACTTATGGAATGAAGAGTTTTTCTCTAAACCAAAAGAAGAGATTATCAAATATTACAAAAGAAGAATGGACACCTCTTTAGGCCCCGATTCAATAGAGACAAAACATATTGAAGAACTACACGATTTAGGATATTTGCCGATAGAGATTAAAGCCCTTGAAGAAGGTTCCTTGGTTCCTATTGGAATCCCTGTATTAACCATAAGAAATACAGAAAATAAATTCTTTTGGCTTACTAACTATCTTGAATCCATCCTTTCAACGTTATTGTGGAAGCCTATTACCTCCGCTACAATAGCTTATGAGTACAAAAGGCTATTAGTGGATTATGCCAATAAAACTGGAACGCCTTTAGATTTCGTTATGTTTCAAGGCCATGATTTCTCTTTGCGGGGAATGTCTGGTTTAGATGATGCAATGGTATCTGGTGCAGGGCATCTAACAAGTTTCTGTGGAACTGATAGTATTCCAGCTATTGACTTCTTAGAAGATTATTACGGTGCAGACTGTGAAAAGGAATTGATAGGGGCTAGTGTGCCAGCCACAGAGCATAGCGTAATGTGTGCAGGGGGTAAGGTTGACGAATTGGCAACTTTCAAAAGGTTGATTACTGAATTATATCCTTCTGGTATTGTTTCAATAGTTTCTGATACTTGGGATTTTTGGAAGGTTATCACTGAATATACAGTAACACTTAAAGAAGATATATTAGCCAGAGAAGGTAAGACTGTATTTAGGCCTGATTCAGGCGACCCAGTAGAAATTATATGTGGATATACTCAAATAGATGAGGGTTCATTTGAATCTGTTGAACTTCTACCGACCACCCCAGAGGAAAAGGGTGCTGTTGAATGTTTGTGGGATGTGTTTGGTGGAACTACAAACGAGCAAGGTTACAAAGTTCTCAATGAAAAAGTAGGGATTATTTATGGTGACTCAATCACACTAGAAAGGGCTAAAAAAATACTTTCTGGTTTGGAAGAAAAAGGGTTTGCCTCAAGCAATATTGTGTTTGGGATAGGTTCATTTACTTATCAGCACGTTACTAGAGATACTTTTGGGTTCGCCATGAAAGCGACTTGGTGCCAAATAAACGGGGAAGGTATTTCAATTTTTAAAGACCCTGTTACAGACTCAGGGACTAAAAAAACAGCCGTTGGATTGTTACAGGTAACGGATAAAATGGAACTGATTCAAAGTGCCTCCCCAGAATTAGAGTCTAAAGGTATTTTAGAGACTGTTTTTAAGGATGGAAAATTAACCAAAGAAACAACCCTTAAAGAAGTCAGAGAACGGCTTGACAAAGAAAACTAAACTATTGAAAGCAGGGGATTTATGCCGAAAGGACGGAACCCCTGTAATCAAAGTAACCCCGAAGAAGAAAGGAACGGGTAAGTATTACTTTAAGTGGTATTTGAAGTGTGAAAAATGCTTGACAGTTTACATGATAGAATCCCAGAAAGTATACAACTAACAATTAACAGGAGTAACGAGATGGGATACACTAAATGGCAGAAATTTAAAATGTTTATTTGTTTGATTTTTAACCACTTCCCTACGGGAGAATGGCAGTTTAATGGAAAACACGCGAATTGTAAATGTTGTGGAAAAGTAATTTCTAAAAACCTTATAACAAACAAATGGGATTAACAAGGCTTTAACCGCTAAATCAGCGTATTTGTCAGCTAGTTTACTGTATTTCTCTAATAGGGCTAGGTATTTAGTCTCGTAGTTAGGGGGTTTGATGGATTACGGTCTAAAGACTTACTGAGGTTGATTGGTATGCTTGAATTATGCAAAGAACAACTTCTTAAAGATGTTAATGAACAATCAACAGAATGGTAACCCCCCCCACAACTAACAGGAGTAACGAGATGAACAAAACAACAGGAAAATTAAAATTTGCCTATGATACAATTAGAAATTTAGAGGGAAAAATAGAGTCGCTAGAAATGGAAAATAAGTTTATGAAAGAACAATTAATGCTGGCACTGCCTATTTTAAAGAAAGTAGTGAAAATTCACGGATAACCCCCACAACTAACAGAGTAAACAAAAGGAGATGAGAATGAAACTATTCCTAACCCTAACTCTATCCTTTCTCACAATCTACGGCATTAAGACAGCTATAGACAACCACTGGGCAATCAAGTCTAACAAAACTTGTATTGAGGTCTATAACCGCTCTTTGGTGGTTGATGATTATTTAGAGGATTTAACAATGCAAGTGGATTATTTACCGAAATACAAATGGTGACTTGACAATGACAATACTTTAAAGTATTATAGGGTATATACTCAATAAAGGGAGATAAAATGAAGAACTCTATTACAGAGGCTATTCAAAGTAAATCAGAAGAAGAGTTAATAAGTATAGGTAACTTACCATTAGGTCAGAAGCTATTAGCACTAGAAATAAAACCCGTTACTGACCAAGATTTAAGGACACATTTCTGCGCTGACCAATTGGAAAAAAAGCTTAACGCTCCAATTATATACAGAGAGCGAAAAGAAAGGGTGATGGAAAAATGGGTTAAACATGAAAGAAAGAGGGAATATAGACGAAAGCTAAAAGAGCATTTAAAGAATAAGCCTGCATTTCTAAACGTTTCATCTTGGGAAAAGGAAAAGTCTGAATTGGAATACTCATCAAGAACTGGCGATGAATACAGTAGGCCTCATTATTCTAACATAATGTCGTATGATTTTGATTTTGGTTTTGGTTCAAACAGAAAACGAGTAGTAATAAGATATTCCAAACTTAATGACTATATGGAAGACGTTATACCTCAATATTGCTTAGACCAAATAGAGGAAGCTAAGAAAATAGGAATGGATAATTTTGAAGTAGCCTATCCTGTTGTAGAAGATGTTAAACAACCAGACCCCGTTATCATATCGAAAGTAGGCGATAAAATGATATGGGTAACTTTTTACGAATAAAAGGGAACTATGAAAGACAAACAAAGATACCCAAAAACGCACATTAGATTCAGAGATAAGGCTCAAAGCTTCAAATCAAACATTATTATAAAAGAAGCATTGAAAGAAAAAGCTAAGAAACAGGGGACAGATGTTTCAAAGCTTTTACTCGACCCACACAATAAAGAAATCGAAAAAGCTTATAAGAAAGCGGAGGGGAAATGAAAGTCTTTGTAATGTGTGACCATGACAGGCACCTTGATTTAAAGGTGGCGGTTTTTTCTTCTAAAGGTCAAGCTATAGAAGAGGCTAAAAAGCATTTTCAAGAATATTCTGCTGGAGATATGTCTCCTGATATTGAAGAAGAGATGGGCGGTAAAAAATACCTCTATTTGGGAGCTTATAACGGTGAAGGTGACTTTATAACCGTTGAAGAGGTTGAGGTAATATGAGAACCATAATACAAGAGAGAGTAGAGACTACTGATATGTTTGACCCTAAAACCCTTCACAGAGTAAACGACCCTATAAGCTCCAAGGTGGCAGCGGTAAAGGTGAAGGAATTCAAACACTCTCATGAGGCTAAGATTAAACTATTACTCAGGCTTTACAATGGGTCTACGACAAAACAGCTCGAGAAGTGGAGCAAGGGAACCTCATTAGAGATAACCCACACCCAAGCAAATAAACGCATAAAAATGATGCCCGATGTTGAAAGGGGTACTCAAATCAAGGAAGATGGTTGCTGTCCTTTGTTCTTGGTGGGTGATTAATGCAACCATATTACCAAGATGAGAATTGTACGATATACAATGGCGATTGTCGGGATATATTGCCAGATTTGCCCAAAGTGGATTTGGTACTTACTGACCCGCCTTATGGAATGGACTTTCAGAGCAACCACAGGATTATAAAACACAAGAAAATAGCTGGAGACCTTTGCTTACCGCTTGATTTAATAGATATGGCAATGGAAAAGGCGACCAGAGCGGCTTATTTCTTCTGTAGATGGGATAATTTGACTGATATGCCAAAACCTAAAAGCGTGCTTGCTTGGGTTAAAAACAATTGGTCAATGGGTGATTTAAAGCATGAGCACGGTAGGATGTGGGAGGCTTGTTGCTTTTATGCTAAAGAAAATCATGATTTCATTAAGAGAATACCTGACGTTTTAAACGAAGCTAGAACAGGAAACGAATTACACCCCACAGAGAAGCCTGTAGGGCTGATTAAGCAAATACTAGAGGCAAATGTAGGTGAAACTATTTTAGACCCTTTTATGGGTAGCGGAACCACTCTAAGAGCCACCAAAGACTTAAATCGAAAAGCAATAGGAATTGAGCTAGAAGAAAAATATTGTGAGATAGCTGTTAAACGATTACAACAAGAGGTAATGAATTTCTAATGCAACTACCCAAGCCAGGTAAACGAAAGAAAGGCACTAAGTCAAAGAGCCTACTACAAAAGAAAAAGGATAACCCGAATAGTAAATATTGGAAAACAAAGGCTATGACGATGTGGGGCAAATTCCAGCATCAAACCAAAAGAGCCTGTATTGTTTGTGGTAGGTACGGTATTAAGTTGGATGCGCACCATATTATTGGAAGGGCAAATGTACTATTTAGGAACCATCCTGATAATTGTGCCATGCTTTGCGTTACACATCACCTCTATGACACTCTCGTTTCTGCACACATGGCCCCATTAGGGTTTATTAAGCACCTAGAAAAAGAATTTCCTGATATGATAAGGTTTATTGAAGAAAACCAGCATAAGACGGGAAAGCCAAATTATAGAGATGAATGTGAGCTACTTAAAGAAATGTTTTTAGATGCAGGGGGTACGCTTGATTAAGATAGACAGCCAGAAGTTCATGATAAGACAATTAAAGGATGAATATCTCAAAGCACTTTTTATTGGTAATATTGACATTAATGACAAATTAGAGCCTTTAGAGAGCTTTGAAGAATGGCTAAAAGAACAAGACCTATTACAGGATATTTAAGGGGATACAATGGAACTAGATAAACTGAAACGAGCAGCGCATTGGATGGGCGTGAATATTTTTGAAGAGATAGAAACAGGAAAAATGTGTTTCTATACAGAAAACCCCGCTAGTGATGGTATTAATTTAACTGAGACAGATGTTGAGCCACACTTTGCCGAATGGAATCCTCACAAAGAAGAATGCCGACACTATTTAGTCGAGATGTTGAGGAAGTTGAATAATGAGCAATGGATTGCTTATTGCTCTTTGATGGACAATGTATATCGTAAGCAGGGTAAAAGAAGCACCAGTAGTAGTTGGGGGTTTTGGATGGCTACATCCCCGTCTGAAATCATGTTCGATTGTATTTGTTCAGTAATTGAATAATGGACTTACTTATGAAAGAGATTTGGAAAAAAATTAAAGAGTATCCCTTGTATGAAGTTTCGACGATGGGGCGGTTTAGAAGTTGGAATAACTTCAGAACGAGCCAAAACTATCCCTTAATATTGAAACTAATTAATCAGGGGAATGGTTATAAGCTCGTATATTTTTACAAAAACAGAAAACCTAAAAGAATACTTTGCCACAGAGCTGTATTAGAGGCATTCTCCCCTTCTCCTGATAAAAATCTTATTTGTAGGCATAGGAATAATAATCGTAGCGACAATAGGCTTTCAAATCTTGAGTGGGGTACTTATAAGGATAACGCTAATGATAGGCACCGTCACGGAACAATGATTTATGGTAGTAAAACTTCTACGGCAAAATTGAATGAGAATAAAGTTAGAAAGATAAAACAGTTAATTAAAGATGGATTAGGAAATACTGTAATAGGGAATATGTTCGGGGTTTCACACTGCACAATTTACTGTATAAGATACGGCAAAACTTGGAATCGAGTTCAACTAAAGACTTAACACAAAGAGGAATGAATGAGCGGAGATATAGGAAATATAGAAGATTGGCCAGAAAAAAACCCCTTAACTGAGGCTATAGAGAGAGCCCAAAAACTAATAAAATCGGTTGACAAAGCAAAAGAGAGCACAAAGAAAAGCACTTTGTTTTTTGGGCCTAACGGTGATAAATGATTGATTTAGAGAAAAGAGAACGTTCGGTAGCTAGAAAAGAGAAAAAGCACTTGATTATGACAATTTGGTTGAGGGGATGGTGGGGAGACTACATAAATCTGAAATTGGAGCATGAAGAGCTAAAGTTGAAAATGGACAAAATAAGCATAGAACTCAAGAAATATCAGCAAAAAGCGATAGAAACTGAAGATTTTGAGCTGGCAATAGTTTTGCAGAATTTAGAAGAGAGTAAGGCGTGAAAGAATATACCTGGTGGATTCTGTCGGCAATGCTTTCAATGTTGGGTTTTTTGATGGTGTTTATGATAGCTCAGGCCATGGGCCGATAGGTTTTTAACAACAAAGGTGGTAAAATGGTGATGACTCTAAGAAAAGGCGGAATGATGGAGACTCTAACAAATGAGCAATTGGCGTTATTATGGCAGAGAAACTCCCATAAAAAGCATGTGAGAGATTTTGCTTTAACCGAGCTTTACCGGAAGAACTACGGATATTTTCATAAATACGCTGTTAGAGTAAAAGAACCGAAATTAAACTATAAAGATTTCTTTAATCATTCGGTACCACACATGATAAAAGCCTTAAAAGCTTTTGACCCTACACTGGGTAATAAGTTCTTTACTTTTGCAGTATGGCGAATACAGGCGGCTTTAACAACATTTAACCAATCCGATGCCTCTTTGGTAAGAGCAAAGGTTAAAAAAGTAGTGGTAAAAAAGAAGGGGAAAATGGTAGAAAAACTAAAATTAGTTCACTGGGGAGAGGTTTCATTAGAGGCCAAGAACCGAGAAGGCCAGACAATGATGGATGAGTTAAAAGCAAAAGAACCGGAAAGCCCAGAGGACGTAAAAGCATACGCCAGAGCAGTTTTAGGATTCTTAACAGAACGGGAATACGATGTAGTATGCAAGTATTACGGCATAAGCCACAAATGTTCAAAGAATTTACGGGAAATCGGGTACGAGATGGGCTTGACTCATGAAGCGATAAGACAGACAAAAAATAAAGCTTTAAAGAAAATTCGAGGAAAAATAAAATGGGAATCAGCTATAGAGACACCAA